>Ga0123353_10002126_pt1 | contig 24517 bp, 24 predicted proteins | sample TergutLab28metaG_3_FD_92763 | JGI IMG/M metagenome (GOLD analysis project Ga0123353, IMG submission 92763) | Labiotermes labralis P3 segment gut microbial communities from Petit-Saut dam, French Guiana - Lab288 P3 | ecosystem: Host-associated > Arthropoda: Insects > Digestive system > Gut ... | reverse complement strand
GTGTCGTTTTATAGTCTCAACCACCACCTCAAAAGTGTTGCCGTTAGTGTTTGATGTGCAAGATTTGGAAGCATGCCAAAAAGCCATAGGCTCTATTCCTGATGAGTTTAAAGATATTGATGTGCTGATTAATAACGCAGGATTGGCGGTTGAGTTAAACACTATTGATAAAGGAAGTTACGAAGATTGGGAGCGCATGATCAATACCAATATTAAAGGATTGCTTTATATGACACGCCTGATTTCTCCTGTTATGGTGGCAAAAAAATCGGGGCACATTATCAATATCGGCTCTATCTCAAGCCGGGAGGTTTATGCGGCGGGAAATGTGTATTGCGCTACCAAACATGCGGTGTTGGCGCTTTCGCAGGGAATGCGGATGGACTTGCTGCCGCATAACATCAAAGTTACCCATGTTTCCCCGGGTGCGGCAGAAACCAACTTCTCCATCGTGCGGTTTCACGGCGACAAAACACGCGCCGGCAAAGTGTATGAAGGGTTCACTCCTTTAGTTGCAGAGGATGTTGCCCACGTGGTGGAGTATGTTCTCTCTTTGCCGGAACACGTGTGTATCAACGAGATCAACCTTACCTGTACGGCACAGTTTAATGGATTAATTCATAGAAAATAGAACGAGATTTCTCGATTCGCTCGAAATGACATGAACCTATCTGCAATCATCAAAAGCTGGTTTACCCAAAGCATTACCACGAGTATCAAGATTTTTAAAATCATGATACCTGTTTCTATTTTGGTTAAAATATTGCAGGAAACCGGTTTAATTGTGTATATTGGGAAGGCGTTAGCGCCGTTTATGAGCGTAATGGGACTTCCGGGCGAAATAGGATTGGTTTGGGCTTCCGCATTGCTCGGCAATATCTACGCCGGAATAATAACCTATTTTTCTCTCGGTGTAAGTTTAACCACAGCACAAATCACGGTTTTGTCCACCGTGATCTTAATTGCCCATACCCTACCCGTTGAATTAGCCATTACCCAAAAAGCAGGTGTGAAAGCCGGAACTGCCTTCCTGTTCCGGTTTCTGATGGGATTTCTCGCCGGCATAATTTTGTATCAATTATATAGTGTTTTTAATATCTATCAAAATATTCCTACTGGTATTGAAAGAATTGTAGCAATACCTGAAAACGCCGGTTGGGGTGCCTGGGCGCTCGGTGAATTGAAAAACTATGCTATCGTTTTTTGCTACATCACAGGGCTGATTATCCTTATGGATATCTTAAAACGAATTGGCGTGATAGAAAAAATAAATCGTTGGTTCTATCCGGTGCTGAAATTTTTAGGCATCGGGAAAGAAGTAATTCCGATTACAGTCATCGGTATGACACTGGGATTGGCTTATGGCGGAGGTTTAATCATTAACGAAGTGCAACAAACACAATTAGAACGTCGTAATGTTTGCTATGCCTTAATGCTCATGTCGTTATTTCACAGTGTTGTAGAAGATTCAATACTGATGATCTCCATCGGTGCGAAAATTTCCGGGGTGTTTGTTTTTAGATTTGTTTTCACATTAATGGTAATGTACATTTTTGTCAAAATAACCCAATCGTGGAGTGAGAAGAGGATGGAGCGGTGGTTTTATTCCCATAAAATTCTAAACATGTAATTTTTTATACTTGATAATAAGAATATTAAATTATTTTTTTAATGCATGCTGCTTTTTTCTCCCCATATATAAAAAAAAAGTATTTTTTCGCGGTTGTATTTTTATAAAAACAAACAAACTAATTTGAATAATAAATCATTTAATTTTTTAACGATGGAAAAACAAAGTTCAAAAAAAGTAAAAAAAGGAAGTTTATCAGCTATGTGGGTTATTCTTGGATGTGCGATCATAGCCTTCTGTTTCTTTTTCATTATTTGCGGAAACCCCGCTAATTTCGATGAGAAAGGACATCCGATACCGGGAAATCTGTTTGGGACATTATATCAAGGAGGATTCGTTATTCCTATAGTAATGACCTTATTATTAACGGTAATTGCCCTGTCTGTAGAGCGCTCGATTGCACTTAGTAAAGCAAAAGGAAAAGGTAAGTTGCTCACTTTTGTTGAAAATGTAAGACTAACATTAGAAAAAGGCGAAATGGACCAAGCGTATCAATTGTGTAAAAAGCAAGAGGGAAGTGTTGCTAATGTTTTGACTTCTGCATTACTACGGTACGAAGATGTAGATAGCCAGAATATTACTAATGATGAAAAAGCCTCTCTAATCGGAAAAGAGATCGAAGATGCGACCACATTGGAACTCCCTGCATTGGAACAAAATCTCTCCATTATTGCTACTATCTCAACTTTAGGAACATTAATGGGACTCTTCGGAACCGTTCTCGGTATGATCAGGTCTTTCGGCGCTATGGGTCAAGAAGGAGCTCCTGACTCCACTGCATTGGCTATCGGTATCTCGGAAGCACTCTTAAATACCGCTATGGGTATTGCTACCGGTGCACTTGCTATCATTGCTTATGGCTATTACTCAGGAAAAGTTCAAGATATTACCAATTTTATTGATGAGGTAGGTTTTGCTATTGGCCAAACTTTTACTAAAAGAAAATTAGGAAAATAATACACTTGAATTGATACAATAACTCTTAATAATAAAAATATGTCCAAAGTAAAAGTCAAGAAACTAAGTACGTTTATTGATATGACGGCAATGAGTGACGTTACCGTGCTTTTACTGACATTCTTTATGCTTACCGCTACGTTTGTTCCCAAAGAACCGATCAGAATTATTGCCCCTTCATCTGTAATGGAAATCAAAATACCGGATGCAAACTTGATGACCATTTTAGTGAAAACCAACGGACAATGTTATATTAATTTAGATCGCCCCAATGATAGAAGGAAAGTATTGGAATTAGTTGGCAGAGATTACGAGATCACTTTTACGCCACAACAGGTTAATTCTTTTGTGAACCAGCCTATTATAGGTGTACCTATCCGGTCTTTATCAAAATTTTTGGATCTGCGTTTAGAAGATCAAGACGCTGTTTTAAAAGATTCGGGAATCCCTTTGGATAGTACGAATAATCAACTGAGAACTTGGATACAGTATGCCACTCAGGTAAACAAAGATTTGAGAATAGCAATAAAAGCCGATCAATCTATTCCGTACGTTAATGTAAAGGATGTTATTGAAACACTACAAGATTTAAAACAAAACAGATTTAGTTTAATAACGAATTTAAGAGGTATGCCGGAAGGATTTTAATTCCGAACTCTTTTTTCAGGCAATTACAAATTTGAAATATAAAAAATAATAAATTATGGCAGAAGTAAATACCGGAGGCGGCGGGGAAGCCAAAAAAGGAAAACCCAAGAAAATTCAACTCAGAGTTGATTTTACTCCTATGGTGGACATGAATATGTTGCTAATCACATTTTTTATGTTCTGTACAACTCTAAGCAAGCCTCAAATGATGGACCTTGTGATGCCAACAAGAGATAAGAATTTAACCGAAGAAGAGAAAAATAAAGTAGATGAAGCCAATACTATAACTATCTTGCTTGCAGATCATGATGTTGTGTATTACTATTTCGGAAAACCGAATTACTATGACTATAACTCTTTGATAAAAACCAATTTTTCACCGGAAGGACTTAGATCTGTGCTGGTTAGCCGAAATGGAAAAGCTATTTCTAAAATGGCAGAACTTCGTATGGATAAGTTGAAGAAAAAAATATCAGACGAACAGTTTATTGAAAGATCTAAAGAGATTAGAAGCGCCAAAGATGGAATTGTCGTCATTATTAAACCTACCGACGGTTCAACTTACAAAAACCTTGTAGATGTTTTAGATGAAATGCAAATATGCAGCATCGGACAATACGCCATTGTTGATATGTCGGAAGGAGATTATGTTTTAATAGAGAACTTACTGCAAGAAAGAACTCTTAAGCCCGAAAAATAAATTGTAGCACAAAAAAAGTAATAAAATGGCAAAAGATGTTAATTTGACTTCACAAGAATGGTGTGATATTGTTTTTGAAGGGAAGAACAAAGCATACGGAGCTTATTCAATACGCAGAACAACCTCCAAAAGGCATTTGATTGCAATTATAGCGATCTTGATAATCGCAATTTTTATTGCACTTTTACCTACATTAATTAAAAAAATTGCAGAAGTAACCAAATCTTTTTCGGAAGGGCTCACGGAATCAACTGTCTTAGCACAATTGGAAGATATAAAAGATGATGACGTTGAGGAAAATAGAGCGCTCAAACAAGAAGAACCGCCCCCTCCACCATTAAAGAGTACTATCAAATTTACCCCGCCTGTAATTGTTGAATCCGAAGAAATTAGAGATGAAGACCAAATGAAATCCCAAGAGGATCTTCTCGACTCAAAAGTGCAAATCTCTATCGCTACTGTTGAAGGTACCGATGAAGAAAAAGGTATGGACATCGCAGACCTGGAACAAAATAACAAAATTGTTCAGGAAGAAACTGAAGTAATTCACCGCTTTGCAGACCAAATGCCCGAATATCCGGGCGGAATGCAGGAAGCATACGCGTATATCAGAAAAAATACAGTGTATCCTGAACAAGCACGTAATAACAACATTCAAGGAACTACAGTGCTCCAATTTGTTGTGAATAAAGATGGAAGAGTAGATAGGGTTTCGGTCGTTGCCAGTTCGCATCCTTTCTTAGACAAAGAAGCCGTGAGAATCGTGCAATCTATGCCGAAATGGATCCCCGGAAAAATGAATGGAAATAATGTGCCTTGTTATTTTACAATTCCTATTACCTTTACTCTACAATAATATGTAGTCGGAAAAATGAAATGACAAAACGAAATTTTAATTTCAGAATAGTATGGGGCATCTCTATGTTAATCATATATTTTGGAATGGCTTACCTGCTTACATTTACTCATTTTTTTGACTTCAAGCCCGAACTGCGAATTATTTTCGGAATATGTTTTTTCCTGTATGGAATAGCAAGAGCTTATAGAATATGGAGATACAACAAATGATAAAATCCTATTGTTATTTTTCTTTACTTTTAATATTGTTTCTATTGACTTCCGCTTCATGTCATAGAAATCAACAAGCCATTACCCGAACCGATACCCTTACAAGCGGAGAGGCTACGATAGCCGCTGACGAATGTTTGGAACCGATTATCAAAGAAGAGATCGCTGTTTTTACCGGCTTGAACTTAGATGCGAACATTACGCCCGTATTTGCCCCCGAACAGGAGATTTTTAACTTCTTAATGAATGACAGTATCCGCTTAATTGTTGCCGCAAGAGATATTTCTGAAACAGAAAAACAACATCTGAAAAACCTGAAACGATATCCTCGCTCTCAAAAAATAGCCATAGATGGTATTGCATTGATTATTAACATAGAAAACCAAGATTCTCTGCTAAGCGTGAACGATTTGCAAAAAATGATCACAGGCGAAATTCAAGATTGGAATTTTAACTCATCTTCCCATAAAGGAACGCGCCCTATTACTATTGTTTTTGATCACCAAAATTCCAGCACACTCCGTTTTATCAACGACTCTATAAGCAAAGGAAAAGTTATCAACAGTAATGCTGTCGCGGCTAAATCTAATCAAGAAGTAATTGCTTATGTTGCTAAACATCCTAATGCTATGGGAGTTATTGGCGTTAATTGGATTAGTAATCCTAATGATTCTACAAAACTGAGTTTTGATAATACTATACGAGTTGTATCCCTCAGTCGTGAAACGCTTCCCACAGAAGAGAATAGTTATAAGCCGTTTCCCGCATATCTTGCCACCGGAGATTATCCTTTGAGAAGGGATATTTTTGCCATTATTTCGGATGTTAGAGGTGGACTGCCCGCAGGTTTTGTATCTTTCCTTGCAGGAGACAGCGGGCAACGTATCATTCTAAAAGCAGGATTGGTTCCCGCAACCCGCCCCACACGTCTTATTAACTTAAAAGAAGATTTCTAAATATCTATTAATAAATAAATTATTATGAAAAAAGTGAAAATTTTTATCGCTCTGTTGCTACCGATATTTATAGGTGTAAACGCTCAAAATAATATTGGAATAGGTTATCTTAATGTAAAAGATTATGAACTGGCTAAAAAATATTTTCTGCAGCAACTATCCACTAATCCCGCTGAGGCATACTATTATCTCGGAGAAATTGCATACGCGGAAGGAGATCTTGAAGCAGCTGAAAATTATTATAACCAAGGACTGCAAACCAAAATGGAACCCTATTGCAGGATTGGTTTGGCAAAAATCCTTTTAAAAAAAGGTCAGAAAGTTGATGCTGTTGCCGGTTTTATTTCTGTACAAAAGAAATATCCTAAAGAGATTGATATCCTTATTCCCATAGGATACGCTTATTTGGATAATCAATTACATAAAGATGTAGAATCTTTGTTGGCAGAGATGCAAAAGATAGATAAAAAAAATCCAAAAATATATGATTTAGAAGGAGATAAATTAAAAGCTGAGGATTTAATTGGACAGGCTGCCGGAAGATACGACATGGCACTCTATTTTGATCCAAATTATATTCCGGCTTACTATAAAATTGCCGAAGTGTATGAAAAGATAAATCCACAGGTTGCTATTGAAAAAATGAAAGAGTTAATTGATCGAGACCCTAATAATAATCTACCCTACCGCTATTTGGGAAGAATCTATACCAGCAGTGGAAGATACCAGTCTGCCATTGACGCATATAAGGAATTTTTTGCCACAGGAAACTATACCTTGGATGATATTGCCCGATACGCATCTGCGCTCTTTTTTATTAGAAATTATGAAGAAGCCGATAAAATGATTAAAGAAGGATTGGCAATAGCTCCGGATCACTTTGTTTTAAACAGACTTCAAATGTATATCGCTGCCAATACGATAAATGTTGAAAACGGATTGGATTATGCAGAACATTTCTTCTCTTTAAAAAAAGATAAAGATGTAAAGGAGTATATTGCTACCGACTACTCTATGTATGCTTTACTTTTAAAAGAAGCTAAAATGTATGATGAGGCATTGGTATATTATAAACATACCATATCTATGGATAGTTCGGCTATTGATATTTATAAGGAGATGGCCATTATTTACGGTTTGAAAGGCCAAAATGATCGCGCTGCCGATCTCTATAACTCCTATATTGAGAAAGGAGGAGACAAAATTGAGGCAATGGATTATTATCAATTGGGAAGATATTATTATAGCGCAGGCAATATTCGCACTACGTCTGATACCACAAATATTATCAATAGATATCAAGATGATGATTTCCTTACAACTATATCCGAAAACGAACTTCAAAAAGATTCCTTACTAAACGAAGAATCGCTATTCATTGCAAAAGCCGTAAAATTCTATTTAGAACAAGCAGACAAAGCTTTTGATAAAGTAATAGAACTTGTACCGGAAGGAAACACGGGCTATTTATGGAAAGCCAGAACAAATTCGTTATTGGATCCTGACACGGAAATGGGGTTAGCAAAACCCTATTATGAAAAAGTAGTAGAAATATTATCCGATAGAGACGAGATAACAACGACTATAAAAAACTCTTTGATAGAAGCTTATAGTTATTTAGGGTATTTTTATTATATCAAGAGCGATAATCCGAATACACTTTTATATTGGAACAAAGTATTAGAATTAGATCCCGAAAATGCCAGTGCTCTCATGGTATTGAAGGAGGTAGGAGGTAAGAAGTAAAGAGGAAAAAGTAATTTTACCACACCAACGCTGCAGCACCCAAGATTGCGGCATCATTCTCATTAAGCAGTGAGCGCAAAATAGGAATATCGTTTTGGTAAACAAATAGTTTGCGCTTTGCAAAAGATTCTCGTGTAGGTTTCAGTAAAATATCCCCGGCGTTCACAATGCCGCCGGTAAGAAAAATAGCTTCGGGAGAGGAAAACGCAACTGCATTGGCAAGAGCAATCCCCAACCACTCACCCGTCTTTCTAAAAGTTTCAATAGCTACAACGCTTCCTTTTAAGGCAGCAGAGGCAATCAGTTTGGGGTCTAATTCCTCTTTTGGAATCCTTGACAACTCATCTTCCGGAAACTGCTCTAACAATTCTAAACAGGTTTGTGTAATCCCTCTTATGGAGGCATACATCTCTAAACAGCCTTGGTTGCCGCAGTTGCATGTTCTGCCGTAAGGGACTAATATGGCGTGTCCTAATTCGCCGGCTAAACCATCGGAACCATACAGCAGTTTTCCATCAACAATAATGCCGCTGCCCACACCGGTGCCCAAAGTAAACATGACCACATTTCTCATCCCTTTGGCGCCTCCAAAAATCATCTCCCCATAAACCGCTGCGTTGGCATCGTTGGTAACTATAACCGGAACATGTAGTAGGAGTTCCAGCATTTTTTTGAGTGGTATTTTCCCTCTAAAATTCAAATTTTGGGCATAATCCATAGTTCCTTCAAAAAAATTGCCGCAAGGTGCGCCTATACCCACCCCAACAATCCGATCAATACTGTTTTTACACATTATGTTATGGATAGCATCCGCAATATCATTTACAAACGATTGTTCATTAATATATTGTGCAGTATATAAATGATCTCTTGCCACTACCTTACCGCTTGCACTTACCAAACCGATGTCGGTATTTGTACCACCAATATCAATACCTATAATCATCTCATCATCTTTCATACCATTCTTTTACTTTCGGTACAATCGGCTCAACATATTTATAAGTAAACGACTTTTCAACGGTATCTTCTTTTAAGATTACATTTTTTGAATCCACACTGTGTATGAAATAAAAAATGGCGCTGAACATGAGAATTACTTTGGCTGCCCCAAACAATCCGCCAAATAAATTATTCACAAATTCGGGGATCATTAGTTTAATTATCTTCTCTACAAATCTTCCCAATAAATAAACTGCAATTAAAACGAGAAGAAAAGTGATGGCAAAATAAGCTTCTTTAGGAATGGTAGGGTTGCTCATCCATTTTTCAACCCAATCTGTAAAGACAAAAGCGGCGTAAATACCGAGAAAAAGCGCCGCCAAAGAAACCAACTCTCGAATTAGTCCATGAGTAAATCCTTTATAGCCAAACCAAAGGGCGGGGATTAAGATGATGAAATCGAGGTAGTTCATATATATTAAGTAACAAGTGACGGTTATTTTCGCTGGTAATGTACCAATTCAAACTTGGGGAGTGCGATGAGGATATGTTCCATCACTTCGGATTGAATCTCTTCGTACTCTACCCATACAACTGTTTTGGCAAAGCAGTAGAGTTCAACGGGAACTCCGTATTCATTGATGGGTAGCAAGCGCACCATGAGTATTTTGTTGGTACAGATATCGCCTCTGCATTTTAAGTAATTTACCAGATATTCACGGAAACAGCTGAGGTTGGTTTCATGTGAGGTATCGCATTTTTCAAGCATTTCGGAGGTAGCTTTCTTAACGCTTGAAGAATCAATAAAGAAAGAGCGTTTTATGCGCCTTACGCCTTGCTCTTCCATACCACGCCAATTCTGAAAGGTGTCGGCAACTAATTGCCGTACGGGAACGGTAGAAATAGTGCCATCAAAATTCCGAACTTTGACAGAGATTAGGTTTATCTCTTCAACGGTGCCATCCGCATCGTATTTACTTACAGTAATCCAATCGCCGTTTCTTATCAAATCGTTGGCAGCTAACTGCAAACTATTAACAAACCCTACAATGGTGTCTTGGAAAACCAACATCAATACTGCTGAAAAAGCACCTAAACCGGCTAAGAATACAGCAGGCGATTTATTGATGAGAATAGAGATAAACAAGATGATGGCTATCAACCAAAAAAAGATGTTAACAATCTGTATATAACTTTTTATAGGCTTGTCTTTGGTAGCCTCCAATTGCAGTAGTATGTCACCGAGCGCCCGAATAAATGCAGACAAAATCAACGTAACATTGGTTACAATATAGAGATTGATAAAAGCTGTAAAAAGAATCTCGGATCTTGTTCCCAAGGAAAAAAATTCAGGAATTACATTTTTAATAATCAGCGCCGGCAACAAAAAAGAGAGTTGAATAAAAAAACGCTCTTTTAGTAGTGCAGACCTCCACTTCGATGGAAATCTTTTATTAGATATTCTTACAACATTTTGTAATATAATTCTTATCAGGTAATAAAGGATAAACCCTGCACACAAAAGTGCAACTGCTGTAGCTACTGCCGAAACAAAATACAGAAATTGCCCTTGCAAACCTAAGTGAACAAAAAACTGATGAATGGTTTCCCGAATCCAATTAAACATAATGTCAGGTATTGATTTTAATTACAACCGCGAAAATAGGTTTTTTATTTTGAAATTTCGCTATTTTTGCCATCAAACTTTCACATATTCATTCATGCCATCAAAAAAGCTATTTTTATTAGACGCTTTGGCGCTCATTTACAGGGCATACTACGCCATGATTCGCTCGCCGCGCGTTACGAGCAAGGGACTAAATACATCTGCAATCTTTGGTTTTACCAATACTTTGTATGAACTGATACGCAACGAAAATCCTACCCACTTGGCAGTTTCGTTCGACACAGGCGCGCCAACGTTGCGCCACGCTGAATACGAAGCCTATAAAGCGCACCGCGAAGCCACACCCGAAGATATTGTTAAAGCAATTCCATTCATCTACAAACTGCTGGAAGCATTTAATATTCCTATCTTAGTAAAAGACGGCTACGAAGCCGACGATATTATCGGAACTTTAGCCAAAAAAGCGGAAAACGAAGGCTTTCAAGTCTTTATGATGACCTCTGACAAAGACTACGGACAGTTGGTTTCGGAAAATATTTTTATGTACAAACCCGCAAAATTTGGACAAAAAGCGGAAGTGGTTGGAGTGAAAGAGATTTGCGAAAAATATGGAATCGAGCAACCGGAAGAACTTATTGATATACTGGGACTCTGGGGAGATGCCTCCGATAATATTCCGGGCGTGCCAAACATTGGCGAAGTAAAAGCCAAAAAACTGATTCATGAGTTTCATACAATCGAAAATATATATAAAAATATTGATCAAATAGACAACGACAAATTGCGTCAAACACTGATAGACCACCAAGAGCAGGCTTTCATGTCGAAATCGTTGGCAACTATTATGTTAGATGTTCCTATTGATTACGATTTTGAGAAGATGGAAATCTGCGCTCCCAATTTCGATCTCTTGCGCAGTTTGTTTCAGGAACTGGAGTTTCGGGCGCTGGGAAACAGGATTTTGATGGAGATGCAGGAGATGTACGCGGAAGAAGGGAAAAAGGAGAAGGGAGAAGGGAGAAAGGAAACCTTATCTATAAAAAGCAACCTTAGTAGCGGGAATTTTGATCTATTTAATCAAATTATTGAAAATGAAATTATTGAAAAACTTTCCGTCTTTAAAACTTTCCAAGATACAACGCATGAATTGATACGGGCGCAAAACTTCTCCCCAAAACAAGCTATTTTCTTTGAATGGATTTATGCGAACGACGCCATTATAGGGTGCGCGTTTTCAGAAAATGGAAAACAGATTTATTATTGCACAGAGAAAGAGCTTGGCCCCAACGCAGCTAAAATTTTTGAATCTCCCTTTGAAATTATATCATTCCAAACTAAAAACATCTTTAAATATTGCGATGAAAATCAGATAAATATGAAAGCTTCTGTGTTCGACCTGCAAGTGGCACACTATCTCATTCAACCGGAAATCTCACATCAATTAGAAAGAATTTCTGAGTCGTATTTAGAGCATCAATTAATAAACAGCGAAAAGAGTATTACTCAAAAACTTCAAACTGACATGGCTTGTGAAAGAGTGGAAATTTTAGCACAACTGTTTCCCATTTTCAAAGAAGAATTGGCAAAAGCATCTTTGTTAAAACTGTTTTATGAAATTGAGATGCCTTTAACACAAGTGCTTGCAAAGATGGAGCAAAACGGAATCAAAATTGACAAGGAGATGTTGAGAGAAAATTCTATTACCATTACAAAAGAGATACAAGATATTGAAAAACAGATTTTCGAGTTGTCGGGAATTACCTTTAACATCGCATCGCCCAAACAGTTGGGAGAGGTTTTGTTTGAGAAACTTCGCATTATTGATAATGCCAAGTTGACGAAAACGAAACAATATCAAACCGGTGAGGAGATTCTGCAAAAATTGTATCACAAACATCCTGTTATTCCGTTAATTTTAGAATGGCGTTCGTTGTCGAAACTCAAGTCAACCTATATTGATGCTTTGCCGCTACTCATGGATTCCAAGACGGGGAAAATTCACACTACTTTTCAACAAACAGTAACTTCCACAGGGCGATTGAGTTCCATAAATCCAAATTTGCAAAACATTCCCATTCGCACGGAACGGGGCAAGGAGATTCGCAAAGCATTTGTGCCATCTTCTGAAAACAATGTTTTGGTTTCTGCCGACTATTCGCAAGTGGAACTACGTATTGTTGCCGCCATGGCAAACGACGAAAACATGATCTATGCTTTTCAGCAACAACAAGATATTCATGCAGCTACAGCGTCGCAAGTATTTGGTGTGCCGTTGAAAGCGGTGAGCAAAGAGCAGCGACGCTATGCCAAAACCGTCAATTTCGGCATTTTGTACGGTATGTCGGCATTCGGATTGGCGGATCGGCTGCATATTCCTCAAAGCGAAGCCCGACAGTTGATTACCGATTACAACAACAGTTTTCCAAAGATTGAGCAGTTCATGAATGGTATTGTGGAGTTTGCTCGCAAAAACGGTTATGTAGAAACCCTTTTGGGCAGACGGCGCTATATTCGCGACATCAACTCCGGTAATGGCATGTTGCGCAAGGCGGCGGAGCGCAACGCTATCAACGCCCCTATTCAAGGCACCGCCGCCGATGTGATTAAAATCGCCATGATTCATATTCACAGAGAATTAAAAAACAGAAATTTGAAAACTAAAATGGTCTTGCAGGTTCACGACGAATTAGTTTTCGACGTGCCTGTTGAAGAATTAGATAGCATTGCCCTTCTTGTTCCTGAATTAATGAACGCCGCCCTCGAAATTGAAGTACCCTTAGTAGCTGATTTGAGTTTTGGAAAGAACTGGTATGAAGCCCATTAGAAATGGGGGTTTGATATTTCTGAAAAAATAATAAAGTGTTGTAGTTTTATATCGTTTTTTATCTACTTTTGACGCGATTCATAGGCTAAAAACAACTATTCAAATTACTGTTATACAGCCTCGTATGAAAATAACTCCTTAACTCCTTAACTTCTTAACTTCTTAACTTCTTAACTTCTTAAACCTTAACTTCCTATGCGCTGCTCACTTCTCTTATGGTACCTCCTTTTTGCAACTGCATTTATGCTGCATGCGCAAAGTAATATTGTAGGCGCCATCTCGGGAGAGATTGATGTATCGCCGAAAAAAATCTACTTTCGCATCCTGATATGAGACCAAAAAGGAGAATATGAATTACGAATATCAACTACGAGTGTGCGAAATAGAAAACCTCTGCGGGCGACAAAGTCGGCAGGCCATGCGGACGAACCGTTGCATTCGGTGGCTGAGCGAAGCCGAAGCTACCGACTTGACTTTTTGCTACTTTTTGGCGTCCATCCAAAAAATATTATTTTTGCCGTCTGTAATGAAATTTATTCGAGGATAATCATAATGAATATTGCCGTTTTCGCAGGAACTTTCGATCCATTTACTCTTGGACATCAGGATATTGTAAATAGAGCTTTGCCTATTTTCGATAAAATTATTATAGCTATCGGGGTAAACGAAGAAAAAACACCAATCTTCCCCTTAGCAGATAGAATGAAGATGATTAGAAATTCATTCATTGACAATGAAAAGATTACTATTGAAACCTATTCCGGTCTTACCGGTATATTCTGTAAAGATAAAAATGTGAAATATTTGATCAGAGGCGTGAGAAATAGTCTTGATTTTCAATATGAAAATGATTTGGCACAGGCAAATAAAGAGATGTTTGGATTAGAAACCCTCTTTTTTATGAGTCCTCCCACACTATCTCATGTATCTTCGTCGTTAGTAAGGGAGCTTTATAAAAATAAGGGAAACTATAAAAACTATTTACCATAACACACTATGTTTAGGTTTGAAAACGAAAATTATTTGTACGGATTATTAGTAATTCCGTTTTTTATTTTAGGTTATATACTAATAGAATACACGGCAAGAAAACGGTGGCGTCAATATGGCGACGAACTATTAATGAATCGGTTGATACCGCTGCGTTCTTTTTCAATACAGCATATTAAAATTTCATTGCTGCTGGCGGCATTGGCCTGTTTTATTTTTGCATTAGCAAACCCACAAGTGGGCAGCACTTTGGAAAAAGGGATGCGAAAAGGAGTGGATATCATGATTGCCATGGATATTTCTAACAGTATGCTGGCGGAAGATATCCAACCCAACCGATTGGAAGCCTCCAAAATTGCACTCGCACGTTTTATTGACCAACTAAAAGGTGATAGAATCGGGCTGGTGGTTTTTGCCGGAAAATCGTTCGTTCAACTGCCCATTACCAGCGACTACGCAGCCGCAAAAATGTTTGTGAATTACGTTAATCCAAAATTGATAGACGTTCAAGGTACCGATATTGCTGCAGCTATTGATTTGGCTGCCGTTTCTATGTTGCCCGAAGCAAAAAACGGAAATTCAGATGTGAGTAAAATTTCGCAACTCAATTCCAAAGTAATTTTGGTAGTTTCCGATGGCGAAGACCACTTCCCTGAAGCGGTTGAAGTGGCTGCCCAAGTGCGCAAATTGGGAATAACCATACATACTATTGGCATTGGCGATCTGCGTGGTGTGCCCATCCCGGACGGGAAAAATAATAGCTTTAAAAAAGATTTGGAAGGAAATACGGTAATTACCCGTTTAAATGAAGATATTTTGAAAGATATTGCTGCCGCAGGTGGCGGCATTTACGTGCATGCCTCCAATGCTAACATGGGATTTGAAACGATCTTTGATAAAATCAATACCATGAATAAAGTGGACCTGAAAGAGGTTACTTTTTCACGGTATGAAAGTAAGTACATGTATCCTTTAGTATTGGGTCTGGGTTTTTTATTTGTTGAACTTTTGTGGTTTGCTGCTAAACCGCGCTGGAGGGAGCTTTTTCTGAGACTATAACACAGCCTCATACAGATGCCCTATTGCTCATCAAGATACTCACGTAATACTTCAATTACCTTTTTCTCTTGAAACTGCTCAGATACCATTTGAATGATCTCTTTTTGTGAGAGATGTTGATTTTTTTTGATCTCTTTTTGAATACTCACTTTTTCTGCACGACTTATTTTAAGCGAGTTAACTTTACGACACACATCGCAGTTGCTACACGGTGTGCTTTTGGTTTCCCCAAAATAGGATAATAGTAATTTACTTCTGCATGATTGTGTGTTTTCTACAAAATGTAATACAGAATCCAATCGCTTTTGGGCGACCTCTTTACGTTTTTTGTAAATCTCTTCGCTAAAGAATAAGTAGTGTTCGGGTACTCTGTTTTGCAAAAAAATGATATGGGGTTTGGCGCTGCGCTTAGAATAGTGAAGGATATTTTTCTTAGATAGATCGAGTAATAGATTTTCTACTTCAACCACTTGCAACTCGGCACGGCGGGCAATCTCCTCCTCATTTATTTTTATATAGTTTGAAAAAAGTCCCCCGTAAGAGCGCAGCAAAAGCTTTACAAACTCTTGTTTATCATTATTACTCAGATAAAAATCGTGCAACGCAGCTTCATCTGCAATAAAGTGTAATGTGGATTGCTTTTTTACCTCTTCCGAAAGCATTAGCACACCTGTTTTTTCTAAAAATGATAATGCGCTAAACAACTCTATCGGTTTCAATTCTAATTTTTTACATAATTCGTCGGGATCAAAAGGCAGGATTCTATTTTCACCGTCGCCTATCGAAATCCGGTAATGGTCACACAGGGTTTTGTAAATACTTTTTATGGTAGAAATGGGTGGGAAAGAGAGTTGGAAGTTGTTTTTCAGTTCTTTAATATCGTTATTATCGTACAACATTACCGCAATAGAGGGTTTAAGGTCGCGCCCGCCTCTACCTGCTTCTTGAAAATAGGCTTCAAGGGTGTCGGGAATATCGAGATGCACCACCCAACGCACATCGGGTTTGTCAATTCCCATTCCGAAAGCATTGGTAGAAACAATCACTTGTGTAGTTCCGTTCATCCACTCCGATTGTTTTTTGTCGCGAGTAGCAGTGTCTAAACCTGCATGATAGAAATCGGCAGAAACCTTAAAGTTTTGCAAATATTCGGCAATCTCCTTAGTACGCCTTCTATTTCGGACATACACAATTCCCGTGCCCGGATTTTTCTCAATAAGTCGTAATAAACGTCCCATTTTATTTTCTTCGTACATCACAAAATAGGTTAGATTTTCACGTTTAAAACTTTTTTGGAACAGATTTTTATTTCGAAACTGTAATTTTTCCTGAATGTCGTTCACTACTTCGGGCGTTGCAGTAGCGGTAAGCGCCAAGACCGGAACATTGGGAAAGAACTTTCTTATTTCGGCAATCTCCAAGTAGGGTGGGCGAAAGTCGTAGCCCCATTGCGAAATACAGTGTGCTTCATCCACTGCCATCAACGAAATCTTCATTTGCTGTAAATTAACTCGGAAACTATCTGTTTTCAAGCGTTCGGGTGAAACATAGAGAAACTTAAAAGCGGTATCGTGAATGGCGTTTGAAAGAATTCTATCTATCTCATGATTACTCATTCCTGAGAAGATCGCTTCTGCTTTAATGCCTCTTTTTTTAAGGTTTTCCACCTGATCTTTCATCAGCGCAATTAATGGAGATATCACCAAACAGAGTCCCTCTTTTGCTAATGCCGGCACTTGAAAGCAGATAGATTTTCCGCCGCCGGTGGGCAGCAGCGCCAGGGTGTCGTTTTCTTCCATCACAGAAAGCGCAATCTCCTCCTGCAATGGGCGGAATTGGTCGTAGCCCCAATAAGTTTTAAGGATTTGGCTAAGCATTTGGTTTATTTATTACAACAAAAAAAGAGACTGATAGCTCCCACCAATCTCTTAAATTTTTAAATTTTAAATCTCAAATCTTAAATTTCAAATCATAATTACCCGTTAAACACGGTATCTAATCCAACGCCGCGTACTTGTGCCACGCTGTAAGCATCGCGCATTTGTGCCAATGCATTGATGGTGGCTTTTACTACACTGTGCGGGTTGGAAGATCCTTTCGATTTTGCCAGCACGTTGCTGATACCCACAGTTTCGAAAACAGCACGCATGGCGCCACCTGCGATCACTCCGGTACCGGGCGCAGCGGGTTTCATAAATACTAACGAGCCGCAATATTTTCCTTCTGCGGCATGGGGAATAGTGCCCTTGTAAACCGGTACGCGAATGATATTCTTCTTAGCGTCGTCAATTCCTTTAGAAACAGCGGCAGAAACCTCCTTCGCTTTTCCCAAACCGAACCCGATAATTCCATTTCCATCACCCACCACAACAATAGCAGAGAAACTGAATGTACGTCCCCCTTTTGTAACTTTGGTTACTCTGTTTACTGCAACCAAACGATCTTTTAATTCAATATCGGTTGCTTTGATTCTTTTAATTTTTAAACTTGACATAATTGTTTCTCCTTATTTTTAAAAAATTAAACCACCTTCTCTTGCGGCTTCCGCTAAAGATTTTACTCTACCATGATACAAGTAGCCGTTTCTATCAAAAACTACGGTACTGATGCCGGCTTCTTTTGCTTTTTCAGCTACCAATTTGCCTACCATCGCAGATTTTTCGACTTTGGTTGCTTTTTGTTCTCGAATAGCGGCCATTGCCGATGAAGCAGATACAAGCGTAACGCCTGCATGGTCGTCAATCAATTGCACATAAATATCGCGATTGCTTCTATAAACCGACATTCTCGGGCGGTCTGAAGATCCGTGAATCGTTTTACGGATCCTCATTTTTATTCTGTTGCGTCTAAATGTTTTTCTGTTAAATGCCATAATGTTCCAAACTTTATGAAGAGGTTAATAATGATTTTATTTTTCAGCGGATTTACCGGCTTTTTTACGTACAATTTCGCCCACAAAGCGGATCCCTTTTCCTTTATAAGGTTCGGGTTTACGATAGGAGCGAATTTTATTGGCTACTTGTCCCAATAGTTGTTTGTCAATACCACGCAAAATGATAAGAGGACTTTTCCCCTTTTCATTGATGGTTTCAACAGTAACTTCGGGGCAGAGTTCAAAGAGCAGGTTGTGAGAATAGCCCAAACTCATTTCCAGCATGTTGCCGGGTTTTGCTTCGGCTTTGTATCCCACCCCTACTAATTCCTGTTTGATTTCGAAGCCTTCCGAAACGCCTTTTATCATGTTGGATAGCAACGCTCTGTAAAGACCGTGCATCGCTTTGTGGCGTTTTTGTTCGGTAGGGCGGTGGAGGTTAAGTTTACCATCTTCGATAGTAAACGTGATGTCGCCATCTACAAATTGTTTCAATTCGCCTTTAGCACCTTTTACGGTAACGATTTGGCTTTTTTCATCTCTTGTAATCTCTACGCCTTGGGGTAGCGTAATGGGTAATTTTCCTATTCTTGACATAACAAATTCCTCCTATTAACTAATGTAACAAATTACTTCGCCGCCCACATTTTGAGTTTTGGCTTCTTTATCGGTCATCATACCGCGTGAAGTAGAGACAATTGCGATCCCCAAGCCGTTCAATACGGAGGGCATCTCGTCCACGCCCACATACTTACGTAGCCCGGGGCGACTCACACGTTTCAAGGTGTTTATTGCCGATTGTTTGGTACTCGGATGGTATTTCAAAGCGATCTTAATGATACCGGGGTGAACGTCATCCATAAATTTATAATTTAATATGTACCCTTTTTCGAACAATATTTTGGTTATTTCTCTTTTCGTTTTTGAGGTAGGTATTTCTACTACCTTATGATTTGCCGCAATTGCATTACGCACTCGGGTCAAATAATCTGAAATCGGATCTGTATTCATTTTTTAATAGTGATTAGTGATTAGTGGTTAATGATTAATTCTTAAATCTTTAAATCTTTAAATTTTTAAATCTTAAATTGTATTACCAACTGGCTTTTCTTACGCCGGGGATTAATCCTTGGTTTGCCATTTCTCTAAAATTGATACGGGAGATTCCGAATTGGCGGATATAGCCTTTCGGACGCCCTGTAAGTTTGCAGCGGTTGTGCAAACGGATAGGGTTAGAGTTGGGGGGTAATTTTTGCAATGCGATGATTGCCGCTTCTTTTGCTTCATAATCATTGCCATTGATAATCTTCTTCAACTCCTTACGTTTTGCAGCGTATTTTGCAATCAATTTTTCTCTCTTAACTTCTCTTGCTTTTAACGATTCTTTTGCCATAACTATTTCTGATTTTTAAAAGGTAATCCAAATTGTTTTAATAATGCCAAACACTCTTTGTCGTTGCGGGCGGTGGTCACAAAAGTGATATCCATTCCGTTGATTTTTGCCACTTTATCAATGTCAATTTCGGGGAATATGATCTGTTCGGGAACGCCGAGCGTATAGTTTCCTCTGCCGTCGAACCCTTTATCATTAATCCCTCTAAAGTCGCGGATACGCGGGATTGAAACAGAGATCAGACGGTCTAAAAATTCATACATTCTATCTCCGCGAAGCGTAACGCGCACACCAATAGGCATTCCGCGACGCAATTTGAAGTTAGAAACGTCTTTCTTAGATTTGGTAGAAACCGCTTTTTGACCGGCAATGAGGCTCATTTCGTTCACGCCTACGTCAATCAACTTTTTATCGGCGATACCAAATTTACCAAGTCCTTGGTTTAAGCAAATCTTTTTTAGTTTAGGTACTCTCATTACGGATTGGAATCCGAACTGTTCCTTGATAGCAGGAATCACCTCACTGTTGTATTTTTCTTTAAATCTGGGTGTGTACATTATTTGATCTCCTCTCCTGTTTTTTTAGAATAACGAACTAATCTTGGTTTTGCGCCCGCTTTTTTGGGTTCGCCTAATCTACGTCCGATGCGCGTAGCATTGCCTTTGTTATCTACTACCATGAGGTTTGAGATGTGGATAGAAGCCTCTTTCTTCACAATGCCGCCTTTGGGGTTTTTGGCATTGGCTTTGGTGTGCTTCGACACCAAGTTTACGCCTTCGACCAATGCTCGGTACTTGTCGGTGTTTACTTCGAGCACTTTACCTTTCTGCCCTCGCGAATCACCGGTAATTACCTTCACATTGTCGCCTTTCTTAATGTGAATTTTCATTTTGTTTTTTTGTTTTTTCGTTAATAATCAATTGGTCTTTGTCAATTGTACAATAAAATAACCCCCATTTTTTTGGGGGTGCAAAAATATAAAAATTCTAATATAAAAATTTGATGTTAAAATTTTCTTTACCCTTTACTTTGCTACCACCATCTTTTGCGTGAGCATGGTACCATCTTTTAGAATGATAATAACAAAATGTAGCCCAGAAACCGTACTTTGCAGTTGAATGGTATTTGAAGAGAGATTTTGCGCTTCAAAAACCGGAACGCCCATTAGGTTTGAGATTTTGAGATTTGAGATTTCAGACAGAGAGAAATTGGTTTCTAATTGAAAAACGCCGGAGTTGGGGTTGGGGATAATGCTAAAAAAGGGATGAGAAAATTGAGGAGGTGTTTTTGGTTCTTCGGGGTCTTCAAATGATGATTTGTAATTAGAATAATCAACAGTAAAGTTATGTGTCGAGATATAGATAGGACCTTTGCAATATTCAATACTATATTTGATATAATACCGCACTATACTTGTTAAACCATCTCCTGCACCATCTGTGCAATTCCATAATACAAAGTCTCCCTCACGGCTTATATCAAAATTCCTAGTATATATTGGATTTGGCTCATAACCTTCACTCTTATAAATATTGTAACCAATTCTTACAGCTGAATTTAGATTTTTGATTTGTAAATAATCAAAGAATGCTTTGTGAGTAGAGGTAAGAGTATGGTCATGGCAAATAGCTCCGCAAAGTCTTTCATATTCGGAAAGGTCTTTCATTTGCGTACTAAATTTTGAACCTTCTTCAGCTGTAAAACCAGGGAGTAAAAAAATAGAGCCCGTTTTTTTCGTAATAAAAGTTACATCGTCTCCAGATACAACTGTTGTAGCGACGCATGCAGTTATTCTTTTAAAAGCCCTCATTACCGTACGGAGATCAACAGTATTGATTATCATCACTTCATCCGTTACATTCCCTATATACCCACAAGGTGGACAGGTGCCACCGCAATCCATCGTTTCTTCACCGGGGTCTAAAATGCAGTTGGCACAAGGATCGTCTCCGCCGCCACCTCCACCGCCGCCATAATTGCAAGGATCATCTTTTGATGATGAACAAGTAAGAAGAGTTTGATCCCAATTGTACGGAAGGTTAAAGCCGGAAATTAGATTTAAATAGGACACTTCTCGATTACCACCATAAGCCGAATCGGGATCCATATAAAAAATATAATCTCCAAGACCAAAATAGTTAAAATGTATTCCGCGAACAACAACAGCGTGGCCGGTATTGTAAAATGGGTTATGCAAGCCAATAATTAAGGGACGGTTATTACTAAGACATTCATAAATCTCTTCGCGTGGTGGATACTTCAACGAATATGGATAGCTATTAATTTCGCCAAAATAACTCAAAACACCCTGTATCGTTCTACCTATAGATCCATAAAGGTCAATACCATGGCCATCTTTGTTGCAATTTGCGGGAACATCACAGCAATTATTACTACCCGATCCTTCCTGAACCCATGCCATTATATAGCATTGCTCAGTAATACGATGAGGAGGAAGATAACGAATCACGCTTTGTGATACAGCAGCCCCACACCATTTGCTTTGTTCCTGCTCAATTATAGGTATATTTAACTCTATTTCCTGAGCATTCAAAGTAAAGGTTGCTCCCAACAAGAGTAAAAAAATATATTTTTTCATACCGTTACTGTTTTAAAAGGTTAAGAACTTCACTAAAACTATACGCATTTTTTAAATATTCGCGCGTGGCATCGTCATAGATTTGAACAAAAATATCTTGATTGTCTTTCCTAATAATAAAATAATCACGTTCAAAACCTATTTTTAAAATTCCAATTATCAAGTCTTTGTATTCATTGTTGCGGATGGCCCAATGTTCAAAGCCATTCCCTATCCATCTGTATTGACCATCATCATCAAGTTTAACATGTCTAAAACAAAAAGGCTCGCCCTCAGCCATAATAGGCACTGCCCAGCAGCCTGTGAATGTTAATTTTTCATTTACAATCGTGTACATGGGAACAGGTTTTCCTATATGTAGATTCTCTAACTGAAACCTGTTTATGCCATGGATGTCAGAAAGATCCTCGTCTGAGCAGTTTTTTAGACGCGAAAAGAGAGGAGTGAGCAGCATTTCTGTTATTTCGGGCGTTATTTTTAATTCACTTTTATTTGTCACTTGAGCATAATATCTCATTTGTGCTTCTGTTAAATGATTAATAAGTTCACTAAAACTATATTCGTTCTTAAAATATTCGTCTGTTATTTTGTCATATATTTGTACAAAAATATCCTTATTCTCTTTTCGAATAATAAAATAATCCATTGAAGAAGTTACCATTACAGATCCAATTATCGAATCTTTATGTTCATAATTAAAGAAATGCTTCATTATATTTTCAATTCCTTTAATTATATCTATCCCTCCTCCAAGAAGACCAGGCGGAGGTAAGTTAAATAAAAGAGGCTTTCCGTTATACATTACAGGCACATTCCAGATTTTTGTAAATTCTAATGAAAGAGGCTCCTCATTAAATACAGGAGTCACAATAACAGAGGGGTAGGGGTTTAATCTTTTATTTGTAATTCTATACTTGGGAATAGGTTTACCTATATGTAAATTCCTTACCTGTGGCTTGTTTCTTGGGCCATGTGTGTAGGCTGGTTTATCAGGCTCGTTAAGCTTCCTAACCACCATTCCTTCTATTCCCGGCGGCGGTTTTATTTCTTCTATTTGGGCGTTGGCAATTATTAATGCGCACAGTATTACTAATGTTAATGTTAATTTTTTCATACCATTACTTTTTTAAAAGGTTAATAAATTCATTAAAACTATACTCATTCTTAAAATATTCGCGCGTTGTATAATTAAAAATTTCCACAAAAATATCTTTATTTTCTTTTCGGATAATATAATAACTCATTCCTGGAGAAGTATGTCGTATGAGCCCAATTATCAGATCTTCATGCTCATAATTATGGCGTTTTTTTCCTCCACTGCCACCTCCCATATAACGATATTCCCCTTTACTCCATTCACTTACCATTGCTGTAAAAAAAGGTTCGCCGTCACTCATCACAGGCACATGCCACGTTCTTATAAATACTAAGTTTTCATTGTCCATATCAATCCTATACTCCGGAATAGGTTTTCCAAATTGCAAATTTTCCAATTGCGCTCTGTTTGTTATGCCATAATCTGAGAGGCTCTGGACAGATCTGTATTTAAAAACAGAAACCAGCATTTCTGTTATTTCGGACGTCATTTTCAGTTCATGTTTTTGTGGAAAATTAGTATCAAAAATATCATTTTCATTCACTTGGTTTGTTCCATAAATTTCAGGAATTTCCTGTCGTAGCTCTTTTAGGCTGGCATTACGTAATTCTAAAACTCTATTTCTAAGGCTAATAAGCTCACTTAAACTATATTCGTTTTTAAAATATTCGCGCGTTGACGGGTCAAACACTTGTACGAAAACATCTTTATTCTCTCTCTGAATATAATAATATTCCCAAGGTATAACACTAACCGTTACAATCCCCATCAAATCTTTACGTTCGTAATGATGTATATCTTCTCCCATTTTAGGAGAGCCAAAGTTTGCCTCTCTTCCTGTAACATACGCTAAAAAAAGCGCCTTTCCCTCATACATAATGGGCACTCGCCAACCTTGAGGTATTAAGGTGTCATTATCAATATTAATGACATACTCGCGAATAGCGCTGCCCAATTGTAAATTTTCTAACTGTTCTTTGTTTTTTATGCCATATCTGTAGAATTCTTCAACAGGCTCATTTTTAATCCTCGCAATCAGCATCTCTTCCATCTCAGGCGTAAGGTTCAACTCATTTTTACTATCTATTTGGGCGTTTAAGACGGGAAGCAGAAGGCAGAAAGCAGAAAGCAGAAAGGTTGTAGTTTTTAACTTGTATTTCATGGTATTATTTTGTTTTAAGTTCGTTAATTTGTTTTTGTAAATCAAGAATGTATAACGTTAATTCTTCTACTTTCTGTATAAGTATGGCGTTCATTTCGCCCAAGTTAATGCCGTTGGCTTCCACCTCTGCGGCAGAGGGAACATCGGGAAGGTGTTTGTTTTCGGCAATAAATTGCGCTACCTCTACTAAGGGTAACAACTTATAGTCTTCTTCAAATACGTAGTCTTTCCAGCCTTGTAAGGTTACT
>Ga0123353_10002125_pt1 | contig 24518 bp, 25 predicted proteins | sample TergutLab28metaG_3_FD_92763 | JGI IMG/M metagenome (GOLD analysis project Ga0123353, IMG submission 92763) | Labiotermes labralis P3 segment gut microbial communities from Petit-Saut dam, French Guiana - Lab288 P3 | ecosystem: Host-associated > Arthropoda: Insects > Digestive system > Gut ... | reverse complement strand
GTCGGGTTGGTGATCTCCGCCTCGGCATAGCCGATCCCGCGCTTGCAGGTGTTGCCGGCGATGGCTTCGATGCCCCCGGCCTCATTGAGATCCACATGCAGCTCGCAGCCCATGGGGCACGCCACGCAGATGATATTTTTGGTCATATGGTTTATCTCCTGTCGATTTGTCTGTAGAGACGCACTGCTGTGCGTCTCCGTATAAGAAACTGTTTTCGCAGGAGACGCACAGCAGTGCGTCTCTACTCCACCACTTCGATCACCAGCTCCGCCCCCTGCGCCAGCCCCCGCAGCTGCTCGGGCGTCACGGTCAGGTCCTCCATCTCGCCCGGGGCGAGGCGCGGCCGCTTGCGCTTTTGCAAAACCTGCCCCTGCGCGACAAGCTGCACGCTGGCGTTCTTGTACACCTGCCCCACGCGGAAATACAGCTTTACAGGCTCCGTCACATGCCGGTTCACTCTCTGCGGCACGATATAGCGAACCCCGTTGACACCCTTCGTATTCACGTAGTCCGGGTCCGGGTCGGCCAAGCCCTGTATAAATGCCGCCGCGCCCGCGCCCGCCAACTGGCTTTCGAGGGTGACGTAGTCCACCAGGTCGTGCACGTGCAGCACATTTCCGCAGGCGTAAATGCCGGGGATTTCGGTCTCCCGCGCCTCGTTCACCACGGCCCCGGCCGTGACCATGTCGATGGAGATGCCCGCCCCGCGGGTCAGCTCGTTCTCGGGGATCAGCCCCACGGACAGCAGCAACAAATCGCAGGGGACATACGCCTCGGTCCCCGGGATGGGCCTGCGGTTCTCGTCCACATAGGCGATGGTCACGCCCTCAAGTCTTTCTTTTCCGTGCACGTGAATCACCGTGCAGCTGAGCTTCAGCGGGATGTCGAAGTCGTCCAGGCACTGCACGATGTTGCGCGTCAAGCCGCTGGAGTAGGGCATCAGCTCGCACACCATCTGCACATGCGCGCCCTCGAAGGTCATGCGCCGCGCCATGATGAGGCCGATGTCGCCCGAGCCGAGGATCACGACCTCCTTCCCGGGCATCCAGCCGTCCATGTTGACATATTTCTGCGCCGTGCCCGCGCTGAGGATGCCCGCCGGCCGCGTGCCCGCGATGTTCAGCGCGCCCCGGGGCCGCTCCCTGCAGCCCATGGCGAGAATGACCGCCCTGGTGCGCAGCTCCAGCAGGCCGTCCGTCTTGTTGACGGCGACGACGGTGTGGTTTCCCTCGCCCGGCTGCACATCGAGGACCATGGTGTCCAGCTTGACATCAATATGCGCGCTGGCCTCCACCGGCACGATGAACCGGTCGGCGTACTCCGGGCCGGAGAGCTCCTCCTTGAAGTAGTGCAGGCCGAAGCCCGTGTGGATGCACTGCTCCAGGATGCCGCCCAGCGTCACGTCGCGCTCCAGGATGAGGATGCGCGCCACGCCACGCTGTTCGGCCTCCAGGGCCGCAGCCATGCCCGCGGGCCCCCCGCCTATGACGATCAAATCGTAATCCAAGATGTTGTCCCCTCTACTTCGTCTTCTCGATCAAAATCTTCGACCCGCCCCCGAATTTCGTGACCGCGTCGGGCGGCAGCCCCAGCTCCCGGCTGAGGATCTCGAGCACCTTCGTGCCGCAGAAGCCGCCCTGGCACCTGCCCATGCCCGCGCGGGTGCGCCGCTTGACCCCGTCCACGTCCCTCGCCCCGGCGGGCGCGTGGATCGCGTCGACGATCTCGCCCTCGCTCACGGTCTCGCAGCGGCAGATGATGCGCCCGTAGGCCGGGTTCTCTTTGATTTTTTCACGCCTCTGTTCAGAATTCAGTTCGTTCATGCGCACCGGCTCCGGCCTGCCGGGGTCCCAGTCGGATTTTAAATTAGGCGTGTACCCCAAGGCATCCAAAACCAGTTCGGCGATATACTCCGCGATGGCGGGGGCCGCCGTCAGCCCGGGGGATTCCACCCCGGCCGCGTGGATGAACCTCGGGTTCACGGCGCTGGGCTCCAAAATGAAGTCGTCCCTGTCGCTGTGCGCGCGCAACCCTGTGAAGGAGGTGATCACGTCGCGGACCCTGTACCCCGGCACGGAGCGCGCCACGGCATCCTGGATGGCCTTCAGCCCGGGCTCCGTGGTGGAGAGCTCCTGCTTGTCTTCGATGTCCTGCGCCGTGGGGCCCAGCAGCACGTTGCCGTGCACCGTGGGGGTGACCAGCACGCCCTTGCCCATCTCGCTGGGGCACTGGAACACGGTGCGCGAGACCACGCCCGCCTGGGCGCTGTCCAGCAGCATGTACTCCCCTCTGCGCGCGTAAATGGAGAAGCTCTCGTCGCCGATGAGCCGCGCGAGGTCGTCCGCGTGCACCCCGGCCGCGTTGACGACAATCCTTGTCTTGATTACGCCCGCGTCGCTGGAAATGACAAAGCCTTCATCAACCTGTTCGATACTCTGCACGTCGAAGTCCCGGTATAACTCCACGCCCTCGCGCACGGCGCACTCCGCCGCGGCGATGCACAGCTCGTAGGGGCACACGATGCCGCCCGTGGGGGCGTAGAGCGCGCCCACGGCCTCCGGGTTCACATTGGGCTCCATGGCGAGCAGTTCCTCCCGGCTGAGCAGCCGCAGGCCGGGCACGCCGTTCTCCTCGCCGCGCTCCAGCAGGTGCTCCAGTGTGGGCAGATCCCCGGGCGTGAAGCCCACCACCAGCGAGCCGCACTGGTCGAAGGGCACGTGCAGCGTATCGCACAGCGCGGGCATCATTTCGTTGCCGCGCACGTTCATCTTGGCCTTCCAGCTGCCTGCCTTGGCGTCAAAGCCCGCGTGGACGATGGCGCTGTTGGCCTTGGTGGTGCCCTGGGCCACGTCGTGCAGGCGCTCCACCATCGCCACCCGCAGGCCGTAGCGGCTTAAATCCCGGGCGATCAGGGCGCCCACCACCCCCGCGCCGACGACAGCGGCGTCATAGGTCTCCGGCAAAGTCGAATCCTCCTTGGGAAAAAGTCTTTCACGATGTATTATTATATCATAATTCTGTGCCCTTTGCAAGCCGGAAACAGAAAATTTAGCAAAAAGCATTGAGTATTTCCCCCGTATGTGGTATACTGCAGTTGTTGGAGAGAAAGGAGTGCGTCATGGAACAGCACAGCCCGGGGGACGACAGGGGCGGGATTGTGATTTCCGAGGAGGTGATGGCGGCCATCGCCGTCACCGCCGCGCGGGAGGTGGACGGCGTGGCTTCCCTTGTGCCCCGCCCGCCGGACGTCACGCGCCTGCTGCGCAAGGGGGGCAGCCTGCGCTACGTCAAGCTGACGGAGAACGGCGCGGAGCTCTCCCTGGAGATGGCCCTGCGCGTGCGCGCGGGCGTGAACATAGCCGCCGTGGCCACCGGGGTGCAGCGCGCCGTGAAAAACGCCCTGCAGGACATGACGGGCAGGACCGTCGCCCGCGTGAATTTGAAGATCGCGGGGGCGGAGTTTTAAATCGCTTCGCTTCTGCGCATGAAGATTAACCAAGGAGTGCAATATAGCAATGCCTGATCCATCAGCCCGCCGTCCCTCCCGCACAGCCGCCTTCGCCCTGCTGTTCGGGCTGTCCTTCCAACCGGACGAGACCATCGCCTCGCTGATCGAGCACGCGGGGGAGGGTGACGACGCCCCCGCGGTGGACGATTTCGCCCTGCGCCTGGCCGAAACCGCCGCCGATCATCTAGAGGAGCTCGATGAAGCAATCGCGAAGCGCCTGAAGGGCTGGAAGCTGGGCCGCATCTCGCGGGTGTCCCACGCGCTGCTGCGCTTGGCGGTGTGCGAGATGCTCTATTTCGACGACATCCCCGTGGGGGCCAGCATCAACGAGGCCGTGGAGCTGGCGAAGCTCTACGGCGACGCCGACGCGCCTAAATTTATCAACGGCGTGCTGGGGACAATTGCGAGGGAGGGAAACACGGAATGCTCACCCTCGGCATAGACACCAGCAACTACACCACCAGCGCGTCTCTCTACGGCGGCGGGCGCATCCTGCAGGAGAAGCGGCCGCTGCCCGTCAAGCCCGGCCAGTTGGGCCTGCGGCAGAGCGACGCGCTGTTCCATCACGTCCTGCAGCTCCCGGAGGTCCTGGATGCGCTTTTTGCGCGCAGAGGCACGGACGAACCCATCGCCGCCGTGGGCGTCAGCGACAGGCCCCGCAGCGCGGAGGGCTCCTACATGCCCTGCTTCCTGCCGGGGGTTTCCGTGGCGCAGGGCGTCGCCGCGGCCATGGGGATCCCCCTGTTCAAATTCAGCCACCAGCAGGGGCACCTGGCGGCGGCGCTGTTCTCCGCCGGGCAGGCAGAACTATTGGAAAAGGAGTTCATCGCCTTCCACGTCTCGGGCGGCACGACGGAGTGCCTGCGCGTCAAGCCCGGGCTGGAGGCCGAAATTCTGGGCGGCTCGGGGGACCTGAAGGCCGGCCAGCTGGTGGACCGCGTGGGCGTGATGCTGGGCTACCCCTTCCCGGCGGGGCCTGCGGTGGACGCCCTGGCGCGGGAGGGCACGCTGATCAAGGGCATCAAGCCCAGCATCGAGGGCATGGCGTGCAGCTTATCAGGCCTGGAGAACAAGTGCCGCCAGATGTATAACCGCGGGGTGAGCAAGGCCGACGTGGCGCTCTACTGCCTGGTCTCCGTCGCCGTGAACCTGGAGGCCCTTGCCCAGGGGGCGCTCGCGCTGTGCGGCGCGCTGCCGATGGTGTTCACCGGCGGGGTGTGCTGCAGCCAGGTGATTCGCATGCTGCTGTGTGAACGCTTCCCAGCCGCCGTTTTCGCGGAGCCGGAATTCTCCTCCGACAACGCGGCGGGGGTCGCCATGCTGGCGGGGGTCGGGATTGGGATGGTGGTGCCATGATCACCTCCCAGCCCCTCACCGTCACCCAGCTCAACCGATACGTCAAATACCTCCTCGAGGAGGCCGAGCCCCTGCGGGGCCTGGTGGTCGCGGGGGAGGTCTCCAATTTCAAGGATCACTACAGCGGCCACTGGTATTTCACCCTCAAAGACGCCGGGGCCGCCGTGCCCGCCGTGATGTTCCGGGAATCCAACCGGCGCCTGGGCTTCGTGCCCCAGGACGGCATGCGCGTCGTCATCCGCGGTCGGGCCTCCCTCTATGAAAGAGATGGGAAATTCCAGCTCTACGCCGACGACATGCAGCCCGACGGCCTGGGCGCGCTGTACCTGGCCTACGAGCAGCTGAAGGAGCGCCTGGCGGCGGAGGGCCTCTTTGACCCGGAGCGCAAACGTGAATTGCCGTTCTTTCCCTCGCGTATCGGAGTGATCACCTCAGGCACTGGGGCCGCCGTGCGCGACATATTGCAGATATTGGCCCGGCGCTGCCCGGCCAGCGAGGCGATCCTCTGCCCGGTGCAGGTGCAGGGGGAGGGCGCGGCGGCGCAGGTCGCCCGGGCCGTGGCTTTGTTCAACGAGCGGCAGGCCGCCGACGTGCTCATCGTGGGCCGTGGCGGCGGCTCCCTGGAGGACCTTTGGGCCTTCAACGAGGAGATCGTCGCCCGGGCGGTGGCGGCTTCGGTGATCCCCGTGATCTCCGCCGTGGGCCACGAGACCGACGTCACGATCTGCGACTTCGCCGCGGATTTACGCGCGCCCACGCCATCGGCTGCCGCCGAGCTTGCCGTGCCGGACCTGGGCGAGCTGCTGGGCGGCGTCTATGCCCTGCGCTCCCGGATGGAGCAGGCCGCGCGCCATGCCCTGCAAGCCCGCCGCGCGGCTTTGGAGCACCTGCTCTCCCGGCGCGTCCTGCGGCGGCCCGAGGAGCTCGCCTACGCCTCCCGCCTGCGCCTGGACTACGCCGCCCAGCGCCTGCGCGGCGCGATGGAGTCCAGGGTGCTGGCCGAGAAGGGCCGCCTCTCCCGCGCATCGGCACGATTGGACGCCATGAGCCCCCTGGCGGTGCTCGCCCGGGGCTACGCCATCGCCCTGAAGGAGGGCGCGCCGGTGAGATCCGTGCGCGAACTCGATCCCGGTGACAAGCTCCGCCTCACCCTGGGCGACGGCGCGTGCGACGTGCTGGTGTGGGAGATATAAATTCCCCTCTGTGGAGGGGTGGCGCGCAGCGCCGGGGTGGTTGACATTATCCAAAATTCATGTATAATATTCATTGAGGTATGCGATCGATGAAAGACAAAGCCTTTGACTACGAAAAATCCTTCAAGCGTTTGGAGGAGATCGCCGCCCTGCTGGAGGAGGGCAGCCTGCCCCTGGAGCAGAGCCTGAAGCTCTTCGAGGAGGGGGCGGGTCTGGCTTCGCAGTTGCAGAAAACCCTCGAGGCGGCCGAGCAGCGGCTGACCACCCTGCGCCTGCCCGACGAGACGGAGGACCCCGATGCCTGACGTATTGGCCGCCCTGCGCGGTTACGCGGAACGCTTTGAGGCCGCCCTGCCGCGCTTTTTGCCCCGGGGCGACGACCCCGTGGAGCAAGCTATACGCTACGGCATGGAGGCCGGCGGCAAGCGCATCCGCCCGGCGCTGGCGCTGGCCTTCTGCGAGCTGTTCGGCGGCGAACCGGAGCGGGCCCTGCCCCTCGCCGCGGCGATTGAGATGGTCCACGGCTACTCCCTCATCCACGACGACCTGCCCTGCATGGACGACGACGACTTCCGCCGGGGCCGCCCCAGCTGCCACAGGCGGTTCGGCGAGGCCACCGCCCTGCTTGCGGGCGACGCCCTGCTGACCGAGGCGTTTTCCTGCATCGCGTGCAACGGCGGGTGTCTCCAGGCTGTAGCGATTCTCAGCCGCGCGGCGGGCATCGATGGTATGGTGGGCGGCCAGCAGCTGGACCTGCTCTACGAGAATACGCCCGTCGCCCGCCCCCAGCTGGAGGATATGAACCGCAAGAAGACCGGCGCCCTGCTCTGCGCGGCCTGCCTGCTCGGCTGTCTGGCCGCCGGTGCGAACGACGCCCAGACCACCGCCGCCGCGGCCTATGCAGACGCCTTCGGCCTGCTCTTCCAGTTGACCGACGACATCCTGGATGCCGATGAGGAGCCCGGCAAGGCCACGTGGGTGTCGGTCCTGGGCCTGGAGGGCGCGAAAGCCGCCGCCCGGGAATACGCTGAAGCAGCAAGGCAAGCCATCGCCCCCTATGCCGAAGAAGGGCGCTTTTTATATGACCTGCCCGGCTGGCTGTTGATTCGTAACACATGATATTTATGCTTTTCCAAGAACCCCCCTGCTCACTGCGTTCGCTTCCCCCCTACAGGGGGATTCTGACGAGGTGGTAAATAAGTGCGATTATACAGGTAAAACTTTCGATCTGTCAAAATCCCCCTATAGGGGGGAAGGCGCGCAGCGCCAGGGGGGTTCCCAATAACCAATACAAAGGACACCAAATGCCAACACCAGAAATCTTACCCCTCATAACCTCCCCCTCGGACCTGCGCGCCCTGCCGAAGGAAGCCCTGCCCCGGCTGGCCGAGGAGATCCGGGCGGTTTTGATTGAGACGGTCTCCCGCACAGGGGGGCACCTGGCCTCGAACCTGGGCGTGGTGGAGCTCACCATGGCCCTGCACCTGTGCTTCGACTCCCCGGCGGATGCCCTCGTGTGGGACGTCAGCCACCAGAGCTACACCCACAAGCTGCTCACCGGGCGCTATGAAAAGTTTTCAACGCTTAGACAGTCCGGCGGCCTTTCGGGGTTCACCTGCCCCGCCGAGAGCGGGCACGACCTCTTCATCGCGGGCCACGCCAGCACCGGCGTGTCCTGCGCCCTGGGGCTCGCCGAGGCCAAGCGGCTGCGGGGCGACCCGCACTACTCCGTGGCGGTCTTAGGCGACGGCGCGCTCACCGGCGGGCTTGTCTACGAGGCGCTCAATAACGCGCACAAGGGCGCGAAATTGGTGGTGGTGCTCAACGACAACGGGATGAGCATCTCGCGCAACGTGGGCGGCCTCTCGCGCTACCTCTCGCGGGTGCGCTCCCGCCCGGAGTACCGCCAGGCCAAGCGCCGCGTGGAGAGGGCCCTGCGCCACATCCCCCTGGCGGGCGACGCCCTGGCGGTGTTCGTCTCGCGCATAAAGCGCCTGGTGAAGCGCGTGCTCGCCGGCACCACGATCTTCGAGGAGCTGGGCCTGGACTACATCGGACCGGTGGACGGCCACGACCTGGACCGCCTGCGCGCCGCGCTGGAGAGCGCCAAGCTCACCCCCCGGCCCGCCCTGGTGCACGTGCACACCGTGAAGGGCAAGGGCTTGCCCTGCGCCGAGGCCGACCCGGAGATTTTCCACGGCATCGGCAAATTCGACATCGAGTCCGGGGAGCCCATCGTGCCCTCCGGCAGCACCTATACGGACGTCTTCGCCGAGGAGCTGTGCGATCTGGCCGCTGAAAACCCGGCCATCTGCGCCGTGACGGCAGCCATGGCCATCGGCACCGGCCTGGACCGCTTCGCCGCGTCCTATCCAAGCCGTTTCTTCGACGTCGGCATCGCCGAGGCGCACGCCGTCGCCTTCGCGGCGGGCATGGCGAAGCAGGGCCTGCGCCCCGTGGCGGCGATCTACGCCACCTTTTTGCAGCGCGCCTTCGACCAGCTGCTGCACGACGCCGCCCTGCAGGGCCTGCCCCTGGTGGTCGCGGTGGACCGCGCGGGCTTCGTGGGCGCCGACGGCGTCACCCACCACGGCCTCTATGACGTCGCCTTCTGCGCGGCCATCCCCGGCGCGGTGGTGTGGAGCCCCGCGACCGCCGACGACCTGCGCGCCGCCCTGCGCCACGCCTTGGCCGCCAACGGTTTGAACCTCATCCGCTACCCCCGCGCGGTGCTGCGGGAGCCCCCCCCCGATCTGCCTTTGCTTTATTCCTGTGAAAATTTTGATGTTTTCGGCCGGGCCAATGCCAAGAGGGCCATTGTGATCTACGGACGCCTATTCTTTGAGGCGTGCAAGATCCCGGACGTGAAAATCGTCAAGCTCAAGCGTGTGTTGCCCATAGATTCAAACGCGGTTGACGCCGTATTGCCCTGCGGGCGGATCGATTTCTACGAGGAGGGCATCCGCACGGGCGGCGCGGGCGAGCGCTTCGGGCTGTGCCTGCTGGAACGCCGCTGGCCGGGGGTATTCAACCTGGCCGCGGTGGAGGGCTTTGCCCGCCACGCCCCCGCGGAGGAGCTGCTGGCGGAGCACGGCCTGGACGCGGAGGCGATGCGCCATGCGCCTTGACCAAACCCTCGTATATCGCGGTTTGCTGCCCTCCAGGGAGCGGGCGAAGGCGGCAATCCTGGCGGGCGAAGTCGCCGTAAATGGCGCCGAAGCGCGCAAGCCCAGTTTGGAAGTGAGCGATGGCGACAGCATTGCCCTGAAAGAGGTTCACGCCTATGTGGGCCGGGGCTATCTGAAGCTGCGCAAGGCGTTCGATGTGTTCGGGATCGATGTGGCGGGCAAATCGTGCATGGATGTGGGGGCCTCCACCGGCGGGTTCACGCAGCTCTTGTTGGAGCGCGGCGCGGCGAAGGTCGATGCCATCGACGTGGGCACGGGCCAGCTGGCGCAGTCTTTGCGGGCTGATCCGCGCGTGAAAAACCTTGAGAGGACTGACTTCCGGGCCGTCACGAGGGAGCAAATCGGGCCGTGCGAGTTTGCGAGCGTGGACGTCTCGTTCATCTCGCTCCGATTCATTTTGCCGAATTTATATGCCCTGCTGGCCGAGGATGGCCAGGCCGTGTGCCTTTTAAAACCGCAGTTCGAGACCGGCGCACCGGTAAAGCACGGGCTCGTAAAGGACCCCAAAGAGCACGCAAGGGTGATCGGGGAGGTCGTGGAGGCCGCCCGGCGGGAGGGGTTCGCCTGCCGCGGGCTGACGCACTCGCCCATCGTGGGCGGGGAGGGGAACATCGAATTCCTGCTGTACCTATCGAAAAGCGATACAGGGAATGCAATATCGATCGCTGAGACCGTGAATCTTGCATGGGAGGAGCTGAAGGGATGAAACGGCTGGCCCTCATCGTGAACGAGAGCAAGCCCGGGGCCCTCGATGTGGCCGCGGAGATCCGGCGGGAATTGGCAAGCGCCGGGCTCGAGGCCGCCCCGCCGGAGGAGCTCGAGAGCTGCGACGCGCTGATCGCCGTGGGGGGCGACGGCACGATCCTCACCGCGGCGCGCATGGCCTTGCCCCTGCACAAGCCGGTGCTGGGGGTCAACGCGGGGCGGCTGGGCTTCCTGGCCGGACTCGAAAGGCACGAGCTGCACCTGCTGCCCCGGCTGGCAACGGGGAAATACACCCTGGACCGGCGCATGCTGCTGGAGGTACAGGTCGCCGCCGACGACGGCGGCGGAACCCTTGTATATGAGGGTTTTTGCGTCAACGATGCGGTGATCTCCCGCTTTGGCACGCCGCGCCTGGCGGAGATCGCGGTGGACTGCGGCGGCGGGCACGCCCTCAATTTCATGGGCGACGGCGTGATCTTCGCCACGCCAACGGGCTCCACGGCGTACAACTTCTCGGCTGGCGGCCCCGTGGTGGAGCCCACCTTCGAGAGCGTGCTGCTCACGCCCATATGCAACCACCAGCTGTTCACGCGCTCGGTGGTGTTTACCGCGCAGACCCGCTTCACGGTGGGGATTGCGCGCGAGGGCCTGGCCCTCGCCATCGACGCAGAGCCGCCGGTCACCCTGCTGCCCGGGCAGAGGGTCACGGTGCGGCGCGCACAGGTGGACGCGCTGTTCATCCGGCTGAAGACGGAGCATTTTCTGGACGTGCTGGGGATGAAGATGGGGGCCCAATCTATCTGAAAGGTTGATCGTATGAAAAACCGGCGTCAGGAACTGATTTTGCAGGCGGTGGAAAAGGGCGGGGTCTCCACGCAGGAGCAGATCATGGACTACCTGCGTGCCCACGGCGAAAACGCCGCCCAGGCCACGGTGTCCCGGGATATCAAGGTGCTGGGGCTGCGCAAGAGCGCCGGGCCGGGCGGCAGGGGGGTCTACGAGCTGCCGCAGGCCCAGGCGGAGACGGCCCGCAGGCACCGCGCGGTGCTGGGCAGCTCCATCCTCGCGGTGGACGGCGCGGGCAACACCGTCTGCGTGCGCTGCACCGCGGGCATGGCCCAGGGCGTGTGCGCGTCCCTGGACGCCATGCCGCCCGAGGGGGTCATAGGCAGCCTGGCAGGGGACGACTCCATCTTCCTGCTGTGCCGGGGGGAGGCCGAGATGCGCGCCGTGCGGGAGGAGATTGAGCGCTATGCTGCAGAATTTAACGATTGAGAACATCGCCGTCATCAGGCACGCGAGGCTGGAGGATATCCCGGCCGGCTTTGTGGTGATGACCGGCGAGACCGGCGCGGGCAAGTCCATCGTCATCGACGCCATCAACGCCGTGCTGGGCGAGCGCACCAGCCGCGACCTCATCCGCACCGGGGCCGACAGCGCCCGCGTGACCGCGTTGTTCAGCGAAACGGATGTCGCTTCGCTTCTGGAGAGCCTGGATTTGCCTGTTGAGGAGAGTGGGGACGTGCTGCTCAGCCGGGCAATTACGAGCGCCGGGAAGAACAGCTGCCGGGTCAACGGGGTGCCGGTGACGGTGGCCGCGCTGCGGCAGGTGGGGGGCGCCCTGGTGAACATCCACGGGCAGCACGACAGCCAGGCCCTGCTGGACCCCGCGCGGCACGTGGGCTTCATCGACGCCATGGCGGAGAACGCGGACCTGCGCGAGGAGTACAAAGCGCAATACCTGAAGCTGCGCGCGCTGCAGAAGGAGCAGGCTGCCCTGCAGATGGATGAAAACGAGAAGGCCCGGCGGCTCGACATGCTGCGGCACCAGATTACGGAGATCGAACAGGCGGAGGTCGTGCCGGGCGAGCGGGCCGGGCTGCTGGAAAAACAGGCGCTGATGCGCAACAGCGAAAAGATTCTGGAAGCCCTGCAGGCGGCGGGGGATTCGCTCACAGGCTCTGACGAGTTCGCGGGGGCGGTGGCGCTGGCCTTTGAGGCGGCGGGCGCTTTGGATCGTGTGGGTGAATTATATCCCGCCGCACAGTCATTGGCTGATACAATACGCGCGGCGGCCTATGAGCTGGACGAGTGCGCCGGCGAGCTGCGCGGCCTGCTGGAGTCCGCCGCGTTCGACCCCGCCGGGGCCGAGGCCGTGGAGCGCAGGCTGGACGTGTACTACCGCCTGTCGCGCAAATACGGGCAGGAGGATGCCGGCATGCTGGCCTTTTTGGAGAAGGCCCGGGCCGAGGAGGCCTCCATCACGCGCAGCGACGAGCGCATTCTGGAACTGGAAAACGAGATCGGGGCGCAGAAGGCCGTCGTGATCGGGCTGGCAAAGGCGCTGTCGAAGTCGCGGCGGGAGGCGGGGGAGATTTTTACCCGCGCGGTGCGGGAGGAGCTGCTGGATTTGGACATGCCCAATGTGCGAATCGAGGTGCGAAGCATGAAAATCCCCCTCACGGCGGAGGGGGGAGAGCAGCTGGAATTTTTGATCTCGGCCAACCCGGGCGAGGCCCCGCGGCCATTGGCGAGGATCGCCTCCGGGGGCGAATTGTCGCGCGTGATGCTGGCGATCAAAAGCGTGCTGGCGCAGAAGGACCCCGTGGGCACGCTGATCTTCGACGAGATCGACGCCGGTGTGAGCGGACGCGCGGCGCAAAAGATTGGCAGGAAGCTGCGGCGGGTATCGGCGGGCAGGCAGGTGGTGTGCGTGACGCACCTGGCGCAGATCGCCGCCCTGGCCGACTGCCACCTGCTCATCGAAAAGCAGGTGGACGGCGATTCGACGCAGACCCATATCCGCGAGCTCGGCCGGCCTGAGCGCATAAACGAATTGGCGCGCATCATGGGCGGGGAGGGGATCACAAGGGCGCAGGTCGCCGCGGCGGAGGAGATGCTAAACGCACAATGAGGTGAACGAAAACCCGTTGTCCCATTCGCCGAAGTAGTCCCAGTAGTCGAAGCCGCCGTAATCCACCACATAGTAGACCGCCAGGGCCGCGACCACAATGAGCGCGGCGACGCAGATCACGCGCAAAATGATGCCCGCGATGGCCAGGCCCTTGCCCTTCTGGCCGGTCTGCTTGCACTGGACCAGGCCGAGGACGCAGAAGACCAGCCCCGCGAAGGGCAGCGGCAGGAAGGCCAGCACAAAGCCCGCCACGGCGAAGATGTTCGTGCCTGAAGCCGCAGGCTGTTGATAGGCGGGATAGGGATAGACCGGCTGGGGGTATATGGGCTGCGGCGGGTATGGCGCGTTTGCGGGGGCGGCGGGCTGCTCCCAGGCTGCGGGCTTGCCGCAGCGCGGGCACGCGGGCGCGCCGGGCTGCAGGGACGCGCCGCAGTTTTGGCAGAATATCATGAAAAAGCCTCCTTTACGGCCTTCAGCTCGAAGTGCGTCTTCGTGGAGGAGACCCCGGGGATGCCCTTGATCTCGCTGTGGACGGCCTCCAGGGCCTCGCTGCTCTGGGCGACGATGCGCAGGATGAAGTCGTAGTCGCCGGTGAGGTAGTGGCAGGTGAGGATGTGCGGATCACTCTGGACGCGCGCCACGAAGGCGTCGTAGTGCCGCGGGTGCTCCAGGCAGACCTCCATCCAGGCGGAGATGTCGTTGCCCAGGCGCTTCTGGTCGAGCACGGTGGTGTAGCCCCGGATGATGCCGCTGTCCTCCAGCTTGCGGATGCGCTCGATCACCGCCGAGACGGAGAGGTTCACCTCCTGGCTCAGGGCCGAGGCCCTGCACCGCGCGTCGCGGGCAAGGCGGTCCAGAATCTTCTTGTCAAGGGCGTCCATGGCAGTCCTCCTTCAAAGCATTCACCAATTCTTCCGTCGGATGGGCGTAGACCGTTTTGCAGCTGTGATAGATCACCTTGCCGGGGGGCGCGCCGCCCGGTTTTTTTAATGCCCCGGCGGGGGTGTAGTCCACCTCGGCGGGGCCGCGGGCCCGGCTGTGCCAGGCCGCCAGCAGGGCCGCCTCGGCGACGCTGCGCTCCCCCAGGGGGCGGCCCTCCGCGCACAGGATCACGTGGGAGCCGGGGAGGTTCCTGGCGTGAAACCACAGGTCCTCCGGCTTCGCGGCCTTGAGGCTCAGCCGGTCGTTCTGCAGGTTGCTGCGCCCCACCAGGATGCGCAGGCCCTCGCTGCTGGTGTACTCGATCGGTGGCGCCTGCGGCGCATTCCGGCGCTTCGCCTTGCTCTTCGCGGGTTTGCAGTAGCCCTGTATCTCAAGTTCGTATCGGATCTCCTCGACCTCCGCGGGGCTCTGCGCCCGCTGAAGGTGGTCGGACACGCTCTCGAGGTACTGCAGCTCGGCCTCGCCCTGCGCGATGAAGTCCCCCAGCAGGCCTGCCGCCGTCTTGGCCTTGCGGTACTCCTTGAAATATTTTTGCGCGTTGGCGGAGGGGTTCAGCGCGGGGTCCGCGGGGACGGAGAGAATTTTCCCGCCGTCGTAGTAGTTCTCCAGGCGGTAGGCGTCGGCGCCGCGGGCCTCGCGCTCCAGTTGCGCTTTGTTCGCCAGGATGAGCTCGGCAGATACGCGAAGGTGCTCGCGGTCCTGCGCGCGGGCGAGCTCCTGCCGCTGCGCCGCGAGCTTGCGCTGTGTGCGGGCGGTGCGGGTCTCCACGAGCTTGAGCAGGGCGCCGCTCTGCTGCCGTTTGCGCTCGGCGCGGTCCGTCTCGTCGTAGCGGGCCTCCAGCCACGCCGAGCAGCCCTCCGCAGGCGCGGGAACCGCCGGGGCGGATGGGACGTAGCCGTTGCTTGGCGGCAATTCGTAGCGCGCCCTGGGCAACAGGAGCCGCCCGCCCTGGGTCACGTCGGTGCGCTTGAGGCAGTCGATCATTGTGTCGTCCTCGCGCAGGAGGAGCAGGTTCGTGCGCCGCCCTGTGAACTCCGCGCACAGGCGCAAGCGCGCGAGGTCGCCGATCTCGGTGTGCCCGGAAAAATCGAAGAAGAGGATGCGCTCGCCCTCCGGCTGGCGCACGCCCGTGAGCATCGCGCCCTGCAGGTGCTTGCGCAGCAGCATGCAGAACATGCCCGGCTGCGGGGGGTTCTCGGCGGCCCGGGTGACGAGGTTTGCCCTTGCACGCCCGGGGGAAAGGCAGATGAGCAGCAGATGCTTGCCCGCGTGTGTATGCAGCGCGTCCTCATGGACGCGCAAGTGGAGGACGAACTCCTCCTTGGCGGGGTTGTGGATTTTGTCCACGCGCGCGCCGGCCAATTTTTCATTCAGCTCATCGCATAAAAGATGAATAAAATTCGCGTCAAGTGTCATGGTTCAGTAGCTCCAATAGGGCGTCCGGCTTGCGCGTGGTGATGTTGTCCACGCCCATGCGCAGCATTTTGCGCATCGCCTGCCGGCGGTTCACCGTCCATACGGACACCAGCAGGCCGTGCTCGTGGGTCCTCTGAACCAGCTTTTTGGTGCACAGCCGGTAGGAGATGTTGATCCCCAGCGCGCCGAGCGCCCCGGCGGCGGCGGGGTCCGCCGCGTTGAGGTAGTAGGGCAGGCCGCAGTCCCGCAGGGCGGCGCAGCCCGTTTTGAACAGGCCCGTCATGAAGGCGCGCTCCTGTAAGCCGTGCTGTGCAACGAGTTCGGCCATCCGCGCCACGTGCGCTGTCTCCTTCATGTCCAGGTTGATGGCCGTTTCACAGCCCTGCATGAGGGCGAACACGTCCTCCAGCCGGGCGGCGTTCGCGCCGGCTTTGGTGTGGCCAAGGACGGGCACGCCGTCGGGCAGGAAGCGCACGTCCACCTCGATGACGCCCGCGCCGCAGGCCAGCCCGGCCCGGATGGAATCGAGGGTGTTGGGCTTGGTCTTTAGCGCGCCCGCATGCGCCGTGACGGATGTTTTATGCATAATTGATCACTCCGTATTCATCTGCGGTGTGCCACTCCACCGCCGGGAAGGCCGCGCGCAGCCACTGCGCCAGGGCGGGGATGAGCGGGATTTCGGTCTCAAAGTGCCCCGCGGCGACGAGCGTGAGCCCGTGCTGCGCGGCGTCGAGGAAGTTGTGGTGGTCCGCGTCGCCGGTGACGTAGGCGTCCGCATGGCCATAGACGTCCGCGAGGAAGTGGCCGCCGAGGCCGCCGCACAGCGCGACGGTGGCGATGGGCCTGCCGGCGCCGCAGTAGCGCACGCGGGCGCCGAGCTTTTGCGCGACGAGATCGGCCAAATCCTTGGCCGTCAAGGGCTCCGGCCCTGTCAAGGAACTTGACAGTGTGCAAAGGCGGATGAGATCGTTCAGCCGCGTGACTTCGCCCAAGCCGAGTTTTTGCGCCAGCAGGTCGTTCACGCCGCCCGCGCAGCAGTCGAGGGGGGTGTGAGAGGCGATGCACGCCATGCCGTGCCGCGCCAGCAGCCAGGCCGGATCGCTGCCCAACAGCTGTCTGCGCGCGTGAAAGAGCACGGGGTGATGGGCGACGATCAGCCCGCAGCGCGCCCGCGCGGCCTGCGCGATCACATCCGGGGTGGCGTCAAGGCAGACCATCGCGGCTTCCACGGGCGCGTCAAAGTCCCCGCACTGCAGGCCGGAGTTGTCGAATTCCATCTGTGAGGCGAAGGGGGCGATGCTATCCAAAAAATTGTATACATCGCGCACGTAAATCATCGAGGGCCTCCTTTTGAGGGGTGTTTTGTTGTCGGGCTTCCAGCAGTTTTAGCTCACGCGCTAAAATTTTGCGGGCGCAGGGGTCGGGGCTTTTCAATAATTCGCCGTAGTAGATGTAGCCAGGCGGGTAGCTGCGCCCAATGCCGTCATACACGGCGCGCAGGGCCAGGTACTCCCGGCCGGCGTCGCGGCAGGCGGACTCGGTTTCGATGCGGAAGCCGTGTTGGATCAACCATTCGCGTAAATCCTCGGCGTGGCGCATGGGCTGCGCGACGACCGTTGTGCCGGGCGCGCACAGCCAGGGCGCGGCGTCCAGCAGGCGGGCCATCAAGGTGCCGCCCATGCCAGCCATGACCCAACAGCTTGCGTCATCAGCCGCGAAGCGAGAAAAACCGTCGGAGAGGCGCAGTTCGATCCGATCCTGCAATCCGGCCCGAAGGACAGCCTGGCGCGCGTTCTCCAGAGGGCCCTCGCCGATATCCGCCGCGATGGCCCGGGGGCAGCGGCCCGACCGCACCAGGTGCACCGGCAGGTACGCGTGGTCGGAGCCGATGTCGGCCACGGCAACGCCCGGCGGCACCAGGTCCGCCGTCATCTGGAGGCGCGGGCGCAGTCCCACTCAGCCCGCGAAGTGGGCGTTGAGCTTCGCCACGAGCTCGTCCGCGTCCACGCCGTGCACGGCGCAGGCCTCGCCCACGGACTCGCCGCGGCTGGCCGGGCAGCCCAAACAGTGCATGCCCATGTCGAGGAAGTACGGCGCGGTGCTGCGGTCGGCGTCGAGGATGTCGCCGATGATGGTTTCAGTAGTGATGGTCATGATTCTGTCTCCTATTAAAATGATTTCATGATTTCCAGCAGGATTTTTGCCCCGGCGATCTCGATTTCCCGCGAGATGTCGAAGGGCTCGGCGGCCTTGAACTTCATGTGCATATCGCGGATGTCCTCGAGCTCCTCGGCGAGGACCTCCGACTTGATGTGCTCCCGCACGTGCTGCAGGGCCTGCGCCAGGAACTCATTTTGCGTGGAGAGGCGCAGCTTGATGCGCTGCTCCACGGCGTAGCCCGCCTCTTTTCTCAATGTTTGTATCTGCCGGATCACATCGCGCACGACTCCCTCGCGGCGCAGCTCGTCGGTGAGGTCGATGTCCAGGGCCACGGTGATTTCATCATTGCGGCAGGTGGTGCTGACGATGCCGGGCATGGTCTTTGTCTGGATCGTAAACATTGTTGACGGGAATGCGCCCCACCCGTCCACCTGGACCTCCTGCGACTGCTTGATCTGCATGACAAGCATGGGCAGTGCCTGCGGCTCGAGGTTCTGCAGGAACGCCTTGAACTCGTTCACCCGCTGCTTGAGGATGGAGCCCGCGACCTTGAAGTTCAGGACGGGAAACTCATATTGCAGCTCCTGCGCGCTGAACAGGATCATCAGCTGTTTGACGTTCAACTCGGACAGCAGCTGATCATAAAATGCCCGGAAATTCTGCGCAATTTGCTCGTCGCAGCAGATGAACAGGGTCTGCAGGGGCTGCCGGACCTTCAGATTATTTTCGTTGCGCAGACGAAGGGCATTCGCGATGACCTCGCGCACAAGCTCGGTCTGCTCCAGCAGGCCGTCGTCCTCCAGGCCGGGCAGGGGTTCGGGCCACTGGCTCAGGTGGATGGAGAGGGGGGCATCGGGCTCGATCTGCCGTACGAGCTTCTGCCAGATGGCCTCGGTCTGGAAGGGGATGACGGGGGACATCACCTGCGCGGCGGATTTGAGGGCAAAATAGAGGCTGTAGTAGGCCGCGCGCTTGTCCTCGGCGTCGCCGCTCTTCCAGAAGCGCCTGCGGTTTAGGCGGATATACCAGTTGGACACGTCCTCCACGTAGTCCTCGAACTCCTTCACCAGGGTGAAGGCGCGGTAATTGTCCATGAGCTTCGTGGCGCTCTCAATGAACTGGTTTGTGCGCAGCAGCAGCCAGGCGTCAAGGGCGCATAAATCCTTGGGCTGGTAATTTGATAAATCCGGTTTGTCGATCTGGTAATAGGTGTCGAAGAAGGTGAAGATGTTGCGGAAGCCCAGCAGCTTGCGGCGGGCCTCGTCGCCCAGGGTGAAGCCGAAGCGCACGTCGCTGGGGACCGGGTTGCCCGCGTAGAGGTAGCGGATGGAGTCGCTGCCGATCTCCTCGGCGGCCTCGTCGAACTGGATCATGTAGCCGGTCTTGCTGAACCTGCCGCCGTCCTCCCGCAGCACGGTGCCGTGGCACATGGCGCGCTCGTAGGGCGGGCGGTCCTCCAGGACCACGCTCATGAAGAGCATGGCATAGAACCACAGGCGCACCTGCTCGTGGTTCTCCACGATCCACTCGGCGGGGAAGTTCTTTTCCCAGTACGCGCGGTCGCTGAAGTATTTCAGGGTGGAGTAGGGCACGATGCCCGCGTCCAGCCAGACGTCGCCGGTGTCGGGGATGCGCCTGACCTTTTGGCCGCATTTGGGACAGGTGATCTCGATGCCGTCGATCCAGGGCCTATGCAATTCTTTCAAGCTGTCAACGACCTCGCCGCCCAGGGAGCGCAGCTCCTCTTTTGAGCCCACCACAGTGAGCTCGCCGCAGGAACAGGGGTAGAAGGGCAGGGGCAGGCCGTAGTACCGCTTGCGGCTGATGTTCCAGTCGCCCATGTTGGTCAGCCAGTCCTCCATGCGGCGGCCGCCGGACTCCGGCTCCCACTTGACCTTGCGCGCCGCGGCGATCAGGCGGGGCCTGAGTTCATCTGTAGCGATGTACCAGGCGGGGACCAGGCGGAAGATCACCGGGGTTTTGCAGCGCCAGCACACGGGGTAGCTGTGCTCGTGGGGTTCGACCTTGTACATTTTGCCGCGCTGTTTCAGCTCTTCGAATACTTCTTCGGCTATATTGCTGCTGTCCTTGCCGCTCATAAAGCCGAAGCCGTCGAGGAATATGCCCAGGTCGTCCACGGGCATGACCTGGGGCAGGCCCTCCCGCAGGCCAAGTGTAAAATCCTCCGCGCCGCAGCCCGGGGCGATGTGCACCACGCCCGTGCCCTCCTCGGCGTCCACGTCCTCCCAGGCGACGATTCTGTGCGCAAATTGCAACGTGGGGAATTCGGGGAAGCAAGTTTCAAAGCGCAGGCCGACGAGCTGCGAGCCCTTGAACGCGCCGAGGACCTCCGCCTTGTCGTCGCCCAGTTGTTTGATGGCGTTTTTGGCGAGGACGATGGGCTTGTCCTGGCTCTTGAGCTTCACCAAAACGTAGTCGATCTCGGAGTTGACGGCAAGGGCCACGTTCGAAGAAAGGGTCCAAGGGGTTGTGGTCCAGACCAAAATATTGAAGTCCTTGCCCTCCACTGGCAGTTGGAAGAAGACCGAGTCGTGGACCATCTGTACGTAGGAGCCGGTCATCTCGTGCTCGCTGAGGGAGGTGCCGCAGCGCGGGCACCAGGGCATGGGCTTGTACTCCTGCCGCAGCCAGCCCGCATCGTGGCACTTTTTGAGGAAGCGCCAGATGCCCTCGATGTTCTCGTCGGTGTTGGTGAAGTAGTCGCTGCCCCAGTCCATCCACTGGCCCAGGCGCTTGGACTGCTCCGTGATGACCCCGGCGAAATTGGCGACGCGCGCCTTGCAATGCGCGGTGAATTTGTCCAGGCCGTAGGCCTCGATATCGCGCTTGCTCTCGAAGCCGAGCTCCTTCTCCGCGCCGACCTCCACCCACAGGCCCTGGGAGTCGAAGCCGTTCTGGCAGCGGCAGTCGTAGCCCCGCAGGAACTTGTAGCGGATATAGATGTCTTTGAGGCTCCTGCCCCAGGCGTGGTGGATGCCCATGGGGTTGTTGGCCGTGATGGGGCCGTCGATGAAGCGGAACAGGGGCTTCCCTGCCGCCTGCTGCCTGCGCTTTTCAAAGCACTGCTCGCGCTCCCAGAAGGCGAGCATGTCGTGTTCTTCGCGGATGAGGTCTTGTTTTTCCATGGATGTCTCCTCTTATGCGTTGAGTTCTTTGCGCATCTGTTCGATGAACCAAAGGTATTCATCATAGTCCTCGTAGGGCGCGGGCTCGTTTTGATGGTAATCGATCGAGATGCCGGGGAAGTCGTCGTCCAGGTAGCGCGGGAACAGGTGCATATGCAGGTGCGCGCCGGAATTAGAGTGCATCTCGTAGTTGATCTTCACCGCGCCCGTCACCTTGCGCAGGGCCGCGCCGACACGCTGTACCTCGCGCATGAAGCCGATCATTTCTTCATCCTGCATGTCCTCGAATTGGAAGGCGTGCCTGCGCGGCATGACGTACATTTTCCCGAATAGCCGCCCCTGGCCGGGATATTCCCCGCAGGCCCATGAATACTCCAGCATGGCGATGTCGCTTTGGCCGGGCGGCATCGGCTCGTCATTGCAGACAGGGCAGAATGCCTCCTGCGCCCGCCGGATGAAATCGGGGTAGCGGCAGTGGAAGCTCCCACTGCAGGGCTCGAATTGCCTTTGCGCCACGAGACGCAGCCTTTCCGAGGCCGCCGGGGTGTCCGTACGCTCAAAGGTGATTTCCTTCGATGTGCGATCAAAAACAAGCAAGCCCAGGCAGGCGTTCGTGCGCCTGTCAATGGCCATGGCCGCCTCGTATTGCGCGATCCGGCGGTCCATCTCGTCCTCCGCAATCGAGGGGTCGAGACTGCGCCACGCGGGTTTGTCTTCGCAAGCGGCCCAACGGATGAGCATGACGATTCTCCTAATCAATATTGAAAATCGAACCCAAGAATGTCGGTTGATTCCTCTTTCGCGCCGCCGCCGAAATTCTTGCGCACGGTCAGGATGCTGAGGGTGTCGTAGCCCAAGCTGTGGTACAGCCGCAGCGCGTTGCCGTTGCGGGGGTCGACGTCCATGCACAGCGCGTCATAGCCCTTGCGCGAGCGGACGATCCCCTCCGCCGCCGCAATTGCCGCGGTTGCGACGCCTTGGCGGCGGAATGCCTCGTCCACATAGAGGTAGTTGATCCAAGCGACGTTGGACCCGCGGAAGCCCAGGCACAGGAAGCCGACATCGGCCCCGCCGCGCGCGATGAGATAGAGCTCGTTGGGCTTTTTCCGCCATTCGCGCAGGGTTTCCCGGGTGAGCCGGTCGCGCCCGCCGTCCATCCTGCCGAAGAAGGCGGCTGCGCGCCGCAGCATGGCGGGCTTATCCGCGTGGGTGTAGGGGCGCAGGGCGACATCCATCAGCCGATCACCCGGGTCCAGCCGTAGGGGTCGGCCACCTTGCCCCACTGGATGCCCGTGAGCTCGTCATAGAGCCGCTGGGAGATTTCGCCGATCTCTCCCTTGTTGACGCTGAGGGTCTCCCCGCCGCAGCGCAGCGCGCCGATGGGGGACACCACCGCCGCCGTGCCGGAGCCGAAGGCCTCCTTCAGGCTGCCCGCGTTGGCCGCGGCGACGACCTCCTCTAGGGCGAGGGGGCGCTCGTTGACCGTGTATCCCCAGCCGCGCAGGATCTCGATGCAGCTTTTGCGGGTGATGCCGCCGAGGATGCTCCCCTGCAGGGCGGGGGTGACGATCTCGTAATTGTCCGGGGTCCCCGGCGAATCCGCAGATTCGTTGGGGTGAAAAGCGAAAAAGACGTTCATCGTGCCGACTTCCTCGATGTACCTGCGCTGCACGCCGTCCAGCCAAAGCACCTGGGTGAAGCCCATCGCCTGGGCCTCCTCCTGCGCCTTGAGAGAGGACGCGTAGTTGGCCGCGGCCTTCGTGAAGCCCAGACCGCCCTTCACCGCGCGCACGTACTTCTCCTCCACGAAGATTTTGATGGGGTTGAGCCCCTCGGGGTAGTAGGCCCCCACGGGGCTGAGGATGATGCAGAAGATCAGGTGCTTGGCCGGGTGCACGCCCACCTGGGGGTCCACCGCGAAGATGAACGGCCGGATGTACAGCGACGTGCCATCCGCCGTGGGGATCCAGTCGGCGTCGGTCTTCACCAGCTCCTCGGTGGCGTGCACGGCGAAGGCCTCGTCGATGGGCGGGATGCACAGGCGGTCGTTGGAGAGATTGAGCCGCGCCATGTTCTCCTCCGGGCGGAACAGGCGGATCTTGCCATCCACGCCAAAGTAGGCCTTCAGGCCCTCGAAGACCTCCTGGCCGTAGTGCAGGCACATGGCGGCGGGCTCCAGGGCGAGGGGGCCGTAGGGCACGATGCGGGGGTCATGCCAGCCCTGGCCCTCATCGTAGTTCATGAGGAACATGTGGTCGGTGAAGTAGTTCCCGAAGCCGAGCTTGCTCTGGTCGGGCTTTTGTTTGGGATTGAGATTTTTCTCAAATGTGATTTTCATGAATTTTCTCCTTTTCTAGTATTGGCCGCGCGAACACGGGCCACTTAAAAAATAAAATGATGTAGCATAAATTCGTCAGGATAGGCTGCAAAAGCAGATATCCGGGGGGATCAATGAGCCACCAACCCAGCTGCATGAGCAGAGCGAGGCCCAGAAAGGGTACCGCAAGACCGCCTGCGATTTTTTGCATTTTTCCCCAATCGAATACAACGCCAAGCAGCAGATAAAAAAGCGGGTTGAGCAACAGGGCGTTGTTCAGGTACAGGCTGTCTGAGGCGAAAACGGGGGCGAGCCCTGCCCATAGCCACGGCTCGAACGAAAAAGATGAGCTAAGAGGGCTGGTTGATTCTTTCGCTATCATCAGCAGCCCGACGAAGAGAGAAGCGGCCAACAGCCAGCCCAGCCATTTGCGGTGCGACGCTCCAATTGGCAGGAGGAGTTTCAGCAGCACCAGCACGTAGAGCAGGGTTCCCAGGGCAATCAATGCCAACTCGTAGTTGTCAATCCAGGGGCTATTGAGCGCCTCGATGAAATAGAGGACTGTCGGCACCAGCCTGACTACAATCAGCGAGCAAACCACGCCCGCGAGAAACAGTTGTTTTTTCGCAAACCTGGATGTGCCCATGCTCAGCCCCCCTTCCGATACTATTTCAATATATTATAGCAAAACGGGAGGGAGATTGCAAGGGGGAACCGAAATTTTTTCGGTTTGCCAAAATTTATTTCAATTTTTTCCGGATTTTTGCGTTGCATTCACAACTCGCGCTTGACAGCACGCAAAAAATACGATATAATTAACGTTAGATGTGTTTACCCTTCTGCCGAAAGGGGTACAGTTACATCCGCAATCACTTTTTACCGCAATATGGTAATTTTTATTGCAAACTGATAATTCCGAAGAAAGGGAGGATTTACCGGAAGGGATGATACAATCATGGATATTGATCGCAGTTTCAGCAGTTCTTCTGCTCGCAGGCGCCGGCGCGGCCTTTTTGGCGTATAAAAAGGGTGAAGCCCATCGAAAGCTTGTCGCGGAACAGAAAATCGGCTCGGCCGAGACGGAGGCCGCGCGCATCCTGAACGACGCCCTGGCGGCGGCCGAAAGCAAGAAAAAGGAGGCCATCCTAGAGGCCAAGGACGAGATTCACCGCCAGCGCAGCGAGGCCGAGCGCGAGCTGCGCGAGCGCCGCGCCGAGGTACAGCGCCAGGAGCGCCGCATCAACCAGAGGGAGGAGACCCTGGACAAGCGCGCGGACAACCTGGAGAAGAAGGAGGACGCCCTGCAGGCCAAGATCAAGGCCGCGGACGACCGCCTGGACGAAATCGAGACCATCAAGAAGAGCCAGTTCGATATGCTAGAGCGCATCTCCGGCTTCACCGAGGAGCAGGCCAAGCAGTACCTGCTCAATGAGTTGGAGAGCGAGCTGGAGCACGAGAAGGCCCTGCGCGTCCTGGACGCGGAGCAAAGGACCCGCGACGAATCGGACAACCTTGCAAAGGAAATCATAGCTACGGCCATTCAGCGCTGTGCGGCGGATCATTCGGCAGAGACCACCGTCAGCGTCGTCACGCTCCCCAGCGACGAGATGAAGGGCCGCATCATCGGCCGCGAGGGCCGCAACATCCGCACCCTGGAGACCATCACCGGCGTG
>Ga0123353_10002124_pt1 | contig 24524 bp, 20 predicted proteins | sample TergutLab28metaG_3_FD_92763 | JGI IMG/M metagenome (GOLD analysis project Ga0123353, IMG submission 92763) | Labiotermes labralis P3 segment gut microbial communities from Petit-Saut dam, French Guiana - Lab288 P3 | ecosystem: Host-associated > Arthropoda: Insects > Digestive system > Gut ... | reverse complement strand
TGGGTAATCCAATTAATACTGCCGAACTTTTAGCCAGCACTCAAACAGCTATCAATAGAGTTAATGAATCAATGAGACCGGCAAGAAGGAAAAGATAATTCTTGAAACCGTTGGCTAAAAGCCAGCGACAATATTAATCACTAACCACTAACCGCTAACCGCTAACCGCTAACCGCTAACCGCTAACCGCTAACCGCTAACCGCTAACCGCTAACCGCTAACAGCTAACCGCTAACCGCTAACCCCCATGCATACAAAAATTGAAATAGCAGAAAATTGGCTTCCCCGATATACGGGAACAGCCCTGTCTGATTTTGGTAGATACATCATTCTTACCAACTTCAAAAATTACGTAACGAACTTTGCGGAAATTATGAATGTGGAAATCATGGGTGCCGACAACCCCATGCAAAGCGCTACCAAAGACAATATCACTATCATCAATTTTTCTATGGGAAGCGCTATGGCAGCTACTATTATGGATTTGTTGACCGCTGTGAAACCCAAAGCCGTACTGTTTCTTGGAAAAACAGGCGGACTAAAAAACTATATCAGTTTGGGCGATTTGCTTCTTCCTATTGCCGCCATAAGAGGCGAGGGTGCTTCCAACGACTACTTCCCTCCGGAAGTACCGGCGCTCCCCGCGTTTAATATGCAAAAAGCAATATCTTCTACTATAAGAGACTATGGCAAAGATTATTGGACGGGAACAGTTTATACTACAAATCGCAGATTATGGGAACACGACGAAAAGTTTAAAGAATACTTAAGAGCCATAAGAGCCACTGCTATAGACATGGAAACCGCAACGTTGTTCTCTGTGGGTTTTTATAACAGAATTCCTACCGGTGCGCTGCTTATGGTTTCCGACCAACCTATGCTCCCCGACGGCATCAAAACAGAAAAAAGCGACAAATTGGTTACCGAACAGTTCTCTTTAGAGCATTTAAAAATCGGCATTGATTCACTTAGGCAGTTGATAAATAATGGAATGACGATTAAGCATTTGAAGTTTGATTACTACGAATAATGGATAGAAAAAAGGCTGCCTTATTTTGCCAGCCTTTTTTGTGCAGGGGAAGAGAGATTCGAACTCCCATCAACGGTTTTGGAGACCGCTATTCTACCCTTAAACTATTCCCCTGTTGGGGCAAGTCTCAGACTTGCCCTACAGTATTAGTCTAATATTTTCGTTACCTGTCCTGCACCAACGGTACGTCCGCCTTCACGGATAGCGAAGCGAAGGTTCATGTTGATAGCGATTTCTGATAATAATTTAACCGTAATAGTTAAGTTATCACCGGGCATTACCATTTCTACTCCTGCGGGAAGGAAAACCTCACCGGTTACGTCGGTCGTACGGAAATAGAATTGAGGACGGTATTTGGTGTGGAATGGCGTATGACGTCCACCCTCTTCTTTTTTCAAGATATACACCTCAGCTTCAAACTCTTTGTGCGGTTTAATAGAACCCGGTTTCGCTATTACCATACCACGACGGATCTCATCTTTATCAATACCGCGAAGCAATAGACCTACGTTGTCGCCGGCTTCACCTCTATCCAAAATTTTGCGGAACATTTCAACTCCGGTAACTACGGATTTGAGTTTTTCGGCACCCATACCGATAATATCCACGGGGTCTCCTGAGTTGATAACACCTGTTTCAATTCTTCCGGTAGCTACTGTACCACGACCGGTAATTGAGAACACGTCTTCCACAGGCATCAAAAATTCTTTATCAACAGCACGTACAGGAAGCGGAATGAAGTTATCTACAGCATCCATAAGTTCCATAATTTTTTCTGTCCATGCAGGCTCCATATTTAATCCGCCTAATGCAGATCCTTGAATTACAGGCGTGTTATCGCCGTCGAATCCGTAGAATGACAAAAGATCACGGATTTCCATTTCAACAAGTTCTAATAATTCAGGGTCATCAACCAAGTCAACTTTATTCATGAAAACCACCAATTTAGGAACGCCTACCTGACGTGCCAAAAGGATGTGTTCGCGAGTTTGCGGCATAGGACCATCTGTTGCAGCTACTACGATAATAGCGCCATCCATTTGTGCAGCTCCGGTTACCATGTTCTTGATGTAGTCGGCGTGTCCGGGACAATCCACGTGTGCATAGTGGCGGTTTGCCGTTTGATACTCAACGTGAGCAGTGTTAATGGTTATTCCGCGTTCTTTTTCTTCCGGTGCATTGTCAATAGATGCGAAATCTCTTTTTTCCGACAGACCTTTTTCAGCCAATACCATAGTGATAGCAGCCGTTAAGGTTGTTTTGCCGTGGTCAATGTGACCAATTGTACCCACATTTACGTGGGGTTTGGTGCGTTCAAATTTTTCTTTTGCCATTGTTTTATCAATTAAAAGGTTATTAAATAATTCTATCTGTTAAATAGAGGTTGTCATCTTTTTTTTGAGCCATTGACGAGAGTTGAACTCGTGACCCCTTCCTTACCAAGGAAGTGCTCTACCTCTGAGCTACAACGGCTTAAGTGCCCAAGTTATAATTTGGGGCTGCAAAAATATATTTTTATTTGATATGCCACTCTTTTTTGCAACTTTTAGAATAGCTTTTTTTTGGAGATGCAATCCATGTCGGACCAATACTAAAAAAAAGAATTAGCCTAAAAGCAGAAAAAAAGAGTGGCATATCAAATAAAAATATATTTTCGCTGTTTATAAAAAACACTTACAGCAACTATGTCAGGGCTACGAAACTTTTTCTTTTCATCTCGAAAATTAGGATTCCATATCTTGGTATCTATAGGGATGTTCGTTATTATTTGTATAGTAACTTTTTTTGCTTTGGATACTTATACACGGCACGGGTCCGAAGTAATGATGCCCGATTATATTGGTATGAATTCGCAAGAGTTATTGAGTAGAGAGGATGTTTCCAAAGATTATATTATTGTCGTTTCCGATTATGTATTTGATAGGAGGACTCCGCCCGGAACCGTGTTAAAGCAAGACCCCCATGTAGGCGAGATGGTAAAAAAGGGAAGAAAGGTGTATGTGACGGTGGCATCCGAAACACCTCCAAAAGTAACCATGCCCCAATTAGAAGATGTTTCTTTGCGCCAAGCCGAAATTATGTTAAAAGCCATTGGTTTGGAGGTAGGAACGCCTATTTTTAAACCAAGTCCTTACGAAAATGCAGTGTTAGAGCAACTTTACAAGGGAAGGACTATTGTGCCCGGAACTGAAATTAGTGCAGGCGAAACCATTGTTTTGGTTGTTGGGAAAAACCCGGAAGGTTTGGCTTTTGAAGATGAAAACGAAACATTAAAATAAAAATGAATATTTATTATAGTACTATACGGAAAAATTTGTACAAGATTATGTTCTTGCTTTCCTTTATGGGCTTAAATGTTCCCTTGGTAGCGCAAGAATTTTTAACGGGGCTTAAAACAAATCCTCAAATCCTCAAAAACATTCAACAACAGCATGTTAATTATTTTAAAGGTAACCTTACATCTGAAAATACGCCAGTGTTATTGCCTTTTTTTGAAGATTTTTCAAACTATACCGGCTATCCTAATGAAAAACTTTTCATTGACAGGCAAGCTTTTGTAAACAATACATTTCCTGTTTTTGCTCCTACAATTGGCGTTGTTACTTTAGACGCGATAAACGAATATGGAGAAATTTATCCTCATTTAACCACTGTATCCCAAGGAGCCGACACACTTACTTCGCGATACATCAGATTGGATTCGTTATTTTTTGAAGGTATCGTCCGAAAAATTACACCTGCAGATTCGATCTATTTTAGTTTCTTCTTTCAACCAGGAGGCGGAGGGCTGGTGAGTGCAGGCACTGAAGAAAATGTAGGGAACCAACCCGAAGTAAATGACTCATTGGTACTTGAATTTGGATATCTACTTGTATTGGAAGACACAGCCTATACCGTTTGGGATCACATTTGGTCTACTCCCGGGTTCAATATCAGAGAATGGACATCCGTAAATCCCCATGAATATTTTAGGCAAATACTAATTCCCATCACCGCAGAAAAATATTTGTGTAATAATTTCCAGTTCAGATTTAGAAATTATGCAAGCCTTGAACCACAGCCGGGCATGATAGGCTGGGAAGGCAATGTGGATCAATGGCATATTGACTATATTCGTTTAGATGTGAATAGACACCAAAATGACAGATTTACAAACGATTTGGCTTTTGTAAGTCCGACAACCTCTTTTTTGAAAAACTATCAAGCGATGCCATGGAATCAGTTTCAGCCTGCGGATATGAAAACTAATTTTACAAATCAACTTACTAATCTTAATTCGGAAGAGAACGGAACACGTACTGCAACATATAGATATACCATTACAAAAAATGGATATCCGGTATACGAACATCCCATCACGGGAGCTATTGATATTCGCCCTTATGTTACAAATGGGGTTCACACCAATCCATATCAGGCACTTCCAGATATTTCATTTACTCCTCCGGTTTTAACAGATACGACTACTTTTGTAATCACACACGTTTTTCAAAATGCCACCGGCGCAGTTCATGATTTTTGGGTTGCCAATGATACGTGTGTATTTGAGCAAAAATTTTACAACTATTATGCTTATGACGACGGCACGGCAGAATATGGGTACTGTCTTAACAATCAACACAACATAGCTTATTTTGCTATGAAATTTTCGTTACGGAGACCCGATTCGTTAAGCGCGATCCGTATTTGGTTCAACCAAACCAAAAACTCTGAAAATAAAGACGCTAGGTTTACTATCGTCGTTTGGGAAGATAAGGACGGACAACCCGGTAAAGAACTCTATGCTTTTGAAGATAATCAACCCCAATTTGCAGAACAATTTTGGGACTTTGTAGAATACGCGTTTGATAAAAAAATTCAGGTGTTCGGAACTTTTTGGGTAGGTTTTAAACAACACGGCAATGTGCAACTCAATATAGGATTTGATCAAAATACAGACTCCCGAGCGTTTTTCAGATTTAATACGCGCGGAATTTGGGAACAATCTGTTTTTAAAGGCACCCCCATGTTGCGGCCTGTTTTCGGCGAACTTGACCTTTCAATATGTTGTCTGCCACCACAGGCTACTACTACCATAAGACCAAATCCGGCAAACGATTGGGTTGAAATTATGAATTACAAATTACAAATTTCAAAGGTGGAGATTTATGATGTAATGGGAAGAAAGATGAAAGGAGAAGGGAGAAAGGAGAAAGGAGAAGGTGTATGGTGGCTGAATATTTCACATTTGTCGGCAGGAATCTATTTTATAAAAATACATAAAGAAAACAACACTTTTGAAACGATTAAATTAATTAAAAATTAAACCCTATTTGTCGTCGGGTAAAACCAACCCCAATGACCCCCGCTAACCACCAACCGCTAACCACCAACCACCAACCGCTAACCACCAACCACCAACCGCCAACCACCAACCGCTAACCGCTAACCGCTAACCGCTAACCGCTAACCGCTAACCGCCAACCACCAACCACCAACCGCTAACCGCTAACCGCCAACCGCCAACCACCAACCACTAACCGCCAACCACCCATGCCCCTAACCCTATCCCGCCCCATTGTTTTTTTTGATGCAGAAACTACCGGTTTAAATATCGGAAAAGATAAAATTATAGAATTAGCTCTCTTAAAAATCAATCCCGATGGGAGCGAAGAAGAAAAAGTATGGCGTATAAATCCTGAAATCCCGGTTTCAAAAGAAGCGGAAGCGGTGCATGGTATTAGTAATGCCGATTTAAAAGATGCGCCTGTTTTTGCAGAAATAGCAGACGAAATTCTTCGGTTTCTCGAAAATTGCGATTTGGCAGGCTATAACTCCAATAAATTTGACCTCCCCTTGTTGGTAGAAGAGTTTCTTAGAGCAAATAAAGACTTTGACTTAAGAGATAAAAAATGTATTGATGTGCAAAACATCTTTCATAAAATGGAGCCGCGAAATCTAAGTGCTGCCTATCGTTTTTATTGCCAAAAAGAGCTTGTTAATGCACACCAAGCACTCGCAGATACCCGCGCTACCTTTGAAATCCTACAAGGACAGTTAGCTAAATATGAAGGAAAAATACACGAAGATACCAAAACAAAAAAAATTACAACATTGGAAAATAACGTAAAAATACTCAGCGATTTTTCCCGCGAAAACCGCACCGTTGATTTTGCCGGACATATTGTTTTCAACGAAAAAGATGAGGAGGTTTTTAATTTTGGAAAATATAAAGGAGTGCCGGTAATCAAGGTTTTTGCGATAGAACCACCTTATTATGATTGGATGATGAAAGCGGACTTTCCGCTTTACACTAAAAAAATAATTTCCCGAATTTATAGAGAGGTAAGAATAAGATGATAATTTAAAGATTCAATATTTAAAAATTTAAAGTTCTCAAATGCAAGTTCTCACCCTTAAATCTTTAAATCCTTAAATTTTAAATTAAAAACTATGAGCACCGAACAAATAATATTTTTAGCCCTTGCTGTTGGTTTTTCCATTTTTAGCATGTACACAAAATCTAAAAAGCAAAAACAATCTTCTCCTGAAAAAAAATATCCACATCATAATATTTCACAAGAACAGAATTTATACGAATCTATGATGGATATTCCAACCGTGGATCCAGTTGTAATTTTTGAGCAATTTGATGTTACAAATTCGCTGCAAAGTTTCAATATTACTACAAAAAAGAACAAAAAAGTGATAAAAACACAAAATGTAAAAACAACTGTTCCTCAATTAAAAACCCCTGAAAATATTTCACAAAACATTGATTTAGAAGACAGTATTGGATTGTTAGAAGATTTTGAAGGCACAGAGATTCAGAGAGCTTTTTTGTTTAGTGAGATTTTCAAAAAATCTAAGAATTAAGTAATTACTTCTTCTTTCTGTTTTTTTTTAACTTTTTCTATAGCAGAAAAGAAATAATTAATACTTTTACGCCCTTAATCTTTGTAAAATTTTAATGTTTAATATAATATAATTGGCTATGATTAAAAAATTACTCTTTACACTCTCTTTGTGTATGTTGGCCGGGAGTATTCTGTACGCCCAAAGCACCATTAGAGGGGAAATTAAAGATTCGAAAGGCAGTCCTATTCCGTATCTTCAAGTCCTTTTAAAACAGGAGGGTAGGGTCGTAAATGGGGCGTATACCGACGATCTTGGTGTTTATCAAATCTTTGGAATTTCAGCCGGTACGTATGACATTACTGCCGGTGGATCGGGAAACTGTATGACAGTACATACCGAAAAAGGCATCTATGTGTCAAGTTCAGAGGTAAAATTTGTTAATCTTGTGATTGACTGTTCTTCTACGGAGTTACGAGAAGTAGAAGTAACATACGTACCCCCCCTTTTCAATGCAGACAACACCAAATCTTCTGAAAGATTAACAGGAGAAGAAGTACGAAAAACTCCAGGACGTTCTATTACCGGAGCCCTTGCAAATTTGGGAGGTGTGGCAGGTGTGGACGGAAGTATGCAATCTGTGCGCGGAAATCGTGAAGACGGTCAACAAACAATTATTGACGGAGTGCGTGTACGTGGAAGTAATACCGTTGCTCAACGTTCCGTTGAAGGTGCCGAGCTTATTCAAGGAGGTATCCCTGCTGAATATGGTGATGGCACAAGCTTTATGGTTATTACTACCAGTGGAGTTGCCAGAGATTTTCGCGGGGAAGTAGAACTCGGTAGTTCACTTGAAGGATATGGACAAATGATAGCCGCAGTTAACCTATCAGGACCTATTCTTAAAGGCAAAACTCCACAAGATCCTGCACGTATGGGATTTATGCTCTCTGCAGAAGGTAATTATAATATTGATGGGAGACCATTACAGGGCGGCTCATGGATGGTAAAACCGGATGTCAGAGCAGATATTATTAAAACTCCGGTAAAATATGAACCTGAAGGTGATAACTATGTTCCCTACTATAGAGCAAGTGAGTTAGGTAGTGATGCATTTCAAAAAACGAGAGTACGCCAAAATTCCAGCGATTGGAACTTTCTTATTCAAGGAAAAATTGACATCATGGGCGGCGGAAAAGATGCACGCGGAAGACCTAAAAATAATCTAAGATTCTCCGTTACGGGGTCTTATGAGCATGCAGAATCCCAACGCCGCGATTGGTGGTACACACAAGCACTTTTTAATTCGGAAAACACAAGAGTGTTTTCAAATAATACCCTTCGGTTGAGCGCTAGAATAAATCACCGTGTAAAAACCGATACCGCTGCAAACGCCATTCTTAAAAACATAATGTATGACGTTAACGTTAGTTATACATTGTATAATGGTACAATACAAGATAAAAATCACAAAAATAACTTTTTTACATACGGTTACGTCGGCAAATTTTCCACCGAAAGAACAGATCTTTATGCCAATCAAAGTATGCTTGTATATAATCCAGAAATTGGAAGAGATACTGTTATGGAGTTTACAAGACTAGAACTCTACCAAGCTGCCAATTGGACAAAATTTGATCAATCAGGATATCTCAATAATGGAACCCCATACAATCAAGATTTAGTGTATTATACACAAAATTTTATTGATTTTATTCAACTCAGAACAGGAGTAGATATAAATAATGCAACAGAGGAAGAAAGGATGATTGTTTGGCAGTTTTTGCGCAGCAACATAACCAATGATGTGTATCAAGGTTATTTTGCTCTTTTAAATGGAGATAGTCCCAATCTGATTGCGAACAATTTATTCTCAGCACCCGGAGCCATCAGAAACGGATATCAAAAAATGAGAGATGAAGCCATTGGAGCTAGAGCAAGTTTAACGCTTAATATTAAAAATCATGATGTAAAATTTGGATTTGAATTTGAAAAACTTACACGTAGGTCTTATTCAATAAATCCGTTAAACTTATGGGATCTCATGAGAAGCTCAACCACGAATGCTTCTAACTTTGAGTTTGATTTTGCAAATGCGTATTGGGCGCAAGGAGGTAATAGTCCTTATTTTGAGGATGGTCGTATTGTAGATACACTTATGTATCCGATTAATCCCAATTTATCCAATTTTGATAAAAATCTTAGAGAACTTATTGATAAAAAATATCCAGAATATAGGGTTGGCGACTTAGAGTTTTTAGATATTGACAGTTACGATCCAAGTATCTTTTCTTTGGATTTATTTTCTAATTTTGAATTATTTAGAGCTGGAAATAACATTGTTAGCTATTACGGATACGATTATACCGGTCAAAAATCCAAAAACAAAATAAACTTGCATAATTTTTTCAGCGGTGGAGATATGCATGAAGCAGGTAAATATGCCATTGGCGCATTTGAACCGGTTTATATGGCACTTTACATACAAGATAAATTTGCTATTTCAAATTTGCTTTTCAATGTGGGATTGCGTTTAGATTATTTCAATGCAATGCAACCGGTACTAAAAGACCCTTTCTTGTTTAGAGAAGCTTATACGGTAAGAGAATTAAGAAGTAATGGTTGGACGATACCTATTGATAACGCAGGTGACGACTGGATTCCATACGTACAGATTGCAGATCAAGATATTAATAATGCCCCTAAAACAATTGTAGCCTATAGAAATGATAAAATATGGTACAATAGTTATGGACAAGAAGTAACCGATCCAACCTCCGCTTTAGGAACAGGAGGTCCCGTCTTACAGAGAAGCCTTGATCCCGAAGCACCGTCAAAAGTTGAGAGCAAAGCGTTTGAAGAATATAAACCAGAAGTGAACATAATGCCTCGTCTCTCGTTCTCCTTTCCGGTATCCACCAACTCGCTATTCTATGCACATTATAATATTATTACCTATCGCCCTGAGATGGCTTATGCGCAAATTAATCCCATTTCATATTTGTTTATTGCAAATCCGAACCACCATTCTGACAGAAACCCTGTTAACAATCCGAAACTTCGCTCACAACGAAGTGTAGACTATGAGATCGGATTCCGTCAAAAAGTAGGAGAAAATGCGTCACTTAGCATTGCTGCTTATTATTCTGAGAAAAAGGATCTTATTCAATCCTATCGTTTTACGGGTGCTTATCCAAACACCTATTATTCTTACGAAAACCAAGATTTTGGTACAGTGCAGGGATTTACATTAGGACTTGCCATGAGAGGTGCAAAAAACTTAACTTTCCGTGCAAACTATACATTGCAGTTTGCTAAAGGAACCGGCTCAAGTGCAGAATCAAATATTGCCATCATTGCTTCCGGACAGCCAAATTTGAGGACACTTACAAATTTAGAGTTTGACCAACGTCATAGCATTTCAGGAACAATTATCCTTAATTTCAATCAAGGTACTAATTATAATGGTCCAGTATCCATAAGACAAAAGAAAGGTACAGATACCAAGCAAGAAATTAGATGGTTGGAAAATGTAGGAATCGTGTTAAACGCATCTGCCCGCTCTGGAATGCCCTATTCTCGTTCGGGTATTGTATATTCGGCATTAGGATGGGGAGAAAGAACAAAAGGACAATTGCAAGGGGCAATTAATGGAGCTAATATGCCTTGGACATTCACATGTGATATGAGAGTTGAAAAATCGTTCATGCTCAATTTAGCAAGTAAAAAAGATAAAACCGAAAGTAGCGCACGTAAAACGAAACCAGGTATGCTTAATGTATATTTAGATTTCCTAAATCTTTTTAATATTAAAAACGTACTTAACGTTTATGATTACACAGGCAATCCAAATGATGACGGATATTTGTCTTCATCGTTATTTCAAAGTCAAAATGCTAAAGAAACTGTTTTCGGAATGCCGATGGGTTCAGCTACAAACTATTATGAGATGGGAATTGCTAATCCTTTTAATTTTACCCAGCCCTTCAGAGTTCAATTGGGCGTAATATTCGCTTTTTAATGTTTCACCTTGTAAAATATATGATATTATGAATAAGACATGTAAATTTTTAATTATTTTAACCCTTATTTTCATGGTTGCAACCTTACAAGTGCAGGCTGAAAAAAATAAGGGACACATTGCAAAACCCCAAAGTTCACCTAAAGACAATGCCAACTGCTTGCCGCCCGGAAAAAGTACGGAACTTTCCTTAAATCTTGTACGTGCTCACATAACAACCAATGGAACCATGTGGTTTAGTGGAGGAATGTCAAGATATGAAGTTCCTAAAGGCTCCGGTAAAATGTCAATGTTTTCGGCAGCACTTTGGATTGGAGGAAAAGACAAAATGGGTCAGATTTATGTGGCTGCCATGCAGTTTAATCAAGATGGAAATGACTATTGGACGGGTCCGTTGAAACTGAAAAGTGCTACTATTGATCAGCCTACTTGTAGCCGCTACGATAGATTTTTTGAAGTTTCCCGTATAGAAGTGGAAAAACATATTAGGGCTTTTAACGAAAATGATACCGAGTATGTGATTCCTCAAGCTATTTTAGATTGGCCCGGTAATGGAGCGGTGGGAGAGTCACACTATTTGGCACCATACAGAACACGCCCGGGCAATGACCCCACGCGATACCAACCCCGATTAGGTGATTATCCTTATTATGACTTTGATAATGAGCTTTGCCCATGGACTGAAACAAATAAAGAGAGAGCAAAGATACTCCCATGGCTTTTTAATGGGATACCCAGTACGATAAAGGAAGCAAAAGAACCAAATCCGAATGCTTTACCCATGCCCCCGGAACGTATTTGGACGCGCCAACAACAAGATTTTGGTTGGGATAATATGATGATATATGCAGATCACGTACTAAAAGGAGACCAAACCATTTTTTGGATACTTAACGATAAAGGAGGTTTGCATTCGGAATCAGGAAGTCCAAATTCTATTGGACTTGAAATAAGAGTACAAGCATTTGCTTTTGCTACTAACGACGAACTTAATAAGATGACATTCTATTCTTATGAAATTATTAATCGTGGCTCACGTCCTATTTTAGATACCTATTTCTCACAATGGGTTGATCCTGATTTGGGATACGCCTTTGATGACTATGTAGGTTGTGATGTAGTGAGAGGTCTGGGATATTGCTATAATGGAAATGAGGTTGACGGTAATGGAGAAAGTTGGGCGTACGGCATAAACCCTCCGGCAGTAGGAGTAAACTTTTTTCAAGGTCCATATATTGACGGTGACGGCACAGACAATCCAAAATTCTATAGGCACAGAGCCGATGCAAATGCTCCTGAAGGCTCTGCGCCACGTGAGTACTGTAAAAGATTTGTAGATTATGTAATTGATTTGGATGACGAAAATCCAATTTATATAGTAGAAAGTTTAGACTCTATTGGAAAATTTGATACTTTACGCTATAATAATCAGTTTGCAATCAACGGAGTAAACTTTGGTGATGGAATTGTAGATAACGAGCGTTTCGGAATGCGGCGCTTTGTATATTACGATAATACCTATGATGCGCAAAATGGGAATCCACGTGAATATATTCACTACTATAATTATTTAAGAGGAATCTGGAAAAATGGTAGCTTTATGACGTATGGTACAAACGGCACAAGACCTGAAAGCGCTACGATTCCTAGATGCGATTTTATGTTTCCCAGAGGCACCGACTTTTGTAACTGGGGTACAGATGGCAAATCTCCAGGAGCAACCTATAACGGCGGCGGTAGATTAGGGACTTGGTCGGAAGAGTCTGAAGGCAATTCTCCAAATGACCGTCGTTTCATGCAATCTGCAGGACCATTTACTCTAGAACAGGGAGCTTGTAACTATGTTACGGTGGGTATTCCATGGGCCCGTGCCACATCAGGTGGAGTACAAGCTTCTGTTAACCTACTAATGATAGCCAATGATAAAGCTCAGGCACTTTTTGAAAACTGTTTTAAAGTAATTGATGGCCCCGATGCCCCCACCTTAACCATCAGAGAATATGATCAAAAACTTATTTTATTATTAACTAACAGCCCATCTGGTAATAACGAATTTGAAGACTATATAGAGGAAGATCCAACAATTCCTATGGGTAGAGAGGATGAAATATTAACTAGAATAGATTCACTGGTAGTACAAATCAGAGACTCAATAATAGTAGGAGGCACTACGGTATATTTTAATAGAGATACCGTACTAAGATTTAAAGACACGATCGTATTTGCACAAACATTCCAAACCATACCGTATGACCGTTTCTATCGTTTTGAAGGATATCAAATATTTCAGGTTATTGGACCCGAAGTAGGATCTACCGACTTGGATGATCCGAGTAAAGCCCGATTGATACAACAATGCGATATCGTGAACTTTGATGCACTTGGAAATCCTGTAGGAAGATTGATTAATTGGGAATTTGATGAAGACCTTGGAGTTTCTGTGCCCAGAGAAAAGGTAAGTGGAACTAATATGGGTATTAGACACTCTTTTGAAGTTACTCAAGATCTTTTTGCTACGGGAAACAGGCAATTGGTGAACTACAAAACCTATTATTTCATTGCGATTGCGTACGCTTACAATGAATACTTGCCCTTTAGTATTGACCAAAATGTGGCAAATGGATTAGAAGGACAAAAACTTCCTTATTTAAGAGGTCGAAAAACAGCTCATGGAGAATCCGTTACGCCTATTGCGGCTATACCGCATCCACCCTATGGACATGGAGGAGCCCTTACCCTCAATTGTGAGTACGGCTCAATTCCGAATATTACACGTATTGACGGGCAAGGAAATGGAGGGGTAGCACTAGAGCTTACCCAAAAAACCAAAGACAAAATCCTATCAGGTGGAGATCACGGGTATTATACCGTAAGAGAATTGGAATACGAAAAAAATGCAGGACCCCTTAACATAAAAGTGATTGACCCGCTACGTGTAAAACCGTTTGATTATACACTTTTCATTAGAGAAGCCGACTCTGTAATAAACAATAACCTTGATGTATCCGAAAGTTTTGGATGGGTACTTGAAATTGACCCCGTAATATCCGATAGAGAGTTAATTGAAGCCGGTTTATTTGATAAAGACTCCGTTGCAATCCGTAAATTTGTTTCGCAATCAACAATTGGACGATATTTTGAACAACTTATTCTACCCTTGGGAATCTCTGTTGCAATTAAAAATGTAGAATTTGCCAACCACCAGCCCGAAGTTGTTAAATATTGGGAATCGCAAATTTTGCATGGTTACCGATCTAGGTGGAATATGCCCGAGGCCAATAGTCTCTACAGAGCAAGACTTGTATTTTCTCAGTCTGAAAAAATTGAAATAGAAAATGATGTTGTTTTTGCGAATAATGGCAGCCGGTGGATTGAAGGTTTGGTAGATGATAATGTTAATCTTCCTTCAAACTGGATTCGAGCAGGAAATTATGATTTAGGCGAATGGTTCACCGATAATCGAGCTACAACAACATTTATTGCTCAAGAATTTTCATTATGGAGATTGGAAGATGCTTTTTTCCCTACTCGGGAAATTGCGGATAGCGGATGGAACTCTATAGCTACTCCACCGGGACCTGTACGAGGACAGGCTGTTCGTGCGTTCAAAGATTATTTAGGTAAATTTGGAACCCTTTGCGGCGGAACATGGGCGCCATACGTATTAACCTCACCTTATGACCACGGACCGCAAGCAAAATATATTTTCCCGGAACCCCTACAAACCCAATTTGGTGCTACAGAACCTAAGGCTTATGATTATAACTTTGTTGCAGAAAACGGTGATCTCCGACCCTTAGACTTCAAACAACCAGGATATAACCAAACGATGACCAACCTGTATTCGGTTGATATTGTCATTACCCCTAACAAAGACTTATGGACAAGGGCTATAGTATTAGAATCATGTCCGAATCCAGAAAAATCACAAGGGGGTGCATATAAGAATGAACCAAGAAAAGCTCGATCTGTTGACAAGGATGGAAAACCCGATAATCTTAGAGACGGATTTGACGGGCCTGATGGAGAAGGACTATATGGTATGGGCTGGTTCCCCGGATACGCCATTAACCTTGAAACAGGAGAGCGTTTGAATATTATGTTTGCAGAAAACTCAGATAGTACTTTAAACAACAGATTCGGACACATGGTAAAAGGACGCGATATGATTTTTAATCCTACTTCTGTATATGCTATCGCTACAAAAAATACGGAAATTAAAATAGATATAGACGGAATTGAGTTCACATTCACACTAACCCCCGGAACTGTACTTGATAAGTACTTTTACGATATGCTCTATCAGTATTTTGGAAATAATTTTGGCGGAATATTAGAAGAAAATTTTGGAATAGAAAGAGTTTGGGGGGGGATGCATTATGTGTATGTTTGTAATAGTGCCGGAAACACTTCTCCTATCTATTATCTTTTTCCCGAAGGGAATAGCTCACAATTAGACTTTTTCTTGAGAGCACCGAAACGTAACTTTAACCTTGATGGTAGAAGGTTCAGAATCGTACAACAAGCAGGAAATCCTTTGTATGGTGGCGACATTACCTACAGGGACCCGAACAACGAAAGGCTTGATGGCGAGGTGATACACGGCTATACTGAATATGAGTGCGGACCATACGATAGAGGAGAATGGTTGGTTCAAAAGTTTAAACAAGTTTTGTCGCTTCCAGTTTCGCAACGTGATGGTCATCTGCATTCGTATCGCTCAGACTGGAAAATGCAATTATTTAACAACGTAATGTATACGCATATTCCAATGCAACCTGCAGACCCAGTGCTACAAAAGCAATGGATGAGTTCAGATGTTACCTATAAAATACGCGTTACGCGGCCTTATATGCGATATATTTCAAGATGGTTTGAATCGCCCGAAGATAGACCCTATAGCGTTCCTGAAAAATTTGATAACGGAGGGTTCCCTGTTTATAAGATATCAACTAGAGATTTGGCACCAACGCTCCACGATACGCGCACGTATCAATCAGTACTTGATAATATCAATATTGTGCCTAATCCTTATTATGGTGGTTCTTTATATGAAAGCAATTCCCTTGAAACAATGGTTAAGATAACAAACTTACCCACAGGAATGAAAAACAATGCTCCTGTAACTATTAACATTTATACAGTAAACGGAACTTTGGTACGTACTTTAACCAAGGGAGATGCTGAAACCTCTTTCGTAAATTGGGATTTGAAAAACTTTTCCAATATACCTATTGCAGGAGGGGTATATATTATTCATGTAAATTGTCCGGGTATTGGTGAAAGAATGTTGAAATTCTTCTGCACAATGCGTCCAACCGACTTGAATACATTCTAACATAGTATTAATTAGTAACCTTAAAAATTTTAGATTATGAAAAAAATATATAGAACATTACTAATAATTTGTATCATGCTCGGCTTTTGCGCTACTACTCTTACCGTAGTGGCGGGAAATAGAGACCGTTCTGGTCAAGCAGGAGCACAGCATCTTCTTATTGATCCATGGGCGCGATCTTCTGGTTGGAGTTCGTGCGGTGTAGCAGAAACACGTGGTTTAGAATCTGTGTTCAGTAATATTGCTGGACTTGCTTTCACCACAAGAACCGAAGTTGCTTTTACGCATACTCAATACCTTACTGGATCAAATGGTGGAATCAATATTAATTCTTTCGGTGTTGCACAAGGATTGTCTGCCAAAAATAAAGAAACTGGACGAAAAATTGACCTGGGGACAGTGGCTGTTTCGGTATTTGCCATGGGTTTTGGCGATATTGTAAGAACTACAGTAATGCAACCAGATGGGGTAGGAGCTACTTTTTCTCCTAAATTAAACTCCATTGGAGTTCACTATGCAAAATCTTTTAACAAATTTATTCATGGAGGTATCTCATTCAAAATTGTAAATGAAAGTATTACGGACCTTCGCGCTAATGGTATAGCTATTGATGTGGGGGTGCAATATCTTTCGGGTCCTTATGATAACTTTAAAATTGGAGTAACCCTGCAAAATTTGGGAACACCTATGAGTTATAAAGGAGATGGGATAGCCCTTAGAGTAAAGCAAGAAGGCACCGACTATGTAGCTACGGTAGAACATCGCCAGGCGCAATATGAACTTCCGGCATTACTCACACTCGGTTTATCTTACGATTTTCTCATCTTCCCCGAAGTATATCAAAATATGAGTAAAAGAGATAGAAAAGACGAAGGCTTAACCCGTCTTGATGCGATACACCGAATAACGTTAGCAGGATCTTTTACTGCTAATGCCTATTCGCGAGACAACTTTGTATTAGGTATTGAATACGGATTTATGCAGTTCTTTCAAGTACGTGCAGGTTATTTGTTCCAAAGTTTTCAAAAAAGAAATATTGATGGGAAAGATAGACTTTTCTTCAATCAAGACAGTTTCTACTTAGGACCAAGTGCCGGCGTTACTGTAGGGATACCCTTGGTTAAAAAAGGAAAAGGAAATAACCAACAACTCTTAATTGACTACGCTTATCGTTTTACGAACTTTTGGAAAGGTAATCACTATATTGGGTTGAAATTCTGCTTGTAATAAATTTCTCCCCACTTTTATGACCACAATTAAAGAGGCTTACAACAAGCCTCTTTGATTTCTTTTTTGTATATAAAAAATATAAAATATGAGCGAAATTAAATATTATTCGGAAGAAAGCTTGACGGCATTAAAAAAAGAACTTCATCTTTTGGAAACAGTGGAACGTAAAAAGATTTCAGCAGCCATTGCAGAAGCAAGAGACAAAGGCGATTTGTCCGAAAATGCAGAATACGACGCAGCAAAAGAGGCTCAAGGTTTACTGGAGCTTAAAATAGGGAAATTAAAAAACCTGATTAGCAATGCTCGTATTTTGGATGAGTCTAAAATTGATACATCTAAAGTTTTGATATATTCCATTGTAACTATCAAGAATTTGGCAAACAACGCAGCAATGACTTATACCATTGTGCCGGAATCGGAAGCCGATTTTAAAGCCGGAAAAATTTCTGTTACCTCACCAATTGCCAAAGGCTTAATTGGAAAAAGAAAAAAGGAAACGGCTACCATTCAAGCACCCGCAGGAACGTTACAATTTGAAATTATTAATATAACAAGATAATATGGAAACTATTTTTACAAAAATTATTAAAGGAGAGATTCCTTGTTATAAAATTGCAGAAAACGAAGACTATTTCGCATTTTTAGATATTCGCCCCACTTCTAAAGGGCACACCTTGGTTATTCCTAAAATACAAAATGATTATATCTTTGATTTGTCAGATGAGCAACTCAGCGGACTGGTACTATTTTCAAAAAAAATAGCCAAAGCCTTAAATAAAGCTATCCCGTGCGAAAGAATCGGAATTAAAGTGATTGGTCTGGAAGTTCCCCATACACATATCCACTTAATCCCTATCCGTGTAGAAGGCGACATGAACTACGGAAAAGAGATACTAAAATTTACAGAGGAAGAGTTTAAAGAAATTGCAGAAATGATAAAAAACAATATTTAAAGATTTACAATTTATAATTAAAAGGTTGTTGGTTTATTAGTTTCGTTGTTTTATTCTTTAAATCTTAAATTATGAACAAACCAAATATTCACAAATTAGAACAAATAGCCTCTCAAATTAGGCGCGACATCATCCGCATGGTACACACCGCGAAATCAGGGCATCCCGGTGGCTCGCTCGGTTGTGCCGACTTTTTGACCGCCTTATTTTTTGATATTTTAAACAGTACGCCTGAAACTATCTCCGCAAATGGTATTAACGAGGATATGTTCTTCCTTTCCAATGGGCATATTTCACCGGTTTTATACAGCGTTTTGGCACGGCGCGGCTATTTTCCCGTGAATGAATTAGCAACATTCCGATTATTGGGAACGCGATTACAGGGACACCCCTCACCCATTGATCATCTACCGGGTATCAGGGTGGCTTCCGGATCGCTTGGACAAGGAATATCTGTAGCCATAGGTGCGGCACTAGCCAAACAAGCAAACCACGACCCCAATCTTATATATGTCTTGTGCGGAGATGGAGAACTGCAAGAAGGACAAAATTGGGAAGCCATTCTTTTTGCAGCAGCGAAAAAAATTGACAACCTGATTCTGATTGTGGATTATAACCAAAAACAGATTGATGGACCCCTTGATGAAGTGTGCGACTTGGGAGACTTAAACGCCAAATTTAAAGCCTTTGACTGGGAAGTAATAGAAATGCAAGGAAATGTAATGGAGGATGTTTTAAAACAAATGAGTGAAGCTAAAAAACTTACGCTTAAAGCTAAACCGGTTGTGGTAATTATGCGTACGGAAATGGGTATGGGTGTGGACTTTATGATGGGAACCCATAAGTGGCATGGATCGCCTCCAAATGATGAACAAACACAAACAGCATTAAATCAGATACCAGAAACTATGGGCGATTATTAATTTTATCTCTATACTAATTGCAAAAGAACGCAATATTTTAGATTACTTTGGCTAAAGTATAACAATATTTTCCAAGATATCACATAAAAGTATATTTTTGCCGCCGGGTAAGTCTCCTACGATCTGCTCCCTTTCAACTCCCCCAGGACAGGAATGTAGCAAGGGTACATTGGTTGTAGCGATGCGATAGAAGTAGCTTGCCCTTTTTTATTTTAGGTAATATGTTGCTCAAAATTTATCCCCAAAATCCCAATCCGAAAGCCGTGCAGCAAGTCGCGGATTGTTTGCGTGACGGGGGTATCGTAATTTTCCCTACAGACACCATTTATGGAATGGGGTGCAGCATTTTTAAACCCAAAGCCGTGGAAAAAATCATTGCTATTATGGGAAATAAAAAGAAAAAAGATACGCTCTCTTTTATTTGCCACGACCTGAGCCAGTTGTCTGATTTCACTACACCAATAGAAAACCATATTTTTAAAACCATGAAACGGGCACTACCGGGAGCTTACACTTTTATCTTAAATGCTAATAGTCAGGTGCCTAAAATAATTCATGGCGATAGAAAAACGGTAGGGATTCGTGTGCCCGATAATAACATCATTCGGGCGATTGTAGAAGAATTGGGACACCCCGTTTTTTCTACTTCTATTAAAGATGACGACGAAATTGTAGAATATATCACCGATCCCGAATTGATTTATGAAAAATACGGACATTTAACGGATATGACGGTGGATGGCGGATATGGGGATAATATTCCTTCCACTGTGGTGGATTGTACTTCCGGAAGTATCGAAATTGTGAGGGAAGGAAAAGGGGATCCGGGTATAATAGCTTTTTAATAATACTTTCTGGGTGTTTTACCGCATAGAAATACTGCTTTGGGTGGAGATTTCCGGTATAATTACGCTAACAGTAACAGGTTTGTTTTTTTACCGGTATGCCTGTGCCTGATGCAACAGCTCCAAGCATACTGCCCAAATTGTCTTTAACTCTCTTACAGAAGCACCCGATAGCATAATTGACGGTTCTGAAGCAGCAGGCATAAGCATGCCTTTTCCCCTGAAATACAATAGCAATGCACTTATAGTCAAATAGTTGTGATTTTTGCGTTTGTTGTGATAGCTTTTGGGAAGTTATCGGAAGGAGATTTTTACTCAATTTATCTTTATTATATTACCGACAATGTACTGAAACAATCCATTGTTGTAAACAGAAAAAGCCAAACACCAACGGTATTACCGTCAGCAGTAATGGGAGATAGTTGGAAAGGGATGAAGTTGAAGTAGAAAGTAGTGATATTCAATTATTTAACATATTTTCGCCCGCAGTTTAAAAAATACAAGAATATGGCAACAATAACATTAGAATACAATGCCCGCAGTAGTACAGCAAGTAGAATAATTGATGTAATTATGGCAATGGATAATGTTTTTAAAGTAAAAACCCCTGTTGCAAACAATAGAAGCATTACTCACAAGGCAATAGAAGATGTTGAAAAAGGAAATGTAATTACTTGTGGATCATACGAAGATTACTTAAAACAAACTGCCGAATATGCTTAACATATCTTTTACCAATCAATACCTGCCGGTACACATTCGGACTTGTTTTAACTTATAATCATAGAAGTCATTGGGGATTTTACAGAAAAAGAGTAGACAAGTCCCAACGGATCGCCTTTCCCAAGTTCGCAATATCGTGTTGCCACGCACGTAACCAACGCACACACACCATATTGCAAACTCGCACAGCAAGCCAATGGCTTGCGCCATTAGCTTGTTTCGGGCTTAACCACGCTCCAATTCGGACACTGAAGTTCAGCATAGAAATACCATTGACGGACAGGTTTGTGGGAAGGCTTACCCTTTTTGCGCTGGCAAAATATTTGGTGCGATTTCACATACATCATAACCGCAACCGTAAATGAACCGGATTTCGGTACTATTGAACCTGCCGGTGAAACTATGGTAGAAGAAGGCTCCTCAATAACTTACACCATTACCCCTCATGAAAACTACAAAGTTGAGAATCTATTGGTTAATGGCATAAGTCAAGGAGAGCTTACTACTTATACATTTGAAAATATTCAATCGAATGGAACAATACATGTTATATTTGTGGAAGATGTAGGTATTTCCGAAAATGAATTTGCAAATATAATTGTTTACAGTCATTTGAATACCATTTACATCAAAACCGTAGAGACGGGGCGCGCCCCGTCTCTACCAACGATTGAAATTTTGGACATGACCGGACGCGTCATTTACCAAAACGCAATTACAAATAACGAAACCGCAATTACCCTTTCCGTAGCAGCCGGTATTTATGCAGTAAAATTGATTTCGCAAGAAGGAAAAATGGCAGTGAGAAAAGTTGCGGTTATGAGATAGACTTATTGAAGATTTTATGTTTATTTGCGCATTAAATCATAATTTATGAAAATTTCCAGCCCGCAAACGCGCGTGAACCTGCCCGTGGACAAGATTTTTAAAATGGCAAGCAATTGCCAAAATTTTGTGCATTATATGACGGATCATGTAAAAGATGTCTGCGCCACAGAAGATTCATGCACTTTTACGATAGAAAATATGGCTAAAGTGACGCTGAAAATATTGGAGAAAAAGCCCGACTCTTCAATTCGTTTTGTGGCTGAAAATGATAAAAATATCCCATTTTTTTTAGATTTGAATTTTAATGTCATTTCTGAAAACGAAACCGATGTTGAAGCCCACTTAGATATGGATATTCCGCTTATTTTAACACCGATGTTGCAAAAACCTCTACAACATTTTATGGAAACCCTATCTGAAAAACTGAAAAATTACACTGAAACCATTGGATCATGAGCCATACCATTCGCACTGAAAAATTAGTAAAAATCTACAAGCAACGCACTGTTGTGAACGAAGCCACTTTTGACGTAAAGCAAGGGGAAATTGTGGGGCTGCTCGGACCGAACGGTGCCGGAAAAACTACCTCTTTTTACATGATTGTGGGAATTATCAAGCCGTTTTCCGGAAGGATTTTTTTAGATGATCAGGATATTACGCCATTGCCCATGTATAAACGCGCACAAATGGGCATTTCCTATCTTCCGCAAGAAACCTCCGTTTTTCGCCAACTTACCGTAGAAGACAACATTCGGGCTATTTTGCAATTTACCGGCATGAGCAAAGAGGAGCAAGACGAAAGGTTAGAGACTTTAATACAAGAGTTTAACATTCAAAAAGTGCGAAAGAATTTAGGGCAAAACCTTTCGGGCGGCGAGCGCAGACGTTGCGAAATTGCGCGTTGCTTGGCATCAAACCCTAACTTTATCTTGTTAGATGAGCCTTTTGCCGGTGTTGACCCCATTGCAGTGGAAGATATTCAGAACATCGTTTGGAAATTGAAAGAGAAGAATATAGGTATTCTCATCACCGACCATAATGTGCACGAAACCTTATCAATCACCGATCGAGCTTATTTGCTTTTTGAGGGGCGCATTATTAAAACCGGAACCGCCGAAGAACTCGCCAACGACGAATACGTTAGAACTGTGTATCTTGGAAAAAACTTTGAATTAAGACGTTAAAAATGAATTCATATAAAATCGCAGTCATCGGCGCCACCGGCTTAGTAGGCTCCATTATGCTTAAAGTTTTAGAAGAAAAAAACTTAACTCCTAATGAAATCATCGTAGCCGCATCGGAAAAATCGGTTGGAAAAAAACTTAATATAGCCGGAAAAGAGCATACTATTGTCTCGGTAGAAGTTGCCCTTGCGGAAGCCCCCGATTTTGCGCTATTTTCTGCCGGAAGTGCTATCTCATTAAAATACGCCCCGCTGTTTGCCCAAAAAGGCACCGTCGTTATTGACAATTCATCAGCATGGCGCAACTTTGATGAAATTCCCTTAATAGTTCCGCAAATTAACGGAGACGTAATCAAATCTACCGATAAAATCATTGCTAATCCCAATTGTTCTACTATTCAGATGGTGATGGCATTGGCGCCGTTGCATCAAAAATACGGATTAAAACGGATAGTGGTTTCTACTTACCAATCGGTTTCTGGAACCGGCGTGCAGGCGGTAAACCAACTCATGAAAGAACGTGCCGGCGAACCGTGCGAAAAAGTATATCCACATCAAATTGACCTGAATCTTTTTCCGCATGGAGGCACTTTTGAGCCAAACGGCTACACTACTGAGGAGATGAAGTTAGTAAACGAAACGCGCAAAATTTTACGTGCTCCGCAAATACAAATCACTGCAACGGTGGTGCGCGTGCCTGTCATAGGCGGCCACTCCGAAGCCATAAACGCAGAGTTTGAGCATGAATTTAAAATAGACGAAGTAGTACGGTTACTTAATGACTTTAACGGCATTAAGGTTATAGATAACCCTGCCCAAAACGCATACCCCACACCTCTCACAGCACACCAAAAAGATGAAGTTTTTGTGGGGCGTATCCGCCGCGACGAATCGCAACCTAAAACACTTAATTTGTGGTGTGTGGCGGATAATCTTCGCAAGGGGGCGGCTACAAATGCGGTGGAAATTATGGAGTGGCTAATTACGAATTAAAAGATTTATATTCCGTGATACTTGCTGTCATTAGACGGAAAGGATATAAAAAAATATTATTCTTTAACAGTCAGATAAATTAAAAAAATATTGTTCTTTTGCCTCCTTTAACTTGGTAATCATAACAAATTAAATAATAATCTTTTAATCAAATAAATATGAACGTAAAGTACACAAAAGACCACGAGTGGGTAAAGTTAGAAGGAGACCACGCGCTTGTAGGTATCACTGCTTTTGCAGCCGACCAATTAGGCGATATTGTTTTTTTAGATATTCACACCGTAGGAGATACGCTGGAAAAAGAAGCCGTTTTTGGAACTATTGAAGCCGTGAAAACCGTTTCCGACATGCTTATACCTGTAGGCGGAGAAGTGGTTGAATTTAACGAAGAATTGGAAAACAACCCGGGATTGATCAATTCCGATCCTTATGGTGCCGGTTGGATTATTAAAATCAAGGTTTCTGACCCTGCCGAGTTTGACGAACTTCTTACAGAAGAGCAATATAAAGAATTAATTGGGTAAATAATTGCACTACCCCTTGACAAATCTTTTTTTCGGTTGTATATTTGCGGCTCGTAAATATGCAACCGAAAATTGTTGTATAATAATGTTTCACTAAT
>Ga0123353_10002123_pt1 | contig 24529 bp, 22 predicted proteins | sample TergutLab28metaG_3_FD_92763 | JGI IMG/M metagenome (GOLD analysis project Ga0123353, IMG submission 92763) | Labiotermes labralis P3 segment gut microbial communities from Petit-Saut dam, French Guiana - Lab288 P3 | ecosystem: Host-associated > Arthropoda: Insects > Digestive system > Gut ... | reverse complement strand
CAGGCTTTGTCGGAAATATCATGCCGGTGTTGTGCACACTCCATATTTCTAACTCCTACAATCTGTTATGTTACAGAGTATAGTGTTATTTCTATCTATATCTCTTGTCCACACTATCTAGTAGTATACAATATTGGGCTTGTCAAGGTTTTCTGGACACTTTGTTACAAATCACCAAATATATTTGAAAAGGAGTATCGGCAAGCCCACTTTACTCCCCTAGCTAGTGTCTACATGAGTTCATGATAAGATCTTAGCCCAGATAGCAATGCATCTGATATGGACTGCGACGAGAAACGAAGTAGTGTTCTTGGCATAGCGTGTAGCAATACCCCTCCAACGTTTGGGCATAAGGAATGCATTTTCAACCAAATGGCGTAATCTGTATAAGACTCTGTTTAAATATTTGTTGTTTGGGCTGCTTGCTATTTTGGGTACCAGTTTTATCATGCACAAAGCTGCTCCATTTCGTGTACCAAGCATAAAGTACATAAAGAGGAACTTCTCTGATCGTTTCTGATTAGCTTATCTACTTTCAGACAAAGGTCTATGCAGAACTCTAGAGCCTGTCTCGCTTAGGGTTTTCCTCGCCATCCTGTCATCGATTTCTCGAAGAATCGGTCTTGGACTTGGGCGGTATCCTAGCTTTTCGTAAGTGCTGTGCTTGCTATTGTGGCCTTTCTTATAGCCCTCTGTCGTCAGTTTCCAAATTGACAGTAGCGAGAGGCTGTGATAACCTGCCACAACATAAAGACAGGAACTATCTCGAAAGGAGTTTATATGGATGACTTAAAGGAAAGAATAGAATCCTCCCTTAACAAAGTTCGCCCTGCTCTGGTTGCCGATGGAGGCAATGTGGAATTAGTTGATGTAAACGCCGGAGTGGTCAAGGTAAAACTAGTAGGACATTGCGCAGGCTGCCCGATGTCTATGATGACTCTCAAGAATGGTATTGAACGTATCCTCAAACAGGAAATCCCGGAGGTCAAACAAGTCATCTCCGCCTAAGTCATTTTAGTCTATTGAGAGAAGTTGGGCGGGAGCTTTTTGTTCCCGCCTTTTTTGTTGCTGTGCGCCTGAGTACTACTTTCAAGCGTTTATTTTATGAATCTTCCGGAAAGATACACGCCCGCAGCTATTTTTCCAGCTCAAAAACTTTATGCAGCGCCCTACTAGCCTCATTAGCTCTGTCATCGGCAATAATAACTGTTATCCGTATTTCAGAGGTAGTAATTAGTTGAATATTAATGCCTGCGGCAAACAGCGTACTAAACATAGTAGACGCATAACCGGGCGTATTCTGCATACCGCTGCCTATGATGCTTACCTTGGCCAATTTAGTATCAGCCACACACTCACAAGCACCAACGTTTTCGGCGATCGGTTTTACAATCTGTAAAGCTTTCTCGACATCGCCTTTTGTCACAGTAAAGGTAAGATCCGTAATGTTTTTTATGCTGGCGTTTTGTACGATGGTATCCACGCTGACACCCGCTTTGGATAGCGGCGCAAATATGGAAGCAGCAATACCGGGCATATCCGGCACCCCAACAATTGTAATCTTAGCCACATCCATATCCTGTGTAATAGCTGTAACCTTGTTTCGTATCTCCATAAGTCCTCCATGAATAAGCGTCCCGGGGCGATCGTTGAAACTGGAAGCCACCAGTATCGGAACACTATAAATTTGCCCCATTTCAACAGCGCGCGGGTGCATTACCTTGCTGCCATATGTGGCCAGCTCTAACATTTCGTCATAGCTGATTTCTTTCAGCTTAGCAGCTTCCGGCACAACGCGCGGATCGGCAGTAAAAATACCCTCTACGTCAGTGTAACGTTCACATACACTAGCTCCCAAGCTTGCGGCTAACGCCACTGCTGTAGTATCAGACCCGCCGCGTCCCAGCGTTGTGATATCATCACTCTTGGTAATGCCCTGGAAACCGGCTACAATAACAATGTTTCCCTCTTTTATTTCATGCACAATACGACCGGGGTTGATGCTAAGAATGCGCGCGCGGCCGTGGTTAGAGTCTGTCTGAATACCAGCCTGCGTTCCAGAAAGGCTGATGGCTTTACAATCCATATTCTCAAGCGCCATGGCCAAAAGCGTGCTGGATACCATCTCCCCTGTAGAAAGCAGCACATCCGCCTCTCGCGCATTTGGCTTATCTGTTATCTGATAAGCCAGCTTGATAAGATCATCAGTCGTATCACCCATAGCAGAAACCACCACGACTACGTCGTTGCCAGCCTGTTTAGCAGCAATCACGCGCCGTGCCACATTGCGGATCCTATCCGCGTTACCTACAGATGTGCCGCCATATTTTTGTACGATAATAGACATTTTTCTAGATACTTTCGCCGGCTGTTTCCAGCCTTAATAAATAATTACTGCCGGTACTGTTTTTACTTTTATCTGCATATTATAATATAAAAAACACACTACCATTTGCACAGCACGAATCTATTATTAACCGCGCCCCCGTAACTTATCCCACCAAGACGGTTTGCCGTGCGCTCCATAGCTTGGAGTAGGAAAACTCTGCTCGCATCTGTTGCAGCGCCAAGTTTTATACATCTTGTTGTACGACAGATTAGAGCCGCCGCAACGCGGGCAAAGTGCTGTCCCGCGCGTTTCACGGCGTTCGCGATAGTATTCATCTTCACGGCGCGGCATATCAGCTTCCTCCTATAAAACGGCGCATGACGTCATGTCCTTTGTGAACCAGCTCACCCGTCTTCTTAGCTTCATTCTCCGTAAAACGCCGCGCGCTATCAGCCTTAAAGCCGTGTCCCCACTGAAGGAAAGGCACGTACTCAGCCACATGGGTGCACATCTCCACCGGAGTAGGATGGTCAGGCATAACCAGCAGGCGCAATCCCCCTTTATAGCGACAAATGCACGATATTATCTCTGAATCAATCTTCTCAATGGCAGCAATTTTTTCTGCAGCATTACCTGCATGTCCAGCCTCATCAGGAGCCTCAACGTGTATGACCACCAAATCATGTTTTTCCAACGCTGCCATCGCCCCTTCAGCCTGCCCGGTGAAATTATTAGACATATTGTCTGTCACGCCTACGATATCCAATATGTTCATACCCATCATCATGCCCATACCGCGCAATAAATCCACCCCTGAAGTCAAAGCTGCGCTTAGCTTATACGCTTCATTGAACTTAGGAGTCCGCGGAATAGGGCCGCTGCCCCAGAATAGCCATGCGGAGGTAGCCGGTATCTGTCCGCGCGCCGTACGCCGGTAGTTTACCGCCTGTTGTTTAAGCACATCCTGCGAATCATGCATAAGTCGGTTAAGTAATCTGCTTCCGCGCCCCTTGGGCAAGTACTCTGCTACGGACTTGCCTGTAATATCATGCGGCGGAGTACAGACTGCGCGAGTGGTTTCCATATGTCCCTTTATCTTAAGTAGATGGCGATAACCAACGCCGGGATAAAACTGAATCGCATCGTTACCCAAGCGCTCGTTAATGGCACAAATCAGCTGATGTGATTCTTCGTTTTCAATATTGCCCGAGGAGTAGCTCCACATACGTCCTCCCTTGAGCGCTACTAAATTACATCGAAACACCGCCTCGCCGCGATTAACGGGAACGCCCATGCTGACAGCCTCAATCGCAGCGCGGCCTTTATAATATATCCCGGGATCATAACCCAGGAGAGACATGCAGGCCACAGCGCTGGAAGGCTCCATGCCGGCCGGCACATTGTTGGTCATTCCCAGCATGCCTTCACAAGCCAAAACGTCTAAGTTCGGCGTACGCGCCAACTCCAACGTGGTTTTGTTGCCATGCTCTTTGAGCGGCCACCCGGCTGCTCCGTCCATAATCAAAACACAGTACTTCACAAAATTTCTTTCTATTACAGTTTGGCTAACGCAACCGGCGATAATCTGCCAAAAATATCAAATTACTCTCAATATTTGCCCGGCAAATGGAAACAGCTTATAATGTTTCTTTGCGGGGCGTAGCGCAGTTTGGTTTAGCGCGCAGCGTTCGGGACGCTGAGGCCGGTGGTTCAAATCCACTCGCCCCGACCATTAATCCACAGCCGCTTTTGCTTCGTTCCACAACGCATTCTTTTCATGTGGCGTCATGCCGGATAAATTCAATTTGCGTTCGCAGCATAGTTTCTCCATGTATGAGAAACGCCGGTAGAACTTATGATTGGACTCGCGCAGAGCTGACTCCAGATCAATGTCTTGGTGACGGGCATAATTGGATAGCGTAAACAGCACATCACCAAACTCAACAGCTCTTTCATGCGGCGCAGTAACCTCTTTTACCTCGGCAATCTCCTCCGCTAGTTTATCAAGAATAGCATCATCACAGGACCAATCAAAACCCACCCGCGCAACTCTGTCTTGCACAGACTGACTATAAGCCAGCGCCGGCAGTATTTTAGGCACGCCGTCCAGCATACTATCCTCATCTTTTCGCTCTTTCTTCTTTAGCTCTTCCCAGCGCACTAGCACCTCGTCAGCATCTTTGGCGCCGCAGCCTGAACTGAACACATGCGGGTGGCGATAAATCAATTTGCGGCTTACGGACTCAATCACATCACCCATATCAAACCCGCCGACTTCTTTGGATACTTGGGCATGCAAAACCACCTGTAATAACAGGTCTCCCAGCTCAGAGCACAGCTTAGCACTATCGGCATTATCTAATGCCTCCAGCACCTCGTAACTTTCTTCCAGCAGATGCTCGCGCAATGACTCATGTGTTTGCTCGCGGTCCCAAGGACAGCCGCTTGGGCCGCGCAAAGAAGCTATTAGCTGCACCAAACTATTAAATTGTCTTAAGTCTTGCGGAACGTCCATTCTCAGTATTCCTGCCTTAATACGCAAATTATACAGCCAAGCTGCCATGCGAGCAATTGGCCGAGAACGTTGCAACTGCGACTGTCAGCTCGCTTGTCATCTTGACGCCAGCCAAGACGACTGTTACTCTTGTTTTGAAAAATAACTAACGAGAATGAATATGAAATTCTTTACGAAATTGGATGCGTGCATTAAGAAAAATAATAGTATCCTTTGTGTCGGGCTTGATCCGGATCCTGCGCTCATGCCTCCGAACGCCGATATCTTGAGCTTCAATAAGGCTATCATTGATGCTACAGCTGATATGGTGTGCGCTTATAAGCCTAATTTGGCTTTCTACGAAGCCGAAGGGCAGCGCGGGTGGAATATTCTCAAACAAAGCATTAACTATATTCCAAAATACATCCCTGTCATCGCAGATGCAAAACGCGGCGATATCGGCAATACTTCCAAAGCATACGCAAGAGCTATATTTGAGGATTTGGGAGCGGATGCAATTACTGTCAACCCATATCTAGGGTTCGATTCCATAGAACCATTCACAAATGGCTACCCTGACAAAGGCGTATTCATACTATGCCGCACATCTAACAAAGGCGCTGCGGATTTTCAAAGTTTGTCGGTTACAATAAGCGGCATCGAGATGCCGTTATATCAAGCAGTGGCGCACAAAGCCAAGACTTGGAACTCTCTTAACAATATTGGGCTTGTGGTAGGCGCCACCTATCCCGCCGAGATGGCACGTTTGCGCCATGCGCACCCCGGCGTGCCTTTTCTTGTTCCCGGAGTAGGCACTCAAGGAGGCGACATCAAACAAGTGCTGGAGGCCGGGCAAAGCGCCTCAGACCATGGAATTATCATCAACTCCTCGCGCCAGATTCTTTATGCCTCGCGCGGAATGGATTTTGCCAAAGCTGCCGCCCATGCTGCTGAAGCCTTGCGCCAAGAAATTAACCTCTATCGGCTGGTCTCTTAAGAAGTCCATCAATGGTGATTGCTTTTCAAATAGACGATACGGTACACCTCAAAAAGGCCCATCCTTGCGGCAGTTTTGAGTGGAAAGTTACGCGTATAGGAGCTGATATTGGTCTTAAGTGCCGCGGCTGCGGACACTACATTCTAATGCCGCGTTCCCAATTGGAGCGCCGCATGAAAGGCGCTCTGCAAAGAAAGATCTAGCTTCAACTTTTAGACTTAAGCGAATGCTCCTGTCCCGCGCGCACCACATTGGTAACACCCAATATCGCTTCAATGCGGCTCATAATACGAGAAAGTTGTGGCAGCCCGCTGGTTTCCACGTCAAGGAAAATTGAGGTGGTATGATTTTTATGCTCATTTACATTCATGTTAGAAATATTGACCTTCTCTTCAGCCAACAACGTCGATATATCACGCACTAATCCCACTCTATCCCATGCCTCTACTTGTATCTTTGCGGGATAATTCACGGCAGCCCGCCCCCATTCCACGCTCACAAATCTCTCCTTTTCGTCTTCGCGTGCAACGTTATAGCAATCCTGACGATGTATTGTAATGCCTCTATTACGCGTAACGTAGCCTATAATTAGATCGCCAAGAACCGGATTGCAGCACTTCGCCAGATTAGTCAGTAAATCACCCGTGCCAAGTACCTGGATTCCGCCGGCCGCAGAACGCGTAATAGAGGTTTCCACTACTACCGGCTTAGGCTGTCCCTGCGCTGCAAGTTTAACAGCGACGGTCTGCGTATTTACATCGCCGCAGCCAATAGCTGCAAGAAAATCATCAATATTATCGTACTTGAATAGACGGGCTATCTTATCGCGGTCGCTCGCGTCAAGCCCAAGGTGCTTCAATTCCTTGTCAAGCATCTCGCGCCCCAAATCAATATTCTCGTTACGCGCCTGCTTCTTAAACCATTGGCGGATTTTCTCACGAGCATGCGAGCTTTTGACATAACCCAGATTGGGACTCATCCAATCGCGGCTGGGGCCTTTATCTTTCTTGGAAACAATGATTTCAACCACGTTACCGTTGGAGAGATTGTAATCCAGCGATACCATACGCCCATTAACTTTGGCTCCTGCGCAACGATTACCCAGATCTGTATGGATGCGATACGCGAAATCAACCGGCGTAGACCCCTTGGGCAGATCTTTAATCTCGCCCTTAGGTGTAAAAACAAAAACCTGATCATTGAAAATATCTGTCTTGACCGATTCTAAGAATTCCTCGGCTCCAGCCATCTCCCTATGCCAGTCAATCAACTGACGCAGCCAACCGATGCGCTCTTCAACCTCAACGTCTTTAGCGTCTTCCTTATAGCGCCAGTGAGCTGCAACTCCAAATTCAGCCACGCGGTGCATATCACGAGTGCGTATCTGTATTTCAAGGGGAGTAGTACCTTTGAACAATACTGCCGTATGCAGTGATTGGTAGCCATTAGGTTTTGGGTTGGCAATGTAGTCGTCAAAAGCGCCCGGAATAGGATGCCACATGTTATGCACAATACCCATGGTGTGATAGCACTCAGGAATAGTATCCACCAATACGCGCACAGCCAGTAGATCGTAAATCTCATTGAACTGGCGCCCCTGCGCCGCATAGCGCTCAATTTTCTGGGCAATGCTGTATAGATGCTTGGGGCGTCCAGATATATCGGCATTAACAGCTAGGCGGGAAACCTCATTGCGCAATATGCGTATTACTTCCACCACAATTTCTTCGCGTTCTACGCGGCGGCTGGCCACAAGCTTTGCAACCTGACTATACTTCCGCGATTCCAGGTAGTGAAACGCCAAATCCTCAAGTTGCCATTTGAGCTCCCAGATTCCCAAGCGATGCGCCAGCGGCGCATATATTTCCAGCGTTTCGCGCGCGATAGCCTGCTGGCGGTCCGGCGACATAACAGCCAAGGTACGCATATTGTGTAGGCGGTCAGCTAATTTTATAAACACTACGCGCAAGTCGTCCGCCATAGCTACCAGCATCTTGCGCAGATTCTCCGCTTGCTGTTCACGCGCCGAAGAGCGATGCTGCAGCTCATCAAGCACAGGAAGAGCCAGTTTGGAGAGCTTTGTTACGCCGTCTACCAGCCGCGCCACATCCAAGCCAAACTTTTCTTCAATCTGCTTAAGAGAAATACCGCAATCCTCGGTAACATCATGCAGTAAGGCTGCTACTAAGGTGGTAGCATCCATCTGCTGATCAGCCAGCGTCAACGCGACTTGAAATGGATGTTCTAGGTATGGATCGCCGGACAGGCGCAACTGCCCTGTGTGAGCAATAGCGGCATAGTCAAAGGCCGCCTCTACAAAGGCAAGTTTTTCAGGAGGAAGATATTTTGCTGCTTTTTCCAGCAATACTTCAGCCGTCATCGCAGCGCCTCATTTCAATGAGAATTGGAGTAAGTATAAATCAAGCGCGAGGCTTAAGCAAAAACCAAGATGAAAAAAGAAATACTATCAAAGCTTTGTAGCTATGATTATGGTAAAAGCTTTTTTTGGATTTCCTCAACCTTGCGCCGCAGAATATGAGAACCGGCAATATCCTGAGCAATCTTCTCACAAGCATAGCTAACCGTCGAAGCGTTGCGTCCGCCAAAGGCAATGCCTATATCTGAAAGAGAACTGTTGCTTTGCCGGCGCATCACATACATAGCCACCTGACGCGCCTGCGCCGTTTCCTTGTCGCGTCCGCGTCCAAGCAAATCATCCGCCGTTAAGTCAAAGACATCGGCCACCAACCCGATGACGCCCTGCGGGCTATTGGGCGCTTCAGGCAGAGCGCTGCGAGTGCTAGCGACATCCCTCAGCGCCTTGACCGCAAGCTCAGGCGTTATATGTGCACGAAGCAGCCGCGCATAAGCAATAACGCGATTCAGCTTCCCCTCTAGCTCGCGGATATTCTGTTTTATTTCCTGCGCCATCATATCCAGAACATCAGGAGACACCTTCGTCTGCGTCTGCTCCGCCTTAGATTGCAATATGGCCAAGCGCGACTCAAAGTCAGGAGGCTGAATATCTACAGCTAACCCCCATTCAAAGCGGCTACGCAACCTCTCTTGTAACAAAGGCATGCTCTTTGGCGGGCGATCACTGGTTATGACAATCTGCCGCCCTGCGTTATGCAAATCGTTGAAAGTATGGAAAAAGCTTTCCTCTGTTGCTTCTTTGCCGCCAATGAAATGAATATCATCCACAATCAGTATATCCGCAGAGCGGTATTTTGCGCGGAATTCTTCAGTTCGCCGCTCGCGCAAAGCCGCCACAAACTCATTGGTAAATTGCTCGCCGGAAACATAAACCGGACGCAGGTTGTTCTCCAGCGCTTTATGTCCGATAGCTTGTACCAGATGGGTTTTGCCCAAACCGGGATTGGAATAAATAAAAAGCGGATTATAATTTTGTTCTGACGAACGCTTAGCGGCGCCGACAGCAGCGGCATGCGCCATACGATTGCCGGCTCCTATTACAAAATTGTCAAAAGTATACCTGGGGTTAAATCCATAGAGCGCCGAGTTATTCCTGCGGTTCTCGATCTTGCTGTCAGAACAATCTTCCTGCGCCCATTTTATCTGAAAACGCACGCTCACTCCTCGGTGAATCAGACCTATGAGAGTCTTCTCGATAAGAGAGCGCTGGCTCTTCTCCAAATACTCGGAAATAAAAGTATTCGGAACGCCTACCAAAAACTTGTCGCCGTCGTAGGCCAGTCCTTCAGTGCCTTTGAACCATGTGGAATAGTTAGATTTGCTAACCTGCAACTGGATCTCGCCGAGGGCGGCTTCCCAGATTTCTTTGGCAGAATTCATAAGTTATGCATTTCCTCTGTTACTTAGCTCGTCAAACAATGTCTATATAATTTCGTCATATATGCGCTGAGCCTGCGGCTACGGCCGGATGCTACGGCCAAGCTCAGTGGAATTAAAAAGTGTTCATAATGGTACCAGCGGCTATTGAATTCCAGCAAGAGCTCTGGCAAAAGTTTGGCAGCGGTTTGAGAGCTAAATAATCCCTTCAAAGTCTCTCAAGCTAGCCTTTTCGACTCTTTTCGGCTATCATCAGCCTAGGCAGACATAACACAACCTATATAACCACTAATTTTACATGAAGCTGCGGTTATGTTCAGCTTTTCTTGTGGGAGTGTTTTATTCGTGTTAGAATGGCTGCAACAGGAGAAGTCAATGCGCCTAGTCTTCATGGGAACACCCTCTTTTGCCGTGCCTGCGTTGCATCAGCTGGTAATAAACAATTACATACCGGTCGCGGTTTACACCAAACAAGACAAGCCGACAGGAAGAGGACGGGAGGTACGCTTTTCAGCAGTTAAAAACGCCGCTTTAGAACTTGGGTTGAAAGTGCTGCAGCCGGACAGCCTTAGAAAGACAGTTGTCCAAGCCGAGCTGGCGGCACTGTCGCCAGACTTGATTATTGTTGCGGCTTACGGGCAGATACTACCCCCTGAAGTACTAGCATTACCGCGTTATGGCTGTATCAACATCCACCCATCGCTGTTGCCGCGCCACCGCGGCGCGGCACCGGTTGTTTCTACTATACTCAGCGGCGATAAATGGAGCGGGGTAAGTCTCATGCAAATGGACGAAAGACTAGATACAGGTCAAATCGTCGCGCAAAACCATGTGCTTGTACGCGACGACGATACCGCAGGAGTACTTAGCGATAAATTGTCACTCATATCCGCACAAATGCTTATAGATATCTTGCCGCGCCTAACAAAGGGCACTATTGCCATGCGTCCGCAGAATGACTCTCAAGCCACATACTTTAAGCCGCTAGAAAAGGAAGCCGGGGAAATTAATTGGGCCGCTCCGGCGGTAGATATATGGCGCCAAGTGCGCGCCTACCAGCCATGGCCTAGCGCCTTCACACGCTTAAACGGCAGAATAATTAAGGTGCTGGAGGCAACGCCGCATGAAAACAACTGGGCCGCCACTGCGGGCAGCGTGATGCCCCTTGGAAGGGGATGCGGCGTGATTACAGGTCATGGAATTCTTGAGCTGCGAAGATTACAAATTGAGGGCAAGCAGGCTATGTCATGCGTTGATTTCCTCAACGGACAGCGTTCTTTTATCGGCGCAATATTGCCTAATTAATGCCGCGCTGACTGTGCCTCGTAAACCGTATCAATCGGCAGGCTCAAGCCTTTGGCAGCCTCATTGGCTAAACGGTCGCAATACTCGTTCTCAATGTGGCTGCTATGCCCTTTCACCCAGCGAAACTCCGCATCATGCTTACGGCATAACCTCAACAGACGTTCCCACAGATCAGGGTTAAGCGCCGCCTCTTTTCTGTTACGCATCCAACCGTTAGCCTGCCACTTGCGCGCCCAACCTTCAGTCATTGCGCGCACTAAGTATTGTGAGTCGCTGAAAATAATAACTTTGCAACGTTCTTTCAGAGTATCCAAGCCGCTGATGGCAGCCATTATCTCCATACGGTTATTGGTAGTAAGACGAAATCCGCCGCTCTTCTCGACACGCGCGCCGCAAGTCTCTATGAGAGCGCAATAACCGCCGGGCCCAGGATTGCCCATGCAAGCGCCGTCGGTATAAATTATTACATTAGGTACAGACATAAGTGGTAGCTTTTAATATCGTCTTTGGCGCATCAGTGTATTTTCTGCTGAAGTCTCTCTATTAGCATGTCAAGCGCTACCGGCTCCTGCCGCGCAGTACGCATATCACGCAGCATGACAACCTTCTGCACAACCTCTTCATCGCCAATAATAGCAACATAGTGGCACCCGGAACCGTCTGCCTGCCTTAGCTGTGCTTTGAGACTACGCGGAGTATAAGTCATCATTGTAGCAATGCCATGACTGCGAAGCTGTCCCGACACTTTAACCGCTGCTTGGCGCGCAATGTTTCCCATCCATACTATAAAAACGAGCGGCTTCGGCACCTCCGGAATAACAATTTCCTGTTTTTTGAGATTTATGATAATGCGCTCAATGCCGGCGGCAAACCCAACAGCCGGAGTAGGTTTTGCGCCCAATTCCTCTAACAGACCATCGTAGCGCCCGCCTCCGGCGATGGTACTCTGACCCAGTTTCTCCTCCGGCTGTATTTCGAAAACGGTTTTAGTGTAATAATCCAGACCGCGCACCAGACTTGAATTAATCTCAAATGGCAGGTGCAGCGTCAAAAGATGCGATTTCAACTGCTCGAAATGTTCTTCGCACTCCTGGCAAAGGTTTTCTACGCTACGCGGCGCTCCTATCATGAGTGACCGGCAGGCAGATTTTTTGCAATCAAGTAAACGCAGGGTATTCTTATCCAGTCTTACTTTGCAATCACCGCACAACTCAGCTTTATACCCGGCATAATATTCCTTAAGCCTAGCCAAATAAGCAGGCCGGCATTTGTGGCAGCCAATACTGTTGATCTGTAATGTGAGGTTTCGCAAGCCTAACAAAGCGAAAAAGCGCCAAGCCATATCTATTAATTCAGCGTCCAGCACAGCATCGCCATCGCCGATAGCCTCAAAACCAAACTGGTGATGTTGACGATAGCGCCCTGCTTGAGGGCGCTCGTAGCGGAATATTGGAGCGTGATAAAACAGCTTTACCGGCTGAGGACAAGATGCCATTCCATGCTCAATATAGGCGCGGCAGACAGAAGCGGTACCCTCCGGACGCAGCGTCATCTGATCGCCGCTACGATCGTTAAATGAGTACGTCTCCTTCTCCACGATATCAGTACCTGAGCCGACTGTACGCACAAACAATCCCGCAACTTCAAAAACCGGCGTATCAATGCGTTCGTATCCGTATAGCCGCGCCAGTTCCTCGGCCTTCTCTTTTAGAAAACTCCAGTACGGCTGATCCTCCGGCAGTATGTCCTGTGTGCCGCGCGGCGCTTGAAACACATCCTATCTCCTGTCTAACTAAGGCAAGGATAGCGCAAATATCCATGGCATGTAAAGCTTGAGTATTGCACAGATTTTGCATAACGCCGCCTGTTTTTTGATAAGTGCCATGATACTTTCTATAACATGCTTTATTCTTACGCTCAGCAGAATGCCTTTTTGATCCGCTTGCATAACTTACCCATGCCTGTTCAGCCGTAAAAATACCATTATGCTATTATTATGGTTATTAATATCTTATATCTAAACTAAATTTGTAAACAAAGATAATACTACTAAAAAGATTCGATAATTATGTTGGATAGAGTAGCCATAAAGGTGAAAGCCGGCGACGGAGGTGACGGAGCCGTTACTTTCAGGCGCGAGAAATTTGTGCCCTACGGCGGGCCGGACGGAGGCGACGGCGGTATAGGTGGAAATGTTATAGCTAAGGCTGATGCCAGTTTGAACACACTAGCTTTTTTTCATAGCGGCAAATTGTATAAGGCTGAAAATGCAGGAGATGGTCAGCGCCAGAGAAAACACGGGAAGAACGGAGAGGATTTGTTGTTGGCAGTGCCTGTTGGCACGATGGTACAAACTTGTGAAGAGAATGGCGAGTTATTACTGTTAGCAGATTTGGCATCTGACCAGCAGTATGCAGTGATTGCGCGCGGTGGAAAAGGCGGCTTAGGCAACTCTCATTTTGCCTCCGCGGCTAACCAAACGCCGCGATTAGCAGAGAAAGGCGCCGTCGGAGAAGAAAAAGACATTGTATTTGAGTTGCGCCTGCTGGCTGATGTTGGAATTATTGGTTATCCCAATGTCGGTAAATCGTCGCTATTAAACTCGTCAACTGCCGCTAATCCCAAAATTGCCGATTACGCTTTTACAACTATTGAACCTATGCTTGGTGTTGTGCGAACCACAAAACAACGTTTTGTTATATGTGAAATACCGGGGTTGATCGAAGGGGCGCATTTAGGCAAGGGTCTGGGGCATGACTTTTTACGCCATGCTATACGTACGCGAGTATTAGTGCATTTATTGGACGGAACCTCTTCATCTTCTGTGGATGATATGATTGCCGTCAACAACGAGATTTCTCTTTTCGATGCGTCATTGTCGCGTAAGCCGCAATTAGTGGTTATTAACAAGATTGATATGCCTGAGGTTAAAGAGCGCCAAACGGAATTGCGCCGTATGTTCAAAAGTATTGGTATCAAACTGCGTTTTGTTTCTGCGGCGACGGGCGAAGGCGTTGCGGAGTTAATGGAAGACGTGTTGGAATTGCTGCAACAGCATCCGCTGCCGGCGTTGCCGGAAGAGGATGTGCCCGAGCTGCACCCTCGCAGTGCGACACTTGGACTTAGCGTGGAGAAGGCAGACGGAGCCTTTATTATACGTTCCCCCGGTTTGGAACGTATGGTAGCCGGCAGCGATATCAGAAACCCGGAGGTGCGCCGTCAGATAGGCAGACGTATCAGCAGTCCGCGTTTGCGCCGCGTTATTGAGCGCGCCGGTATTAAATCCGGCGATAAGATACGCATCGGTGATTTTGAATGGATGTGGTAAAGTCATGAATATCGCTGTATTCGGCGGTACGTTTGATCCTATCCATAATGGGCATCTTGCGGTAGCTGATGTTGTGGCCAGCCGATTGGCGGCGCAGGTAGTTTTCGTTCCGGCTGGCCAACCGTGGATGAAGTGCGAGCGCCGTCTTGCACAGGCATCTGATCGCTTGGAAATGGTGCGCCGCGCTATCGACAGGAATAGCCGTTATAGCCTCTCTGTTGTCGAAACAGAGAGGCTTGGTCCGAGTTATACCATAGACACCATCCGTCAGTTAAAATGGCAGAATATGCCTTGTGACGAGTTGTATTTTATCCTCGGGTGGGATAGTCTGCTTAGCCTGCCGCGCTGGCGTGAACCTGAAGCGCTCATACAAATGTGCCGCATAGTGGCAGTTCCGCGCGTTGGGTATGACATGCCTGATGCCGTCGCCATTGAGAAGTTAGTCGAGGGCCTCTCCAAAAGAGTCGTGCTGCTGGACGAGCCCAAAATGGATATCTCATCCTCTGGCATCAGAGAAAGAGTGCGGCAAGGATTGCCGTTGGATAATCTTCTTCCGCAGGAAGTCGAGGGTTATATCAAAGAGAAAGGCATTTACCTATTTGAATAGGGCCGCAGCCGTATAAGCGGCCGGTATGCTTTTATTTGATTAGTGCGCGGTATAACTTATTCCGCTACAATGGAAAAAAGTTATTGGTTATAACTATATTGCACTCTATCTTAGATATCAAGATTCTTTACCGAGGTGGCGTGCGCTTGGATAAAGTTTTTGCGCGGCAATACCTCATCGCCCATAAGCATACTAAATATATTATCAGCTTTGGCGGCGTCCTCCACAGTAACTTGTAGAAGCGTGCGCGACAACGGGTTCATAGTGGTTTCCCACAGCTGCTCGGCGCTCATCTCGCCTAAGCCTTTGTAGCGCTGGACGTCTGTCTTCCTATTACCCTTTTTCATGCCGGCCAGCAGTTCATCTTTTTCTTGATCCGAATAGAGCCAATGCTCCTCTTTGCCGGCGTGAATGCGGTATAGAGGAGGCTGAGCGATAAACAGATGTCCTTGATTAATAATCTCGGCCATATGACGGAAGAAAAATGTCAAAAGCAGGGTACGGATATGTGATCCGTCTACGTCTGCGTCTGTCATCAGTACCACGCGATGATAGCGTAGTTTGCTGATATCAAGGTCGGTATCAATACTGGTACCCAGCGCGGTGATAAGGGCGCGTATTTCCTCGTGGGCAAGCATTTTGTCCGGAGAAGCCTTTTCCACGTTTAGAATTTTACCGCGTAGCGGCAGGATAGCTTGAAAGCGGCGGTTGCGTCCTTGTTTGGCCGAGCCGCCGGCGGAATCGCCCTCTACCAGATACAGCTCGCACAGCGAAGGATCTTTCTCTGAGCAGTCAGCTAATTTGCCGGGTAAAGTGCCTGTATCCAAAGAGCCTTTGCGGATGACCAAATCACGCGCCTTGCGGGCTGCTTCGCGTGCTTTTGAGGCAGTAATGCATTTATCAAGTATTTTCTTGGCGTCATCCGGATGCTCTTCTAAGTAGAGGGACAACTCGTCTCCGACGACGCTTTCCACGATGCTCTTGATTTCTATATTGCCCAGCTTGCCTTTAGTTTGTCCTTCAAACTGAGGATCCGGCAATTTTATGCTGATGACAGCAGTTAGTCCTTCGCGCACGTCGTCGCCAACAAGATTAGGGTCGTCATCTTTCAGAACTTTGGTTTTATGGGCGTAGTCATTGAGAACGCGGGTTAGTGCCGAGCGGAACCCTGTCATGTGAGTGCCGCCATCCATGGTGTTTACGCAGTTGGCAAAACTGATGGAGTTGTCGACATAATTGTTGCTGTACTGTAAGGCTACCTCCACCGCAACGGCGCCAACTTGCCTGAAGATGTAAATAGGATGGGAATGAACCATGGCTTTGTTGCGGTTAAGGCGTCGCACAAAGCCGGAGATGCCGCCTTCAAAATAAAAAGTCTGCTCCTTGCCGTGTCTTTGGTCGATTAAGGAAATCTCCAGTCCGCGGTTCAGATAGGCCATCTCGCGTATGCGGTCGGCCAGAGTATCAAAATCATATTCATACTCGGTAAAAATCTCATGATCGGCAAAGAAATTGGAGATAGTACCGGTGTTTTCTGATTTGCCGACAACTGTAACGGGTCCCGTAGGAACGCCGCGTTTATATTCTTGTTTGTAAAGGTTCCCGTCGCGCTTGACACTGACAGACATCCATTCGGAGAGGGCGTTTACTACGGATGCGCCCACACCATGCAGGCCTCCGGAAACCTGATATGCTTTGCCGCCGAACTTTCCGCCGGCATGCAGCACGGTCATAACAGTCTGTAGCGCAGAAACCTTGGTAGTTGGATGAATATCAACAGGGATGCCGCGCCCGTTATCTTCTATAGTCACCACATTGTCTGAAGATATGACAATAGAAATATGCGTGCATACGCCTGACATTGCCTCATCAACTGAGTTGTAGGCGATTTCATATATCAAATGATGAAGGCCGCGCTGATCGGTCGAACCGATATACATGCCGGGGCGCTTGCGGACTGCTTCCAGCCCCTCCATAACCTGAATGTCGGAGGCGGAGTATTCGGCGACTTCTTTTGTATTGTTTTGGATGTCGTCTGTTTCTTCTTGTGTCATCGTCTATTCACCTTCGCTAAAATGGGTTGTAATAGATAATTACTTAATGCTTAATATAACATTAAGATATCCCGTCCAAAACATGCGGAGCATGGTTCCAATATTCGAATTACCTGCATCATTATAGCATATGGCGAGCACGGCTTAAAAACACGCCGGAATAGTGCCAAAATAGAGAAAGAGTGGAGTTGAGCGTATATTCAATGCTTCAACTGTCAGATGAGAATGACTTATAATAGTAATTGAATGTGAGTTAAGTAGGGCAGCTTGCGTAACAGTGATTTGCCCCCTGTTGATTTATGGATAAATATCAGGCTGCTTTGGATTTTCTTTATAGTTTTGTGGACTACGAAGCCTCGCGTCAGCCGCGCTTGTCGCTAAACTGCGATTTGCAGCGCGTACATGATATGCTGGAGCGGCTGGGTAACCCTCATCTTGCAGCCCCATGCGTTCACATTGCCGGCACCAAGGGAAAAGGCAGTACGGCTGCTATGATTGCTTCGGTTCTTGCCGCCTCCGGCTATCGTACGGGTCTGTATACCTCGCCGCATTTAATAGATGTTAGAGAGCGCATCCGTGTGAGTGGACGGCTTATTTCGCGCGCTTCGCTTGTTAGCTGTGTGGAGCGTCTTAAGCCTGAAGTCTCATTAATTTGTGCGAACGCGGCCCATACCGGATTATTGACTACTTTTGAGATGCTTACAGTACTGGGTTTCTTGTATTTTGCTCGTCAGAAAGTGGATTTTCAAGTTGTGGAAGTTGGCTTAGGCGGGCGGCTTGATGCAACTAATGTGGTTCGGCCGGAGGTGTGCGCTATTACCACGCTTGGGCTCGATCATACCGATGTGCTTGGCGATACGCTGATTAAAATTGCCGCCGAGAAAGCAGGTATTGTAAAGCGTGGCGTGCCGCTCGTCAGCGCGCGACAGGAGTCGGAAGCGGCTGCGGTTATCGAGGAGGTTTGTCGGCTTAATGATGCAGTGCTAATACGGGCGGGAGTGGATATAAGCTGCAGTAGTTATCATGAGCGCCGCGGTATACAACAGCTTGAGATAAGAGGACGGCGCGGTACCTATCAGGCGAAATTGCCGCTTTATGGTCGCTTTCAACGGGAAAATGCGGTCGTGGCTATTGGTGTGTTGGAAATACTGTCCGAGCGAGGCTTTAATATTACGGCGCAGAGTATTGCAGACGGTCTGCGCCGAGTGCGCTGGCCGGGACGTTTTGAGCTGATTCGCAGGCATCCGCTGGTTGTTACAGACGGAGCGCATAATTTGCAGGCGGCGCGTGAACTAAAAGTTGCCACCGTTGATTTTTTGAAAGACAAATCGTGCGGTAAGCGAATTTTAGTTATAGGGATGTCTTCGGATAAAGATTACTCCGCAGTAGCGCGGGAGCTGGCCGAGCTTTTTGATGCGGTTATAACCACGCAGTCTCGGCATCCCCGCGCCCTTCCAGCAGACGTACTGGCGGAGACTCTTGCAAATACGCCTGTGGCTTTAGTAACAGCGCCTAATGTACCAGCAGCCTTGGACGAGGCGGTAATGCTTGGCGGCAAAGATGCTTTCATCTGTGCTACCGGCTCGTTATTTATTGCCGGAGAAGCCTTGCAGTGGGCAAAGAAACCGGGCAGTTAAGGCGTTTCTTCGGCTGTATCAAAATTGGTGCGAGCCTCGGCCGGCAGCATATTGTCCAATACTTTTTCCATGGCCATGGTATGGGCGCAAAGCCCTCTGTCACGGAAAAAACTACAGGTGCAAGACCACTGCTGTTTGGAGTATCTGACAGAGTGGTCGTCATTAGCGCCGCGAAAGACAGAAGAGAATTCGTTTATAGTGATGCGTTCCGGTTCTTGAGCATAGCGATGAGCTTTTTCAATTTTACCGATCAGACTGGACTGCATAGCGTTCCTCCTTAATAAAAAAGCACCGACTCACACGAGTACAGTGCTCTTAATTTACTCCAGCGAATATATATATCCTCATAGCGGCAAATGCTCCTTGGAATGATAGGCTATTTTACTACGGCCTGAGGCGAAAGTCTATAGGTAAACAAGCGTGGCGCCGGAAAGATGCAAAAATTTATTTGATCCGCATTATGTGTTTATAGGTTATAACTGCGCGACGGTATGCGTAGTTTCTCGGCAGCGATGATAGCCGAGATGTCATCCGTTGTGCTTTCTATGCGGTTGGAATGACTGACAACGACATAATCGAAAGAGGATAACTGCTCTATTTCTGAACGAGCAGTGTTAAGCCGCAATTCTAAATCGCTACTGCTTTCTGTGCCGCGCTTTCGTAGTCTCCTTGACAGTTCATCAAGCGAAGGCGGCATGAGAAATATCAGCACTGCATCAGGAAGATTTTTCTTGATGGTTATTGCTCCTTGTACATCAACTTTAATGATGACATCTTTGCCATGCGCCAAGGCTTGATGCACCGCAGCTTTTGGTACGCCGTAATAGTTCCCATATACTTCAGCGTGTTCCAATAGTTCATTGTTGCTGATCATACGAGTGAATTCTGGCTGTGATATGAAATGATAATGCTCTCCGTCAGTTTCGCCTAGTCGTTGCGAGCGGGTAGTATTGGTTATGATATGGACAGGCGATGTAGAGCGCGTTTTTAAAGCGCTGAGGGTAGCGTCCTTGCCAACGCCGGAAGGGCCGGAGAGTACCAGCACCAAATTGACAGGCGCGGAGAGGATATTATCAGGGCTATAGTTTAATTGATTCATCGCCTAACTCAGGATGTAGGACGGCGCTGCCGCGGCTAACCTGCAACCTGCCGGTAATAGTTTCCGGGGCAAGCGCTGCTAGAACAATGTGTCCGCTGTCTATGAAAATAACGGCTTTAGTACGACGCCCGTTGGTCATATCAACCAACATACTCTTGTTTCGAGCTTCTTGAATGGTGCGCTTAGTAGGAGCTGAGTTGGGTGAGGCAATGGCAATCACTCTATTCATTGCCAGAATATTACCGAATCCTACATGCACCATTTCTCCGGACATATTGTTCACCTCAAAACAGATTGTGCCCAATATCTTATACCCTTATTGGCTGCTAGGCAAGAGGGAGGCGCCCTCATAGGTATGAGTTGTGGCACAATGACCTTTTTAGCGCAGGAGCAACAATGGTCGCAGATTTGAAATGTCGTCATGGCTAGTGTTAAAGTATATTATTGGACCGATTGCATAGCCAGTTCTTTTTTAAAATTAATTATAAGAGCAGAGTCCTTTGTATAAGATACTAAAACGAGAATATCTAACGACTAGCACGCATTTGTTTGAGATTGAGGCGCCTAAGGTTGCCGCGCGGGCACAGGCGGGACAGTTTATTATCTTGCGCCATGGAGAAGGCGGAGAGCGCATACCGTTAACGCTTGCTGATTGGGATAAGTCTCGCGGCAGTGTCAAAGTGGTATTTATGGAGATAGGTTTAACCACATCAAAACTGGCATTACTGCAAGTCGGAGACTATATAACCGATTTTGTCGGGCCGCTTGGTTTGCCCACGCATGTTGAGAAATTTGGCACAGTGGTGTGCGCTGCGGGCGGTTTTGCTGTTGCCACCATCATGCCTGTTGTGCGTGCGTTGAAACAGGCCGGCAATCGTGTGATCAGTATCATAGGAGTGCGCTCCAAAGAATTGTTATTTTGGGAACGCGAGGTTGGGGCGCATAGCGATGAACTGATTGTCACAACTGACGACGGCTCATATGGGCGCAGGGGGTTAGTGACAGAACCATTGCGTGATTTGCTAGCGGCGGAGGATGCGCGCATTGATCATGTTATTGCCATTGGGCCTACTATTATGATGAAGTATTGCTGCCTTACCACAAAGCCTTTTGGAGTGAAGACTATTGTTTCACTCAATCCGATTATGGTGGACGGCACCGGTATGTGCGGCTGTTGCCGTGTATCCGTGGATGGTATTACGCGCTTTGCCTGTGTGGACGGACCGGATTTTGATGGTCATGCTGTAGATTGGGATGAACTGATGTCGCGCCAGAAAACCTATCTGGAAGAAGAGAAAAATGTGTTAAAGCGGTGGCAGTGTCAGCGCACCGGCCGTCGCGAATGGGATGCGGCGCATGGCTAATCCGCTAAATCTGAACCGTGTTGAAATGCCTCGTCAGCTCGCAGGCGAGAGAGCACAGAACTTTGATGAGGTGGCCTTGGGTTATACGTTCGAACAGATGAAAGAGGAGGCTTCGCGTTGTTTGTCTTGCGTGAAGAAGAATTGTGTGCGCGGATGCCCTGTGGGAATAGATATCACCTCCTTTATTTCTGCGTTGTGCGCAGATGATTTGTCAGGGGCTCTGGCTGCTATCAAAGAGAAAAATGCATTGCCGGGAATTTGCGGAAGGGTATGCCCGCAGGAAACACAGTGCGAATCGCACTGTGTATTAGATAAAAAAGGTGCTCCGGTCGCTATCGGTCGGCTTGAGCGCTATGTGGCAGACTGGGCACGGAGTCATTCGCAGCCGGCCGGAGAAAGAAAACCGTCGACAGATAAGCGCGTAGCAGTGGTCGGGTCAGGCCCGGCAGGGTTGACATGCGCCGCTGCTTTGGCCCGGCTCGGGCACCAAGTAACTTTACTGGAAGCATTGCATGTGGCCGGGGGCGTGTTGATGTATGGCATACCTGAATTCCGCTTACCCAAGAACATTGTTCAGGAAGAAGTGGAGTACGTGTGTTCGCTGGGAGTAAAGATGGAGTTCAACTCTGTTGTTGGGAAGATAGATACAGTGGACGAGCTTTTGCAGAATGGGTATGACGCAGTATTTTTAGGGACAGGTGCCGGACTTCCCATGATGCTTGGCGTGCCAGGAGAAAACCTGAGCGGGGTGTATTCAGCCAATGAATATCTCACGCGTGTCAATTTGATGAAAGCATATCGTTTCCCTGAGTACGATACGCCGATACGGCGCGGACAGCAGGTGGCAGTTATCGGAGGAGGCAATGTTGCTATGGATGCGGCGCGTTGCGCTCTTAGGCTTGGAGCGCAACAGGTGAGTATTGTATACAGGCGCTCGGATGCCGAGATGCCGGCGCGAAGGGAAGAGATTGAGAACGCGCGAGAAGAGGGCGTTCGATTTGTTATGTTGTCCGGCGTTAAAGGGTTCGTTGGCGATGAGCGCGGGTGGGTTGTAGCAATGAACTGTTTTGAGATGGAATTGGGCGATCCTGATGCGAGCGGGCGCAGGCGGCCGGTTCCTAAACCTGACAGTGATTTTCGATTAGATGTTGATGTGGCAGTTGTCGCATTAGGCACGTCCCCCAATCCTTTAATTGCGCAAACGACATCCGGGTTGGAGATTACTAGCCGCGGAACCTTGGTTGCAGACGAATCAACCGGACGGACGAACAAAGCAGGTGTGTGGGCCGGAGGAGATGCGGTTACGGGAGCAGCTACAGTTATCTCGGCTATGGGAGCGGCACGCCGTGCCGCTGAGGACATTGACAGTTATCTGCGCGCTTAACAATGCTTCTGCCGGACGACCTTTGGTGCTTGGGATGATTTTGGCTATGGTAGGAGCCGATTAAGTCAGAGCGCAAATAACGAACCGGGTACGTCAAGGTTAAGTATTGTTACACGTTGAATAGAAAATTGATAACGTCTCCGTCCTGTACGATGTATGTCTTGCCTTCCAGCCGCAAAAGGCCCTGTCTTTTTGCTTCGGCAATAGTTTGACACTCAAGCAGTTCCTTGTATCCGATAACCTCGGCACGAATGAACCCCCGCTCAATATCCGAATGAATCTTACCCGCAGCTTTCTGGGCATTTGAGCCGTTTGTTATGGGCCATGCGTGTACGTCGTCCGGGCCAACAGTCAGAAAAGAAATCAGCCCTAAGAGTTCGTATGAAGTCTGGATAGCGCGCTCTTGCCCTGTCTGCTCCAGCCCGTACTCATTGAGAAAATCACGTACGGAGTTTGTATCCAGTCCGGAGATATCCATTTCTAGTTTGCCGCACATTACAACGACGCGGTGGTTGGGCTGTGCGAACTCTTGATTGAGGCTGGCCTCCAACTGCTTAGCTTTGGGCAGATAGGCCTCGCTGATATTAACTAAAGTGATGAGGGGTTTGGCAGAGAGAAACTGGTATCCGACGATAATTTTTTCTTCTTCGTCGGTTAATTTCTGTTCACGGATAGGAATGTCTTCTTCTAAAGCGTCGCGCAGTCTGTGCAGCAGTTCCTGCTCAGTCAGTAATCTTGGTTTCTCTTCCGGTTTGGCGCCGCGGATATAAGAAGCGATGCGATTGAAGCGTTTTTCAATTACTGCCAAATCGGAAAAAACGACCTCTAAGTTCATATCCGAAATATCGCGGGTTACATCAATACTGCCGGATGGATGAGGTATGGATGAGTCTTCGAAAGCGCGTACTACGTTTATCAGCGCATCTACTCCGGCTAGCTGCGTCAAAAGCTGTCCGGCAGGGCCCCCTCCTTTGGCCAGCGTTTTCACTGAGGCGCCGATATCAAGATACTGAATCTCAGCCGGCGTGGTTTTCTTCGGATTAAACAACTTAGTGAAAGCATCCAAGCGTGCGTCCGGCACCTTGGCCATGCCTACGTGCGCAATCGAAGCCGCTCCGAAGCCGCCTATTTCTGCGTTATTGCCTGTGAGGGCATTGAAGATTGTGGTGCGCCCGCTACCTGATAGGCCTATGATACCGATACCAAGCCCCATGTTATTTTATGTTTCTTTCCGCTTGTTTGATAGCAAGTTTTCTTTCGTTGATGGTTAGACTTTCATTGGCGGCGAGTTCAAGCAATGCCAACAGAGCATCGCGCGTGCCTATGCTGCCCATGCTTTTTATAGCGTTAGCACGCAAGCTGCCGGCTAAGTCCATGTCAGTCGCAATAGATGTGAGTTTCCTTATTTCGCTGATAATTGGTTCGGGCATTCTCTTCTCCTTAATGTTTGCCACATTTTACTATTCGTTGTATTAGGGCTGCAAGAAATACTATCTGCGGTGTTTGCGCCCTCGTAGAATTATTGCGATGATGGTGAGTACGATAATCACACCGACTACGATAAGCGCTATCTCGCCAGCATCCAAGCCGCCCGGCTTAGTAGGCGGCGGGTCAGTAGTGGTTGTGGCCGTGGTAGTCGGTGTCGTAGTGGTAGTAGTCGTCGTCGTTGGTGTAGGGTCCGGGCTGAAATTAAGCAGCGTGCCATTTAGTCCAACGGCGTAGATGTTGCTTGCGGATGCTCCCCATATAGCGTTAAGCGCGACATCGTTGTTGCTTTTCATATCGCTCCATGCGTTACCGTCATAGTGCCGAACATTGCCGTTTGCGTCAACCGCATTCACGCTAGTTGCGGAATTTCCCCATAGCGCTTTGAATTCGGCGTAAGCACCGCTGGACATAGTCTTCCATTCAGCGCCGTCATAATACACGATGACACCATTTTTACCCACAGCGAAGACGTTGCTATTTGATGAGCCCCAAATAGCGAGGAGATCGTTTGTGGTGCCGCTTGGCATAGTCTTCCATTCAGCGCCGTCATAATACACGATGACACCATTTTTACCCACAGCGAAGACGTTGGTGTTGGATGAGCCCCAAATAGCGAGGAGATCATTTGTG
>Ga0123353_10002117_pt1 | contig 24550 bp, 23 predicted proteins | sample TergutLab28metaG_3_FD_92763 | JGI IMG/M metagenome (GOLD analysis project Ga0123353, IMG submission 92763) | Labiotermes labralis P3 segment gut microbial communities from Petit-Saut dam, French Guiana - Lab288 P3 | ecosystem: Host-associated > Arthropoda: Insects > Digestive system > Gut ... | reverse complement strand
TACTTCAAGAGAATGGTGACGACCACGAACAGTTCCATCGGCTTAAAGTGAAGTGTTTCGCTTCGCTCCTCGCCGATCGACTTGAACGGTGTACCGCATTCCGAACACGTCCGTTCGGCTTCGAGTTGTTCGATTTTGCGAAGGAGAATGCTTACATCCATGATGACGAAAAGTATAACAATCAAACAAAATCTTCGCCAGAGCAATCCAGAAAAAATAGACAGTTACCTTGATAGGCATTGCCGTGTTCGTCTTCAAAACTGCGATCATTCGGCAACACCGCATAAACAAAGCGGTGCTGATCGTTAATCCGACGAGAATAAAAACCCTGCAAATCGCCCACTAATTTTTCGTATGTGGGTGGGTTCAGCCATGGATCGTCTTTTACAATATCAACAAGTTCTTTTGCTTTTTTTGCGTAACTCCTTCCCGCTCTTGTGAGTTTTTCTAAATCTTTGATCGCCTGCTTTGAAAGAATCACTTTATACATTGAACCTAACACTATCGGCATCGGTACCGTCTTCGAGAGGTTCTTCTGCCGCCGCTTTTATTGAGGATACCATACCAGGAATGGAGGACAAGTATTCAGTGTCATTGTCATAGAGTCCAATGCTGAACTTTTGAAACTGGATGAACTCACACAACCTGCCAATCACCCGATCAGGCAACGTGTCGATTTGTATTTTCAAATATTCTCGAGTCGTCATTTCCGTATCCTGCGTCCCTTATGCCCACGACACCGATCATTATACCGAAGTCAGTTGAACATTCCACACGCCGAACGTTTTAGCCCGACAACGGAGACCCGACACGGGCGAGGCAGATGCGCGACTGCACGGCTGTACGGTCGTAGCCGAACAATGCCCCGCTCCGGGTCTATCGCCCCGAACCAGCGAAAGCTCTACTGCCCGACCTGGCTCGAGTCGGGTGCCGGGAACGGTATCCCTCTGATCAACGCTTCAATATCTTGCTTCCATTTTTCGTACTGCGGATCCGTTTCCGGCAGGATCGGGACGACGCACAATTGCTTCGTAAACGTGATCCCGACGAGCGGATTGCCCACGACTTCAGTGAACGTACTCAGGTCGAACGCCAGCGAATCGGGTTTCGTCCACTCCACCGCATATTGCGGAGTCACTGCAACAAACAATATTGTCGTTTGCAGCGATTCCAGTTCCTCGACTTTCAAATCCTGATTCGCCAGAGGTGTCCCGGCAGAATCGAAAAATCGGACCACTGTTTTCGGAGGGATCGCCTCTGAACCAAGCGGCATAAAAACGAAGGGCATCGTCCCGATCAATTCTTTGTTTGTTTCGCTATCCCACGGTTCGTCCCGTTTGAACTTGTTGTACAAATCCTCCAACCCCATCAAAGGGAGCAGGGCGACCCGCCAACTCAGCAGCGGTTTACCCTCCGCATCCAGAATATCGGCGGGGATTTTTTTGTTGTCTCTGTAGTATGCCATCCAGAGTTCCACAAGCATCATTAACTGTTCCGCACGACGTTGCTGCAACTGTTGCTGTTGGATCGCCGTTTGGCGATTGTGGAGTTCGGCAGCGACCGTCGGGATCAATGTTTCAAAATTACTGAGACCAACATTGACTCGCGTGCCTTCCACGGTGACGGACACCGCATTCAGCAGAGCGATGGCAAAGTCCGGCGGGATCGGGAGCATACTCTTCGCGTCGTCGTTCATCGTGATCATCGCCGTTTGACCGAGAGCGATCAAGCCGCGGACGGCATCGCCAATGGCTTCGGCACTTTTCTCGTCCCGACCTTCCGCATAGACGGAAACAACGGGCTGCCCCGCACTCCCCCCCCCCGAAACATTCAGCGACACGGTCAATGCCCGAAGATGCTGACTAATCGCGGAAGCAAGGCTTTGGGGAAGGATACCGGCATCGCCGATCTGAGCCATCATTTGTTCCAACTCCTGCGGGCTCATCTTCAATCCTTCCAATGATGTCAGAACCGTCAAATCGTTCCCCCCCATCGGCGTGTGTGCCAGCCGGTCAAGCACCGCATTTTTGGGAATGGCATCGGAAAAAATCGCCCTGATATCGGTTTCAAGCCCTTCGGCAAAAACAATCGTCCGGTCATCAAGAAATCCGAGGGCTAATCGCTGTGGAACGATGAGGTTCGGCGGTGTTAAATCATAGTATGCATTTTTCCCTTCGGCGCGTTTGAGTGTTTCGAAAAAGGGAGGCTCCATGTCGAGTGCCGACGTGACAAAAGCCGCCTTGTCCACAGGGGCATCAAGGGTCAGCATCGTCACCCGACGTACAATTTGGACAATCTGTTGTTGTGTGGGGTCTTGCGGATTCGGATTGATGAGTACCGGCATCGGAACACCGTTCGTTTGAACGAATCGTTCAATACTGGTCGGATTGAGACGGGCAAGTTGCAGCCACTGCATGATGATGTCGGAGACAATCGGTTCATTTCCGAGGGCGACGGGCGAAGCCAAAAATTGTTTCGGTTTCCCGACAAGCACAAAGATCGGGTCGGGCAACAGATGTCGGATCGAAATATCATTTTCGGGACCGAGTGCCGCGAGCATTTCGGCGTTCGGCATGGGAATGCCCAGCGTGGGACCGGCAGTGGCGGATCCCGCAGGTACCTCCTCGGGCGGTGGCGTGTTGTTGCAACCGATCAAAATTAACGCGACAAGCAGAAGAACAAAAGGGCGATTCATTATGAAAACGTGTAGAGGAAAAATATTTCATTGCCCCATTGTCGCAGAATTTTGTAATTACTACAAGAACCCCGTTTTGGAATGAAACTCGTCGTTGACCGTACAATACACTTTCAAGTCATTTGTAGTATAATGCCGATTAGCCTTGATATTGTCTCACGCAGGGGTTTCCTTGACAAACAGCATCTTCGTGTCCTTTGTGCCTTTGTGCGGAAAAAATGCCATGTGCCGAACATTGTTCTTACTTTGCTTGATGTTGCTGCCGATGGCATCGGTTTCGCCTGCTGTTCTGGTTCTCAAAGAGGGGGGAACCCTTGAGGGGGAAATCCTGAACCCCGACGAAGTTTCTCGAAAAATCTATCGCATCAAAACGCCAGCGGGACTCGAAATCAGTCTTGATGCCAGACTTGTCGAACGCGAACAACGGCGAGAACGAGACGTGCTGATCGAATACAATGCCACGGCTCCCTTCACCGAAAATACCGTCGAAAATCATCACTATTGGGCAAAGTGGTGCGGCGAACGGCAATTGCCCGATCAGGCGAAGTTGCACTGGCAACAGATTTTGGAACTCGATCCCGACCATGCGGATGCCCGGACAGTTCTCGGCTATAGTAAAGACAAAACCGGCGGCTGGTTTTCGAGACAGGAGAGTCGTATCAACAAAGGCCTCGTCCAAGATCGGGGACAATGGAAAACGCAGTATCAGATCGACGTTGAACAGATTCTGGAAGATCAAGCAAAGGAAGCCCGTTATTGGCGGGACACGGTTCGCAATCTCAGCAGGCGATTGCCTCAATCGGAAGCGGAACTGCGGGAAATTCAAGACCCCGCCGCCTTTTTTGCCTTGCGAGAGGCGTTGGTTGATGAGAGGGATCCTCGCAATCAAGTCATCTTGCTTCGGACGATTGTTCGGCTTCCCAGCATTTTTGCACTCCAATTTGTGACTGGCTGGTCGATTCGACCAGAAGGGGACACATCCGAGGATGTCCGGCGGATTTGTCTCGAAGAATTGCAAAAGCGGGTAAGCGAATACCCGGAAGCCCGACAATACATGATCGCGACCTATCGGAGTAGTTTGCGTTCCGTAAAAAATTTGGAAATTATCGAACTGGCGGCGAAAGCACTGGGGGATATGGGCGGAGCGGAGGCGGTTCCTGAATTGATTGATGCACTGATCTTCGTACAAGCGGAAGTCATCCAAGCTCCCTCGCAGGGGTACAGTGTTGGACCGGGTCGATCGGGGCTTGTGCAGGGAACGCCCCCGCCAAGACGAGTAGAAAATCGAATCCCGAATCAGGCTGCGCTCTCGGCACTCATCAGGCTGACGGGAGTCAATCACGGTTTCGATCAGGATGCATGGCTAGAGTGGTATCGGCGGTCGCAACGTACACCGACATTCGATTTGCGGAGAAATTAGGTTTTCGCTGGAAAGTTTTATACCCATTGGGGAGAAAGTAGTCAGGAGTCAGAATACAGAAGTCAGAAGTCGCATGCGGAAAGCAGGTCTCCTCTACCAAGTGGTGCGGTAGCATCCTTTCTGACTCCTGACTTCTGACTCCTGTATTCATCCGCACAGAAAGAAAGATATGGCAAAATGGGGTATCAAACTTTCCAGCGGAAGCCTTAGAAGTTAGAATGGTGCTACCGCACCGTTTTTTCGGAGATGTTGCAACACCGCCAGTAGCAACAAATGAGCAGCAGCGTCAACCCCTTTGTACGGACTCTCTTGCAGAACGAACGTTTTGTCGAGTCAGCAACGGCTCTTTGGAGTGGGATGCCGATCTCGGCGAGTGGGGTCGTCGGAAGTTCCTGCGCGCTTGCCGCCGTTGCATTGTTCCAACATGGGAACGGGTCGATGGTAGCGGTGACGCCGACTGCCGATGCTGCGGAACAAGTTGCGGAGGATTTGACGTTGTTTCTTGCGGAGGGAGAGGAAAACGTATTCCTCTTTCCGCCAATGGAGCAGCGTGAGAGCGAATCGGCTCTCGCCATTGCCGATGAATCTTTTGGCGAACGACTCAATGTCTTGAAACGATTGGTGACTTCCGCTGAACATCGGTCCATTGTGGTCGTGTCGATGCCCGCCCTGTTGCAACCCGTTCCGCCGCCAGCATTGCTGAAAGAGCGAACACAAACGTTAGCGGTCAACAATCGGGTGAATGTGGAGTCGCTGTGTCATTTTTTGGTCGAAGGAGGCTATCATTCGACGACGGCGGTGGACTTGCCCGGTGAATTTGCTGTGCGCGGTTACATTCTCGATCTGTTTGCCCCCGATTGGGATCAGCCGGTGCGCATCGAATTGTTCAATGACGAAATCGAATCGATTCGCCGTTTCGATCTTGGAACGCAGCGGTCTTTGGAAAAAATGACGGAGATTGACCTGACCCGATTGCAACCCTACGAATGTACGGGGGCTTCGTTACTCGATTACTTTTCGTCCACAACGCCGATTATCCTTGTCGAACCGGCAGCAATACTGGGGCAACAAACCAATGAACAAATATAAACCCATAAACAAAGATGACGATAAAACCGTTTGCCAATCTCCCCTTTTTACTGTGTACCGTTCTCCTCTGCTGTGGAGCGGCAGGGAGTGACTCGCTCGAAATCCCGAGACAGAATGTTCCTGCAGTCTCCTTCAACGTTGTGCCAGTCACTTCCACAACGGAAGAATTCGGCAGTGTGCAACCCGGGCAGCATCGAATGTTGACGGCGCATTACAACATTATGGCTTCCCTACGCGACAATAGTGAACTCGTGGGGCAACGTTTGGAACATCTTTGCCACGTTTGGGAATGGCTCGGTACGGAATTCATCAAGGAGGCGAAGAAGAAACCGGCACCACAACGACATCGAGTCATTCTTTATCGGAACCATCAGGAATATACGCTCCATCTGTTTCGCATTGATCCGCGCATTGCTCAAACAAACGGGTTCTATTATGCACCGCGAAAGACCGCCTATTTTTTCTCGACGGAAGCCAAGATTTTGTTTCACGAAGGGACGCATCAAATTCTGGCGGAACGGGTCTTTCACGAAAAGAAACCGGTTTTCCACAATAACTTCTGGGTGGTCGAAGGAATCGCGTTGTTCATGGAAACGTTAAAAGTTAAAGACAAACACTATACCATCGGTGATATTCTTGCCAATCGACTCTATTCGGCGAAAAGGTATCGATTCGAGCAAGGGCACAAGTTGCCTATTCAGAAACTGGTGGCAATGAGTGCCTCGGAGATTCAGTCGCAGCCACGGGACGAGTTGCAACGCATTTACAGCCAGTCGGCAACACTGGTGCATTGGTTGATGTTCGCTGAAGAGGGTCGTTACCGCCCCGCTCTGTTTGAGCTGCTCCGGCAAACTTATCACGATTCGGCAACCGCCGAAACATTGAGCAAACTCACCGGCTTGTCCTACGACAAACTCGATGAACAGTATGAAGAATTTCTCAAAACGATTCCCGAATGAGCAGTAGACAGTAGGGTGCTACCACACCATTTGCCCAAGACGTTGCAACACCACTTGCACCTCCGGCTGACTACTGTCTACTGACTACTTTCTCCCCGACGGGGTTAATTGACTTTCAGGCGAAAGCCCCCTAGTAACTACCACCTTTCGGATAGTTATACGCCGGATTCTTGTAATCGAAATCCGCATCGGTCAGACCGACATTGATTTTTAAATTCAGATAGGTGTACGCTTCGATCACTTGCGGCTTTTCCCCTGCGCGGCGGGGCCAATCATACGACTCGTATCGAATCGGCATGTTCAACTCCTTGTCCACATAAATCCGAGCGACATTGAAAATGAAATTTTGACGCGGTACCGGATGGATCACTTCGATCAACGTACATTCACGAGCCGCCGCATCCTTGCCCACCGTCACTCCCTCGGTATATTTGACCTCACATTCGCCGAACTGCGAATCCTTATAGCCGACCTCTAACAGTTTATCGACAAGATTGAGAATCCCCATATCAGTGATGGGGTACTTGTTGCCCAGCATGGCAAAGTAACTGGTCGGTTCAAGTTTTTGCGTTCCGAATGTCCTCTGGATGCCGACACCGTGACCAACAAGTTTGTCGTCGTTCTGTCCCTTGACGAAAATTGCCTGTTTTCCAGCTTCCGATGCCGGATAGGCAAATTTGAGGTACACGCTGAACGGCGCATGTCGAACCTTCACCAACAACACCTGCCCTTCCTGTTGGCTGCCATTGATGCTTTCCTGCTTCTGCATCGTGGCGGTGTAATCCTTGACGGCGGCGATGTTGGGACGCTCCCGCTCAGCCCAGCGAATCACCGGCATCAAAGGGTGCTCCGCATGCGCGACCACTGCACTGGCAGCATTCGCAACTTTAGGAGCCTCCGCCGCAGAAGAAGCAGCGGGTGGAACTGCCTGGCACAAAGCCACCGCACCGCCAAACAATAAACTAACGGCAACGCCGCCCACCACCAGAATCAATCCTTTTCTCATTTGTAATCCTTTCTCCAAGTTCCTCCCAACCCACCCGTTCGATGTCGCTGTCATCGGCAAAATGACAGGAATAAAAATCGGTTTTTTAACGATTTTTCCGAAAATACGGTGTTGTTCTCACTTATTTGGAAAAATCATGCTATAATTTCTAACCAAGTTTTCCCATGTTAACATATTTCCCGCTCTATGGGAATAGCAATTTGAATGGAATTTTCCGCAATCGTTGTGAGACCGGTGCTTTCTGCTCCTTTTCAGGAAGTCGGCTATGTTGTTCACCGAAACAATGAAACGGACTGTGTTGTCATTGATCCCGGTTTGGAACCTGAGAATTTTTTGAGTCTCTTCAAACGTGAGAAGCTTAACCCTGTTGCTCTCTTGATTACGCATGGGCATGGCGACCACATCGGCGGTGTTTCGGCAATTCGTGAAGAATGGGCATCTGCCAAAATCTATGTCGGGGCTCTCGACAGTGAGAAACTCACCGATTCACATCAAAATCTTTCGGCATCGTTTGGATTCAGCATGACAACACCTGTCGCCGACGTTCTCCTGCAAGAGGGGGATACGTTGGAATTGGCGGGAATGGCGATTGAAGTTCGGCATGTGCCGGGACACAGTCAAGGGCACGTCATTTATCGCATTCCGACTGAACCGAAAGAAATGCTCTTCGTTGGAGACGTTATTTTTCAAGGAAGCATCGGACGCAACGATTTTCCCGACAGTGATCCGAAGATTCAGATACCGATGATCCAGTCGAAAATCCTCACGCTCCCTGACAACACCCTCATTTATCCAGGACATGGCAGCCCCACCACTGTCGGGACAGAACGCAGATCGAATCCGTATCTGTGAAAACACCTCTTTCCTTTTTCCTCTTTTTTCTGTAAAATACGAGGTGACGACCCGATAGACTCCCATAAATCAAGGGAGATAGTGTTCTCATGTTCAAGCGTTTATTGTTTTTGCTGATTGTCCTTGCTCTGCTGGGCGGCGGTTATTATGGCTGGGGACGGTTGCAAAGTTCTGTGAAGGCGGATCCGCCGCAACTCGTGACAGTCAAACGAGGGTTTTTCGTTCACGAAGTTCTGGAACGTGGGAGCATCGATAGTTCCCGAAACCTTGACATTAAAAACTCTGTCGAAAGCAGAGCGGCAGGCACAAATATTCAGATCGTCTATGTCATTGAAGAAGGATCGTTGGTGGAGGAAGGGGACCTGCTCATCGAACTCGAATCGTCGATGTTGAAAGACAACATCCAAAGCCAGGAAACCTCCGTGCAAGCTGCCGAAGTGCTTGTGGTGCAGAGTCAGGAGAGCCTCAGATCTTCTGAAATAGCTCTTGAAGAATATAAAGAGGGAGTCTTTGAACAGGAACGCACCGCCATCAAAAACAGAATTTTCTCCGCGCAAGAACAGGTTCGCACCCTGGAAACCGATCTCGGTCATTATCGTCGTCTTTTCGAACGAGGTTATGTGATGGATGCGCATGTGGAAGCCGCCAGCTTCGAACTGGCAAAAGCAAACAACACTCTGGAAATGGAAGAGCAGAATCTTAAAGTTCTGGAGACGTTGACGAAAGAAAAACGGATCATCCAACTGAATGCGGCGATTTTGTCCGATAAAGCACTGGTCGCTGCGAACAAACAGTCGCTTCTCCGGCGACAAGAGCATTTGAATTATTTGCAGGATCAGTTGGAAAGATGCAAAATCACTGCCCCACGCAGTGGGCAAGTTGTTTATTATATGCCGCGATGGGGTGGCGATGAGAATCTTGTTCGAGAGGGACTCCGGGTGATTGAGCGACAGACGTTGCTCCAACTGCCCGACCCGACACAGATGCAGGTCAAGGGATTGGTCAACGAAGCCAATGTCAGACTCGTCAAACCAGGCCAGCGAGCCAATATCCGACTCGAAGCCTTTCCCAATCAGGTTTTTGAAGGGGTGGTGCGAACGGTCAACGATCAGCCCGAACCGGGTAGTTTCTTTGGGGCATCCATGTCAAAGGAATATCTGACGACGGTGATGGTCCTCAATCCACCCGAAGGGATCAAGACGGGCATGACTGCGGAAGCAAAAATCGTGGTCAACGAAATTCCTGATGCGTTGCTGTTACCGACGCAGGCGGTCTTCGAATATGGCAAGAAAATGTATGTGGTATCGTATCGCGACGGCAAGTGGGACAAAATCGAAGTCAAAACGGGTCCCGCCAACGACAAGGAGGTGGTGATTCTGGAGGGGCTGAAGGAAGACGACGTCGTTGTTCTTGGTGCTTGGGCGCATCGGGATAAAATCAGTCTGCCCAAAATTGAGCAAGAACCTCGTCGCAATGGCGAGGACGAACAGGCACATCAAGAAAGAATAGACGAATGGCAACGTTCTTCGGGAATGTCCCCCGGGGGGTCCCCCGGAAACGGGGAGTCGCGACCGTCTCGTGAAGGCAGAGGGGGTGGCGGCAGCGGAAGGGGCGGCGGTGGTCCCACCGGTGCTGGTGGTGGTCCTCCGAGTAGCGGTGGCACGTCTGAACAGGGTACAGGTTCCGGGCAGAGTGTTGCTCCGTCTGGGCAGGGTGGCGACAGTCCTCCCAGTTCGGGTTCTGGACCAAGTTTCGCCCCACCAGGGCAAGGTCCGCGAGGGGGTGGTGGCGGCGGCGGAGGTCCCGGAGGCGGTGGTGGAGGTGGCGGCGGCGGTCCGCGACCGTAGTACTCCGTTTCTCAAATAGTATTGCTTTTGTTTCGCACGGAGGCACGGAGAACACGGAGGAATCTATTGGCATGTTCGACTCCTCCGTGAACCCCGTGCCTCCGTGAGAGCAAAAAAGATGAATGAGCATTTGTGAAACAATGTGCTAGTTCCTTTGGCTTGAATCGTTGTCCCTGTTTGCCGATCATGAATGGTACTATGAAAATCAATCCGAGGCGGCGGAAACTTCAGGTCAAGCATGTTGAAACCCAGCCGAACCAACAGGCTTTGTTCGAAAGGTTCCTTCGCTATATTACCTTCGAAATCAAACTTGCGGAGAATAGCGTTGCTGCTTATCGGCGCGATATGGAACATTTTTTCCAGTGGCTCGGCAATCGTTCGATTCAACGGCTTCAGGTCGATTCGCTTGCCGATTATGTTGCTTGGCTTGACAGGCGAAAACTTGCTGCTTCTTCCCGCGCGCGGCATATTGTTTCGCTTCGTGTCTTTTTCCGGTTTCTGCAACTCCAGGGAGCGATGGACGACAACCCCGCTGCTCTGTTGGGAAGTCCTGCACTTTGGGCACGAATGCCCGATGTACTCACGCCAGAGCAAGTCGCCAACCTGCTCGCGTCACCCGAAGAAGCCGCTGATAAATTGTGGTTGCGTGATCGGGCAATTCTGGAATTTTTCTATGCGACGGGCTGCCGGTGTTCCGAACTGGTGGATCTCAAATTGCAGGATATCCATGCAGCCGAAGGATATTGCCGTTGCACTGGCAAGGGAAACAAACAACGGATCGTTCCTCTCGGGCAACATGCGATTGCCGCCTTTCGGTTGTGGATGAAAACAGAACGAGCGACCGTACTCGACCGAAATCCTTTTTATCACAAACTCCTTGACCGAAACGAGGTGGAGTCTCAAATCGAGTCGAAAATCCCTTGGGCGTTTTTATCCTTTAAGGGATACAAAATGCGTCGGGAAGCGATGTGGAACCTGATCAAAAAATATGCTGACAGGATCGGCGCATCGCCGAAAGTCAGCCCACACACCTTGCGGCACAGTTTTGCGACGCACATGCTGGCGGGGGGAGCCGACTTGCGTCAAGTGCAGGAAATGCTCGGACACGCGAGTATTGCCACGACGCAAGTGTATACGCATGTGGATATGACCAAACTCAAAGCGGTCCATGCCAAACATCATCCGCGCGGGTAGACCTGAGCCAGTTCGAGACGGGGGAATTGACAACGAAAATCGAAACATCGACAATGGCGGTCATGCAACCGCTCCTCCTCGTTTCTTACGGTGCGCCAGAACGGCAAGAAGATGTCGTTCCCTTTTTGAACAATCTTTTTGCAGGGAAAAATGTCCCTGCCGAACGCTTGGCGATGGCGGCACAGAAATACGCCCAGTATGCGTTCAAGACCGGGCATTACAGTCCGCTGAATTCCGAATGTCGAAAATTGATCGCAGGCATTCAGCGTGAATGGAGCCGGTGCCATCACGAGCCGCTGCCGATCTATTGGGGCAATCTCTTTTGGCATCCGCTGCTGACCGATACTGTTGCCGACATGGCACGCAGCGGTGTTGCACGTGCCGTCTGCTTTGCCACGTCGGCATTCGACTCCCCCGCAGGCAACCAACGTTACGCCGATGCGATCCTTGCCGCTCGGCAAGCCGTCGGAGAGAACGCCACTGTCCTCGAAAAGTTGCCGCTCCCCTTCGACCATCCGCTCTTTCTCGAAGCACAAACAGATCGTTTGCTGGAAATGCTTGCCTGGCACCATTTCGAGGAACCCGCAAACGGCACTGTGATTTTGTTTTCGGCACACAGTATTCCGCTGGTCGATGCCGAACGGTCTCGCTATATCGAACAGTTGCAATCGACATGCCAAAAGGTCATCGAAAAAAGTGGTACGCCATTTCCTTGGGAATTGGTCTATCAAAGTCGCAGCGGACCAGCGGAACATTGGCTGGGTCCTGAGATCAAGGAACGTATTCGAGAACTGGCGGGTCAATGTTCGTCGGTCATTGTGTCCCCCATCGGTTTTTTCTGCGAAAATATGGAAACGGAGTACGACTTGGACGTAGAAGTCGGCGAATGTTGTGCCGAGCTGGGGCTTTCCTTCTTTCGGACAACGGCAGTCGGAGCAATGCCGAAGACGTGCCGAATGATCGTGGAGCTTGTCCGGCAGCTGACCCTTGTTGCCGCAAGGAGTTAGAAGTTAGAAGTTAGAATGGTGCTACCGCACCATTGGAACAGTCCGCAAATAATGTTGGCATTTTTCCCCGATGCTATTGCCATATACGGAAACGTCGAGACACAATGCTTTGCGTCTCGACGGGTGTGAAATGCAACGAGCGGACACGCGCATTGGCAGAACAAAACACATAACGCGAGACGCAAAGCATTGCGTCTCTACAAATGGCGGTTTAATTTGCGGACAGTTCCGTTGGCTAGCGTCATTGCCACACCGCATGCGACTTCTAACTCCTAACTTCTGACTCCTAACTCCTTCTCGCCGGGATGGGAAGGGCAAAAAAAGCGAATTATTTCCCAACGAAAGCCTAACGAAACATTTCGTATGCCTTTTCAATTTGCGGCACGGTCACTTCACCGTCGTGGATCCACACGCGATAGCGAAGTTCGATTTTTTCACCGGGCTGGAATGTTTTTCCCTTCACACCGGGCCAACCGACACAAAGCGGACCGTAGTATCGTGTGAGCCACGTCGGGAGGAAGTCAGGATGCGTCTTCGGGATAAACACCGTCGCCCCGCTCAATCCTTTTCGAGTGCCAAAGGCAGATGTGTAATCCGCCCACGCAAGCGGCGTTTCCGGCAAATCATCTTTCGCAACACCGCTGGGCACTGTAATGCTATTGATCTCGCTCCGTTTAGCCAGTACATTCCTGCTTCGGGCTTCCTCCGGGACGTAGGGCTTGAAACGAATCGTCAGACCGCCGTAACTCTTCCCTTCGCTGCCTCGTAGTGTGATGGGTCTGTCAGTTGGTTGCCATGTGAATTCCAAGTCCACAGCTCGACTTTCAACACCGTCCACCGCCTGGACACGGTGAACCAGAATCTTCACTCGCTCGGTCATGATCTTTTGATCGTTTTCAGGATTGCCGATGAACCAGCCATTTTCGACTTCAAACGTTGCCGCTTCGTCCGAAACCGTCTTGTCAATCCAACGGACAAAATGCTGTTTCAACGCCCCATTGCTCGTCCAAAGATCGTACTGCGTCACTTTACCGTCCGATTCATGAACACCGACGTGAGGCCATGTCCAGAAAACGCCGTGATGATGATAGTGATCGCTTGGGGCATTGTCCGTCAGTATTTCACCGCGAAGTCCGTGAAGCGGATGGACATAACAGCCAGCAACTCGTCGCTTGTCACTCTGCGGAACATGCTCGTGTTCGATGACATCATATTGATAGGTCAAAATCGGCAGCGATCCCTCTGTGAGAGAGAGTTGTTTTTTGTCGTTATTCTCGGTGAACCGAAAAGGTTCGGCAGCGAAAAGGGACTGTCCCGAAAATGCACCAAGGAGAAAGAGCAACAAGAGCAAGTTTTGGTTTTTCATGAAAAAACTCCTAACGAATGGTTGAAACTGGAAATCATTATACTCTATCGGTGTGAAATTTTCGAGTCAGAACTCTGCCAGCCCAAGGGGGGAAGGGTATCCAGGCGAACCCGGTTCGGGTCTAGCACACCGAATGCGTTTTTCCCAAAGCCAGCCAGAGCGTTGCCATTCGTACTGCCACGCCGTTTGTCACTTGATCCAAAATGGCAGATTGCGGTCCGTCGGCAACGTCCGGTGTCACTTCCAAGCCGCGGTTGATCGGACCCGGAGCAATGATCAACACATCCGATTTTGCCTTTGCCAAACGCACCGAATCCATGCCGTAAAGATGCGCATATTCCCGCGTCGAAGGAAACGGACGCACCACCTGACGTTCAAACTGAATTCGCAATAAATTGAACACGTCCACGCGATCCAAAATGGCATCCAGTGAATAGGAAACTTCGACTCCCAATTTTTCCCAATTCTTGGACACGAGCGTTGAAGGTCCGCACAGAATGACCTTTGCACCGAGTGCTTTCAGTCCCCATAGATTCGACCGTGCCGTCCGGCTATGGGCAATGTCGCCGACGAGTGCCACCGTCAGTCCGGCAACACTGCCAAATCGTTGGCGAATCGTCATGATGTCGAGCAATGCCTGTGTCGGGTGTTCGTGCGGACCATCTCCGGCGTTGAACACATGGCTCTTAATGTTTTCGGCGAGCAATTTTGCCGCTCCGGGGCAGGGATGTCGGACAATGACCGCATCAATTTGCATCGCTTCGATGTTCTTTGCTGTGTCGATGATCGTTTCCCCTTTTCCAAGGCTGCTGGTCGCTGCCGCAAAATCGACGACATCCGCCCCAAGCCGCCGGGCAGCGAGGGAAAAACTGATCTTGGTTCGGGTCGAATTTTCAAAGAAAAGGTTGACACACGTCTTGCCGCTGAGAAGCGGAACCTTTCGATCTCCTTGCACGAACACGGCGCGAAACCGCTCGGCTTGATCGAGAATGAGCGTGATCTCTTCGGCGGAAAGTCCTTCCAATCCAAGCAAATGCCGGCGCGTCCACATTTCGGGAACGTTTCCCCATTGTTGGGCTAATGATTCAGTCATGGTCTTACCGTGTTCCTCAATGCTACGCTGATGTGGCTAAATTTACCGCAAAGAGCAAAGCGACGTAAGCCCCCCGGTAGATTGGCAATGAATAGGCAAAGAAGCCAACACCGAACGCTCCGAACTGTTCGGAATCGTTCAGACTCCCGGAAATAGAATTCCCTGTCCTCACGTCCTCGGAATACAGAATACTCAAAGAGGGACATTACGACGTAAAATTATCCGACGAAGAAATGCACCGCATCGTGCTGTGGCTCGACTGCCTTTCAAACTTTTACGGAGTGTATGAGCCAGAAGGGGGCGAAGCACAACTGCGTGGTGAACTGGCTTGGCCCACCTTGGAATAGACCCGAAACGGGTCATTTTTCGGCTACGCCCGTACAGCCGTGCAGTCGCGCATCCGCCCTCCGTTGTCGGGTTCAAACAACCAATTTGTTCCCGTTTTGCGCCTAACTCCTTCTCCTCCTGTCTTGCACGTTCGCTGGACAACGATTAGAATCATTGGTCGGTTCGGAGACAGGAACACCACCCCCAAATAAGTAAGATGACCAACGCCATCTCTTCGGTCGTACAGAGATTAGAACCTTCTGCCACACTCGTCATGTCCGCCAAGGCGAAGGAACTCACCGCTCAGGGCAAGACCGTGTTTGACCTGAGTCTCGGCGAGCCGGACTTTCCGACACCGCCGCACATCTGCGAAGCCGCCATCATCGCCATCAATGCCGGTCACACAAAATACACCCTTGCGAGTGGTATTCCTGCACTCAAATCCGCCATCGTCGAACAGTACAAAACCGATTGTGGGCTGCAATACGAGGCGGCGCAAGTTGTCATTGCCAATGGAGCGAAGCATGCCCTTCACAACGCTTTTTTCGCCACGCTCAATCCGGAGGACGAGGTCATCATTCCGGCACCTTACTGGGTTTCCTACGCCGAATTGGTGAAATTGTCGGGTGCCGTTCCTGTCATTCTTTCGACGGAAGAGTCGCAAAATTTCAAAATGTCCGCCGAGCAATTGGCACAAGCGATCACCCCCAAAACACGAATGTTGCTGCTGTGCAGCCCCTCCAATCCCACAGGAACGATGTACAATCGTCGCGAACTCGCCTCGCTTGCCGATGTGGTGTTGCAACACCATTTGTTCGTGGTTGCAGATGAGATTTACAGCAAGTTGGTGTACGGCGACAACGAGTTTGTGAGTTTTCCTGGTGTGCGCCCGGGTTTGCAAGACCGGACGATTATCATCAACGGAGTGAGCAAAACATACTCCATGACCGGTTGGCGAATCGGCTGGTCGTTGAGTCCGGTAAGCGTCGCAAAAAAAATGGGAGAATTACAAAGCCAGGAAACGTCGAATCCATGCAGCATCAGCCAGTACGCTGCCCTGGCGGCACTCACCGGTTCGCAAGAGTGCGTTCAGTCGATGCTCTCCGCCTTTGCTCAGCGTCGTGAGTACGTCATGAAGCGGCTGTCGGCGATGGAGGGGGTCAGTCATCCCGAAATCAGCGGTGCCTTTTATGCGTTCTTCAACGTCAACAAGTTTCTGGGTCGCAAACTCGGCGGCGTACAAATTGACAATTCGGAGCAGTTCTGTTTGGAACTGCTGACCCAAAAACAGGTAGCAACGGTGATGGGTTCTGCATTCGGCAGCGAGGGTTATGTTCGCGCTTCCTTTGCCGCAAGTATGGAGGTGCTCAAAGAAGCCTTTGACCGAATCGAGGCATTCGTGTACGGTTAGGCTTTCGCTGGAAATAAACGATCCTTTTTTCTGTTGAAATCTCCATTCCGTAGAGCAGTAGTCAGAAGTCAAAAGACGCAAGCACCAGGGATATTGCCGCACCGCATGCGACTACTGACTACTCACCCCAGAATGAATGGGGAAAAACTGACCAGTTATTTTCTGGCGAAAGCCTTAGCCGAGTCTACGGCGTATTCTTCTTTTTCAACATCTCGGCAACATTGAGCAATGCACGTGTTTCGTGATAGGCTGTTTTCCAAAGATGCCCTTTCGAGTGTTCGCCTGGTGGATGCACCCCCTCTTCGGATACTGTGTTATACCAGCCGCCAAACTCCGCATCAATCATCGACCGCTTGATAAAGTTCCACTGAGCCATGAACCGCTGACCATACAGCATCTCCGTTTCACCATAGCATCGATAGGTAAAGAGCAACGAGTTAAGCCCTTCGGCTTGCACCCACCAAACTTTTCGGCGATCCACCGGAGCCGCATAAGTGGCTCCTTCATGCCAGAAGCCGCCATATTTATTGTCCCAGCCGAAACGCAGCGCATGGTCGACGAGTGCCTTGCAGACGCGCAAGGTTGCTGGTTCGTCGGGGCGACCGAGGACTTCAATCGCTTCGCCCATCAAAAATGCCGCTTCGACATCGTGCCCGAAAGAGACAAGCGTTGCTGCCGGAGTCCAATCGGCATCGAAAAACTGCCACATCGCCGCCGGTCGCGTCGTCACTTTGTCCCGAACAATCATGAGTAGTTCTTCCAAGCGGGAACGCAGTATCGGGTGGGACCAAACTTTGTAAAGAACGGTGAACGCTTCCAAGAGGTGGATATGCGTGTTCATCGACTTGCCGCCGAGTGGTTCGCCGACTCGCCCTGTCTGGCGATTCGGCTGATCAGGCGACGGTTCCAACATCGGACGACCATCCCGATAGAATGCCTCCCGATAACCACCATTGCGGGCATCATGACCAAAGCGATCCAACCAGAAAAAGGCATCTTTGGCGAGTTGCAGATCGGCTTCATTTTTTGTCAGTTCATAGACTGTTGCGGCGGCATAAATCCCGAACGAAATGCCGTAGGCATGTTTCATTTCGGAATGGGAGGCAGGGGGCATGCCGTCTTCGGCAATTTCCCAGTAGAAGCCGCCGCACTCGGCATCCCACATTTTCTCGCGGAGAAAGGCGATGCCATGTTTCGCAATCGGTTCGAGCGGTTCTTTCCACTCAGGACGACGATGGGCAACTTCTGCGGCTGTCCAGGTCAGTCGGGCTTGATGGACGATGCCTTTCGTTCGGTAGGGTTGCAGTTTCCAATCGTTGCTGAACGTCGTATGAAAACCGCCGCGCGGATCAACGCTTACTGGATACCAAAGTTTCAGCCCGGTGGTCAGGGCGTTTTCGATTTCCACTGCCAAATCCTCCGGCTTTGTCACACGCTCAGCAGCGAAGAGAGCGACGGGGCACCATGTCACTAACACAAAAGCAACGCAAAGTAGTCTCATTCCCGAATTGTATCACAAATTGGAGTCTGTAACAACAAAATGGAAATTTTTCTCATGCGAAAGGTGCCAAAACAGCTTGGAAAGTTTTTTGTTCGCATTTTTGCGCCTCTTTCGCGTTTTTCGCATGGAAAATAATAGGGATCGACAGTTGCCGGGTTACGACGGAGCGAATTGCATTGACTCGGCGAAAACTTGTTGGAACTGCGGAAGTTCTGCGAGTTCACCATGCTGCGAACGGTCGACGATTTGGTGGGCAATCTTGCTGTTTGTAGGATCGAGCAACACTGCCCGCGCACCGGCAAGTGACGTGTTTCCACAAAACTGGAATCGCTCCGGCGGAATCGGCGGCAACAAGCCAATCCGCCGTGCCGAAGAAAGCCGAATCGATTGACCGAACCCACCCGCAACATAAAATTGGTCGATCATTTCCAGTGGTACGTCGTTTGTTTGACACAACAACGTAATGCCTGCCCGGATGGCACCCGTTGCCAGTTGCAGTTCCCGAATGTCCTTCTGCGTCAACACAATGGCTTCGCCAGTGTCCGATTCCGTTGCCGCAACCAATTCAATGTGGGATTGCTTTTCCGCAAATCGTCCATTGGGCAGAATGATTCCGTGATCCAACAGCACCGCAACGGCATCAATCAACCCGCTGCCACAGATGCCGATAGGTGGCTTGTTGCCAATCGTGGAGACGGTGATTTTTTCGACTGTGTTTGTTCCCGATGGGATGGCGACGTGATCAATCGCTCCCGGCACGGCAAGAGTTCCGTGCCTGATGTTCGCCCCTTCAAAAGTGGGACCTGCCGCCGTTGCCGCCGTGAACAGTTTGCCGCGATGGGACAACACGATTTCGCCATTTGTGCCGATGTCAAGAAACAACCAAGGAACACCAAAAAGGGGGAGCTGATGTACTGTCAGTATCCCCGCAACAATATCGCCGCCAACAAAACCACCGAAGATCGGCAATGCCTCGATAGTCCCTTCCGCCGACATCGTGAGACCGATTTCACTTCCCAGACGAGCCGGAAATGTTGTTGTGGAAGCGTGAAACGGAGTTCCGCCAAGTGGGGACGGATCAATCCCAAACAGGATCGATTGCATGACGGTATTGCCCGCCGCCACCATGATCGAAATTTCTTGTGGGGCGATTCCCGCTTTTGCGGCAAGTTCCGTCGTCATTTCGTTGATCGCACCAACAATGAGACGCTGCATTGTTGTCAGTGCCGACGAATGTTCCATGACTTTTTGGATACGAGAAATGACATCGTCGCCGAATTGTCGCTGTGGATTGGCGCGAGATACTGTTTGCACCGGCATCTTTCCCGAAAAATCATGCAACTCGGCGGCGAGCGTCGTCGTGCCGATGTCCACGGCAACACCGTAGCGGTGCCCCGCTCGTTCGGCTTTTACACCGGTGGAGTTGCTGTCGAGTGGAACAACGATGTTTTGCTCATTGTCTCGGAGCGAAGAGTCGGGGATGTAAACGTCGAGATTCCCAACGGCGAGAGCACTGTCGACGGTCGTTTGACAGGCGCGAATTTGTTGTTGACCGACACGTATGAGGCATTTCCCGCAGGTTCCTGCTCCGCCGCAGTGTGTCCGTAGTGGGAAACCGGCATTGGCGGCGGCTTCGCTGAGTCGAGTTCCCGTCGGGACGATGAGCGTCTTCGCTCGCTCCAGACTGTTTTCACGATGAAATGTAATGCAGTGTTGATCCATTGTTGTTGCAATCTTATCACAATGATTTTCAAAAACAATTCGCTGGTGTACCGATCCCACGAACGAATTCGGCAACTCCCCAAAGGGCAATTTGGCACTGTTTTTCGCAAAACCCTGATTTGCGAAAAAAATAATTTTTTCAAAAATTCCCGCTTTTTCCTGCCTGTACCTATTGACAAAATTTCGTTTTGATGGCAAGATACTAGAAATCTAGGGGCAAAAAGGGATGTTATGCTCTTTCGCTCGGAGAAATCCAGTATCGGCGAACGGTGTTTTGGGTTGCCATGGTGGCAACCCGCCGGACGCTTCATTCAGGTTCGTTTGAACGAACCCAACAAAGGAGATTTTTATGGCTGACAAGAAACCGTTAACCAAAACCCAAATCATTGCCGAAATTGCAGAGGCAAATCAACTCTCGAAAAAGGATGTCGCCGCTGTCGTTGATGCCCTTTCCGACCTCATTAAGAAGAGTCTCGGGAAGAAAGGGGCTGGCACGTTCACGCTCCCGGGCATTCTCAAAGTCTACAAGCAACACGTCAAAGCGAAGCCGGCACAAAAGAACGTTCCGAATCCGCTCAAACCCGGTACATTCAGTGACCGTCCTGCCAAGCCGGCTCACGACCGCGTGAAAATCAAGGCTCTCAAAGCCCTGAAAGAAGTTGTCTGATTTGCGAGAGCCAAGCAAAATGGATACAGACAAAACGGGTGCAGGTTGCCGTACTCTTCGGCACCTGCAAGTTTTGAGACGTATGTTTTGAAGGGAAGAGGGGATTTTGGCAGTAGACCAGTTTACAAACTTTCGACCCATGGATCAAACGATTTACGATACAAATATCCGATTGATGCTGGCAGTGCAGGAGGACGACGCATCGGCTTTTGAAGAGTTGATGTTCCGTTTTCAGGGACGTGTCCAGTCATTGTTCCGGCACATGATCGGTAATCGGGAACTCGCCGAAGACCTGACGCAAGATGTGTTTCTGCGTGTTTTTCGGGCGAGAAAATCTTATCAACCGTGTGCGAAGTTCTCTACGTGGCTTTTTGCGATTGCGAATAATGTCGCGTTGAACCAGTTGCGCACTCAACGGCGCAAGCCGGAAACGCAGTTCGGCATTGAGAGGGGGGGCAACGATGCTTTTTCAGAGATGGTTTCCAATCCGGCGGAAATGATGGTGGCAGGAAGCGAATCAATGCCAACACGGCAACTCGACAAAAGCGAACTTCGCGAAATGGTCCATCTTGCTGTTGAAGCACTGAACGAACGACAACGGATGGCGGTGTTGCTCAACCGGTTTGAGGGAATGAGTTACGCGGAAATTGCCGACGTGATGCAACTTTCTCCGCAGGCAGTCAAGTCGTTGCTTTGTCGGGCACACATCCAGTTACGGAACCTGCTCCAAAAGTACATCCAACAAGGAACCGCCGTCAGTGTGTGAGGGGTAAGGCTTTCGCTGGAAAGTTTTATACCCAATTTCGCTGTGTTTCTCACCCCGGGCGGAAGAATACAGGAGAAAGGCGTAAGAAGTAAGAATACGCAAGCGGTGTTGCAATATCGTAGGCAAAACGGTGCGATATCACCATTCTTTCTCCTTCCTCCCAAACGGGTATTTTATTTTTGAGCGAAAGCCTAAGGAGACAGAAAAAAGAAGTTGCATGCGGTGTAGCAACTGCCTCACGCTTGCGACTCCTTAATTCTTACTCCTTACTCCTTCATTCTGGTTTTACCATCTCTTCGTAATTCCGGCAAAGAGCGAATTGCCGTAGAGGGTGTTCGTGATGGTTGTATTCTGATAGGCCGGATGCAATCCCGAAAGTGGATGCGGTCCCGAAAGTGTCGCATAGACTGCGTGGCTATAGGCAGCGGAGAGTTCGAGGTCCTTCGCAAAGGTATAGCCAAAGCCGCACGAGAAGACATGCTGTGTAATCATCGGCGCAGAAACGCACAGTGCCGAACTGCGTCCCGGTATCGGAGCTTCGTTCCAGGCATATCCCAAGCGAGCTTTCAAGCGATGATTGATCTTACGTTCCATTCCAACATTGACCGAATAAACACTGTTCCAATCGAGTCCTTCAACGATTCCTCCGCTGGCAAAATTGATCCCTTTATCGAGACCAGCGGTATTGGCATAGTCAAAGTAACGCACATCGATTCCGATAATCGTGTCCTTCAAACCATCGTAGGAAATTCCTGCGGACAAGGTCATCGGTAAGTTCAAGTCGAACTTAATATCTTGCCTGCCCGCTGTGGGTGCACTAACACTGGTGCCTGTAAAATAGAGTTTCTCCGCCCAAACGGGACTTTTGAACATGAAGCCAGCTTTGAAATGGTTCTGGAAATCATAGAGTGCCCCGATTTGGAAGCCCATCCCCCAAGCGTATTTTGTGCCGTATGTATCGAGCGGTTGTCCGAGGGGTCTGCCAAGACTCATCGGATTGATATTCAGCGATGCCAAATCAACAATAGGAGCAACACCTACCGATAAGCGTTCCGTCAATTGTGTAGAAACGGTGGGTGTCACCTGCAATACGATCACGTTGGCGGATTGACCGTGTTCTGCCAATACAAGATTGCCGGAATCTTGGGGATAGAGCGAGGCGGCACCACCGACGGCGGACATTCCAAGACCGTAGGTGAACGGTGAACGCCGACTGGTGCTCCAAACGAATGCCATGTTTGGGGCGGGAATCTCGCCTGCATTCCCCTTTGTTGTGCCGTTGAGGCTATTATCAGCATGACCGGATGTGGTCACGGTGGTCTTCGGTTGCAGAATTTCCAGCCCGAAGGTCATTTCGTTCTTTTTGAGAGCAGAGATCGAACCGGGGTTCCACTGTAATGCACCGGCGGCATCAATCGGCATTGCCGTTGCGGTTCCGCCAACGGCAGCGTTCGTCGCTCCAATTCCGCGTAACAAGACACCCTGGGCAAAGACCGTTTGGCTGGTATAGGCACAAACGACAAGAGCAGCAATCAGTAAATGATAGGACAGTTTCATAGGAGAAAAAAATGGGTTAAAGAACGTTCTCGCGAGAGACCTCTGAACGGTCAGAGAGACACCTCACCTGCGTTTTCGGTAACAGCAATACCGCAACTTTGTGCGGAATGAGGAAGAAACAAAAGGATTTTTCAATTATTTCGTTATAATCGTCTCAATTGTTACAATGTGAAGGCGGACTGCCTTAGGAACTGTCCGAAAATTAGACTGGCTTTTGTGGTGTTAACAAGAGCCGGAATGGAGCGGAGCGCGAGTTACGGGCGGGGCGTGAAATTGTCCGTTTCGGTGTTGCACTGGCAGATAGGAACTGCACCCATCCGTCATTACGGCGAGTACGCCTCCATTCCGGCTTTTGTTAAAGATGCCGACATAATTTGCTTAACTCTCCAAAACCTCCACAACCGTTGCGGTTCTGGTGGACGTTTGATATACTTCTACACGGAGCTTCGCCACAAACTGGTCATTTTTTGAAACCGGAATGGAGACGGCAGACAGCAGACGGCAGACGGCAGACGGCAGCAGATGCCGACGGTATCTCTTTACCGCTTGCGTCTGCTGCTAACTGCCGTCTATCTTCCGGTAGAGTCAGTGCAAAAACGACCAAGTTGGGGTAGGGTGTGGTATATGAAACAACGTCATGATCAACGATACATTTTCCGTCACCGATTCCATGCGGAATCTGGAGCAAACATTTTCGCGCGGGCTTTCAACCGGTTGGTTGGAGGGCACGAAGCCGCACGAACTCGTTTCCGGGAACACGACGCGGGGAACCCGGCTGGGGACGGTTCTTGAAGTGCGACGCGATGCCACTGTCGTGAAACTCTCCGATTCGGTGCGTTGCGGCGATGGTGTCGTCTTTGACAACACAGACAATCCCGAACATTCGCAAGGCGGCAGGGTCTATGAAATCATCCGCCGCAGAGAATCGGTCAAAGAAGCCGAAGCCGGAGCAAAAGTGCTGCTGACCTTCGCCAACAATTCGATCGACGCTCAGTACGTTGCCGAACATCAAACGGTGTGGAAAACCGACGATCCCCGTCGGCAGCGAGAAATCCAGAAAACGTGGAAAACCCCCTCGCGTCGTATTCCACTGGACATCAGCGTTCGAGCCGAAGTTGGCAAGCCGATAGAACTTTGTGTGTGCAACAAACTTGGGGCAACTCTCCATTTAACCGGCACAGAAAATCTCGAACCGGCACGCAAACATCCACTCACACTGGAAATGCTCCGGGAACAATTGGACCGACTCGGCGGAACGATTTACTCGCTGGGCAAGGTGGATGCGGAAATGATTGGCAATCCGATGTTGCCACTGAGTGTACTGGGCAGCTTGCGCCGTGAAATGATCGCACGACTCGAAGCACTCCCTTTGGAGAAGGTGTATTCGATGACCGAATGCGATTTGGAATCGATTCGCAAAGAAAATCGTGACAAGTACGCCGCAAAACGGTAAACACATACTCTTGCATCATTTCCCCATTGGGATTGCTTTTGTTTCGCGCGGAGAACACGGAGGGATTCATTGGTATATTCGACTCCTCCACGAACCCCGTGCCTCCGTGAGAGAAAAAAACATGGATGAGAGATAAGTGAAACGATGTACTCTTTCCTCACAACCCGACCCTCTCCCCGGCGGCATATCTTGCCCATCTTAACCAGTCGGAATAACGGATATAGAGGGACGAAAGGTACAAGCGGCACTACCAAAATATCCAACATTTCTAAAATTCACGGAGTAATCCTTTCGATGAGTGAATTACGGAATACCGGTTCGTTTCTCATAATCCGTTCCGTCCTAATGATACGGATTTGAGGAACAAGAAGATCAAACGATATAAAAGGAGATTGATTCGTGACTAGAATTTATACCAACGTTCCCGCCATGATCGCCCGAGCAAACCTCGGCAAAAATATGAATGCCTTGCAAGTGTCGCTTCAACGGCTCAGTACCGGCTTCAAAATCAATAGCGGAAAAGACGATCCCGCTGGACTCATCGCCAGCGAAATGCTCCGCTCCGACATTGCCGGAATCAAAATGGCAATCCGAAACACCGAGCGGGCAAACATGATG
>Ga0123353_10002113_pt1 | contig 24574 bp, 18 predicted proteins | sample TergutLab28metaG_3_FD_92763 | JGI IMG/M metagenome (GOLD analysis project Ga0123353, IMG submission 92763) | Labiotermes labralis P3 segment gut microbial communities from Petit-Saut dam, French Guiana - Lab288 P3 | ecosystem: Host-associated > Arthropoda: Insects > Digestive system > Gut ... | reverse complement strand
GTGATCATGTCGTCCTCCAACTCGACGGCTTTCGGCTGATTGCCGCCGCCGAAATACAAATAATTGCGCCCGTCGTCGTCGATGAAGATATTCGGGTCGATCATGCACCAGCCGCCGACGCCTTCCTTCTGGATATAGCCGATATCGGTAAAATCCTTGGCCGGGTGAGAACTGGTGGCCACGCCGATCTTCCAGGTGTCGTTCCAGCGGCTCTCGCTGGGATGGGGATAGTAGTAGTAATAGGTACCGTTCTTGTGGATGCAGTCGGGCGCCCACATGAACCCGCCTTCCGGCCGGCCCCAGGTCACGTCGTCCGAACGCAGCATCTCGCCCTCGTCGGTGAAGTTGACCATATCCTCGGTGGAGAAGATGTGGTAGCGGTCCATAAAATCGCAGCCCCGGGCCGGGTCGAGGTCATGTGAGGCGTAGATATAGAGCTTGCCGTCGGCGCCCACCCGGGCGGAGGGGTCGGCGGTGTAGATGGTGCTGATGATGGGTTTGGCTATTTTGCCGGGCTTGGTCAGGTCGGTCATAACAGGTGCTCCTTTCGTATTTCGGAATATTATTTTAGAATCATTATATAAGGAAACGGATGGAAATGCAAGCGAATGGCATAAAAGCTGAAAATATAAAATATGCTGTTCTGTACCCCATGCTATCTGAATAAGGCGGTGGTTTTCATATCCAACCAAAAATCCCGCAGATTCTGTTACCGCGTCCTCTGCGGTTTTTTTCTTGCGGTCAGCATTATCGCGCCCGGTGTCTCCGGCAGCGTTATCGCGGTGATGATGGGTATTTACGGCGAGCTGATCGGCATCGTGGCCAACCCGTTCAGGAATTTCCGGCAGAATATCCTCTGCCTCATCCCGATGGGGATCGGCGCAGTGTTCGCCTTCAGCGCCGGCGTGCTGGGGCTATCCTGGCTGTTCAGCAGCTATGATGTACAGGCGAAAGCGCTGTTTATCGGGTTGGTGGCCGGCGGGCTGCCGTATATTTTCCGGCAAGCGCAACTTGCCGGCGGGCAAGCACAACTTGCCGGCGGGCAAGCGACGGGATATGCCGCCGCGAAGGGACGGGGCATTCGGATGCGTTATCTTATCGGGATGCTGGCCGCATTTGCCATCGCCGCGGGGGCAGGGCTGTTTTACCGGATCCACGGCGCTGCACAGGGCGCATTCTTTGATCTCCGGTTGCTCTGCGCCGCCGGTTTTGTCGCCGGCATCGCCGGCATGATGCCCGGTATGTCGGTATCCATGGTGTTGATGCTGTTCGGGGTTTATCAGTATCTGCTCAAAACCGCTAAATCCGCATTCACCGATCCCTTCGGAGCCGCATTGATCCTATCCCCGGTGGCGATCGCTTTCCTGCTGGGGATGGTGGCTTTTTCCAACGTTACCAAACGGATATTTGCGCGGTTTACCGCGCTGGCGTATTTTATGGTGTTCGGTTTTATGGGCGGCACCCTTGTCGCCGTTTTCCCCGATAAAGCACCGGTATCGGCGTCCGGCTGGATTATCTGCGAAATATTGGCGGCGACCGGAATAGGCGTCGCCCTGCTGTTTCAGCGGCTCGGCAGGCAATTCAACGCGGAGGGGGCTATGGCGGGGATAAGTACAATATAAGGGCGGCTGCCGCCGCCCTTATATTGTCGTATGTTTAATCAGTGAAGTCGCGTATCATGATCGGCGGCCAATCCACTTCCACCTGCTTACCCACCAATTTTTGCAGCAGCAGCCGCGCGTCGCCGATCTGCACGGTTCCGTTCCAGTCTATATCGGCGGCGGCCAGCGGCAGGCCGGTCAGGGTAATCTTGCCGACTAAGTGCTGCAGTATCAGCCGCGCGTCGGTCACGCTGTACTCCCTGTTCCCGGCAACACAGGCGGGATAGAACCATTCCGCCGGCAGATGGGCGGTGATGCCCAGCTGCTCAATGGCGTCCTGAAGCTGGGTGATGGTGCCTTTCCGGGACGCGTATAACGCGGCGGCCTGGGTTTTATAGCCGTTATATCTGGCGATGGACGCGGCGGTATAGGGTGCCGCGGGAACCGGACGCTGCAGCAGCGTGTTGAGATAGCTTTCCAATTCCTCCCGGTCATTATTGTTCAGCGTATAGAGCAGATCCCGCTTGATCAATTTGGGTTCGGCCGACGGCCCGTCCCAATTGTCGAAGGTCACCTGCACCACCTGTCCTTCGGCGAAAGCGCCGATATCGGCTTCAAACATCCGCATGCCGACTGTCTCGGACTCCTTACCCGGAACAACATATTCCTCGTTGAAATGGATCAGCCGGGCCGCTTTATTGTTCCGGTATACCACGATATTCAAATTCCCGTAGACCTTTTCGCCGGAATGGTTCACGATATAGCCGTAGAGCTTGTTGGCGTGGGTAGCCAGACAGCGGATCTCGGTCGTCACATCCGAAGCGTACCCGACCACATAAACCCCCGGGGATTTCCGGCCGTCCTTGTAGGCGGTTTTGATCGAGATCCGGTAATATTCGCCGTTGTTCAGCCCGGTCATCTCGAAGGGGGGCAGCAGTACATCGGGATAGGATTTGGCATACGAGCCGTCGAGGCTTTGGATGGTGATATCATACCCTGAGATAAGAGATATATCCGAGACCCCGCCCCATTCGAGGGTGATCTTGCCGTCGCCCGGCTCGGTGGTCACTCTGGTGGGATTCGCCAGCACCACCGTTTGCTCCAGCTGGCTCAGCGCCGTCATCTCCTCCGCCGTCAGCGCATAGTTGAACAGCTTGGCCTCGTCGATCATGCCGTTGAAGTAATTGGGGAAGGCCGGCTCATTGACGTCACTGCATCCGAACCGCAGTCCGTTCGGCGTGGTGCCGATGGGCCCGTTGAATGTGTTTGCCGCCGTCACGGCGCTGGCCAGATTGCCGTTTACATAAAGGCGCAGGATGCCGTCGCCGCCGGACGCCTTGCTCTGCCAGGTGAAGCCCACATGAACCCATGAGTTCCGGGGAATCGGCCGGAAGGCGTTGCTTTCTATCACGACTCTTTCGGTGGTGCCGGCGGCGCTCTTGGGCGATTGGATCTCCACCTGCAGATTGCCGTCGATGAGAATCATCGAAAATCCGGGGTTGGCTAAGTACATACCGTTGCCGCCCTTGTTGACGATGTTCTGGAAGCCGCCGCCGGTATAGTTGATGAAGCAGGAGAAGGAGATGGCGTCGGTCATGCCCAGCGACGGGGAATCCTCCGCCTCGGCGTAGTTTCCGTTGGCGCTGCTGAGCTGTATGGCGTCGCCCGCTTTGCCCGCGACCCAGGAACCGGACACCAGCGACGCGTGGTTGAAGAATCCGGAGGTGTCGGTGATCAGCGCGCCCTGCCCGTCGTCAAAGCTCCATTCCCCCACCATCGCCCGGTCGGGTTTGCCCGGCAGCGGTCCCGGTGTGGGTTTCGGCAGCAGGTGTTTGTCGATATCCGGGATCGGCGGCACCCAGTTCGGATCGAACGCAACGGTTTGGGCGGCGCCGTCATAGGCGACTGTCTGCTGGTAGCCTTTGGATTCCGTAATGCCGTGGCCGTAGTCCGGCTGCACAAACACGATATGGAAGGTGCGGTTTTCCAGCATACCCTCAAAGCTGCCGGCGCGGGCGCCGATGGTGAGGGTTTTGGCGGTCTCGTCCCAGGTGAACGGGATGTTGGTGAATGCGCCCTGCTCGTAATTATAGTTGTTGCCTTCGTCCTCATAAAAATTGAATGAGCCGTCGGCCCCCATATAGACCCGGATCTCCACCGGATCGGATTTTTCGTTGACATGCTGGGTGAAGGGCCCCATCGGGATGATACCGCCGGCCCGGATAAACAGCGGGATCCGGCGCAGCGGCGCGTCCACCGTCATCAACATGCCGTAGCTGTCGAAACTCTCGCCGGTCCAGAAATTGATCCATCTCCCCTCGGGGAAATAGACGCTCCGCTCCCGCTGGCCGAGGGTGGAGACCGGACAGGCCATGATCGACGGGCCGAACATCAGCTGGTCCTGCGCCCGGCAGGCGGTGATATCCTCCCGGAAGTCGAATACCAACGGGCGCACCATGCTGTAGTCGTTCTGGGTGACCGCCCCGGCTACCGAATAGATATACGGCATCAGCCGCTGGCGCAGGTTGATATAGTCGGTGATATACTCCTGATATTCCATCCCCATCTGCCAGGGCTCCTTGCCGGAGCCTTCGCCGTGCACCCGCATGATGCTGTTGAAGGTGGAATATTGCAGCCAGCGCAGGAACATCTCCCGGTCGTTGGGGTTGGTGTTGTCCATCGCGTGATAGCCGCCGGTATCGGTGGAGAAATAGGGGATGCCGGAGGCGCTGAAGTTCATCACCCCGCGGATCTCCTGCCGGAGCTGATTGAAGCCGTAGGCGATATCCCCCGACCAGCTCTGGACGCCGTATCGCTGGACGCCGGCCACCGCCGAGCGGGAGAGGGAATTCACCCGTTTGTCGTCCGAGACCGAACGCTGGCCCTCATACACCGCCTGGGTGGAATACAGCGAATATTTCAGGCCCACCAACCGGGAGCTGCCGATCGAGGTGATCTCGTGGTTATCGTTCCAGGACCAGCGGCTGGTCTCGGGCTCGGTGGCGTCCTGCCAGATGGTGTCGAAGCCGTGGACCGATACGTTGTCGTTGATCAGGTCCCAGTATATCTTCCGGTTTTCGGCCGAGGTGGGATCGTAGACGTAGCCGAATTGATTGGGGTTGTTGTCCGGGAACAGGAATTTCGGGAAGTTTTGGGTGATATAGCTATAGGTGGGGCTATTGGCCCCGAAGGAGGGCCAGACCGAAACCGAGACGGCGACATTTTTATCGTGCAGCAGCTTGACATTGGCCGACGGATTGGCGAATTCGGGCCGCCACTCCATGACGTTCATAAAGCCCTTGTTGCCCGGATACCAGAAGAAGTCCACCACCATCTGATCCAGCGGGATACCCTCCCGGCGGAACCGGTCGGTGACCCGGTGCATCTCGTCCCAGGAATTGTACCGGTTGCGGGACTGGACATACCCGAAGGCGCTCTTGGGCAGCATCGCCGCCTGGCCGGTGACGGTGCGGTAGCCGGAGATGACACCGTCCGGCTCCGGCCCGTAGAGGAAATAGTAATCCATCGTATCGGTGGCCCGGCCGGTGTAGGTATAGTTGGTACTGCCGCCGCTCCAGGACAGGGTGGCGTTGGATGTGACGTCGAAGAAGATGCCGTAGCCCATGTTGGAGAAGAACATCGGGGTGCGTTTCTCCACATTGGTCTGCCGCAGCTCAATGTTCTGCCCGCGGATACCGACGGTGCCGTTGATGTTGCCGAAGCCGTAGAGGTATTCGTTGTTCTGGCAGGAAAACTGCTGCCCGATGGCATAGACGGCCCGGGATTCGCCGGAAATATTCACGTTGGATGAGGTGCGGTTGGTTTCGGAGGTCAGCGGCAGACCGTCGATGTCGGCATAGGAGACATAACCGGTGGTTTTGTTTACCGTTACGATCAATTTGGCGGTGGTGACGACGATGGAGGAGGCGGATTCATCCACCGTATACTCCACCGGTTCCCAGTCGAACTTCCAGGCGAAGGTGTTGTAGGCATCCTTATCCTTTTCGGAAAAGACACCGTTGGGGGAATAGCGGGCGCGGATGATGGAGTCGGTGCAGACACTCACCCGCAGCCTGCCGGAGGCGCCGACCGCCAGATCGGGGATGGGGGGCGACGCGGCCATCGCCGGCAGCCCGGGCATGTTGTCAGCCATCATCATCACCCCCCCGCAGCCGATCAGCAGAGCCAGCGCGCACAACAGCGGCAGCAAACGTTCTTTCATCGATTTTGACCATTCCTTTCCGGCGGTTTGGACGCCGTTTGTTTTTAATTTGTTGGACCTGATTCTACGCCCCATGGGGCGTTCCGTTTAGCCGGATACCCCGTCCTGACACTCCGCTTCTTGGGCCGGGTGAGGCTCATTGGCAATCAGCATAGCATAGCTATCATTATCTTACAATTTATTTATCAAAAAAGCTATCATTTTATTGCCCTGTTATGTTACAATATTGGGGTAAAAGCAATAGGGAGATGGTCGTATGCTGCCGAGTGTAAAATTGCTGGAAGATTTTGTGCGTAAACCCAAGGCCTTTCCGGTATATATCTACAATTTTTCCTCTGTCTACAGCCATTGGCATGAGGAGTTGGAGATCGTCTATGCCGAAACCGGCGGGTCGATCGAGATCAACGGCGAGGCGGTCGGGTTTGGGGAACAGGATATTATCTTTGTCAATACCGGGCATCTGCATAGCATAACCGCCGCACGGGACGGCAAATTATGGGCGGTACTGTTCCGGTTTGAGCTGTTGGAATTCAAATATGACGACCTGTGCCAGACCCGGATCATTGACCCGCTCAAGTATAAAAAATTGCTTTTCCCGCGGATTTTGCGGAAAGGGGAGCCGCTGCATGAGGATATCCGGAGACAGGTGGCTGAAATCCTCCGGCTGGAGCATGTCCCCCGGGCGGAGCTGCAGATAAAAAACGGGTTATATGAGATCATTGCGCTGCTGCATCAGCACCGCGCGTTTATCCCGGCGGACAATCTGCCGGATCCCGCCGTCATCGGCCATGTCAAAAAAGCCATCGTTTATATGGAACAGCATTTTACCGATCCGGTCACGATTGATCTGCTGGCGGAGCACACCAACCTCAATAAATTCTACCTTATCGACATTTTCAAACGCATCACCGGCCTCACCCCCATCATCTACCTGCGCAACATCCGCGCCGGACACGCCGCCCGGCTGCTGAAGGAGGGCGCCACCGTCACCTACGCGGCGCTGGCGTCCGGATTCAACAGCCCGGGATATTTCAATACGGTGTTCAAGAAGGTGTACGGGGTGTCGCCGGGGAGGTATAATTTTATGTAGGCGGTATATAAACACATCCAAAGGTTAGCTAATTTGCGCTTGATTTTTTTGGCTATTTGAGTTATAATAGATCCGCTACAAGAAAGGAGTGTGTCCAATTATGATCATTACCTCAACAGAAGCGCAGAACAATTTCGGAAAATATCTCGATCTGGCCGCAGGACAGGAGATTGTGATTACCAAAAACGGACAGCCGGTTGCCCGTCTGCTCGGTATGAAAAAGACAGTTTCTTTTTTGTCCGACCGGTTAGTTGGCCTTATACCGCCGGATGTTGACGAGGACAGTATAAAATCCGAAAGGCTGGCAAAACAATGAAATGGCTGTTGGATACCAATATCGTGGTGGATGTTCTCTCGAAACGGAACGGATATGAGGATTCTTTCCGGTTGCTGCAATATTGTGAAGCAGATCAGGCCGCCGGCTTTATCTCCGCCACAACGGTGACCGATGTGGTATATATTTTACGCAAATATATACCACCGGAAACCGTCCGGGATGCGATAAAAACGCTTTTAACTATTTTAGATGTTGCCGACGTGCTAAAAAGCGATATCTCCGCGGCATTTTTAAGCGGCATGGCAGACTTGGAAGATGCCGTACAGGCTTCCTGCGCCAACCGGATCAGAGCGGATTATATTGTCACCCGGGATATCCGGGATTTCAAAAACGGGGTGGTACCGGCCATACTGCCGGAGGATATGATAACAATTATGAAAAACAGCCAAACCCATTGACTTCCCCTCCCAAAATAAGGTATGATGACAGGTAACAAAAAAACAGACGGGGGATTCTTACATGGAATATCAAATCGAATGGCGAAACCGGATCCGGAAATGGATGGGGGCGTTGGTGAGCGACCTGTATGAGCCGCTGGCCGACATCAGCTGGGACGGCTTCGCCACCGCCGAACAGTTATCCTGCGCGCAGGCGATGACCCGCCCGATGGAGCCGATGAAGCGCGGTACCAGATGGGGCAAGGAATGGGAATATCTCTGGGTGCGCGGGCAGATAACGCTGCCGGAGGGCGCGGCCGGCAAGCGGATCGTGCTGAAGTTGGATCTCGGCGGCGAGTGCTGCGTCTATCTGAACGGCGAGGAATTCTGTGGTCGGCGCAACGACTGGGTGCGGGACCAAACCCATAAAATAAGCGATCTGACCATCAGTTTCGACGGCAGGCCCGGCGAGACCTACGATATCGCGGTAGAGACCTATTCCGGCCACGAATTCCCCGGTGTCGCCCACGGTCCGGTGGTCGGGTTGGTCGGGGTGTATGACCCCGAGAGCAACCCCGGCAATTATCATCCGAAAAAGCCGGACGATCTGCGGGCCAGTATCGGGGAATGCAGCTTTGGCGTCTGGAACGAGCTGGCGTATCAGCTCTATATCGATGTGAAATTTTTGAACGAGGCGTTGGGCGCCGAGGGCGGCCGTCACGGCGGCGGGGAACGGCCAAAAGCCATGCCGGAGGAATCGTTGCGGTACTGGGATATCTGGAACGCGTTAAAGGATTTTACGCTTTTGGTGGATTTTGAGCAGGACGCCGCCGGGCGTAACCGGGATTATCAGGCCGCCCGGGAGCGGCTGGCGCCGATTTTCGAGTTGAAAAACGGGCCGACCACCCCGGAATTTTTCGCTTTCGGCCATGCCCATATCGACGTGGCATGGCTCTGGCCGCTGGCCGAGACCGAGCGCAAGGTGATGCGCACCTTCGCCGGCCAGCTGCGGAATATGGACGAATACCCGACATACAAATTCCTCCAGTCCCAGCCCCACATCTACCGCTGGGCCAAGGAAAAATACCCGAAAATGTATAAGCGCATTCAGGAAAAGGTCAAAAACGGCCAGTGGATCTGCGAGGGCGGCATGTGGGTCGAGGCCGACACCAACGTGTCGTCCGGCGAGGCGCTGATCCGCCAGTTCGTCCACGGCAAGCGGTATTTTATGGAGGAATTCGGCGTGGACAATAAAATGCTGTGGCTGCCCGACGTGTTCGGCTATTCCGGCGCGCTGCCCCAGATCATGCAGGGCTGCGGTGTGCCGTATTTCTCCACCCAAAAAATCTGGTGGGCGTATAACGGCGGCGAGAAGTTCCCGCACCAGTATTTCCGCTGGATCGGCATCGACGGCACGGCGGTCGACTGCTTCCTGCACGAGGACTATAATTCCGAAACCCACCCGGGCCGGATGATCGGCCGCTGGCATGGGCGCAAGCAGAAGAACGGCATCCGCGGCTTCCCGCAGCCCTACGGCTACGGCGACGGCGGCGGCGGACCCTGCCGGGAGCATATTGAGTATACCCTCCGCGAAGAGGATTTCGAGGGGGTCCCGAAGGTCAAAAACGCCAGCCCCATCGACTTTTTCGAGTGGCATCCGGCACCGGTCGAGGAGTATGTAGGTGAGCTGTATTTGCAGGTCCACCGGGGCGTCCAGACCTCCCAGGCCAAGACCAAAAAGGGCAACCGCAAATCCGAGTTGGCGCTTCGTGAAGTGGAATTCATGGGCGTACTGGCCAAACTGGCCGGCGCCGACTATCCGCTGGCGCGGGTGGATGAACACTGGAAAACCGTGCTGTTGAACCAGTTTCACGATATCCTGCCCGGCTCGTCGATCGCCCGGGTGTATAAGGAAGCCGAGGCGATGTATGCGGAGGTTTTGGACGATACCGCACTGATCCAAAAGGATTTGGCGGCGGCGCTGGTGAAAGATGAAAATGCCATTACGGTATTCAATTCGTTGAATTTTGACCGGACAGCTATTGTCGAATTGCCGGAAGGGTTCGGCGGCGCTGCTGTAAACGGCGAACCGGTACCGGTGCAGGCATATGACGGCAAGCGGATCGCCAAAGTATTTGTCCCCTCCTGCGGGGCGGTCACGGTGACGCCGGCTGCGGGGAATGCGGAAGAGGCATTCCCCGCTCCTTTCCGGCTGACAGAACCGTCCGGCGTGGTGCTGGAAAACGCGTGGCGGACGGTTGTTTTTGATGCGTTCGGGGAGATCACCTCGATTATCGATAAAGAGACCGGCGTCGAATGGCTTGCCGGCAAAGGCAACGAGATGAAGCTGTTCAAGGATATCCCGGTCTCGTATGAGGCATGGGACATCGACACCAACTATGAGCTGCAGCGGATACCGCTGACCGAACCGGCAGATTTTGAGCTGCTTTCGGCCGGACCGGTCAACACGGCCATCCGCATCACCCGCAGATTCGGCAATTCCACCCTGTCCCAGGTGGTCAGCATCTGCGCTGACCACACCCGGATAGATTTCGAAACCACCGTCGACTGGCGGGAGACACATAAAATGCTGAAGGTCGGCTTCGCGCCCAACATCCACAGCGATGAGGCGGTACATAACATCCAATACGGCTACGTGAAACGCCCGAACCACCGCTCCCGCCCCTTCGATTTCGACCGGTTCGAGGTGGTCAACCACCACTGGACCGCTCTCTGCGAGGAAGGCCGCGGCTTCGCGGTACTGAACGACTGCAAATACGGCTGCAATGTCCTTGGCAACGAGATCAACCTGACGCTGCTGCGCTCCCCGTTCAGCCCCGACCCGCAATGCGACCACGGGATCCAGACGTTTACCTATAGCTGTTATCTCTTCGCCCAATCCTTGGGGGACAGCGGGCTGATACAGCAGGGGTATGACCTCAACGTGCCGGTGCAGGTCTATCCGGGCGCAGCAAAAGATTTTTCCGCGCTGGACATTTCCGTAGGCAACATCATCCTCGAGGCCCTCAAACCCGCCGAGGACGGCTCACCCGACTATATCCTGCGGCTGTATGAGGCGGTGAAGAAGGCCACCGACAGCACATTGACCCTGCGGCTGCCCGCATCGGCGGTCAGCGAAGTCAATATGCTGGAAGAAGACGGCACACCGGTAGAATTTGAAAAAACCGAAGACGGCGTAAAAATCCCGCTGAGTTTCCGGGCGTTTGAGATCAAGACGCTGCGGATCACGCCGTGACAATTGACAGTTTGCGTAACGAGGAGGTTTGCGTATGAAAGGATTGCTGTGTATGCTGCTGGCGGCAGGGTTATTGGCGGCCACCGGGCTTGTTGTAACGCCTGTTGCGAAAGCGGTACCTTCGGGTGCGTTACCCGCCGGCAACATCCGGATCGCCTGCGTCGGCGACTCGCTCACCGAGGGGTATGGCGGGAGTACCGCCTATCCGGCGTTTCTGCAGGCCAAGCTGAACGCCCTGCACCCCGGCCGGTTTACCGTGGGCAATTTCGGCGCGTCGGGCTTCGGTGCCCAGACCACCTCCCGTTTCAACGGCGGGGACGGCACCGGCTATTACGGCAACTCCTCCCGGTTCCAGCCCAGCCTTGATTTCGCGCCGGATATCGTCATCATCGCCATCGGCGCCAACGACGCCAAAAACGGCCAGGGCGGCGACAGCAACTGGCGCGGCGCGGCCTATTTTGAAGAGGAATACCGCAAGTTTGTGCTGCTTTATACGGCGCTGCCGAAACCGCCCGTTATCATAATCGGCAACGCCTGCAGCGTCCGGCAGACCAATTTCGCCATCACCGAGGCATTGGTCAGCGGCCAGGTGGTACCGGCTCAGGACCGGGTGGCGGCGGAGCTGGGGCTGGAGTTAGTGGATTTCAACACCGCCTCCCGGGAGTTTACCGCGGACGAATTCAACGCCGACGGGGTACACCTGACCACCGCCGGCTACGCCCGGATGGCGGATGTTTATTTAGAAAAAATTCTGGAGATTTTTGAAAATGATAACCCGGTCGTCAGCCGGACATTGACCCCGCCGGATAAAAAGTGGTACAGCCTCGGCGAAATTCCGGACGTCGCCGGCATGTTCTGGTGCGAAACCAGAGCCGACGGGTCGGAGCTCTGCTATCCGGTCACGATCGACATGCTCGACGGCTATGAGGACGGCGGCGGCGGCAAACGCCTGCTGACGGTCACCCGCGGCGGCGTGACGCTGGAAACGCCGTTCTGGGTATTCCCTACCTGCCCCGGCGACGTGGACGGCAGCGGGGCGGCGGATCTCGCCGACGCCCGGATGATCCTGCAGCATTTGGTGGACAAGATCGCGCTGTCGCCGGATCAGCTGATATCCGCCGACATATACGGCGACGGATCGGTGGGCATCGCCAACGCCCGGCTGATCTTGCAGAAGCTGGTCGGGAAGATTGAGAAGTTTCCGGTTGAGCTTTGACCGCGTACAGTTAAATATAGACATGAAAGGACCTGATGCAACATGGCAAAAATCTATTATCAAAATGACTGCGACCTGAGCCTGCTCAGCCATAAAACCGTCGCCATCATCGGCTACGGCTCACAGGGCCACGCCCACGCGCTGAATCTCCACGAGAGCGGCGTCAGCGTCATCGTGGGGTTGTATGAAGGGTCAAAAAGCTGGGCGAAGGCCGAGGCCGCCGGCTTGAGGGTGGCGACGGCGGCGGACGCCGCCAAGGCTGCCGATATCGTGATGATCCTGATCAACGACGAGAAGCAGGCGGATATGTACCGGAAGGATATCGCGCCGCACCTCGCCGCCGGCAAGGCGCTGATGTTCGCCCACGGATTCTGCGTCACCTACGGCCAGATCGTCCCGCCCGCCGGCGTGGACGTGTTCATGATCGCGCCGAAGGGGCCGGGGCATACCGTCCGCAGCGAATTCCAGGCCGGCAAAGGGGTTCCCTGCCTTGTGGCGGTATATCAGAACGCCACCGGCAGGGCGCTGGCGCTGGCGCTGGCCTACGCCGCCGGTATCGGCGGGGCCCGGGCCGGGGTGCTGGAGACCACCTTCCGGGAGGAGACCGAAACCGACCTGTTCGGCGAGCAGGCGGTCCTCTGCGGCGGCGTCACCGCGCTGATGAAGGCCGGATTCGAGACGCTGGTAGAGGCCGGCTACGCGCCGGAGAACGCCTATTTTGAATGCGTGCATGAGATGAAGCTGATCGTCGATATGATCTATAAGGGCGGCTTCTCCGGGATGCGCTACTCGGTCTCGGATACCGCCGAATACGGCGATTACGAGACCGGCAAGCGGATCGTGACCGACGAAACCAAAAAAGAAATGCGGAAGGTGCTGGCGGAGATCCAGGACGGCACCTTCGCCTCCAAATGGATCAATGAAAACCGCGTAGGCCGCCCGCACTTCAACGCCTGCCGGAGGATTGAGGGAGAGCATCAGTTAGAAGATGTCGGGAAAGAACTGCGGAAGATGTATTCTTGGAGTGAATAGACTCACCCATCCACAAACGCCTGATATGCTATGGATAGTTGCAATAAATGGATTCTGGGCGTTTGTCCGCGCTTTAACACATTGACTACGGGAACGGTATAATCGTAGGGGCGGACCTTGTGTCCGCCCTTGCTCACCCTTTGTTGGCATCTCGGGCGGACACAAGGCCCACCCCTACACAATATTTCCATTAATTTTCAATTCCCCCGGAGGTAACCTATGCCGTCTCGCCGCCTCGATACCATCACAGCCGAACAACTGAACATCCCCCCCGAACAGGCGGCGGCGCTGATCATGGCCGGGCGGATCTGGGTGGGCGGCAGCCCGGCGCTAAAACCCGGCGAAGCCTGGCCGGCGGATACCGTGGTTGAAATGCGGGAAAAGGAGCGCCGCTATGCCTCCCGGTCGGGGGAAAAGTTGGAAGCGGCATTAGATTTTTTCGGCGTCGACCCGACCGGGCTGACCGTCTGCGACATCGGCGCCTCCAACGGCGGATTCACCGATTGCCTGCTTCAGCGCGGCGCCGCGCATGTGGTCGCCGTCGATGTGGCCTACGGCATTCTCGACTGGCGGCTGCGGCAGTCGGAGCGGGTAACGGTGCTGGAGCGCACCAACGCCCGGCATCTGACGGAGGAACAGGTGGGCGGCAAGGTGGACTTGGCGACCGCCGATGTCAGTTTTATCTCGCTTGTGAAGATTTTCCCCGCGATAAACCGGATCCTGCGGGAAAACGGTACAGCCATCTGCCTGATCAAGCCCCAATTCGAGGCCCCGCAGAAATTGTTGGGAAAAAACGGCATCCTGAAAGATCCCGCCGCGCTGCCGGCGGTGCTGAAACCGCTGTTCGCGGCGGCGGCGGAGAATGATTTATTCATATGCGGTATGATCGCTTCGCCAATAAAAGGCCGTAACGGCAATATAGAATATCTGGCACTGTTCCGGCGGGAGAGTGGGCCGAGTGGAACGGATATTGATGGTTTATGCGAAAAAATGGCAGCGCAGATACCGTAGGGGGCGGATTGCCGATCGCGCCAACCCGCCCCCTACGGAATAAATTTGTTAAAAAACTTGTATCCTGAACAAAAATACGGTATACTATATATTTAGAAGGATATTGCTTCAGGTCTTTCGGGTCTTGTGCGGCTAAAGCCGCGACGGCGACTGTTCGCTGATTTTACCCGGCTGCTAATAACGATAGAAAGGATACGCCGGCCATGAAAATGATCGTAGCGATCGTCAACAGGGACGACGCGGGAAGCGTCTCCTCCGCTTTGACCCAGGCCGGGTTTTCGGCCACCAAGCTGGCCACCACCGGCGGATTCCTCGCCGCCGGCAACACCACCTTTATCGTCGGCACCGATGAGGCCCGGGTGGACGAGGCCGTTGCGGTCATCGAAAAGCACTGCCGCAAGCGCAGCCAGACGGTCCCCGGGGCCGGCTACGGCGCGGCGCCCGAAACCATGTTCCCGGTAGAGGTGACGGTGGGCGGCGCGACGCTGTTTGTGCTGGACGTGGAGCGGTTTGAGAAGATTTAGATTTTAGATTTTAGGGCTTGGATCTTAGATTTTTTCCCGTATCTAAGTTCTAAAATCTAAATTCTCATTAAGGATGTACCCGTATCATGCAATTTGATGGATTCCTCGGCAACACGGCTGCGCGGCGACTGCTTGCACCCCTGATCGACAGCGGGCGGTTTCCCCATGCCATATTGATGGAGGGGCTGCCCGGAAGCGGACGGATGACGCTGGCGAAATTGATCGCCAAAGCAGCCGTCTGTACGGCTTGTTCCGCAGAAGGTTATTCCGCAGAAGGTTATTCCGCAGAAGGTTATTCCGCAGAAGGTTATTCCGCGGAAGGGGCACGGCCCTGCGGTGTCTGTTCCGGGTGTTATAAAGCCGAAAACGGTATCCATCCCGATATCACGGTCGCCGGCGGCGACCGGACCGCCCGTTCCTTTCATATCGGCGCGGTGCGCGGTCTGTTAGAGGATGCCTGGCTGATACCGAACGAGGCCCCCCGGCGGGTATTTATCCTGGCCGAAGCCGGCGCGATGACGCCGGAGGCCCAGAACGCGCTGTTAAAAATGTTGGAGGAGCCGCCGCCCCGGCTGATGTTTATCCTCACCTGCGAAAACCGTTCCGAGCTGCTGACGACGGTACAGAGCCGGCTGCTGACGGTTGCGCTGGCCGGCGTCTCGGCTGAAGAGGGGCTGCCGTTTCTGCGGGAGCGGCTGCCGGACCTGCCGCCGGACAAGCTGGCCGCGGCGCTGACTCTGTTTGACGGACGGCTGGGGCAGGTGCTGGAGGCGCTGGGGGAGGAGGACACCTTCAGCCGGATCGGAGAGATCGCCCGGGCGCTGGCAGAGGGGATCGCGGCCGGCGGCGAATGGGCGCTGATGAAGGCCACCGGACCGCTCGCGGCGGCTAAGGGCGGCGACCGGGCGCTGATCGACGGGGTGCTGGCCCAATTGCTGCTGATTCTGCGGGATGCTCTGGCGCTGTATGCCGGAGCCGCTGTTTCGACCGCGCCGGAGACCGCCCGGCTATTGGTGAACCGGTTGGGCGCGAGACAGTTGATGCACGCCGTCACCACGGTACAGCAGCTGCAGCGCGACCGGCTGTACAATATGAACCAGACGCTGTTGGTGTCGCTGCTGTGCAGCCGGATGCACGCTTAAATAATAGCAACTCTATGATTTTTTACCCGGGAGGAACCCAAACCCCATGAAACACCTCAACAAAGTCTACATGGCTTTCCAGCTGACCGGATCGTTTTTTTATCTGATCACAACCGCTCTGATGGGATACATACTTTTTTCCATCATCGTCAGCGCCGCGGCGGGAACCGCCGCCGACAGGACGCAGGATCTCTGGGAGCACCTGCAGACGGCGGGGGTGCTGGTCTGGATGGCGATGGTGCCGTTTTTGATGCTGCTGCTGTTCGCTTTCTCGCTGTTCGCCGCCGGCCAGAAGCGTGTCCGCCTCAGCTGGAATATCGGGATCATCCTGTGGAGCGTCGCCAATTATATCTTTTTCAGGATGCTGGATCCCCTGATCTATAAGGCCGAATGGGACCGGTTTCTGCAGTACCGGTGGGTATTGTTCGGGTGGGTTCCGGACAATACTATCACCGTATGGCCGTTGATCGGCGCAATACTGATCGGGCTGGGAGCCGTGATGCGGATCGTTCTGTTATATGTGAACAAATATAAAAATTCCAATATCAGGAGGACATTATGACTGAAATTATCGGCGTACGATTTAAAAATACCGGCAAGACCTATTATTTTTATCCCAACGGCAATCGGCTGGATAAAGGCGATATGGTGGTGGTGGAGACCGCCCGCGGGCTGGAATGCGGCGAGGTGGTGATCCCCAACCGGCAGGTGGGCAAGGATGTGGTCAACAAACCGCTCAAATCGGTGGTGCGGATGGTCACGCCGGAGGACCTGCTGCGGGTGGAGGAGAATGACAGCAAACGTGAAAAGGCGCTGAAGCTCTGCCAGGAGCGGATTGAAGCCCACGGGTTGGATATGAAATTGGTGGACGCCGAATATACCTTTGACGGCAATAAGCTGCTGTTCTATTTTACCTCCGACGGCCGGGTGGATTTCCGGGAGCTGGTAAAGGATCTGGCCGGGCTGTTCCGCACCCGGATCGAGCTGCGCCAGATCGGCGTGCGGGACGAAGCCAAGATGCTGGGCGGCCACGGGATCTGCGGCCAGCCCTTCTGCTGCTCCCGGTTTTTGAACGAGTTTCAGCCGGTATCCATCAAAATGGCCAAGGAACAGGGGCTGTCGCTCAACCCGTCCAAGATATCCGGCTCCTGCGGCCGGCTGATGTGCTGTTTGAAATATGAGCAGGACACCTATGAGGACTTGATGCGGCAGACGCCGCGGCCGGGCGCGTTGGTCAATACGCCGGAGGGCCGCGGTATGGTCACCGAGGCCAACGTGCTGACCGGCAAACTGAAAGTGCGGCTGGACCAGTTTCCCGATTCCCCGCCGGTTACGGTGCATATGCGGGATATCAAAGTGATCCGCTCGGCAGTCGCCGCGGAGATGCCGCCCTCCGGAAAAATGCCGGACCCGGAGGAAAGATTGGCGGAGCTTGAATAATTCGGGGCTCGTGCGAAGCAGGACGTACCGTCCTGCAAGCGCAGCTTCGCCTGTTCGCTATTCGCAGTTGGTCAGAAACAGCTTTATCGGAGTTTTTCCCGGAGTCAAAAGTGAAAAATAATTATGAATTGAAAAAGCGTATTCACTTAATGGATGAAATCAGGGGCTTTGATGTCCTGCTGATGGTGGCTTTCCATTGGTTTTATGTGCTGGGATATCTGCTGGAGGTCCCGCTCGGGGTGACGCTGTTTAACTTTTTCAGGCCGGCGGAACCGTTTTTCGCCGGCCTGTTCATCGTAATATGCGGTATCTCCTGCCACCTCTCCCGCAGCAACCTGAAACGCGGGCTGCTGCTGGCCGGGGTCGCCGTCGGGCTGTCGGCGGTGATGTATCTGTTTATGCCGGAGCAGATGATCTGGTTCGGCATCCTGCATTTTCTCGCGCTGGCGATACTGGTGTTTGTACCGCTGCGGCGGTTGGTCGAAAGGATCCCGCCGGCGGCCGGTATCGCGGTCTGTTTGGTGCTGGCGCTGCTGACCTGGAATCTGATCGGCAACACCTGCCGGATCGGTCCGGGGGGTGCGCTGGCGGCGCCGCTGCCGGACTGGATGAAGGCGCAGGTGTGGCTGTATCCGCTGGGGCTGGGCCGGGGACCGGGGGACGCCGCCGATTATTTCCCGTTTTTTCCGTGGATCTTCATCTTTTTCATCGGCTGCTTCATCGGCGTCTGGGCCAAAGCGGGGAGCTTCCCGGATTTCGCCTACCGCCGCCGGGTCCCGTTCCTGTCCTTTGTCGGGCGGCACGCGCTGCCGATCTATCTGGTACACCAGCCGGTGTTTTACGGGATCGGGATGGGGGTCAAGTGGCTGATTGGGCGTTAGGAGCGAGGAGTTCAAGGGGTGATCTGTTGTCTGGCGCGTCAGGGCAACAGCAATTACTTTTTGAATAAAATCGCTGTACATAATTTATATAAAACATCAGAACAATCCCCCGGCGCTACGCGCCACCCCCTTTCAAAAGGGGGCAGGTCGCCACTATATGAGGGCAAAGCCCCCTTTTGAAAGGGGGTGGCCCGCAGGGCCGGGGGATTGTCCCAATGTTTTATCAGGATTTGTTACAGCGATACTTATAAAAAAAGTAGTGCGCGATGTTATTTCACATGGTGAAGACTCATCGTGCACTACGAATCATATCGTTTTTATGTGGAATTATTATAAATGGTATACTCCGTAAGATGCGCAGTTTTTTGTGCGTCTTCTTTATTTCAAAAATGATTGTATTTATCTGTTTTTATGGTATAATTACCATGCGGTAAAACCATATTCCATAGAAAAAGATGATACGGGAGGTTCACTATGAAAAAACTATCCAAATTTTTAGCCGTTTTGCTTGCGGTCACCTTTGTTTTCTCATTGGCGGCGATCTTCGCCAGTGCGAGCGCGGGTAAAATGCCCAACCCAAAGTACAGCCGCCCCCAGAAGGGGATCCCGCAGTTCACCGCTTCTCAGAAAAAGCCGGTCATGGACGGGGTTTTCAGTTTAGATGAATGGGGTAATAACACCAAGCTGTTTTCATTCAACATGGATATGATCAACGCCGGAGAAGGCCATGTCTGGCTCAATCTGGCCCAAAATCTTGAAGACCCGCAGAATCCTGTGCCGGTCAACGGCGATTTCCATATGGCATGGGATCCGGAGACCATCTATATGGCGTTGGTTATGAGAGGCGTCAAACACTTCCAGCAGCAGGACAACGCGGAATTCCTCTGGAAAGAGGACTGCCTCATAATCCAGATCGGCGCCGACACGAATGGTCAGGCGGAACGGTTTGAATACGGCTTTACCTATTCGGTCGGATTCGGAAAGCCGCTGGGTTTCCGTTGGTATCCGACCCAGGCCACGATTCAGGCTCCCGACCGGGAACCCGACCGCTGGTTCTTCACATCCCGCGACAACATCACGCAGGAAACCGTTTATGAGATGCGGCTGAGACGCACCACCTTCGGCCGGAACAGAGTGCTTGCCGCCGGCGACGTCATCCCCTTCGCGGCGGCTCTGCATGTCTATGATCCGAATGACTGGTATAACCCGGAGTTTGATGACGGCGGTCCCGGTAGCGGCCCCCGCGGCTGCTTCTATGAGTGGGGGGAGGGCGTCATCGGCGGCACTGAGGAAATGACCCTCGACGACGCGGCGTGGATCAGGCTGATGGCGAGTCCGGTATCTGGCCCTATTGTGGATCATCAGGCGATTGAAATAACCACAAAGCCGATTGTATTAGAAACCGGAAAAAGTTTTCAATTGTTGACAACGGGTTTATATAGCGGCTCAAAAGAGTGGACATCCAATAATAAATACGTCGCGGCGGTAACAAGCGATGGCATTGTAACGGGCTTAAAACCCGGCACCGCGGTGATTACCGTAACATTAAGTATAGACGGCAATACTTTTCAGGACACCTGTTCTGTCACCGTCAAATACGGTCTCGGCCAGGTCAGCGGCGGCGATACATTGGTGATCGGCGATGCGCGGCTGGTGCTGCAGTATCTCGTCGGCAAAGGCGCACTGTCGCCGGAGCAGTTGGACGCGGCCAATGTCAGCGGCGGCCCGGAGGTGTCTATCACCGACGCGCGGTATATCCTGCAAAAGCTTGTGGGGAAAATCGAAGCGTTTCCGCGGACGGATTATCTATAAAATAGAATGGCAGACAGAATATTTCAATCGATAAAAAGGATATGATTCAGATGAACCCCCTCGCCCAATTGATGTTTTCCCATATTGCCAAAACCCCGGAGGATTATGAAGCCCTCTACCCGCCGCGTGATCTGCCGCCCGGCGCGAAGGTCACCCGGATCGCGCCGTCCCCCACCGGCTATCTCCATCTCGGGGTGCTTTTCGGCGCGACTGTGGACCGGCTGGCGGCCGGCCCGCCCGGGAACGGCGGCGTATTTTACTTCCGTCTGGAGGATACCGACAAAAAGCGTGAGGTGGCCGGCGGCGCCGACGATATATTGGCAAGCCTTCTGGCTTACGGCGTGACCATCGACGAGGGCTTTACCGCGCCGGGAACCGAACAGGGGGATTACGGCCCCTATGCCCAGAGCCGGCGGGCGGAGATCTATCACTGCTACGCCAAACAATTGGTGGAACAGGGGCTGGCGTATCCCTGCTTCTGCAGCGAAGAAGAACGCGCACAGGCGAGGACATCGCAGGAAGCGCAAAAACTCCGCACCGGATATTACGGCGCGTTCGCCCTCTGCCGGAATCTGCCGGTTGAGGAGTCCATGGCGCGTATTCAGGCGGGCGAGCCGTATGTGGTGCGGCTGCGCGCCCCCGGAAGCGAGGACCGGCGGATCAGGTTCGACGACCAGATCAAGGGCACGATTGAGATGCCGGAAAATGACGAGGATCTGGTGCTGCTCAAATCCGACGGCATCCCCACCTATCATTTCGCCCACGCGGTGGACGACCATCTGATGCGCACCACCCACGTGATCCGCGGCGACGAATGGATCGCCTCGACGCCGAAACATCTGCAGCTGTTCGCGCTGTTAGGCTGGAAGCCGCCGAAATACTGCCACCACGCCACCATTATGATTGAGGACGCGCAGACCGGCGGCAAGCGCAAGCTCAGCAAGCGTAAAGACCCCGAGGCGGCAATGCAGTATTTTACCGAACAGGGTTATCCCGCCGAATCGGTCAGCGAATACCTGATGACCATCGTCAGCAGCGATTTTGAGCAGTGGCGCGCCCGCAATCCCGGCGCCCCGCGCTCGGATTTCCCCTTCTCGCTGAAAAAAATGAGCGTGTCCGGCGCGCTGTTCGACCCAGTGAAGCTGACCGACGTCAGCAAAGGCGTCATCAGCCGGATGACGGCGGAGCAGGTCGCCGGCGCGGTCACCGATTGGACGCAAAAATTTGATCCCGAATTATACGATTTGTTGATATACAGCCCAGATTATACAATTGGTATTTTCGCTATTGACCGGGAAGGTTCAAAACCCCGCAAGGATATCGCCAAATGGAGCGACGTGCGGGACTATGTATCCTATTTCTTCGACGAAATCTATCAGCCGGAGATGGCGCTGCCCGAAAATATCGCCCCGGTCGACGCGGCGGCGATATTGGAAGCCTACACCCCGCTCTATGACCCGGAGCAGGATAAACAAGCCTGGTTTGAGACGATCAAAGCCATGTCGCCGGCCCTGGGCTTCTGCCCCGAGGTGAAGGCGTATAAGGCCGACCCGGCCGGCTGGAAGGGCCACGCCGGCGACGTCAGCACGGTCATCCGGCTGGCAGTGACCGGACGGCGGAACACGCCGGATCTGTGTTCAATCATGAAATTGTTAGGCAGCGAAAAGGTGCTGGCGCGGTTAAAACAAGCGAAGGAGTCGATAAAATGAATAACTCTCAACTGTCAGCTGTCAACTGTCAACTCCCCAACCGCCCCACCTTCCCCGCCCGCGCGGTCATCACCGCCGGGATGCCCTATGGCAACAAGGATCTGCATTTCGGGCATATCGGCGGCGTCTTTGTCCACGCCGACTTTTTCGCGCGGTTTTTGCGGGACCGGATCGGCGCGGAGAACGTGCTGTTCGTCTCCGGCACCGACTGCTACGGCTCGCCGATCTCGGAGGCGTACCGCAAGCTATGCGATGAGGAGGGATATACCGGCACCCTCCATGATTATGTGACCGGCAATCATGAAACGCAGAAAAAAACCATTGAAAGCTATTTGGTGGAGCTGAATTTGTTTGCCGCCTCCGCTGTCGGCGCAGCCGGTGTAGCCCATGACTGGCAGTCGATTGAAACTTTCAACCGGCTTTATCAAAACGGCTGTCTCCAGAAAATCTCCACCAGGCAATTTTTCGATCCGGAATTCGGTGTGTTGCTCAACGGGCGGCAGGTGGTCGGCCGCTGCCCTATCGAGGGGTGCAGGAGCGAAAAAGGCTACGCCGACGAGTGCGATCTCGGCCATCAATATATGCCCAGCGACCTCATTGCGCCCAGGAGCGCGTTGTCCGGTCAAACACCCGAGATGACAGAGGTCACCAACTGGTACTTTAAGCTGGAGGAATATCAGCCGCAGCTGGCCGATTGGGTGGCGGAGCTGGAATCGGAGGGGAATTCGCGGGCGGTGCTGACCGGCACGCTGCGGGAATTTCTGAAGCCGCCGGTCATCTATATCAAAAAAGACTAGTTGGAGTTATGGGAGCAGAATCCGAAGCCGCTTCCCGCCCATACCCTCGAAAACGATGAAACAAAATCCTCGGCGGTCATGACCTTTTCGACGCTGGACGACCGGGCCGCCGCCGCAAAAACCCTGTCGCAGACCGGGATCCGGTTCCGCACCGGCAAAACGCTGGTTCCATTCCGGCTGACCGGAGACGCGTTTTGGGGGGTTCCCGCGCCGGAGGCGGACGGCTTGCTCAACCAGAAATTCTGGGTCTGGCCGGAATCTCTTTGGGCGCCGATCTCGTTTACCAAAGCCTGGCTCTTAAAAACCACCGGTGAAACGCGTGGCTGGGAGCGTTGGTGGTGCGAAGGCGATCCACAGGTCGCCGATGACGCGGAAATCTACCAATTTATCGGCGCCGATAATATCTACTTCTACGGGCTGGCCGAACCCGCAATCTGGATGGCGCTGGGAGAGGGCGGGAACGGCTGGAAACTAAAAATGCCAACCATTATCGCCAACAACCACATCCTGTTTCTCAACAAAAAGGCCTCCTCCAGCGGCGCGGTACGCCCGCCGATGGCGCGGGAGCTGCTGGAGCACTATACCCCCGAACAGCTGCGGGCGCACTTTCTCGGCCTCGGCCTCGGCCTAAAAAGTGTATCCTTCCAGCCGAAACCCTTCAACCCCGCCGCCAGCTCCACCGACGCCGATCCGGCGCTGCGGGAGGGATCGCTGCTGACCAACGTCTTCAACCGCGCCGCCCGCTCCTGCTTCTACACCGTCCAAAAACACACCGGCGGCAAAATCCCCTTCGGCGCAGTCAGCCCGGAGGTGCTGGCCGAATCCGAAGCGGCGATCCTCGCGTATGAACAGTTCGTCTACCGCCACGAATACTACAACGTCATCAACCTGCTTGACACCTTCATCCGCGATTTCAACAAACGCTGGAGCGCCAATATGAAACAGGCCGATGCCGACGATAACCAGGAACTGCGGGTCCAGACCCTGATCGACAGCTTCCACCTGCTGAAGGTGACCACGGTACTGGTACACCCCATCGCCCCCCAGGGCACCGAAATGATCTTCGATCAGCTGAACCTGCCGGACAAACGCGCCTTTTTCACGTGGGACAACATCTTCAACCCGATCTATGACCTGATGCCCGACCCCCGGAACCATACGCCGCACACGCTGGAACCCCGGGTGGACTTTTTCAAAAAACACGAAACGCAAGTATAAAAAATTGCAAATTGTAACAGGAGCATTGTTTATGATCACCACCCGTATCACCGCGTTGCTGGGCATCAATTATCCGATCTTGCAGGGCGGGATGGCCTGGATCAGCGATGCCCGGCTGGCGGCGGCGGTTTCCAACGGCGGCGGGCTCGGGATTATCAGCGCGATGAATGCCGACGCGGCATATGTCGCCGGGCAGATCCGGCTGGCGCGGACGCTGACCGACCGGCCTTTCGGCGTCAATGTGATGCTGATGAGCCCGTTTGCCGCCGAGGTGGCGGCGCTGCTCTGCGAGGAGCGGGTGGCGGTGGTCACCACCGGCGCCGGCAGCCCCGGGAAATATATCGGCGCATGGCAGGACGCCGGCATCACGGTGATCCCGTTGGTGGGTTCGGCGGCGATGGCGCGGATGATGCAGCGGGCCGGCGCGGCGGCGGTGATCGCCGAAGGGTGCGAGTCCGGCGGCCATATCGGTGAGCTGACCACCATGGCGCTGGTGCCGCAGGTGGTTGACGCGGTAGATATCCCGGTGCTGGCGGCCGGCGGCATCGCCGACGGGCGCGGGGTGGCCGCGGCGTTTATGCTGGGCGCATCCGGCGTCCAGATAGGTACCCGGTTCCTCGCGGCGGCGGAGTGCGGCGTCCATCCCAACTATAAAAAACGGATACTGGCGGCCGGCGATACCGGGACCGTCGTCACCGGCAAGCGGCTGGGGCATCCGGTACGCAGCCTCAAAACCCCGTTTTCCCGCCGGTACCAGCAGTTAGAAACCAACCCGGACATACCGGACGAGGAATTGGAACAACTGGGGATTGGCGCACTGCGGGCGGCGGCATTAGACGGGGACGAACAAAACGGCTGCTTCCCCGCCGGTCAAATCGCCGGATTGGTCAAGAGAGAGCAGCCGGCGGG
>Ga0123353_10002112_pt1 | contig 24577 bp, 20 predicted proteins | sample TergutLab28metaG_3_FD_92763 | JGI IMG/M metagenome (GOLD analysis project Ga0123353, IMG submission 92763) | Labiotermes labralis P3 segment gut microbial communities from Petit-Saut dam, French Guiana - Lab288 P3 | ecosystem: Host-associated > Arthropoda: Insects > Digestive system > Gut ... | reverse complement strand
TGGCGTTGGGTATCAGACTCTTGACGTTCTATTTGCATGGCGTTGTAAGCGACTAAAAACGCCCCTTCTATCCGTAGAGCCGCTATTTTAGAAAGATAATACAACGCGTCGTCAATTTCCTCAAACGAGGTTTTTTTACTAAGCAAATCGCCTTCATATTGCTCTTTCAATTCAAGGCAGGAAAATTCAACATAAACTTCCTTTTGTTCCGGTTCTATTTTCAGTGTGTGGCTTTTTTCAAAAAGATACTTAATGATAAAGTAAGCCAAATCAATCCGTCGCTTATATTTTTCGGATAAATCGTCCCTGCCAAAGTTTGATTTGACAATAAGTATGTCTTTTGCCTCGCTTCGCGCGCGCTTAATCCAATTCTTAACCGCATAAAAGTTGAAAATCGTGGTAAGCTTTTGGACGGTAACATCAGGCGCGGTTTGCTCGCAAGCCTTGTTTAATTCTTTAAGGTTGAGCCTTTTCTCCGCCTCGGACAATGCGTCGATAACGGCGGTTTCAATTTGAGCGTACTGAGAGAGTATCGCCAGCGACGCGTTTTCTTTGCTGCTTTTCTTAATAGAAGCGGTTAAGTCCTTCGCGTCCGCCAAAATCCGCTCCTCACGAAGTATATTGATTGCCCTTATGACGTTTTCTTTAACAATTCCCAAGCGGTCGGAAATATAATCTATCCGCGACTCGCCGTCCTCATTCCCCGCTTTGTCCTCATTTTTCGCTTTGTCGGCATTTTTTGCTTTCGCTATGGATTTTGCGGACAACAGGCTTTTTATGATACGGACGGCGTCCTGCCGCTCATTATCGCTGCTGAAACGGTGCGAAGCGTTTATTCGCTCTACGGCTTCTTTCATGGTTTTTACCAAAATACTGTTGGCAAAAATCTTAGGCATATTTTGCCCGCGTTTCATAAAGCCCGACTCTTCGAGCGCCGCGATTGCCGTTTTTACTCGCATTTCAACGTCCGCAATCGAATCGTCCCATCCGGCGTCACGGGCAATCTCTAACGCGGATTTTGAAGCGGAGGCACGAAACCTTGTGATTTTTTTAATGGCTCGCCATACCTGTTGTATTTCCTTTATGCTTAATTTCGTTTGGTTCAAGAGTATAAAATGCTTATTCAAATCCTCCTCGTCAAAAAGCACAAAGCACTCGGCGTTCATGTTTTCGTCCCGCCCCGCTCTGCCCGCCTCTTGAACATAGTCCTCCAAACTGGTGGAAATATCGTAGTGAATTACCATGCCGACATTGCTTTTGTCCACACCCATTCCAAAAGCGGTCGTCGCGACAATGATGCGGGTATCGCCGCGCATAAACTTTTCTTGGTTATCTATGCGCTCTTGCCTCTCCATTCGCCCGTGATACGGCACCGCCCCGCCTATAACTCCGTCAACGGTAAGCCTGTCGGCGATGTCCTTTGCGCGTTTTGTCCGCGACACATAGACAATCGCAGGACAGTCATGCGTTTCAAGCAACATTCTTAACTGGTAATATTTTTCCTCCGCCGAGGTTTTGGTAAAAACGTAATAGGATAGATTCTTTCTCCCTGCGTCGCTTTTGAAAAGTTCCAAATCAAGCGACAGTTTTTCCTTGAAGTAGTTTATTATATCCTCAATTACTCTTAGCTTCGCGGTCGCCGTAAAGCAGGAAACGGGGATTGGCTCCGTCAGCCTTTTCTTTTCTTGGTACTCCTTGATAAAATCCCCGATATATAAATAGTCGACGCGGAAATCCTGCCCCCATGACGAAAAACAGTGCGCCTCGTCAATTACAAACCGCACGATATTACGCTTCAACAGTAAAGTTTCCATAGTTTTTGAACGCAGGCTTTCGGGCGAAATATAGAGTATCGAAGCGGAGCCGTCCTCCACAAGCTCACACGCTTTTGCCCTCTCTATCGGGTCGAGCGCGCCGTTTATGGTGACCGCCTCCGTAATGTTTTTTTCCGCAAGGTTGTCCACTTGGTCTTTCATCAGCGATTGCAACGGCGAAATGACGACCGTCAAGCCCCTGACCGCCTCGCTCTGAATAAGCGCGGGTAACTGGAAGGTAATGGACTTGCCGCCGCCCGTCGGAAAAATTGCAAGCAATGATTTGCCGTCGATTGCCGCCGTCGCCGCGTCTTCTTGAAGCGGCTTCCCCTCGTAAGTTCTGAATGAGGGGTAGCCAAATAACCTTTTAAGCGCGTTTTTGGGGTCAATGGTGCTGTCGCAATAAACGCATCCGCCTATGCAACGGCGACTGCGCAGGTGATAAATTACGTTTTCGACAAGCGGGTAATGCCTTAACACCCACGGCGGCGTCACGGAATATTTATTTTCCGCATTGATTAGCGCGAGCGAATACGCAAGCTCAATAGGCGCGTTTTTTATGTGCTTTGCGACGTCCGCGTTTTCGCAAATTTTGCCGTCAAAATAGTTTTTTATGTTTTTCACACAGTCCGCGTTTGTCGAATAGCCGATAAAACGGAAAAAGTCCCTAAATTCGTTTTTGTCGTGAAGTAAGGCGTAAAAAATACCTTTCAATCTCTCATCCAATAAGTTAAATGCGGATATCTCGTCGAAAAATAAATCTCGCGCGAGTTTTGAGTCTAAAAGCGGGTTGTTATGTTCTTCCTCCGATACTATTTTGTATTGTTTGCCGATTGCATGATACGGTTTGGACGGAAACAGCAGCGGCGATAAGTAAAGCGTATCAATAAACTTTCTGACGGATGAGCGTTGAATAATGTCTTTTACGTACTTAAAGTCATGCTCGAAAGCGTTATGTCCGCAAAGATACTCCGCGCCTTGGATGAACGAAGAAAACGCAGAAAAACTGTCGGCGTGAAATTCCTTGCCGTCATTGCCGACCGCCCCGATATCCAAAACCTTCGTGCCTTGACTGTCGGTTTCTATATCAAAAAACACAATCCGCGACAATACCCTTTCCTCCGTTCATATTGTCTTTTCGTCTTCTATATTGCCATTGTTTTTTTCTGCATCTATATTCTGCCCATAACATCAAGCAGTTGTTGATAGTTCGTTACATCGTGGTATCTGACTTCGCTTGTTGAAAGTTCGTTGAATAGCTTTCGGGCGCAATGAATTTTTGCCGCCTCAATAGCTCGAATATCAAGGCTTGAAAGACTGCCTTTTGTTTCTGCAATAAAGTAAATGTGCTTGACAGAACCCTCGTTAAAAGCAATCGCCCAATCGGGGCTGTAATTGCCGACAGGAGTGGGGATGTGGAATCCACGCGGCAGTTTTGCATAAACGCATACCTCGTTAGCGTTATCCAAATCCTCGGCAAAGCGGCGTTCTACGCTCTTTTCCGCAGTACCGTCCGTAAAAACATAGTCTTGTATGTGCTTGCTTGCCTTAAACGCTTTGTCAAACTCAGCCTTGTTCTTTTGCGCCGTGAATATATCGGCCGCATACACTCCGTCCGTTAAATTGTAGGTTATATGCTCTACGGTCAAAGCGGCTTTCTGCTCGTTAATAAGCAGAATTGCTTTGTTGATAAATTCTTCGGGGTTTGCCCGATAAAACATAAAGGTTTTAGGTGCTATCCCTTGCAAAATCCTGACAACAGTCTTGCGTGTTAGGGTAGTACCGAGCGCAATCTTGCCGATAAGGTCATACTCGACATCAGAACTGACAATTTTCAATTCCTTCGTTTCGGTCTTGCCGTGTGTGAACGAATCGCCGCGCTTTAATGCGTCTGCGTTCATTTCGCTTTTTTGAATACCCGTTGTCGTTACATATTTGAGTTGGGTTACAAACAGCTTGTCGTCCAAATGCCGTATCGCTTTTTTGATAAGCTCATCGCTATCAAAGGTTACATCGTAGGTGTATCTGTGGTTAATCCGCCGCCATAATTCCTGAAACTCTCTTTTGTTGAAGTTATCGTTTAGCTTGTTTTCGACGGTTGATTTGTTCGCATTTTCAATCATATCCTTCGGTAGTTCACCGCTGAATACAGAGCCTATAAGCGTTTGAATACTGTCCGCATAGGGTTTTAATTCTTCGGGTAGCGGGGCAAGCGTACCTGCGGCGGCTTGTGTGCGATAAACTTCGGTTATGTTGTCGTTATCGTCCGCATAGCCGTTGTTGTTGAGGTACATATAGATTTTCTTAGCAAGCCCCTTGTCAAGCTGCCGTGTGTTGCCCTCGGCATCCTTGACAATCTTTGCCTCGAAGTATTCGATGGTTGCTTTTGTCGGACGGTCATAGAGTTCTTCTTTAATCTCTTTTTGCAAGGCGGTAACAAAATCTGCGTAGCTGTCCGAAGCGATAACCGTCAGTTTATTTATCTCGTGAACGCTGATATGCGGAACGCTTGCGTCCATTCTGTCGCCCTCGCTGTTTACGCAAATACGCATACCGCGCCCGACTTCCTGCCTCTTTGTAACCGTGCTGTCGCTCTTTTTAAGAGTGCAAATTTGAAACACATTGGGATTATCCCAGCCCTCGCGGAGTGCCGAGTGGCTGAAAATAAATCGTGTCGGTTCTTCAAAACTGAGTAGCCGTTCTTTGTTTTTCAATATCAATTCGTAAGCGGAAATATCGTCCGAAAGCCCTGCGTCCTCGCCGCGTTTAATAACGGACGGGTCGGTGCTTCTGCCCGTCTTTTTGTCTATACTGAAATACCCGTTATGCGTTTTCTTGCCCTGTAAGCGGCGTAAATAGGCTATATACGGCGTTTCCATATTGTCAAGCCTTATCTTTTCGCTGACAATGCTTGCGTATTCCCGCTCGAAAATGTACGCGTACTCACCGTTGACTTCTGCGCCGCTCTCGTTGTATTGCTTGTATTTTGCCACTTCATCGATAAAGAATAGGGACAGCGTTTTAATGCCTTTATAAAAGTTGCTTTCCTCTTTTTCAAAGTGGGAGAGGATAGTTTCGCGTATCTGAACGCGGCGAATATCCCGCTCGGCAACATTGCCGATAGCCTCACCAATCTTTATAGTTGTGCCGTTAAGGAAAGTAACGGTGTTAGTCAAAGGATTTATGTCGCTGATAACATAATTGTTTTTGTATTGTTCAAGCGGCGGTATACCTTTTCCCGCGCTTTCGTAGTAAAGGTTGTCTTTTGCTTTCAGTATTCGGGGTTCGCGATTTATGCCTTTTTGATAGTTGATTTCAAACTCTATCCTTGCCATCGGCGGCTTGTCCTTTGACAAAACAATTCCGCTCAAATACAGATAACCGCTTGTACCGCGCAGGTTCTTCAATTCAAAGCCCTTGACCTCGATTTTCTTGACGAGTTTTTTGTTGTAGGATTCCAAAGCGTCCAAAACATAGACAAGGTTGTTGACTTTCTTGTGCGTAGCCGAAAAGCTCAAAACAAACAGCGGATTAAAGGTTTTCAGCTTCTCTTGCGTCTTTTCGCCGCCTAATTTTTGCGGCTCGTCAAGGATAACGATAGGACGGTTTTTTGCGATAACGTCGATAGGCTTGCGTCCGGCGAAGTCGTCAAGTACCATATCAATACGCCGAGCGTCCTTGCCCGTAGCGTTAAACGCTTGCGCGTTGATTATCATTACATTGATTGCCGCACTGCTACTGAAAGTGTCAAGCTCCTGCAACCTTGCACTGTTGTAGATAAAGAACCGCGCCTTTTTGCCGTAGTATTCCATAAAGTGGTCTTGCGTTTGCTCAAAGCTCTTTTTCACGCCCTCGCGGATAGCAATAGAGGGAACGACAACGATAAACTTGCTCCATCCGTATTTTTTGTGCAGCTCAAAGATTGATTTTATATAGACATAGGTTTTGCCCGTGCCCGTTTCCATTTCTATATCAAGCGAAACTCTGCCTAAGTGCGTATGCAGTTTATCGGATAACCGAATATTATTTTCGGATTGAATGGCGTGAATATTAGACAGCAGGGCTTCGTCGCTAAGGATAATCTTGGCGTTTTCAAAGCCCGTATCGTCCTTTTCAAAACCGCTGTTGGAGAGGTCGAATATAGACTGCTGTGCGTCCGGCTTTTTAATGCCCAAATCACGGGTATACTTCACGCGGTCAAGGAACGGCTGTCCCTCGAACACCCGCTCAATCGCGTTTACCGCGTCGGTCTGATACTGTTGTATCTTGAATTTGAATTTCATAATGTTCCTCGTCTATTTGTAAAACGCTTTCGAGCCGATTCTTTCTGTCAAAAATTCGAGTTCGTTCGTTCTTTTTATCGCCCGTAATATGTTTTGAAGTATGGCCTCTGAATCCTCTTTTGTTATTTCCTCTTTTGGCTTTTTTATCGTTTTTGTTGCCTTATCTAAATCAACATATAAGGAGTTATTTCTTTCTTTTAACCACGGTTTATATTTGCTCTCGTCATAAATGATTGTCGCCTTAATACTCGGAAGTCCGATTTTATTAACCGTGCCGTCCTGCGTTAGCATACAGTTACTATGCTGATATGCCATTTTCAAACTATGGTCGCGAAAACCCGCTTCAAACTCGCTGTCTGAAACTATATCGTTTATATAGTCGCAAACCAATAAATCCTTTCCCATTTCTTCCAAAGCCGTATAGCTTAACGCAAAACTTTTTGAATAAAAGCCGTTATCAAAAAGAAGTTGCGCCGCCGCTACAAGGTCATTTATATTTTCCCTACACGCGGCGGTTAAATCCCAATAAATTTTTGACGTTCTTTCAATTTTCTTTGTTATGTCGCTTTTCGTTTTCTCTTTCTTTTTTGTTTCCACTATATAACCCTCCTTGCGGTTGTGGGGCTAAAGGTTTAGAAGATTTGGTCGAAGCTGCATGTCTATTTTTTGTCCTCGTCACTTCGCTTATTATCTTTTTTTGTCCAATCGCCCTCTGATAAACTAACTTGTTCCGGACGCGCTTCTCTTATCTTAGCGTCCAACTGCTCCATGGTTATGTGTGCTTTATCTATCGTTTCTTTTAACTCCGCCTTAATGCCAAAAGCACTAATTGATTTTAGTGAGTCGAAATTTATTGTCAAAATAGCGACTAAGGATATACCTGCGAAAATACCCAACAAATCCATTCTATCTAAGCAAGCAAATAGAATTGCTGGTGCATACAAAACAACTAAGCTTATTATCGTTTTAATTGCTTTTTTCTCTTTTCGACCTTTTCTTTTTTCTCTTTGTCATATGTTTTTTCTGACTTTTCTTCCATCTTAAATCACCCTCCTTGTGGTGGTGGGGCTGTATGTTTCAAAGATTTGGTCGAAGGATACCATTATATCGTCGCGCCCGAATGATGAATCACGGAAAACGGCGTATAAGGGTTTGAGTTTGGCGATTGCGGTTACGGTTTCTTTGGTTATGTCTTTGTCAAAACAGCAAATGAGGTTGTCGCCGCCGACGGTGAAAACCTTTTTGCCGCCGAGGGTTTCGACGGTTATCGGGGAGGATAGGTCTACGCCCATATCGAGCATTACTTGGAAAAGCAAATCTTCGGGGCTACGGTCGTCTTTTATATTGTCCTCAAATTGCGACATAAGGTCTTGCGACACCGCCTCGGGGTTGTAGAATACGGGTTTCATGTTGCTTGTATCGGTTTTCAAAACTCGGAAGCCAATATCAAGATTTGTTAAAACTTTGTCGTCTATGGCGGGTGTAACTTTTAAGGCGTACTTGTCGTCAAATGTCAAATTTCCGCTTTCATCAAGGGACGTTTGTCTGCTCATTAGCTTGTTCTTGTCTACGTCAATCGTAATTATTTTGCCTTGTTCTTTTATCTTTTTTCCTGCGCGGCGTATCCGCTCTTTTCCTATTTCGGTAAGTTTTCTTACCTTGCCGTTTTTGTCGCAAAAATCTATCGCGCCTTGTATAGCGTCGCGTTCTTTTTTATCGGAGGCGATTTTTAGGTTTTCATCTAAATCAACGGGTATCTGCGCCATTATATATCTGCGGTTTCCGCCGTCCTCGGCGTTTAACTGCATTACAGCGTGTGCCGTTGTAGCCGAGCCGCTAAAAAAGTCAAGGACTATTGCTTCTCTGTCGTTTGACGTTGCTGCATAGACGGCATCTCTAACTCCGTGTAAACTTTTAGGGTATGTAAACCCCGAACTTCCTAAAAGTTTTTCAACAAGTTTTGTTCCATATTCGCTTGCATCGTATCTTGCATTATTCCAAATGCTACGCATTGTACCCATATCCTTATTGAATATGATTTGTAACGAATTCCGCCCAGACTTAACTTCTAATTTATCACGTATTGTGTCTATGCTTTGCCTCGCATAACGCCACTTTTTTTCGTCGCCGTCGTCAGTCATAGGATAAATGGCAATGCGACCGTTATCTAACTGAACGTTTGCAGATTCGGGGTGGAAACTGTCATTCGGCACTTCGCCAATGTCAACAATCTTGTTATTTTTTACAATAAACGGATAGAAGCAATTTCGAGCGTCGGTTCTATCCGACTCCGTTCCGCTGTCGCGCAGGGTACGAGAATCGACCTCGTCTTTCGGAAAATCTGCTAAATACTTTTTATTGTTTGATGGATAAATGAAAATCCAGTATTCGTTGACGTAAGAGAAGTTATCCCCTTGTTGCCCGCGAGGATTGTGAACAACTGAAACGTGCCCATGTTCGTATGCGCCCTCAATAAACAATTCCTTAAGCAAAAGTGAAACAGTGGCAAACTCATTTTCGTCTATGGTTAGCACAAAAACGCCGTCCTCAGAAAGCAAGTTTTTACCGAGCATGAGCAAAGGGTATATCATTGATAGCCACGACGAATGGAAGCGTCCGCAGGTGCGCGGGTTAGAGACAAGCCGCCCGCCATCTTCGTCGACCATGCCTGCCGCTTCTAAATAGGTGTCTTCGTCAACTGAAAAATCGTTTTTGTAAATGAGATTGCGTCCCGTATTGTAAGGCGGGTCGATGAAAATCATTTTGACTTTATGTAGATATGTTTCCTGCAATAGTTTCAAAACGTCGAGGTTGTTACCCTCTATATATAAATTTTTCGTGGTGTCAAAATTCACACTTTCCTCACGGCAAGGGCGAAGTGTGCTTGTAATTGGGCTATTTGCAAGCAAAATGCTACTTTTCTTGCCAGTCCAATTTAAGTGGTATCGCTCGTCTGCACCCTCCACGGCAAAGCCCGACAGCTCTTGCCGAAGCAAGTCAAAATCGACAACCCGTGCCATTTTGCCGTCCGCGCCGATACTTTCGGTTACGCAATTCGGAAACAACGCCGCTATTCTCTCGACGTTCTCGCTTACCTTATTCGGTGTCTGCATTTTTAACTTATCCATTGTTACATCCTCCTTGCTTTAAGGGCAGTTTGTAATAGCTTAATTTGAATTTGTTGTCTTTTTCTTGTAAGTTCATTTTATATGTCGGAATACCCTTGTCCCTTACGAGTTCTTTTATCATTCTTTCATTGACCTCGGATATTTTACAGCCTAAATACACCGCTTTGGGACGCAAAGTTATGGTGTTTCCTTTGGGCTTCGGTTCTAAGCAAGTATAAATTACGCGCCATTCTTTTTCGTATTTCCAATCAAGAGCCTTGATAATATTTGCCTTGATATACAGGAACACGTCTGGCGTAATAAACGGCATTTTGTCGTCGTATATTTGTTGCATTGCTAAATGTCCCGCCCTTTCAATAAGCAAATTTGAAGCATCAAAACGCTCTTTGCGATACAGTACAGGATACGCGCTGACAAAATATTCGTAAGAACAAGGCTTTGTTGGACAACTATCGTATGGTGATTGTAAGTTTCTCAAATCATATTCAACGGCAAATCCCCTGTGATAATCCGCATAATGACTCCACATAAGCATGGATTTTATTTTTTCAGAAAAACACGCAATATATGTTTTGTTGGCGTTTATGTCGTTAATAGTGGCTTCTATTTTATCGCATATTTTGACAACCTCACCCTTGACTTTTTCTACAATGTCGCCCTCTAATCCGTCCACCTTGCTTATTCCCGCGTTGTATTCCGTATCGCCTAACTGCTTTACGAAATCGACCGCCATGCCAATAAAATTCGTCATGTTCGGCAAATCGGAAATTTTTGGCGACTGCGCTATGTTTCGCATTGTGTTAATCGGATCAAGAATGTTCCCCTTATTCCATTTGCCAACGTCCAATTTTAGCAAATCGTCATTGAAGAAAACCTTGCAATCATACGGGTCGTTAAATTTGGATGGCGTATTAAAATATACTGCGTCCCTTAGGAGCGCGTCAAAATTTTTCTCGTTACAAGTCCTATATCTATACAGTTTACCGGGGATTATCCCACGCACCATATTAAGAATATCGACTGTTTTTTCTTTCGATTTCGGGTCGTCGCCGCTTATATTAGCCGAAAACAGCTTTTTTTCAAACTCCTGTACTTTACTCATGTGTCTAATTGTTGTCCTCGTCCTTTTTGTTTTTGCCTTTTAGGGCTTTTAGTTGCTCTTTTTCTAATTCGGGGATTGACTTTTTGGGGGTAGGTAGGTTTTCAGGCATAGTACCGCCGATTTCTTTTATTGCTTTGCGGACGGCCTTACCCACCTGTTTATGCACAACGTTTGCGGCGGCAGGGGTTTTTACCCCGTCCCTTTTTAACTTTTCTTCCGTTTGGGTAACGCGGAATATATTTGCCGCAAGCTCCGTGCTTCCCATATAATCGAGTATGTGCTGCCCCTCGCTTAATCCCTTGCGGGCGGCAATGATTTTGGCGGTTTCGCCGCCGTACAGCCCCATATATCCGTAGTCTTGGAATGTCGCGTATTGCTCTTGTGTGCGTATGCCACTGCGATGAGCCGCTTCTACAAGAAGCATATTCTTTTGCCGCATATCGCCGCGTAAAAACAGCCGGCGTTCGTCCTCGGTTAAAATGGCGTACAGCTCATTAAGTTCCTGCTGACGTGTTTTTACGGCAAAATAGGTTTGTCCCAACGCTATTACTTCTTTGCGCGGGTCACCGTTCATGACGATAAGATAGCAGGCGTAGCGAGAGAGTTTGTAGTCGAGCATCTCTTGTTTTCTGAGTTTTTGACCTTGCTTCCCGACGTCAGGAAGCAAGGTTTTATTAACCACGGGTACGTCACTGTATTTTTTGAGTTCAACAAAATTGCTCGGTACATCCTGTTGGCTAATCTTGCAGCTTATCATAGCCTGCTTGATAACCTTGTTGAAATTCTCCCATTTAGCGTACTGTAAAACGGGCATAAGCTCTCTGGCGTACCAAAACTCCGCCATAGGTTTGACAAATTCGACGAGCGTGTTTATACCGTCCTCGTCCGTATGCCTTATGTCGTCAAATGACTTTTGTCTATTGAAATCCATTATGATAATTCCTCCCGTTCAGCTTTTAGTTGTTTCAGTTCCTCGTTCAGTTCGATTCGCTTGTTAGGTTGCTTTTCGTTGTCGACCTTGCTTTGTAGCCTCGCGATATTGCGTTCTATCGCTGAGAGCCGCTTATATCTTACCACATAATCCGCTATGTTTTCCGCTGTCCTGCGTTGTATTGGTATAAACGCCTCCGCTATATCCTCGTATAGCTCGGTAAGCTTTGCGCTTCGTCGCTCTATGTTCAGCGTGTCGCTCCGTAAAAACTCTTTTTCGCTCTCGAACAGTTCACCTTCAAGCGTGAAATAGCTTTTGCCGTGCGCCGTAAACAGTATCGGATAGGGAATGGCTTTTTGTATGGCAGAAAGCTCGCACTTGTTTGCCGCTCCGCTCTTGAATACCGCTGCGAAAATTTGAATTTCGGTTATTTCGTCGCCGTGCCGAAAACCTGCCGTGTCGGGGCTTATCTTATAAAGCCACGTTACCGTGTCAATATCCGAAAGCTCCGTCTTGAAACGGTTTTTGGGTATCCGTTTATTAACTTTTGCGCTGGTTAGGTCAATCATGTTTCCTCGTTTAACTGCTCACCATTGCCGTGCATATCTGGCAGTTTATGAAATCCTATTGTATCAAAAATAATGTGTGTATTATCCTCGTACCACTTGCTCCATCTAAGCGGTTCTTTTTCTATAATTCTGTTCGCATTTTCGTAATTGAAAACCAGTAACAGCAAATCCTCAACCACATCGAAGCAATTCTCAATTTCATCGTCAAATATTTCGGAAAAATCCCACCATTTGCTGTGTGCTGGGTGTGCTGTAAAATTGTTTCTTAGCTCATAAAGGTTTTCCAATTGTTCAACATTCTTGATTTCAACCCTGAGATGATATTTTAGTGTATCTCTCCAATTAGTTTCCCCCGACACCTTTTTGCGCTTTCTCATATAATCCACGACAGCATCTACTACGCTCTGCAAATCAGTTATTGCACTTCGCCAAAAGCCTTCATTTTTTAACCTTTTTGCCTCAATATAATAGTAAACTATTCTATTTATGTCCGGGTCTAAGCAGTTGATTTTGTGTGCTATATCCCTTACACTTTCACCCAATTCGCTTTCTGAGTATTCCACATCATCAAAAAATTTTTCTATGCACGACTCGCGTTCTTTTTTCCAATCGCTATGTCGTGTATAACTACCTGACCTTTGGAAAAATTCTAAGCCTATGTCCTCGCAATATGATAAGGCTGCTAATATATTCAATTTGCTTGCCCTAAAAATATACTGCACAAGGAAGTGGAATTCACCATCAATAATTTCGCTTATATATTCTAACTTGCTGATTTTTTTCCATCCAAACCACCAATCCGGCACAGCGGTGGCTATTCGAAGTTCATCACCTACGGTTTTGCAAAATAGATTTTCCGCCTTAAATGTCAAATCAAAATCATGCAAATGCTGTATCCCCTCATCTTTGAAAATCTTTGAATACTCACGTTTCTTTATTTCTGCCAATGCTCTATCCAATGACCGGGAGAGTTCCTTCCTGTCGTTTTCTGTATAGCCAACACCGAGTGATTGACAAATTTTACTCTTGTACTTATTAAAGTTTGAATTAGCCATTACTTCACCACCACAAAGCATATAAGCTCGAAGTCATCAAGACCTTTTATGTCGCCCGTTAGGGCAGTAGTGCCGCCCGCCGTGAAAAGGCTGTCAATATCTTTTTCCGCTTTCACACCGATTATGCTGTCAACCGCCTTTTCAAGCAGCTTGCTATACTTGTCCATCTTGTAACCGTCTGCCGTGTCGCGGTTGAACGGGCGGTAAACGGATTCTATCGGTTCTGTTTTGCCTTTGCTTGCAACCCTAACAGCGTCAAGAATTTGCTTTACGGACAGGTGGGTGTGTATAATTTCGCCCTTATCGCTAAGGTAAACCAAATAATAGGGGTGCAGTAGGTTTTGGTTTTTTATGTTGACGCTCTTGTTGTAGTTTTTCAAAACGAAAACCACGCCCGACACAATGCCTCTGCTTTCGTCCTTTGGAATAACAGCGTGCATTCCTTTCGGGGCTTTGGTTTGTTTCCCATATATTTTTTTGAACTCAACCGCGTCCATACGGAACTCGTTAAGCCCTAAGTCGCTTATACTTATGCCGTTGTTTGCGTCCTCTAAGTCGATATTTTCACCTTCTTGGAGTTTCTTGATTTGCACCTCGCGGTAGTCGTCCATCTGGTCGTCGGGGTTCAATACATTGTCGTCTGCCGTTGCCGTCTGGTCTACTATCGTCATTCGGCTCTTTACACGGTCGGTCAGGTTTATGTACTCGTTAAGAGGCAACGGCGGCCAAAAGTTTATCAGCCCCACAACTTTGTTCTTACTCTTTAATCGGTCAATACGCCCAAAGCGTTGCACAATGCGGACGGGATTCCAATGAATATCGTAGTTTATGCAAATGTCGCAGTCCTGTAAGTTTTGACCCTCGCTTATACAGTCCGTAGCAATAAGAACATCAATATCCTTAAAGCTATCGTCAAACTCCTTTTTGTCAATCTTGGTGCTTAATCTGATATTCGGGTCTGCAACCGTTTTCTGCCACCGTTTCATATAGGCAAAAGCGGTATCTCGGTCTTTGCTTACGGGGGAAAACATTGTCAAAATATCGTTGGTGCGTTTAGGGTGGTGTTTAAGCGTCGTCTTGTTTTGCTGCCCCTCAACGATTGCGCTTTCTAAGCCGTGCTTTTCCTTTACCCACTTGGCGATATTATCGTATAGGTAGTGTGCCGTATCCGCAAAAGCCGAGAATATGAGGATTTTTTTGTTGCCTTCGTTCATGGGATTGGCTAATTTTTCGTCGATGATACTTTTTAGGGTTTGCGGTCTATGTCGGCATAGTCGATTTTAACTTCCTTGCCTTTGCTTGTTTTGGAAAGGTTCAAGCCGCCGTCCTCGTCCGCGTCGAACAATTCATATTCAAAAACCTTTCTTGATGCGGCGGCGTTCGGGTAAAGCGTTCCCGCGTCGAAACGGTCAAGCGTCCGTATCTCGTCAAGGTTTAAGTCGAGTATTCCGCGCATAGTCAGTCGGAACGCCTCGACGCTACTTTCCAATCTTTTGAGAAGATTGACCGCCATCAGTTTTTTCAAGCCCTTGTTTTGGCGGGAAAGTGTCATTGTGCTTGTCTTAAAATCCACGCTGAAACGACGCTCATATTTCTGAATTTGGCTGTCTAAAACATAATCGAATAATCCGTAAACCGCAAGGCTCAAAGATTTTATTGACCTGTATATTTCCTTGTATTGCGGCACATCAGTCCGTTTGGTCAATTCGGGGCTAAGTGAACGCGGAGGCAATCTGTCGGGAAACTTGCCGATTTCGCTTGTGTTGTAGTATTTGACGATGTTTTTGCGGCTTCTTGCAATCGTAACGCTGTCAAGTAAAATCTTAAAGTCAATGCTCAAACTGTCGATAAGGTCTTTGGTCTTGCGTTCGCTTGCGGGCTTTTTGCTCCACTCGTTGAAAGCCGCTTGCGCCCGCGAAAAAATGGTTGCTATGTTGCTTGTCGTATTAAGGCTTTTCTCAAAGCCGTCATAGTCCTGCGCATACGCCAATGCAAGTTGGTTTTTAAGGTCGTTATATCGGTTGTTGACAGGCGTTGCCGACAGCATAAGCACTTTGGTTTTCACACCCGCTTTTATCACTTGGTTGATTAAAAAATCGTAGCGTGTTTCCTTATCCTTTACGGGGTTGTTGTTTCGGAAGTTATGGCTTTCGTCTATGACCACTAAATCGTAGTTGCCCCAATTTACCGTAGCAAGGTTTCTGCCGTTGTGCGCCGTGCCGCCGCGCCCTAAGTCCGTATGGAATAAAACCTCGTAACGGATTCTGTCCTCGTAAAAAATGTTTGTCGTATCGTTTACGCTTCCGCTGTATTGTGTCCAATTCTCTCCAAGCCGCTTAGGGCAGAGAACGAGTATGCTTTTATTGCGGAGGCTGTAATACAGAATCACGGCAAGGGCGGTAAAGGTTTTTCCCAAGCCTACGCTGTCGGCAAGGATACAACCGTTATGCTTTTCAAGTTTGTTTATGATTGAAATAACGCCGTCTTTTTGAAAATCAAAAAGCATTTTCCATAGCTTTGTATTCTTGAACCCCGTTGCCTCGTTGGGCATACTGTCCTCGTTGAGGTCGTCCAAAAACTCCGTGAAGATATTGTAAAGGATTATGAAGTATAAAAATTCGGGGCTGTTTTCGTTGTACGCACTCGATATATGCTCAACTATTTTATCGGTTATATCGACAAGTTTTCCCTTGTCGTCCCATATCTCGTCAAAGCGTTTGAGAACCTCCCGCGTGGTCGTTCCTTCCGTGCCGTCAAGTTTTATCACCGACCGCATAAGCGCGTCGTCTTTCTCGTAGCCCAAGTCGGGAACAGTAAAACCGTTCACGCCGTGATAAAGAGTATTATCTACCGCTATGTGCGGTTGCATTGCGCCGCCGCTGATATTTGACTTGAATTTTGCCCTTGACCTTATCCATTCGGCACATTCTCTTGCGATTGCTCTTTGTGAAAGTTTGTTGCGAAGCCTGACTTCAAACTCCGTGCCATATATGCTGTTCTCGCTTATTTCGTTAGGCAGAAAAAATTCGCGTTTTTCTTTCTTTAATTTTTCGGCAATCTCGCCTTCTATAAAAGCGGGGGATGAAAATATAAAGCGCAGTTCCTCAATGCCCTCTAACTCTTTTTTCAATTCGTTGAATGCGTAAATAGAAAAGCACGAAGCCGCTATCCGTAGCTTGCTCCCGTTTTTAATCTCACGCTTTAAGTCGTCGCCAAGTAAAATTGTTTGGTTATCAATCAGCTTCACGCTTGCTCTCCTTTGCCATCTTTATTGTCAAAGGTTATTCCGTGCTTTTCACATAGCTTATCGAATTTGTGCATTACGAGTTTTGTCGCCTTGTATTGCCCATTTTCCCAACGGTTGATCGCTGAATAGGAAACACCGAGCAACTCGGCAAGTTGCGTTTGAGTTATTTGTAATTGACCTCTAAGTTCTAAAACTTTCTTGCTAAATTCCATTGCTATAACCACCTTTCGCAGTATGTCTTATATTATAGCACTTTTCTCTTTGGATTACAAGCCCTAAACGCTCGTTTTGAAAATAATTATTAAAATACCCATGAGTGTTGCTCACGGGTGCGTATCCTTTTTTCTTATCTTTTTCTCGCCTTTGCCGCTTAAATCGTATAAGAGGCGAAGGTGAATGGTGTCGCTATGTGCGCTATTCCTCAATCTCCCATAAAAGACAAGTATCGCTCTTTGAAACAAAATCGGCTATGCGGTCGGACTTATCGTTTACGCAAACTATGTCGCCCATGTGAAGCGTTTTTCCGTCACCTTTGCCCGCCCATCGGCAAGTGTCACAAATTTTCTTGGACTGGCTTTCTTTCGTGTCACTCATTTTCAGTTTCCTTTGTTTCAGAAATATCAATTATACCCTTGGGGGCGTTTTTTTTCTTTAAATATAACGCCGCTTGCGGAAGCGGATTTCTCATTTTACTGTTGTACGCCATCAGCATTGTCTCGGCATATCCAAGCGCACCCCCTTTACGCTCCGCAGCAGTACGTCCCAAATCTCTCAAGGACAGAGAGCCGACCTTTTCCTTGAATAAATCATCCCGCAAATCATCACCGAACGCGACTATCAAAAACATTATGCCTCGAAGTACGTTTGCCGTCAGCGAATTTGAATCGCCCTCCCACGCCCCGAAACAAAGTCGAAGTGTGCGGTCTAACGTTTGGTAGCCGTAGTTTTGAAATATAAATCCGAGTGTTCCGACTGCCGTAATGGTACCAGCCGTTTTTTTGTATGAAATAGTAAAGCCGTAATCTTCAACTATCGACTTAATAAACAGTTCCTCATCGTTTCCCGCCTCTATGCCTGCCTTGAATATATCGTATGCCGAAAGTGCTCGATTGTACTTTTGTTGCTTGGCGAAAATATCCGCCTCTGTTTTGTAGTCTAAATCGTTGTAAACCATACACCAAACGGGCGTGTCTCGCGAACCCGAAACGTACGCTACTGTTTCGATTGTGTGTTGTCCGTTAAAAACGTTGTTCATCCCGTCACGTCTGCTGACCCTGACGGGATTTATTTGATATAAATCGAAATTTTCCGCTATACGCCGAATATGAAATGCGGACAAATTCCTCTGGTATTCTTGGTTTGAAACCAAGTTATTTATCGGTATCAGCTCAAAGTTTACCTTTGGTATAAATTCACTAAAATCCATTTATTTATCCTCACAAACTGTGGCAAGCATTTTATCAGCAGCCGCTTTTAGTTCGCCCAACGCCGTCTTTATTTTTTCACGAGCAGTGTCCGAAATCTCGGAAAACTTTGTAGTTGTTCGTACTCGGTTTATCGAACTGACCCACGACGGCATTGTCAGAGCGAGGCTCTGTATCTCTGCGTTCGGGTCATATTCTGGCATTTCCTTTATCGCTCCTATCTGCATTTGCGCCAGTTGTACCTTGTTTGGTGTATTTTCTACCATCATGCCTCTCTCGTTAGTGTATCCCATATAAGCGTTTGGATTTTTTATCAAATCCACGCCAACGCGCTTTATTTCCTGTGGCGAGAGTCGTGCAATCTTTATGACGCTTTCTTGCGTAAGTTTAAGCTGCCCTGAAATGATTTTATCACTCAACTCGGGTGTCACTTTGGTTATTGTGTCAAGGGCTCTTGCATATCTGCCGTACCTAACCACTGTAGCAGGACCGATACGGTATTCTTTACTAATCTTTTCTCCGGTGTTTCGTGTATTTTCATCAAATTCTGGTTTTTTATCATTTTGATAAAAAACCTCCCCGATAGTGTATTGATTTATTCCGCTTGTGTTTCTTTGCTCGTTCAACCTCTTTTCCACCTCGTACCTCTTTCCTATCAAGTAACGCCGCGTTTCCTCAGATATATTCCGCCGCCCGAGCTGGTTGGCGCAAATCCATGAAATTGCGGATTCTCTGCTCTGAAAATCAATATTATCTATTGCGAATGGAATTTTGTGCTTGGTACAAATTTCGTAACGGTTGTGCCCGTCGATTATGGTTTCATCCCAAACAACGAGCGCGTCCCTGCAACCGTCTTGAAGTATATTTTCTTCAAGTTGCTTTCGCTCCGCCGCCGAAAGCGGCGAGATAAACCGTTTGAATTCTTCGTCCGTTTTTAGCTTATAATTTTTTTTATTATTTTGCATAGATGGTCTCCGTTTAGAGCATCGACTCCGAGCTTCCGACGTGAAATCTTAGAATATTCTCGCCGCGAATATAGTCTCCTTGTATCTTATATGACAGGCTCTCCTTCCATCCGCTGCTTATGCTCAATATATTTTGCATGAGAGCCTTGCTGTAAATCACAACCTCGCGTTTTCTTGCCGCCTCGGGTTTTAGCGACGGGACGCGGTGCGCACGTCTGTCCACACTGTCGCCATGCAAAACCACCAAAGTTCGTTCCACAGGGCTGACAAGTAAAAGAATATATGCGGGACTGCCTATCATTTGAAGCGTCGTCCGTGTTATTGATATTCGATTCTTTTTTAAGTCGATAAGTATCGTCGGTTGCATTATGTACCTCCTCTATTGTCTGTTGATTCAGCTATGCTGGTTGCCCCGTCAATCGACGATTCAGTCGGCTTTTTGTTATCAATCACGCTAATAACAGTGTAACCCTTGAAAACTCTCGCCTCCATCTGCCTGCGATGTTCCGCGACGGTGGGTCCAAACGCCTCTTTCCATTCCAACGGAAGTACGGGCGTCCGCGAGGCTCTATATTTTCCGTCGCCTTTTATCATTCGTGGGAACGTTAAGACCGAGTCAAGGTTGAAAACAAACAACACTTCGTCACCGCTCCTGAATATTCTGCCGAGTAACTTGTACCTGTAATTTGCAGTCCACCCCGTTAAATCCACCAATTTCGACATAAATTCTCTACCTGTGACTTGTTTTGGAGTCCGTTTTGCTCCGCGCGTACACCAGACAAAGGCTTCCTTCTCGTCTTCAAAACATGGACGTATCACTAAGTTCCGCTCCTCTTGGTGTATCAGGATTTGGATATATTCAACCTCGGGCAACCGCCTTATACAAGCCGTATTGACTGACACTATGTTGCCACAAAATGAAATTATCGGCTCGTTTATATGTGCAAAAAACTCGCCGCGTACCACTTGATACCCGTCAAAGCTGAATGTTTCATCGTGCGGGACTTCGTCGCCTACAATCTTGATTGCTCTTGAATTGGTCATATCTACATTTCCTCTTATTTCTGCGAAGTCTTTTTGCTCATTTCTCATACGTCGTATCTCCTTGCCTTATGCCGTCTACTATACTTTTGATATTGTCTGCAAGGCACTCGGGTGTTTTTATATTCAAACATAATTCGCTTTTGAAAGGTTGTCCGTCCGCCGTTATACTCCATATGCCGCCGATGTCTATCGCCGCCGTTTCCCGTGGTCTTGTTCGCTCGTAATGCCCAGTACCAAAGCCTACCAACATCGAATGAGGAAATGCCCTAACCGTTTTCCCTGTTGTAATATCCTCGTATATTGCACCCGCGGGAATGAATACTTCGGTTTCGAGCATATCAAAAACAAGCACGGCTTCGTTCCCTTTTTGCCTGCCTATGCCGCGTACCCGGTATCTGCAATCGGAATCCCAATCAAAAAGTTCGTACAGTGTGTTAAGAAATGCCGTGCCCTGTATCTGCCTCGGCAAATACTGGTCTCCCACAATCTTTGCCCATCGTATCGCGTTCCTGTTTTCTTTCGTGCATGGACGCACGGCGAGTAAATGCTCCGTCGGGTTAATAAGTATTTCGACATATAACGTATTGGTAAATTTTCGCAGGCACTCGAGTCCGAACCACAAAAATTCTGTCGAAAACGTCATGCTTTTGTTCCTTAATGTATTGAGAAACTGCGCCCGCACAACCTCATAACCGCGCAAATCGAAATTGCCCGAGTGCGCCTTTATATCCATTTGCCGCTGTATCGAATGTTCCCTATCGCCATATGCGGAAAGCGATGCCGCCCTGTAATCCTCCGCACGAAAAGCCGCCCAACGCGGATTCAGCGAAACAAAACCCAAGAGTGCACCCTCCGTTATTACCTTTAACTGCGGCAATATCCCTTTGTTCCCATATTTTGCGTTTGCAATAAGTCTTTGGACGGCGATAAAGTCGTCACGGGTTATTATGGGGTTATGGTGATTCCTTTTTCGCCACTGCGGCAGTTTGCCATTGTTTTTAAGCGACTTGTGGTTGCGAAAATTTGGAGTGTACGACTTTTGAGATAAAACGTCGCCGCAATGTCGTTCATTCTGCAAAATTTGTAGAACGGTTCCTGCCGACCAGTTGGTATTCCAAGCGATAAAGTTACCGTCTTTGTCTTTTATTGGTTTGTTTGTCCTTAGTCTGAGAGCCATTAGTTTTTGCGCTATTTCTGCACAGGTATACCCAAATAAGTACATGAAAAAAATAAGCCGTACCGTTTGCGCCTCTTCCTCGTTAACAACAAGATGACCATCCTCGTCCAAGTCGTATCCGAGTAGTTCGGGCGTCCAAGCAATCCCGTATCGTGAACGATTAACGTATGCGTCTTTTAATAAAATGCTCTTCCACTCGGATTCTTTTTCGGCGAATTGTGCACTCGAAACTAACGCCGATTCGCTATATTCATTAAGTGTGTATATATGCTCAAGCACAAAGTATACACCGACGGGCGGATTAAGCTCCGCCAATTTTCTTGTGTTTTCAAGACAAATCAATAAATTCCTTGCAAATCTTGAAACGCTTTTTACAATGATGAGGTCAATCTTTCCATCCTTGCAATCCTGTATCATCTGTACAAACTGCTCGCGTTTTGTTGTCGTAGTACCCGATTTTCCCTCGTCCGCGTAAATCTTGACTAACGTCCAATTAGGACGCGTTTTCACTAAGTCCGCGTAGATTTTCTCTTGCATTGCGAAAGACTGTGTCTGATTTTCGTCGTCGGTCGAAACGCGAATATACACTCCCACCCGTTTGGGAGAGTCGTCTTGGAAAATATTGGTGACAGGCTGTTCCTGCGCGGGAATATAGTCTATGTCGTCGGTGTTGGTGTTCCGATGCCGCTCCCATGCCTTTTCTTTTTTTTCCGCTTTGCTTCTCGGCGGTATGTAATCTTTATAATCTTTATTGTCTTGCACCCGGCGTCTCCTCTTTTGATGTATGTATTCTAATTCGTAATCGCCATAAATCTTATCATTTTTGAAGCCGTTGGGGCTAACACTATACTAACCGATTTTTTCTTAAATCCCCGTTTTTCGGTTACTTTAATACCCAAAATATTGTATAATACCTTTGTTTCGGGCATGATTGCGAAAATTGCCTCGCATCAAAAAACGTGACTAAATAATTTGAGAGGCAATTATGGAATATATCGACAAATTAAAAAAACTGTTTTATAAAAAAGGTTGGAGTTTTCGTGAACTCGGTTTGCGCTGCGCGCTTTCAGAATCCGCCGTCAAAAACATAATATACAAAAAGTGTGCGCCGTGCGTCCCGTCACTTGAAAAACTCTGTGCTGCGCTGGATATTTCTTTGCCCGAATTGTTTTGCGGAGAGGATAAAATAGTCCTTAAAAAAAGCGACGAGACGGTTGTCCTGTCCACCGCCCGCATCTTTTTACCTACTGAAGCCAAAAAACACTTTCTTCAATTCGTAAAAAGCCTTTGCGAAAAATAGGTCGCTATTGCGTCCTCATTTTTTTCGCCCGTTTGTTGAGCGGGCTTTTTTCGATTACTTTAGTCCCTGCCGCGAGGTTTCTCTATGGTCGCCCGCCCAATTTTTCTATAAATAATAAAATATGTCATCAAATAGGTTGCGCTTGTTCCAAATTATGTGGTATAATTCTATTGTAATAATCAAACGGGTTGCGCTTACTGCTCGTTGATTGTAAGGCGGCCTTAAACTGCAATATCAAATCGGTGCCGATTCGGACAACCTCGCAGTACGCATATCGCACCACTCGTTCCGCCAATACTTTTCTTCCTATTGGAAATATCCATAGGTAAATCAACCCCGTTTACTGAAAAAGGCGGCTTATCACCGTCTTTTTCTGTGTTTTCTGCGTCATATTTGTCAATCTCTATGTTATTTGCTCTATTTTCTTCTTCAAAACCGCTGTTGCCGTTTGCCTTTATCATAAAATCCTGCGCCGTTATCTCCAAATTTAGCCCTCCGCTTAACGGCAACGGCGCCAAATTTGCATAAATTTCCACCTTGTCCTTAAACACCAAAATTTTATTTATAACCACTGCAAGACCGTCTTTTTGGCTTCAAAGTCCCCGTTTGTCAAAGTGTCTTGGGCTTTTTTGTACACAAGCCTTAATTCGTCCTTTGCCGCCGTCAAGCAACGACTGATTTTGACAGCCGGTAAAGCTTAACCTGCGACAAAAGCTCGGACAGGCAAAGAATACTTATCTCCATTTGTTCGGCGACGTCCTCCGGCTGAAGCTCAAGGCACTGTTCAAGGCGGATTAAGAAAAGCTCAAGATAGGCTTCGAAGTCGTCCGCTTGACCCGCCGCAAACAGCCAAACGCGCGAAAACAGGCGCATGACCGGCCGGGAATTGTTTGCGCCGCCGGAATAACCGCCGTCAGTGCCAAAATTGCCGCCCGCGCCCGAATAGCCGGAATTACCGTAAACACCCGAATAATCGTAAGCGCCGGAATAACCGCCCGGACAGCCCCCTGCGGGCGCCATGCCGCCGCTGAAAGCGCCGGTGTCGTGGACGGGAAGCACAAGCAGCGGAGGGTCGGGCTCGCCTGTCCATGCCAAAAGGCCGACGGAGGCAAAAGCCATAGGCCTCCATGCCGACGGCATACCCGCATACAAATTCTCGACGCCGTAATTAAGCGCGCCGACAAGGGTTGCGGCGGGCCCCCCGTTTAACACCGCATATTGGTTAAAGCTGTAATTGTTGGGCCAAGAACTGCCGCCCCCATTCCCTACAGCATTAGCGTTTGCCAGATAGCAGTTATTTTTTATTTGGTCGCCGCTAAAAAGCCCGCCCACAATGCCGCCCTTGGGGCCGCCGACAAGCGCACCCGCGTTATAATTATTAAACACGGTGTTGCCGTAACTGCCCGCAGGCCCGTAAGGGTCCAAGCGCCCGACAATCCCGCCGACAAAGCCGCTCAGGGCGTAAAGCGCCCCCGTGTTGTAGTTGTTGGATATTTCGTTATAGTTGGACTCGACAAAGCCCGCTATGCCGCCGGTGTCAACCTCGCCCAGGACCACCCCCGCGTTAAAGCTGTTCGCTATTTTACTGCCGCCCTGAATACGCCCCGCAATACCGCCGGCGCAAAAATAACTCTCGACCGCCCCCGTATTAAAGCAGCCGTCTATCAGCACGTTGCCGGCATAATACAGGCCGCCTCCCGTGCTCATGCCCGCGATAAAGCCGGCGATGCCGCCGGTGCCGCGGAAGCCCCCGATATACCCCGCGTTATAACAGCCCGCTATTATGCTCGGGGTTATGATTTGCTGCTGGTATTCGTCCTCGCCCACGGCTTTTGACGCTACGCCCGCGATGCCGCCGACATTCCAATACCCCTGCACGGTCCCCGTGTTATAGCAGTTTATTACCGTACTGCCGTACATACTTCCCACAATCCCGCCGGCGTTGTCGCAAAATCCGCCGCCGATAAAGCTTTGCTCGACGCCGAGATTCCGCACAACCGCGTACTCTATGTACCCGAACAGCCCCAAATCGTAATAAAAATCGTAGTAATCGTTATCGTAATAACGGCTGTCGTAACAAACGCTTTCTATCGCGTAGACGCCCCTGACCGCAAAACCCCCGCCGTCGAAAACCCCGCAAAAGGGCGAACTTTCCGTCCCTATCGGCGCCCACAAATTTAAATCCGCGGTAAATTCGTCCCACTCGTCCCAGCGGTACACGTCGTTTAAGTAAATATTGTCCGTCAGGACAAAATACTCGCCGGCATAGCTGTTGCCGCTACCCACCTCCTGCGCCAGCCATGCAAGCTGCTCGCCGTAATAAAGCTCCCAGGGCGCGCTCTCGCTACCGTCGCCGACATTGCCGATTGTAAAATCCTCCGCTCCCCCGCCCCACGCGCCGTAGCCGTCATAGACCGCGAAAAGCTCTGTGTCGTCCTCTACCGCGGCGTTAAAGTCGTAGGGCTGAAGCTGCGCGTCCGCCGTATCCGTCCAATACTCAAACAGGCTGTACGGCCTTTTGGGGTCAAGCTCCGGCCT
>Ga0123353_10002111_pt1 | contig 24579 bp, 12 predicted proteins | sample TergutLab28metaG_3_FD_92763 | JGI IMG/M metagenome (GOLD analysis project Ga0123353, IMG submission 92763) | Labiotermes labralis P3 segment gut microbial communities from Petit-Saut dam, French Guiana - Lab288 P3 | ecosystem: Host-associated > Arthropoda: Insects > Digestive system > Gut ... | reverse complement strand
TTCATCTCGAAGGCGTATTCGTCCACCCTGAAGGCGACACCGAAGGCCTTGGCGCCGTACTTCGCGCCGCCGTCCGCCGTGATCGTGGCAGTGTAGTCGCCGCCGGGAAGCCCCGTGACGGGGACGACGGTGAACGTGCCGCCCTTGCCCGCCGCAAGGACGAGCTCGTCAGCGGAGAGCGTGAAATTCCCGCTCGACGAGGCGAGCGCGAACGTCCCCGCATGGTGGCCCGTGTTCGTAACGGTAACGGTGAGCGGGGTCAGCGCGGCGTAGCCCACGTTGTTCGTCGGGAACGTGTGCGTCGTCGTCTGGCTCAACTCGAAAGAGTAATTGTCCGAGTCCACCGTGATGATGAAGTCCTGGGTGTAGTCGAGGGGGACGAAAAGGCCCCATCCGGCGCTGCCGTTGTCAACGTGGATGAATGACTCGCGTTGCGTCGTCGTGCCGTCGCCAAGATTGTTGTAGGTGTTTAGTCCGCACGCCCAGAGGGTGCCGTTGGTCTTGAGGGCGAGCGTATGATACTGCCCCGGGGCAACCCGTGCCCAGTCGTCGTTCCCTGCGACCTTGACCGGCGAGGAGCGTGACGGCGTCGTCGTGCCGAGACCAAGCCGGCCGTGGTCGGAGTTGCCCCACGCCCACAGGGAGCCGTCCTCTTTGATCGCCATCGAATGATGCGTCCCCGCCGTGGCGGAAGCCCAGTCGTCGTTCCCCCAGACCTTGACCGGCGCGGGGCGTGGCGTCGTCGTCGTGGTGTCGCCAATCTGTCCGTAGGTGTTCATCCCCCACGCGTAGAGGGTGCCGTTCGCCCTGAACGCCATCGAGTGATAGCCGCCGCACACAATGGCGGAAGTCCAGTCGTCGTCCGTGCCGACCTGGACGGGAACGAGGCGTTGCGTCGTCGAACCGTCACCCAGTTGGCCGTAGAAATTGTACCCCCACGCCCACAATGTGCCGTCCCGTTTGAACGCCAGCGAATGAAAGTCCCCCGCCGAGACCGCCACCCAGTCGTCGCCCGTGCCGACCCGGGCGGGCGCGTTCGTGTTCACCGTCGAATTGATGCCGAGCTGTCCGTTGCCATTCACGCCCCACGCCCACACTGTGCCGTCCTTTTTGAGCGCCAGCGAATGGGTGTACCCCGCTGAGACCGCCACCCAGTCGTCGTCCGTGCCGACCTGGGCGGGCGCGTTCGTGTTCACCGTCGAACGGATGCCAAGCTGTCCGCTGCTATTCAAGCCCCACGCCCAGAGGGTGCCGTCCAGTTTGAGCCCCAGGGAATGTTGCTCGCCCGCCGTGATAGCCACCCAGTCGTTGTCCAGACCGACGCGGACAGGCCAGGGGCGTTGCGCCAGTGCGCCATCGCCGATCTGACCGGCGCTGCCATGCCCCCACGCCCAGAGGCTGCCATCCTGTTTGAGCGCCATCGAGTGATATGTCCCCGCCGCGATGGACGCGGTGGAAAACTCGTCGCCCTCACCCAGTCCGCCCTTGACGGTCGCCGTGACGGTAACGACTCCGGCGCCCGTGGTGTTGAGCACGTTGCCGTCCGAGACGGACGCGCCCGTCGTCCCCGCGTCCTTGACGCTCCACACGATGTCTTTCCTTGTCGCGTTGGGCGGCACAATCGTCCCCGTCAATTCCAACGGGACTCCCGCCAGCGTGTCTTCCGGGACGTCCGTGATGTCGGTAACGGGTACAAACTCGACCGTGAAGGAGACGGAGAAGGATTTGGCGGCGTAGTTCGCATCGCCCTCCGCCGTGATGGTGGCGGTGTACGTCCCCGCGCCAAGCCCCGCAATCGGGGTAACGGTGAAGGTGCCGCCTTCGCCCACCGCGAGGGTGATCTCGTTGGTGGAGAGCGTGAACGCCGTACCCGACAACGCGAGCGTGAACGTCCCCGCATAGTCGCCCGTGTTGGTGAAGGCGACGGTGAGCGGCGTCGCGGAGACGTAGCCGTCGTCTTCCGCGGGGAACGTGTACGTCCCCGTCTGGCTCATGGCGAAGGAATATCCTTTCACCCTGACGGCGACATCGAAGGTCTTGGCGCCGTAGTTCGCGTCGCCCTCCACCGTGATGGTGGCGGTGTAGTCGCCGGGGGCGAGGACGTGGGCGGGGGCGACGGTGAAGGTGTCGCTCGCGCCTCCCGCGACGGTGCGCGAGGAGGGCGTAACGGTGAAGGCCGTGGACGACGATGTGATGGCGAACGTCCCCGGTACGTTGCCCGTGTTGTTGACCGTTACGGCGAGCGGCGTCTCCTCGTAGACCATGGTTACCATCGCATTCGCATACGCGTCGCCTCCGTTCCCGGGGGCGAGGTAGAAGTACCAGAAGCCTGCGGCGGGGTTGTTGATGATGACCGTCTCGTTATTATTGGGCGAAGTGCTTGCCCCGTCGTTGAGGACGGACTGCGATATGGGCAACACGTTGTACCGCACAAACAGGTCGCCGTTGCCCGTGCCGCCCGAGGACGACACCTGCAGTTTCGTCGCGCTGGAGGGGACGTACAGGCCGCCGTAACGGGTGCCGGTGCTTGAGAAGCCCTGAATCGTCTGGCCATTCTGGAAGTTTATGACGCTGACGATGTTGAAGTTCGTGCTGGTGTCGCGCGGCGCGAAGGTATGCGCCACCGTCTGGCCCAGTTCGAAGCCGTAGACCGGCGGGAGCGCCGTGACGGAGACGTCGAACGTCTTGGCGCCGAAGTCCGCGTCGCCCGTTACCGTGATGGTGGCGGTGTGCGTCCCGGCGGGGAGGTCGGCGGCGGGGATGATGGCGAAGGCGCCGGACTTGCCCGCCATGAGGGTGAGTTCGTTGATGGACACCGCGAAATTCCCGCTCGACGAGGAGAACGCGAACGTGCCGCCGACGTTGCCCGTGTTGGTAACGGTTACGGTCAGCGGCGCCATCTCGCAGGTTGCGGTCAGCGACACGAAGGAGTATCCGCCAGTCCCTCCGAAGAGCATGATATGGTAGAGGCCTTCCGCCGGGTTGGGAATGGTCAGGGTCTGGTTGACGCCCGAACCGGTGCTGATGGCATCGTACTCCGGGGTGGAAACCGGCGCACCGTAGCGCGCGTAGATCTGGACGTTGCCAAAGCCGTTGGCCGTCGTTACCTTCAATTGCGCCGTGCCCGCAGGGACGTAAACGATCTGATAATGGCTGCTGGAGAAATACGCTCCCCCGAGATCATGGACTGGGACACCGTCCTGAAGGGTGGCGGAGAGGGTTCCGGCGAGGTCGCGCGTCGCGAAGGCGTGCGGCGTCGTCTGGCCCAGCGTGAACGTGCGGGCTTGCGGGACGACCGTGCACGAGACGTCGAACGTCTTGCTCCCGAAGTCGCTGCCGCCGTTGGCGGTGATGGTGGCGGTGTACGTCCCCGCCGCGAGGCCGTCTGCGGGGGCGACCCGGAACGTGTCGAGTGCGCCCGCCGCGAGGATGAGCTCGTTGGTGGACAAGGTGAAATTCCCGCTCGAGGACGAGAGGGCGAACGTGCCGCCGACGTTGCCCGTGTTCTCCAGCGTTACCGGGAGCGCCGCCGCCCCGTAGTCCCCCGTGAAGGTCGCGGTCAGCGCCACGTCCCAGTACGTCGAGGTCGCGCGGAGCATGAAATGCCAGTAGCCCTCGGCGGGATTGGCGACCGTCATGGTCGCATTGGGGGTGGTGCTATTGTTCCACACGTCGTAGACCGAGGTGGTGGGTTCCGCGCCATACTTCAAATACATGTAGACGTTGCCGCCGCCGCCCACCCTGCTCACCTGCAGTTGCGTCGCGCCCGCCGGCACATAGATGACATACTGCCGATACGCCGACCCCGAGAGGCCCGTAACAGGCACCCCGTTCCAGAGGGACGTGTAGCCCTGGACGCCCTTCTCCGCGTAGCCGACGATGTTCGTCGTGAACTCGTGCCGCGTCGTCTGGCTCAGCGTGAACGTGTGGACTTGCGCAATCACCGTGAACGAGACATCGAACGCCTTGCTCCCGAAATTCGCGCCGCCGTCCACCGTGATGGTGGCGGAGTAATCCCCGGGGGCAAGCCCGAGGACGGGGGCGACCGTGAACGTATCGCCCTCGCCCGCCGCAAGGATGAGCTCGTTGGTGGAGAGCGCGAACGCCGCGCTCGACGACGTGATGGCGAACGTCCCCGTTTCGAAGCCGATGTTGCCGAGCGTCGCGGAGAGCGGCGGCACCGCGCCATAGCCCGCAACCTCCTCCGCGAAGGCGTGCGCCGCCTTCTGGCTTAGCGTAAAGCCGTATTCGGGCGCTTCGATCGGTGCGCCCATCGCGCTCAGGCGCAGGCCGAGGATGGCAGATTCGGCCGTTGGATAGGCGACGGTGCGCCATGCGGGACGGCTGTCCGAAACGTTGGCGTTGTCACCGCCACGGCAGGCACGGTATGCGCCCACGGCGCCCGTGCCGAGCGGGTCAGTCGCGGGCAACACGGAATAGGCGTTGGCGATGTAGATGTCGCGGCACCACTCCCATGCGTTCCCGATCACGTCATAGAGCCCCGCCGCATTCCCCGTCTTGCCACCGACATCCACCCACGGACCATGGGCGATGAGCGCGAGTAACGTGAAGAAGTAGCTCGACGAGGCGCCCCCTATGATTTCATTCACGTTGGGGAGCGTCCCGAGGACGCCGGCGCGGGCGGCGTGCTCCCACTGCGCCTCCGTCGGGAGGTCGAAGGCGAGCGTGATGCCCGTCGCGTTGAACACGTTGGTGCTGAGCACCCCGAGGAAGCTTGCCGCAAGCGGCGCGTCCGTCGGCGCGATTTCCGTGTTGGCATCCCCCGTGCGGAGTTCGTTCCACGAGAGGTTAACCTTCGGCTTTGCGGAGATGGCGCCCGTCCCCATGATTTTCTCATACTGCGCCTCGGTCAACAGATACACCCCGACATAGTAGCCCTCGGTGAGCGTTACGGCCCTCCTCGGCATGGCGGAGGATAATGGTGATAACTCGCTAGCGTGCATTCCCATCATATAGGTTTCGGGCCTGATGTACCGCAGGTAGAGCGCGTTCGTCTTCGCGTTCGGGTCGGAGGCGACGTTGAAATCCTTCGGGAGGCGCGTTACCTCGTAAGTCTCCAAGTCAATCTTAAGGGTATGCCCCACGCGACCCCACGTTACCATCGGGTCGGAGATATAGGAGAAGGGATACGTGGGATTCACCGTGAACGAGACCTCGAAACTTTGCGGGGCATAGTCACTCCCGCCATCCACCGTGATCGTGGTGGAGTACCGCCCGACGCCCAGCCCCGCCACCGGCTCGACCGTGAACGTGGCGCTCGTCCCGCCCGCAATCGTCCGCGAGGACACCGACACCGTGAAGTCCGCGCTCGACGACGAAATAGAAAACGTCCCGCCTTGGAGACCCGTGTTGTAAATCGTCACCGTCAACGGGGTTTGCGCGGCGTAGCCCTCGTCATCGTCGAAGGCGTATGGAGCCGTCTGGCCCAGCGCACAGGCGTGGGAGACGGCGGCGCACAGGCGGAAGCCGGGATCGTGCGTACAGCTGCCGACGGCGTTACGGGCGGCGCTGCGGTAGTCCGGCGCGGAACCCAGATGATGGGGACCGTCGCGGCGGACGCGGACCGAGCCACTGGCGGGCCCCGCGGGGTCTACCGCGATGCGGGTGGGATAGACCGAGGAATAGCCACCGTACCAATCGCGGCACCACTCGCCCGTGTTGCCGTGCATATCGTAGAGGGCGGCGCTGTTTGGCGCCCGCGTCCCGACTTCGCGGTCGCCATCGCCGTTCCCCGCCCACCATGCCAGGGCGTTCAGGCGATCCGTCCAGCCCACATCCAGCGACGTGGAGGGGGCGAGGTCGTCCCCGTCATTATAGGTGCCGCGCGCCCCGGCGCGACAGGCGTACTCCCACTGCGCCTCCGTCGGGAGCGTGAAAGAGAAAGTGCCGCCCCAGACGGCGTTCGCGGGATTGTTCGTAACGGCGAACTGAAGACGGTCCATCACGCCGCCTACGGCCATGACGGTATCCCAGGCGATGTCGTTGACAGGGTGTGTCGAAGTCGTCGCCCCGGAGCCCATGATGTGGTTATACTGCGCCTGCGTCATCTCATACACGCCGATGTAGTAGCCCTTGGTCAGAGTCACGTCCACCTGATCGGCGGCATAGCCCATCTCGCCCGCCGGAGTGCCCATCATGAACCGCCCCGGCAAGATATACCGCAAGAACAGCGCGTTCATCTTCCCGTCCACCGCCGACACATCATAGTCATGCGCAAGCCGCGACACCGCGAAATTATTGGTGAGGTCAATCCTCAGCGTATGGTCCACCTTCTCCCACATCGAGAAAGCCACCTTCGGGTAATCATCCTCCCCGCCCGCCCCCACCGCAAAGAGCTTGAAAAACTTCATCGGCATATCCGCCGCCACGACCGCCCCCCCCGCGCCCTTCGAGACAGGGTTGAACACCTCATACCACGTCCCTGTGGGTGCTGGGGCCTCATACAGCCGCGTAACCATCGGCGTCGCATCCCACGACAGCCTCACATTCCCGCCCTCTATCCTAATCCCCGTAATAGGCAGCGGCGTCTCCGACAACGCCATCCCCACCACCGCGATGGCGCCCAACGCCGCCACCGCCATCAACACCTTCTTCAACGTTTTGTTCATGATTTTTTCCCCTGCTTTCTCGCGCCGTGTTTTAGCTGTGGAAAAAAACCCCTCATGGATGGCAACAGAATGACTTCCGTGCCTTTTACATTGATTATATCTTTTTTAGCCATAGTTCGTTCTATTGACTTCCTATGCTGCAGCGCAACCCATCCCGCCGTTTCGGGGGAAAAACCAAGCGGCCCGGCGAGCGTTCCGCGCTGAGCAAATATCGTTTATTTGCCACCACGGGTGTCTTGCCTCCGTTGGGATACCGTTCTGTTGCGCTGTCTTGTCATTCTGTTATCCTAAAGCCCTATCGTTGACACCGGGAGGCCGATCCGCTTCGTGCGCGGCTGATCCTCGGGGATTTCCTCCTCCGCGCCGGTGATGACCTTCTGCTCGGCCTCGCGCAGGTCGTCGCGCACGGCGGCCGGCGAGAGCAGGCTCAGGTCGGGTTGCAGGAACCACGGCAGCTTCGCGATGCCCGTCTGCAGCAAGCTCGGCTGCTCGTTATCGGCCAGCGACCGCTGGGCCAGCTGGAACTGCCGCACCGTCCACCACGGCCCCCAGATGATCTGGCCGTTGTAAAGCACCAGCCCCGGGACCCCGTTCGGGTCCACATGGATATTCCGCCGACCGCCGCCGACATCGCCGTTGACGACCACCCACGGGAACGTGCCGTTCGGCGGCGCAGGCGGGCGGTGCGAGTCCAGCCACAGGCCCCAGCCGGAGATGATCTCCACCGGATTGCGCAGCGTGCCGACGAAGTCCGCGATCAGCGTCATCGTGCCGCCGGAGTAAATGTCGGCATTGTCGGGCGTAACGAGCCACGGCCGCACATAGCCGTCGTTGTCCAGATCAACGATACCGCCGTGCCACACGTCCAGCACCACGTCGCGGCCGGCATAGACCTGCCGGTCAATGTTCATATTGCCCGCAACCTGCGTCAGGCGGATGTCGCGCCCGGCCCGCGCCTCGACCAGCGTCCCCACGTCAATGTACAGCGGCGAGCCGATGTCCTGCCCCGCATAAAACTCCGCGGACCCGCCGACCACGTTGAGGCGCGTCCAGTTTCTTGCGTTCGAGATGTCGTCCCCCGCCGTGAGGCGGACGTGCCCGCCGTGCGTGGCCTCGATGAGGCCGACGAAGAGGTCATTCTTGTCGCGCAGATAGACGTTCCGCGCCGTGGCGTCCACCCGGCCGCGGAAATCGTTGCCCGCGTTCTCGAGCCTGATGTCGCCGTTCAGCGCCTCCAGCCACGACCTGCCGCCGATGTCCACGATGCTGTCGGTCGTCTGGCGGATGTCGCCGTTGACGGAGGTCAGCGACGCATTGCCGCCTGTCGTGAAGCCTGCGAGCGGCGGGTCCACCACCACCGAGACGCCGCTGCTGAACCGCGCATAACGGGTCTCGATCTCATCCATCGCGCCGATGGTGATCGTCCCCTCGGAACGCAGGTGCGCCTCGCCGCCGGCCAGCACCGCGACGATGTCAGCGGCCTCGATGTCCAGCTCGTCGCCCAAGGCGCCGATGGATCCGCCGGCCTCAAGGCGGATGGCGTTGGCCACGATGTTCGCCGAGTTGTCATGGTTCGCGTCAATGATGTCGCCGCCCGCGACGATGTTCACGAGGCCGTCCGCCGTGATGAATCCGATCTCGGTATTGCCCACCGAGGCGTAGCGTACGTTCGCGCCGTGGAGCGCAACGCCGCTCCCCGTCAGGATGGACGCGCCGCTGAGGAAGATGTCGCCGCCGGCTGTGATGTCGGCGTTCTGGAAGAGCGTCCCGGCCGCCGTGAGCGTCGCATGGCGGCCCGCGTTCAACACCGCGTTCAGCGTCAGCGGCCCCACGGTCGTGAGCAGCAGCGCATCCGTCCCGGCCCAGACGGCCTCTTCCACGGCCAGCGAGCCGGCCCTGACTTTCGCCACGCCGTTGACCGCCGTGATGCCGGTCAAGTCCGCATCGGTCGTTGTTGTCCGGCCGCTGTTGAACCGCGCGTAGGAGATGTTCACATCCCCGACCCCGCCGACGGTCAGCGCGCCGCCCGCCTGAAGATAGACATGACCGTTGGCCAGCGCCTCCACAAAGTTGGCGACGATGTCCACGGCCCGGGGATTCCAGTCGGTCTGCCGGCCATTGCCCGCACCGATGGACCTTCCGGCTTCGAGGCGCACACGGTTGGCCGTGATGTTCGCGGCGGTGTTGCGGTTCGCATCCGTGATGTTGCCGCCGGCCACGACGCTCACCGCGTCGCTCGCCGTGATACGGTCGAGCGCGATGTCGCCGTCCGCGGTCAGGCGGGCGCTCCCTGCTTCAATCGTGTAAGTCCCTGCAATATTTCCTGTCCCCGCATCGAGGAACAGGTCCCCCTGGGCCACGAGGTTCGCATCGAGCGCCAGACCGTTCCCGCGCAGCGTCAGCAGGTCGCCGGCCGTCAGGTTCGCGCCGACGTTCAGCGCGCCCCCCTGCGCCCACAAGAGGAGGTCGCCGGAGGTTGCGGTTACGGCGGCGTCCACGTTGAAGTCGCCGTTGACGCTCACAATCTTCGCGTTGCCCCCGGCGGTTACGCCCGACAACGCGCCAACGTCCAGCGGCGTGGTGGTGCTGTCCAGCGCGACGCGGTTCACGCCGATGGTGGCCACGTCGCCGATCGTCAGCGTGCCGCCCGCATTGCGGACATACACGTCCCCGGTCGCCTCCGCCGCCAACGTGCCGACAAGCGTGTTCACCGCCTGGATGTTCGCATCGCTCGCCGTGCCGCCCGCGCCGCCGACCGAGCCGCCGGCCACAAGCTGGGCATTGTTGGCGATGATGTTCGGGAGGTTGTTCAGGTACGCATCCGTGATGTCGCCGCCGGCCTCGACGCGGACATTGCCGCCGATGAGGGTGGTGAGGGCGATGTCGCTGTCGGCGCGGTAAAGGATGCCGCCGCCCGCAAGCGCCATCGCGAGGCCCGACATGATGACCGTGCCGGCCTTGGCTTCAACGACAACCGACTCCCGCGCCAGCAGCAGACTGTTCTGCCATACATCCTGAGCCGCCAGCACCGTGAGGTCCCGGTCGGCCATGACCAAACGGTTCAGCACCACGTCCGAGCCCGCGCCGTTCGCGGCGAGCAGGATGTCGCTCCCGGCCCGCACATTGTTGTCCACCGTGAGCGTCCCGGAGAGGGTCTCGATTTTGGCGTGTTCCCCCGCCGTGATGCCCGACACGCCCGCGACGGTGCCGATGGTCAGCGCGTCGGTCTCGAACAGCCAGATGCTCCCGTCGGCCCATGCGGCGAGCGTCCCGGCGCTGATGTCCAGCGGCGTGCCGGCCTCGCCGATGTCGCCTTCCGCGACAAGCAGCAGATCGTTTGCGATGATGTTGACCGTGCGCGGCCCGGTCATCGTGGCGAAGCCCTCCGCATCATGCCCGACAGCCTCCTGCTGCGCATCGGTGATGGCGGCGCCGTCGGGGGAGCCGTTGCCGTTGAGGGCGGTGATGATGACCGTGCCGGCCGCTGTCTCGTCATCCGCATCCGCCAGCGCCTTGACGCGCCCGAGCCTGATGCCGTCTGCGCCGGACGTGAGGAGGATGTCATTGCCATAGGCGTTCACGGTGTCGCCGAACCTGTTTTGCTCACTGCCCAGCACGATGTCGTTACCCTCGGCGGTGAACGTGGCCACGCCGCTCACGGACACACCCGCAGGGTTCTGCGTGATGTCGCCGTCCAGCGCGGTTACGTCGAGCGTGCCCCTCGCAACGATGCGGCCCAGGTGGATGTTGTTCGCGTCGGTCAGCGCGATGTTCTTGCCGTCGGCATGGACAGGCCCATAGACAAAATCGTTCAGCATCGTCGTGAGGATGATGTCGCCCGCAGCGACGAGCCAGGTCTCGTCCAGCGCATACACGCCGTCCCCGGTCTGCGTGATGCTGCCGTCGTTCGCATGAACGATGAGGTCGCCCATCGCATCAATGCGCCCGAGCAGGATGTCGTCCCTGTCCACAAGCTTGATGTTCGCGCCGTCGGCATGGACCGCGCCGACAAAGTCGTTGAGGTCATTGTCCAGCGTGATGTCCGCCGGCGAGGTGTCGGCGTTCCGCGCCAACAGGTGCGTCTCGCCGAGGACGGTTACGTAGGCGGAGAACCCGTCCGTCTGCGTGATTGCGCCGTCGTCCGTCTGCACGGTCAGGCCGTCCGCCCCCGCGCGCACCAAGTCAAGGATGATGTTGTTGCGGTCGCGCAGCTGGATGCCCTTGGCCCGCGCGCTCACAGGCCCGCCGAAATCGTTCCCTTCATTAAAGAGGATGATCTGCTCAGCGGCGGTCAAATCGGACGCGCCCACGATTTCCACGCGTGTGCCGCTCTTCTGCGTGATACTGCCGTCGTCCGCAGTTACTTTCAGTGTTCCGCCGTCAATGTCGCGCAGGATGATGCCCGTGTCGCCGAGGGCGCCGGCCGCGTCGCGCAGCTCGATGCGCCCCGTGCCGTTGTTGGCGTTGGCGGTAACCTCGCCGAAGTCGTTGGCCGTCGTGAGGAGGATGTCGCCCGCCGTGATGGCGGTTACGTCTTTGAGCGTGTTCGCGCCCGTGTTCGTGAGGTCGCCGTTGACGGTGAGCGTGGTCGCGCCGTCCGCGACGCGCAGGCCGTCGAGGTCGAGCGTGATGTCGTTGACGAGCGTCAGGTCGCCCCCGACCGTCCCCGTGAGCGTGCCGATGCGGTTCTCCGCCGTCTCCATCGTAACACTGCCGTCCACGTCGAAGAGGACCGTGCCGACCTGGACGTATCGCCCGGCGGCCTGCGTTACATCACCCCCGGCCACGAGGCCCAGGCCGTTGTCCGCGCCGGCCTTGATGATCGCATTGAGATAGATGTCGTTGTCCGCATCCAGCGTCAACGTGTTGCCGGCGTAGAGGGAGGCATCGTAGATGACATCCGCGTTGACGGTGATGTTGCCGGCCTGCGTCCCCGGCGAAACGGTGTGGATGCTCACGTCGCCCTGCTCAAGCCCTGCCAAAAGCGTGCTGACCGCAATCGTCGTGTTGTCCAGCATGGCGAACAGGTCCGTCGGCCACGGGTCCCAGATCCCGCCGAAATCCGGCGCGCTCACAATCGTGATGTCATACGGGTCAATCAGCCACTCGCCGCCGCGCCCGTTGGCCGCGCCCACGTCCGGTGCCGCATCAATGACGAAGCTGTTGTAGCCGCTCGTCTCGACGAACCCGCCGTTGCCGCTGAGGCTCCCGCCACGCGCCGCGATGGCCGCGCGCTCATAAACGCCGAGGTAGTTCTTGGAGACTAAATCAATGCGGCCGCCCGTGCCGTTGAGGCCCGCGTTCGCGGTGGTTACGCTGTCGCTGGCCAGCGAGACGAGCCGCTCGCCCAACAGGCTGACGCGCCCGCCGTCGCCCACGATGCCGTCGGCGCGGATCGTCCCGCTCTGCACGATATTCTCGCCCTGCAGCGCCACGTCGCCGCCGCTCGCGCCCGACGCATCAATCACGCCGGTGTTCACCACGTTGGCCATGGCCTGCGGGTCATCGAACGCCGTGAAGACGATCGGCGCCATGTCCGCATCCACGCTCAGGCGGATTTCACCGCCCGTGGCGGTGCGGTCAATCACGATTTTGTCGCGCCCCGCGGCCAGCGCGACCGCCGGCGCGGTGATGCTGCCGTGGTTCTCCACCCGCGCGCCGATGAGATACGCGAACGCCGCGGCCGAGATGTTGCCGTAGTTCGCCACGCCGCCCGCGTTAGCAAGGTTCTTGAAATGGAGCCGGCCCGCATTGAAATCCGCATCCGAGAGGTCGAACGTCGAGGCCACCAGCCCGCCCACATTGATGCGCGCCCCCGCGCCAAAGAGGATGCCGTTGGGATTGATGAGATAGACATTGCCGTTCGCCAGCAGGCTCCCGAAAATCTCGCTCGAGTACGGGCCCGTCACGCGGTTCAGGATGGACGCGTTGGCGTTGGGCTGCAAGAACTGCACCGTCTCCAAGCCGCCGATGCTGAACGAGTTCCAGTTGACGATCGCGCGGCTCGACAGCTGGTTGACCGTCATCGTGTTGCCCACGCTCTCCCACGACACATTGCCCGACCCGACCCTGCCGCCTTGCGGCAAGGCCAACACGCTCAGGGGGATTGTCCCCAGCAGGCTCCACACCGCCAGCACGGCGATGACACGCCTCGTCGTTTGATTACGGAAATAAGCGAATGCGTTGCTTGTCATAGCTATTACCCTTATGATTCTGTTGTCACTTGTACACAGGAAATTTGATTTTCCTCAACCGTATCCAGAAAGCGAAGGCGTGTTCAACAAAACGTCCATACCGTTCGAACGAATTTGCTCCTCCTCCCCACAGACGGAATATAGAATAATTTATTGAGGGAGGGCTGACAAGTTGAAATAATTATTTTTTTAGGCGTCAGGGCGCATCGCCCCCCCTCACCGAAAGGATAAACACATCCTCCAGCGCCGTTACGTCCACGGCCGGGAGCACCTCCGCCTCGCGCGCAAGCCCGTTCGCCTCCATCGTGCTCGCCACCACATACCCCACCGTCAGCCCCCGCGGGAAGGCCTGCCCCAGCCCCGACGTCATCACCCGCGTCCTCGGCGGCGGCTCAAAGTCCCGCGCCAGATACCTCAGCCTCAGCGGCTCCACCACATACAGCAGCGACAGGTTCGGGGCGCCCCCCGGCCGCGCGGCCCCCCCGCCGAACAGGATACCCCGAACCGTCCCGACCCCCTCGTCCGGCGGCAAATCCAGCTCGCAGGCCACGCGGCTGTTCGGGTCCGTGATCAGCATCACCTCGCACGTCTTCGGCGACACCTCCGACACCCGCCCCACCAGCCCCTCCGGCACGACCACCAGGTCCCCCCGCCGCACACCGTGCAGCGAGCCCTTGCCGAGGCGGACATTCTGCCACACCGCGGCCGTCCCCCCGCGCGAGATCACGGCCGCCGCCTTCCACTGGCTCCGCACCGGCGGCTCATACTCCAGCAGCCGCCTCAGGCGCGCCACCTCGGCCTCCTGCTCCGCGGCCCCCTCCGCCAGCAGCCTCAGCCGCGCCAGGTCGCGCTCCAGCCTCGCATTGCGCGCCGCCTCATTCGCGCGGGAAAAAACAGCCCGGGCGCGGACCCCGACCGTACGGTCAATCCACGCCCACGCATTCGATGCCGGATACACCGCCTCGCGCGCAAATGCACGCACGCCGCCGTGGAGGAACAACATCGCCCCCACCGACACCACCAACAAACCTATCCACACGCTCGACTGTTTCACCCCGAAACGCCTCCCCGCCCCCTTGGGCAGAGACCGGCCCCGCAGCCGCAACCGGAATCACATCACTTGCCGATTCTCGACTTCGCGATAAAATTCAGCTCATTCAGCACCACGCCCGCCCCTTCCGCAACCGCGCTCAGCGGGTCATCCGCCAACGTTACCGGCAGGCCCGTCTGCGACGCCAGCAGCTTATCCAGCCCCCGCAGCAACGCGCCCCCACCCGCCAGCACAAGGCCCCTGTCCACCAGGTCCGCCGACAGTTCCGGCGGGCACTTCTCCAGCGTGATCCTCACCGAGTCCACGATCGCGGACACCGGCTCCTGCAACGCATCACGGATCTCCTCCGACGTTACCGTCAGGGTCTTCGGAAGCCCGGCCACCAGGTCGCGGCCCTTGACCTCCAACGTGGTCTCCTCACCCAGAGGATACGCTGAACCGACGGTGATTTTGATCTCCTCTGCGGTCCGCTCCCCGATCATCAGGTTATACACCCGCCGCATATACTGGACGATGCACTCGTCCATGGCGTCGCCGCCCACGCGGACACTCCTCGAATACACGATCCCGGCCAGCGAGATCAGCGCCACCTCACACGTGCCGCCCCCGATATCCACAATCATGTTGCCCGCCGGCTCCGACACCGGGAGCCCCACGCCGATGGCCGCGGCCATCGGCTCCTCGATCAGGAACACCTCGCGCGCACCCGCGTGCCGCGCCGACTCCTGCACCGCCCGCTTCTCGACCTCCGTGATGTCGTTCGGCACCGCCATCACCACGCGCAGCCTCGAGAACCTCGACACATGCACCTTGCGGATGAAATAGCGGATCATCGCCTCCGTGATGTCGAAGTCCGCGATCACGCCCGACTTCATCGGCCGGATGGCCACGATGTTCCCGGGCGTGCGGCCCAGCATGCGCTTCGCCTCCTCGCCCACCGCCAGGATGCGCTTCGTCCCCTCCTGGATCGCCACCACGGAAGGCTCGCGGATGACAATCCCGCGGTCCTTCACATAGACCAGCGTATTCGCCGTACCGAGGTCAATCCCGATATCGCTTGAAAAAACCGACAAGAACTTATCAAACATGGTACGCTATCCCCACTAGGCAAACGGCTGCCCACCGCACGTTTAGGTGCGGTATCGTTACAGTTTTGCGGATTCCCCTTGCGAGGTCAAGCCCAAACCCTCACTTTCCCGCATTTATTTTTCGCCCGCCGCCTCCGCCGCGCGGGAAGCAGCCTCGCGCCCGAGGCAGGCGCTGACGGCCGCGCGGATGGCGGCGAGGGTGGTCAACTCGGGGAGGGCCCGGCGGACGTGGGACGAGCCGTTGAGGTCGTGCAGGTAACGGAAGAGATGGTAGCGGAAGACGTTCACGACGGCCCCCTCGATGGCCTCCGCCGTTTCCGGCAGGCCGTACTTCTCGTGGAGCATCGTGCGGTGCTCAAGCTCCAGCGTCAGGTGCGCCTCCAGCGTGGCCGAGACCCGGTCGAGGCCCATCTGCGGGCGGACGTGGGAGCGCGGGCGGTCGGGCGGTTTCACCTTCGACGCGAACGACGCGCGGATGCTCTGGAACAGCCACGGGTTGCCGATGGCCGCGCGCGCGATCATGATCGCGTCCACCCCGGTCTTCTCGAACATCTCCCACGCGGCGTAAGGCGTGTGGACGTTCCCGTTCCCGATGATGGGGATCTTCGCGCGCTGCTTGACCTGGCCGATCATGTCCATGTGCAGGAGCCCGCGGTGCCCCTGCGACGCGTAACGGCCGTGCAGGGCAAGCGCCGCGGCCCCGGCCGCCTCGGCCGCCGCAAGGACCTCGTAGATGAGCACCTTGTCAGGGCTCACCCCGAGGCGCGTCTTCAGCGAGACGGGCAGGCGCACGGCCTGCTTGACCGCGACGATGATGTCGTGGAGGCGCTGAGGGTCTTTCATCAGCTCCGAGCCCGCGCCGGTGGCCACGACCTTCGGCGCCGGGCACCCGGCGTTCACGTCAATCGCCACGAACCGCCGGGTCGCCTCGATCTGCACGGCAGCCTCCGCAAACGTGTCCGGTTCTGTGCCGTAGAGATGCGCGACGACCGGCCCCTCGGCCGGGCTCGTCTCCAGCATGGGCCACAATTTCGACCCCGGCTCGATCAGCCCCCTCGCGCTCACCATTTCCGTATAGGTCATGGACGCGCCATGCCTGTGGCAGAGCAACCTCATGGGCGAGTTGGTGTAACCCGCAACAGGCGCAAGGAACACCAGCGGAAGGCCGTTGTCCCGCAGGCCGAAAACCGTATGGAGTGAGTTTGCCATATTTGAGCCCGTTACCCGTTGCGGAAACCGCGGATGCGGCGGGTGGTGCGCATGGCGCAGAAGGCCTTGCCGCACATGGAGCAGTGGTCGTCAGTGGGGTCGCCGTAACACGCGCGGGTTTTGAGCCAGCGGTTGCGGGCGTGTTGGGGGTCGAGGGCGAGGGTGAACTGCTGTTCCCAGTCGAAGGCCGCCCGGGCGCGTGAGATGGCGTCGTCGCGGTCGCGGGCGCCGGGGAGGCCTCGCGCGACATCCCCGGCGTGCGCGGCAATCTTGTAGGCGACCATGCCTTGGTGGACTTCTTCGGCATCGGGCAGCCCCAGGTGTTCGGCAGGGGTAACGTAGCAGAGCAGGGATGCGCCGTAGCACGCGGCGGCGGTCGCGCCGATGCAGGAGGTGATGTGGTCGTAGCCGGGCGCGATGTCGGTAACGACAGGCCCCAGCACATAGAACGGCGCACCGTCGCAGACGTGCTGTTGGCGTTCCATGTTCATCTGAATCTGGTTGAACGGCACATGGCCGGGGCCTTCGACCATCACCTGTACACCACGCTTGCGGCAGCGTTGCACGAGCTCGCCCAGCACGTCGAGTTCGGCGAACTGCGCGGCGTCGCTCGCATCCGCAAGACACCCCGGACGCAGGCCGTCGCCCAGCGAGACGGTTACGTCGTGTTGGACGAGAATATCCATCACTTCGTCCCAGCGTGTGTAGAGCGGGTTCTCGGCGTTATTGGTGGCCATCCATTCGGCCATGATTGCGCCGCCACGGCTGACGATGCCCATGATGCGCCCCATGGCGCAATCAACGTGCGCACGGAGAAGGCCAGCATGGAGGGTCATAAAGTCAACGCCCTGTTCGGCCTGCTCGCGGATGACCTGCAACAGGAGGTCGGGATTCATCACCGGCACATCGCCATCGAGCCGTGAGACGGTCTCGTAAACAGGCACGGTGCCGAGCGGTACGGGCGATGCGTCGAGCATCCCTTGGCGAATCGCGCACACGTCCGCGCCGACGCTCAAATCCATCACGAAGTCCGCCCCTGCGTTGAGCGCGACACGCAGTTTTTCGAGTTCGTCGCCCTTGCCCGAACGTGTGGGGGAACGGCCGAGGTTGGCGTTGACCTTGGTGGTGAAGAGCCGTCCCACGCCGACAGGACGCGCGTGTGCGTGTGCAGGGTTGAGCGGAATCACGGCGCGTCCGCTGGCGATGGCCTCACGCACGTGCTCGGTCTCGACACGCTCATCGGCCGCCACGCGGCGCATGGCTTCGGTGATGGTCCCGTTTAAGGCGGCTTGCAACTGGGTCATGGGAAATCCTTTTTTAGTGAATAACGGCGGATATTATGATGGATGAAGCGTCGGTTTTTCAAGTGAAAAAAGAAGTTCTCTCCTTTGGTTGCAAAGGGGACGAAAGGGACAAAGGGGACAAAGGTGTTGGGTAGCGCATGGCGTCCTCGCCATGCTCACGTCGCGAGGACGCGACGTGCCACCAAACAAAGCACGGCGGGGACGCCGTGCGCTACCTTATAAACGACTGTTGGGTGTTGCGGACGGCTCGGAGATCCGTCCCTACCCAGGATATCCAATGTCCAAGGGGCTTACACCTGTGTCCCTTAGGTCTCCTGCGTCACCTGCCCAGTTGCCCGGTGGCGATGCGTTGGCGGACAGCCTCGAAGAGGAGGATAGTGGTGGCGGCGGCGACGTTGAGGGAGTCGGCGAGGCCGAACATGGGGATGCGCACGCGCAGGTCGGCGGCGTTCAGCCAGGTGTCGGTGAGGCCGTATTGCTCTGCGCCGACGACGATGGCGGTGTTGCCCGTGAGCGGAATGTCGGAGGGCAGTTTCTCGGCGTGCGGCGTGGCGGCGAGGATGTTGAAGCCGCGCTCACGCAGGAACGCGAGTGCGGCGTCGCTGTCGGCCTCGACGACGGGGACGGAGAACAACGTGCCTGTCGAGGCGCGGACGACGTTGGGGTTGTGGATGTCGGTGCAGCGGTCGCAGACGATGACGGCGTGGACGCCAGCCGCGTCCGCCGAACGCAGGATCGTGCCGAGGTTGCCGGGCTTCTCGATGGCCTCGGCGACGACGACCAGCGCGTGTTCGGGCAGGACCAAGTCGTTGAGTGTGCGGCTGATGGGTGGCCCGACCATGAGCAGGCCTTCGGGGCGTTCGCGGTAGGCCATCTTCTCGAACACGGGCGCGGTGCAGGCGTAGAGTTCCGCGCCGTGCGCTTCACATTGGTGGACAATCTCAGGCTCGTTGAGGTTTTTGAGGTACAGGTCTTCGCAGAAGAAAATCATCTGCGGCACATAGCCGTTGTCCAGCGCGCGCTTGCACTCGCGGTATCCCTCGATGAGCATCTGGCCGGCCTCGTCGCGGTGGGAGCGCTGGCGGAGCTTGACGATGTGCTTCACCTTCGGGTTCGTGAGTGATGTGATGTGTTGGGGCGCCATGTGTTAGTCTCGTGCGGCGGCGCGGCGTTGCTGGCGCGTGAGGCCGGCATCGGGGTCAGCGGGCGCACTGCCGTCCGTTTGCGCCTTCTTGCGCCTCATCAACCACATCTGCACAATCGAAAGCACCTGGCTCACCGTCCAGTAGAGCGAGAGCGCGGACGGGAAGCTGTAGAACATCAGGAGCATCATGCCGGGCATCATGATCGTCATCATCTTCTTCTGCTGGGGGTCGCCGGCCGCGGGCGTCAGGTGGCTCTGCAAGGCCATGGTCGCGGCCATCAGGATGGGCAGGATGTTCAGCGACCCGATGTAGGGGATCATCCCCCGGAAGAGGTTCTCCGGCTCGCTCAAATCCGCAATCCACAGGAACGGCGCATAGCGCAGCTCCACCGCGCTGCGCAAGACCGTAAAGAGCGCGATGAACACCGGGATCTGAATCAGCATCGGCAGGCAGCTCGAGAGCGGGTTGACCTTGTTCTCGCGGTAGCACGCCCACGTCTCCTGCTGGAGCTTGGTCGGGTCGTCCTTGAACTTCGCCTGGATCTCTTTGAGCTTGGGCTGGATCTCCTGCATCTTCTTCATGCCGGCGGTGCTCTTGTGCGTCAGCGGCCAGAAGAGGATGCGCACGAGGAACGTCAGCAGGATCACCGCGATGCCGTAATTCGGGATGATGCGGTGGAAGAAGTTGAGCGTCGGCACCAGCAGCTCGCAGAACCACCTGAGCCGCCCGAACTCCATCACGCTCTGCATCTTGTTGCCCATGGATTTCAGCAGCGACAGTCTCTTCGGCCCGACGAACAGCAGGTACTCGCGCGTCAGCTCCTCGCCCTGCCCCAGCACGCACCCCGGGAAAACCATCTGCGCGGCAAGCGTCTCCAGCACGTAGGTGGGCTTGGTTGTGTCGCGCGTCGCCGTCAGCACAAACCCGCTGTTCGGCGCGGTGCTGGACATCGCCGTTACGAAAAAGCGCGACTTCACCGCCACCCACTTCTGCGGCTCAGGGAACGGGAGCGTAACCTGCTCCGGCATCCCGACCGCCGCGGGCGCGCCGCCGCAACCGCCGACCGCACCGCCCACGAGAAACGGCTTCGTCTCTTTCTCGCTGCCCCAGTGCTTCGCCTTCAACGCCTCGGTGTCCGGCAGCGAGTCCACCGACAAAATCTCATTCTTCGACGCGCCTTTCGCCATCACCCCGACCCCGACCAAATTCGTGCCGATGTGGACAACGTCCTGACTCAGGTTCTTCACCGCATCCGTAACCTTAATCTGGTAACCCGCCAGCAACTCGATGCGGCGCGTAACGTGCAGGCCCTGCCCCGTCGCCGTGGCCAGCGTTACCGCGCGGCCGCCATCCTCCTGCGTCATCTGATACGACGCATTCGGCGCAAGCCCCCCAATCCCCGAAAGCGCCAGCCCCGGCGCAGACGAGAAGTCCAGCGTAACCGGCGGATTGCCCTCGCCCGCCTTGCCCGGATGCGCATGGAACTGGTTCAGCACCACCTGCTTCAACGTGCCGCCGTGCGACGACACCGACACCCGAACCTCGTCATCCGCCAGCTCGACCACCTCCTCGGGCAGCGCCGGAGGCGCAAGCACAGGCGCGGCCGGGGCCTCGGCCACCGCTGGCGTTGGCACAGGGGGGGCAGAAAGCGCCGCATCCGCAGGAAGCCCCGCCGCGGCACCCTCTGTCTGTTCAGCCGCGGCACGCTCCGCCCGAAGCCGCTCCTGCTGCTTCGCCGATTGCGAACTCGAATAAAACAGCCACCCGACCAGCATCAGCCCCAGCAGGGCGGAAATAAGTTTCTCTTGTGTGTTCATAAATAGATCGTTACTTTCTAGTGTGCAAGTTTTTTCGTCTTTTGCCCGGGAACGCCGAACACCAGTTCGGCATGAAGCCTAGCACGATGCCGAGCTGGTGCTCGGCGCTCCCGGACAAGGCTCGGCGTACTTCCTCTTGGACATCGGGTGTTCACAAGATTTTCAGCCTCTGCGTCTCTGCGCCTCTGCGAGAGCGTCTTCCGAGGCGGCACCGGATCATAGCCCGACGGCCCGAACGGCCGGCAACGGAGCAGCCGCCGCACGGTCAGCCACAAACCCCGCAACGCCCCATGCGTCCGCAATGCCTCGACGCAATACGCCGAGCACGTCGGCTCAAAACGGCAGCAATCCCCCAGCAGCGGCGACAGCACAACCTTGTACACCCGCACAAGGGCAATCAGCACCGCACAGACAACCGCATTCAGCATCCTCAACATGACCGCCTCACTCACCCCTCATCACTCGCCACCAAAAGCTCCGCTTTCCGGCAGGCCCGCCTGAAATCGCGCGCGACATCCTGCCGCGACTTCCCGGCAATCCCCGCCCGCGCCGCAAGGATCACATTCACCCCCGGCTTCAGCAACGCCCGGTTCAGGCGGAACGCCTCGCGCAACAGCCGTTTCGCGCGGTTGCGGTCCACCGCCCGCCGGAACACCCGCTTAGAAACGACAACGCCGACCCTGCGGTCAGCGTCCGGTAAAACCGCAATCCACATGGCAAACGTATAACAGTGGGCCATCCGCTTCTGATTGAACACCACCTCATAGAGCGGCGCGGCAAGCCGCGGCAAGCCGAGCGACGCAACAGCCGTTCCCATGCGTTACACCTGCGTCAAGCGCAGGCGCCCCTTGCGGCGGCGCGCCTTCAGGATCGCCCGCCCGCCCTTTGTCGCCATACGCGCGCGGAACCCGATTTTACGGGCGCGCTTCAACTTCGACGGTTGCCAAGTCATCTTCATGCTACTCTTCTCCTACCTTTTTCATTCAAAATGAGTCGTTGAATATAGCACATCATTGCCGCACGGTCAACCGGCGATACGAGAAAAAAATGCGGCCGCCGCGCCCCCGCCGAAAATGATCGCTTTTTCCGTTTGCCAAACGGGCAGGGGCTGTGGTATCGTGTTTCCCAATGAGCGTCTTCGGGGCTGGGTGAGCCGGCAACGGCAATTCCCAACCGGCGGTGAAAGCCCGCGACTGTCATGCGCACGCATGGCACTGACACGGTTCGTTTCCGTGGCCGACAGTACAGTCTGGATGGAAGAGGATGCCACGTGTTGATTTGCGTTTTGTCGAAGCCCCGGTCACGCTTGTGATTGGGGCTTTTCGTTATGGATTCTTTTTTCGATAGCGTTGAGGAGTGCATCGCCGCATTCGGGCGCGGGGAGATTGTCGTGGTGGCGGACGACGAGAACCGCGAGAACGAGGGCGACCTCATCATTGCCGCCGAACGGGCCACGCCCGAGGCCGTCAACTTCATGGCCAAGCACGCGCGGGGGCTGATCTGCGTCCCGATGGCAGGCGAGCGGCTGCGGCGGCTGGGCATCGAGCGCGCACCGAGCCGTAACCGCGCGGACCGCTTCCAGACCGCCTTCACGCTCTCGGTGGATGCCTCGCGCAACATCACCACAGGCATCAGCGCGGCGGACCGCGCAGAGACCGTGCGCGTGCTCGCCGACGACGCCTCCGGGCCGGACGCGCTCATCAGCCCGGGGCACCTCTTCCCGCTCGAGGCGCGTGAAGGCGGCGTGCTCGTCCGCGCCGGGCATACGGAGGCGGCCGTGGACTTGGCACGGCTTGCCGGACTGAAACCCGCCGGGGTGATTTGCGAGATTATGCAGGAGGACGGCTCCATGGCGCGGCTGCCGCAGTTGCGCACCTTCGCGCAGGCGCACGGGCTGAAGATGCTGTCCATCGCGGACCTGATTGCGTTCCGCCGCCATCACGAACGCCTGATTGAGCTGGTGGAGGAAGTCGAGCTGCCCACCCTGCACGGGCCGTTCAGGCTGCGCCTCTACCGTTCGTCGCCAGACGGGATGGAGCATCTCGCGCTGATCAAGGGGAACCTGGCGGAGACGGATGCGCCGCTCGTGCGCGTCCACAGCGAGTGCCTGACCGGCGACGTGTTCGGCTCGGCGCGCTGCGATTGCGGCCACCAGCTTCACGGGGCCATGGCCATGATTGAACGCGAGGGCTGCGGCGTGGTGCTGTATATGCGGCAGGAGGGGCGCGGCATCGGGCTGGCCAACAAGCTCCACGCATACAAGCTGCAGGAGGGCGGCCTCGACACCGTGGAGGCCAACATCAAGCTCGGCTTTGCGCCGGACCTGCGCGACTACGGCGTGGGCGCGCAAATCCTCTCAGACCTCGGCCTGAAGCGCATCCGCCTGATCACCAACAACCCGAAGAAGCTCATCGGCCTGCAAGGCTACGGGCTCGCCATCGCAGGGCGCGTGCCCATCGTGTTCGCCCCGGGCGACTTCAACCGCCGTTATCTGGAAACGAAGAGAGAGAAAATGGACCACTTACTGTAAAGGTAGCGCACCGCGTCCTCGCGGTGCTTAAGGAGAGAACAGACATGAAAGAAATCAATGGGAACCTGAACGCAACGGGCATGAGGATGGCCATCGTCGTGAGCCGCTTCAACAGCTTCTTCACCGAGCAATTGGTCAAGGGCGCGGAGGACTGCTTCACACGCCACGGCGGCCTCGGCGACGACCTGACGCTCATCCGCATCCCCGGCGCGAACGAGACGCCGCAGGTGGCGCAGAAACTGGCCGCCTCGGGCGCGTATGACGCCGTCATCGCACTCGGCGCAGTCATCCAAGGCGCAACGCCGCACGCAGACCTCATCAACGCCACCGTCGCACGCGCGCTTGCCAACATCGCGCTCGACACGGGCGTCCCCGTGCTGAACGGCATCGTCGCCGCGCAGAACCTCGAGCAGGCCATCGAACGCGCCGGCACCAAGCAAGGCAACAAGGGCTGGGATGCCGTCCTCGCAGCAATCGAGACGGTCTCCGTACTGAGGGCACTGTAACATGGCAACACGCAGACACGGGCGCGAATGGGCGCTCCAGATGTTGTTCCAGGCCGACCTGAACCCCGGGGAAAGCCTCGACGCCACCATCCCCACATTCTGGCAACAGCAGTGGAACTATCACGCCGAAAAGAGGAGGGACCAAGACCCCGACTTCAAGCCCGAGCCCGAGCCCGAGCCACACGAGTCGGACGTCGAAGACCTCGTGGCACCCCCCCCGATACGCCTCTTCGCCGAGACGCGCGTCCGTGGCGTACGGGAACACCTCGCGACGATTGACGGGCAGATACAGGCCTACCTCGAAAACTGGCCCCTGCACCGCATGGGCTCCATCGAGCGCAACGTGCTGCGCCTCGCGATGTACGAGATGATGTTCTGCCCCGACGTCCCCCGCGCCGTCGTGCTGAACGAGGCCATTGACCTCGCCAAATACTTCAGCAACGCAGACGCCGGGCGCTTCGTGAACGGCATCCTCGACAAGTTCAACAAGGACTCCCCCGTGCCGACCGAATGAACCCCCAAGATGCCAGATGGATGCGCCGCGCCCTCCGGCTCGCGCGACAAGCCGAGGGGCAGACGCGCCCCAACCCGCCCGTCGGCGCAGTCGTCGTGAAGAACGGCCGCGTCATCGGCGAGGGCTTCCACGCCCGCGCCGGTCAGCCCCACGCCGAGGCCCAGGCCCTCAACGCCTGCCGCGCCAGCCCACGCGGCGCAACCCTCTACGTTACCCTCGAACCCTGCTCCACCACGGGCCGCACCCCACCCTGCACCGAACGCATCATCCGCGACGGCATCACGCGCGTCGTCGTCGGCTGCCCCGACCCCAACCCCCGCCACGCCGGCGCAGGGCTCGCGCAACTGGCCGCGGCCGGCATTGACGTAACCGACGGCGTTTGCCGTGCGCACGCGGAAGACCTCATCGCACCGTTCGCCAAACACATCACCACCGGCCTGCCGTTCGTCACCCTCAAACTCGCGCTCACCCTCGACGGCCACACCGCCGACCGCAACGCCCAATCGAAGTGGATTACGGGCGAGAAGGCCCGCGCCGAGGTCCAGCGCATGAGGCGCCGGGCCGATGCCGTGATGGTCGGCTCGGGGACGGT
>Ga0123353_10002110_pt1 | contig 24580 bp, 23 predicted proteins | sample TergutLab28metaG_3_FD_92763 | JGI IMG/M metagenome (GOLD analysis project Ga0123353, IMG submission 92763) | Labiotermes labralis P3 segment gut microbial communities from Petit-Saut dam, French Guiana - Lab288 P3 | ecosystem: Host-associated > Arthropoda: Insects > Digestive system > Gut ... | reverse complement strand
AGCCAAAAAAGCGGTGGCGCTTCATTAAACTTATTTCGATACTCTTCTAACACATCCATTTCTTATGCCTTTCCGGCAACAAAGCCTATCATTTCTTCATACATCGCGTAGGAGTTTGGTAAACACATCCTTATTAGGTTAAGCTGTCCGGGTTGTTAATTGTAGTGCCTATCATCTCCATAAAATCCTCTTCTGTATTCCCAATAGTGATAACACTATACTGTCATTGCTTCCGGCAATTAACTCCGGCGCTAAGTCACGTCATATATATTACCTATTGTAATGCCATTAATTATAACTGAAGTATCGCTTTCTACAATACCTCTGAGCCACGAAAACAAGTCTAGAGCAATTTCTTCCCTGGTACTTCCTTGTTCTGCTCGAACTGCGCGAGGACTGCGGTGATGTTGTCTTTGAATTCTACGGACATTGCGCCCCTCCAATAAAAAACCGCCCGGAGGCGGTATAACGGTTTAATATTTAGTGAATCACTTTGCAGTTCCCTTAATACTGTAAATTTCAAAGTTCGGAATATAATGCGCCTTGTGAGCTTTTAATACAGTATGACATGAAAGACAACGTGTTTCCCTGTTTCTATTCTCTTTGAAATACTCGAACCTAAGCGTACCGCCACATTCCGGGCATCTTACAGCTTTTATTTGTTCGACAGTACCATCAAACAGAATGTCATCAACATCCTCCCATGTCATTATTTTCTCTTCTCCTCCCCATCGAAAAACTTTGCGATTTCCGTATTTATCCATTTATGCTTTTTAGAATCATCCGCAGTATACAGCTTCATGTAATACTTGTCCGTACCATGTTTTATCAATATTTCTGACTCAAGGTATTCATGCAGTATGGTGTCTGTGAGGAACTTTCTTGGTTGGCTTTCTTGCTTTCAGATTTCTATTGTAATAATTCGCTTGAGTTCCCCCATTCATATCCCGTATATCTCGTTTTACCGTTATCTTTTATGCGCGGGCTGTAAACGGGATGTACAGGGAACTCGTAACCCTAAAGATCTATCTTCAAGATATCGTCTATTAGTTCTTGCGATACGGGATATCTTTCACTTTTAACATCCTTTCTTTGCACCTCTATTATATCATTTTCACCTATATTTGTCGATTTTTCGCCGATGCTTTCCTTGCTCCTGTCGTGAAGCTTTTCTTTAGTTTCGTCATTAAACCCCTCCAGCACCCCACCATCACGCACCGGCAGTTGACCACCTGCTCGGGCGGTCCGTGCGCATCACCGGGCTGCATCTGCACGTTGCTGAATGGTTTGTCAAGTACTACAGTCTCGCTGTCCGGATGAATGTGGTCAGACCATGTCCTTGTGTCCGATGTGACTATCTACCGATTCTAAGCTAAGTCACGTGCCATTAATATCGTAGAAATGCGTGAGCCTAAGAATAGCTTTCTTGTGTTGAATGCGTATAATATAAAGACTGGAATCATTAAATCAAGCAGGGAGTGATACCATGCATGCATGTTTCGGCGAACCAAGCCTTACTTTTAGCGATTCTGCCGGCAAAGCCATCGCCTCTCAATTTCCCGACGGCGGAAAGGCGCATCAAATCACCGCGCAAGGAAAGACCGTTATCCTTTACCCCGTCCTAAAAGGTAGGGATGCCAAAGCCGCAATAATCAACGGAAAATTTATGGTACTTCCCATATGCTATAACGAACCGCATGCCATACAGCCCTGTTTGGCGTTTTATGAAAACTACGGTACAAACGCTTCCATCCACGCGGATATCAATTACGGTGTCATGGTCGGGTTTCCTGTTAACATAGTCATTGAGCTGAGCAGCCTGAACCTCAGCACCCTCTTTTTGCCCCGGCGGCCGGGCAGCTTTAAAATTATGGCGACAGGCGACCCGGTGCGTCCGGAAGCCATTGACATGCTTGTGTTAACCATCCCCGAATCCGCTGCGGAATATACCGTATACATCGGGAATCCGTACCTCACCAATGAGATACCCGATACCGTCTTTACCGGTGAGCCGCAGGTGGACAAGCTCGGGCAATGGATGCGCAAGGAGTGGTCGGGAAAAACCAAGAACGAGGCGGAAATGATATCAAACTATCAACAATGGCTTTCGGAGGCACAGCCTGTCAACATGGGTTATGCTTCCGGGTTTTTTACAACCACCATGCGAAACGGAATGCATACCCTGCTGGACCCTGACGGGAATCCCTTTTTCTCGCTCGGTGTAGACTGTGTCCTGCATCATTCCGACGGCCCCGTCACAGGCGCGGAGGGTTTACATGAGGAACTGCCCCCAAAAACAGGCCGGTTCGCTCCCGCGTGGAGTACAATACACCGCAGCCATACGTCTGAATACAGCGCCGATATGTTTGATTTCGCTGCCGCCAATCTCATTCGGGCGTTTGGTGACAATTGGTATGAAGCATGGTGCCAACTGACGGCGTACCGCCTAAAGCATTGGGGGTTTAACACCATCGCGAACTGGTCTGATGTGAAGCTCGCCAAAGCATGCGGCTTGCCATATGTTATTGAGCTGCCTTATCCGGGAACAGAAATGTGTCTGTTTCGTGATTTCCCCGATGTCTTTTCACCGGAATATCAATCTGACGCGGAAAGATGCGCCGAATACCTTACGGATTATACGGAAGACCATAACTTAATCGGCTATTTTATGCGCAATGAGCCGAACTTTGCCTTTGGGGACTATAACATCGCCATGCTTATGCTGCAATCGTGCGGCGATACATACTCAAGGCGTGAGTTTATCAACGATATGAAGCGCGGGTACGCAAATGATATACATCTTTTTAATAAGGGATGGGGAACCGCGTTTGGCTCCTTTGACGCGTTACACAAGCCCTATACCGGGCAGTATTCGCACGAAGCGGTTCAATGCTTAAACGATTTTACTAGAAAGCTGTTTCGTCAGTTTATCAAAGTGTTTGCGCTGGCATGCCGCGCGGTGGATCCGAATCACTTGAATCTCGGCTTGCGCTGGGCATGGATCGCGTCGGATAATTTTTACGAGGGCGCGGAGTTTGTGGATGTCTTCTCAATTAATTGTTACAGTGACGCAATCGACCCAAACCTGATTGCGCGCATCTCACAAATGGCAGGAGGGAAACCGGTTATCATCGGAGAGTTCCACGCGGGCGCACTGGATGCCGGGCTGCCTACGAATGGTATACGCGCCGTTGCCAACCAAAATGAACGCGGTTATTTCTATAGTTACTATATCGAAAACGGCGCGGTTATACCCGAACTCGTGGGCGCGCATTACTTTCAATACAATGATCAACCGGTGCTGGGGCGGTTTGACGGTGAAAATTGCAATATTGGGTTGGTCGATGTTTGCGGCAAACCGTATGAGGCGTTCATTACGAAGGTTGCGCAAACCAATAGTAAAATTCAAGCGATTCGCGCAGGGTTCATAACGCCGACGGACAGAAAACCTATCCTCGCGCCAAAAGAAGGTTTTTAAGTTTCTAAAAACGCGTTCATATCATGCCGCGCGGCGACTATTTCAAACGGAGAGGGCGGCAGTGTCTCATGGTAAGCCACGCGCATGGCGCAGCGCGCTAAACGCTCACCTACCGTGCGTTTATCCTGCGGGTGAACGTCGTTATGTTCGCCCAAATCAAAGGCCGCCGCCATGGCGGTGCCGGGTATATGAAGCGCCAGCCGTTGCTGACGGCGCAGTTCATCCCAGCATTGCCCTTCTTCCCAATGCGCCAGTTCCACAAAAAGCAAGGGGAAGTCATAGCCCCAATCATCCCGCCATAAACGGGCCATGGCGGCAAACTTTTCCGCATATCGTTCCGGTTTAGAAGCGTCGGTTTCCCCTTGGTACCATATCGCGCCGCGAATCGTATGCTTTCGCAAGGGATGAATCATACCATTATAAAGCCCCGTGGGCATGTTGTGCAGCAATGTTTCTTGCGGCGGCGGTTCCGCCGCCCCGCCGGGATGAAACTGCCATGAGCCGCTTAAATCAAAGCTTCCCGCATCGGTGGACAACATGTATTGCTTACCCGCGGTAAAGCCGCCGCCGTTTTTTGAAAGGATACGCATCGTAATCACGCACCGCCCTTCGGGCAGTTCCGGTATAAAATATGCGCGCTGGGTATAGCGGTCTTCAGTTTTTCCAATGGGTTGTCCATTGAAATACACCGTATCGGCATCCATCACCGTCCCTAAAAAGAGAACAGCGCTTTTTTTCGCCATAGCAGGCGGAATGGCTACTGTTTTACGGTACCATACGGAACAGGCGCCGGACCAAGGCTGAAGCAGTAAACGCGTTTCCCAGTCATCATCGTCATAATCCTTGGCGTACCATTTTTGCATAAGCCCGGGATCGGTTTGGTCTATAGCCTTATGGAATTCGGCGGTTCTTGCCGCGTCTTCATCCCGAACGCGCGTGATATAGTCATTATCGGTACATCGATCCGCTTCATTCAGTGCTTCAGGGAAAGCCGCCAGCGCGGAACGGCTCATCCACGCGTGAATGGGCGTGCCTCCGATGGCTGCTTGAATCAAACCGATTGGCACGCCATAACACTGATGAAGATGCTTGGCAAAAAAATAACCTACGGCTGAAAAATCTCCGATGGCGGCGGGGGAAACACCATGCCATGCGCCATGCCCTAAATCATCAATCGGCGCATGGAAATCCATCTGCTGCGGTACAGTCAACTGTCGAATGGCAGGATTCACAGCCTGCATATCTTCAGGAAACATATAGCGTACCGAAGACATCGTCCATTGCATATTGGATTGCCCGCCGCACAGCCATACATCACCGATGTACACGTCATGAAGTTCTTCATCACCGATGCGCATCACATGCGGGCCGCCGGGAGGCAGGTTATCCAGCGTGATCAGCCAGTGCCCTGCAGTATCGGGCTGCGCGGTATAGCATTGGCCCAGAAAGCGTACCGTGACGGTTTTATCCGCCGATCCCCACAGATTTACCTTTGTGTTTCGCTGCAGCACCATACCGCTTGATAAGGTATTAGGTAGAAACAGTTTCACGGCTCATGCCTCCTTTATGTTAAATAACATCGTGATGAATAAATTGAAACTGTCAAATCATACAACATTCGATGCCCAAATGGGAAGAATATTAAAATTTTTAAACAGGTGTTGACAGGGTTTGACACCTATGATATATTGTTAGCACTCACTCAAGGTGAGTGCTAACAATCGATAAGGAGTTGATTTTCATGACAGGTTTAGTACCATTCAACCGCAGAGGCATGGTTCCCACGCGCATCGGCGCAGGCTTTGAGGATTTTTACAACATGCTCGATGATTTTTTCACAGACGGAACACCAGCGAACCGCAACTTGTTCAAGGATACATTTAAGGTTGACATCATCGAACAGGACAGGGATTACCTCATCGAGGCAGAGCTTCCGGGTATCCAAAAGAGCGAAATAAGCTTGGATATCCAAGAAGATACGCTTGTGCTTTCCGTCAACCGACAGGAAGAGACGAATACGGAGGGGAAGAGCTATATTCACAGGGAACGACGTTTGGGATCTGTCAGCCGCCGCATCCGGCTGGCCGACGCAAAATTGGAAGATATCAAAGCGAAGCTGGAAAACGGCATCCTAACCGTTACGGTACCCAAGAGTGTCAAGGACAACGCGCCGCGTAAAATCGACATCGAGTAAGGGCAACAGCCCGTCTTTACTGGGATCCGGAAGAGCATATTAAAAATCCTCCCCTCCGCCGTATGATGGAAACGGCGGAGGGGAGGGCGCGTTTTAACCTTTTTACTTTTTTTCTAACGAAGCAAATTCACCGAAGACGGCCGTGTGCGTAAACGCGGGCGCAGCCCAGTGTACGGCGTTACGGATAACCTGTCCGACCTCTTTTTGCTTGTAAACAGGATTGCTTTCATGACCCGGCTGAAAATAGAAGATGCGGCCGGCGCCGCGTGTAAAACAACAGCCGCTTCGGAAGACCTCACCGCCGGAAAACCAACCGAGAAAAACCACTTCATCCGGTTTGGGAATGTCGAAGAACTCACCGTATGTTTCCTCTTTTGGAATCTCAAAATACGGAGGAAGCCCGGCGCAGATGGGATGTCCGGGGTTGACACACCAAAGGCGTTCATGGTCTTCCGATTCGCGCCAGCGCAAATCACAGGATGTCCCCATCAGCTTCATAAACGGCTTGCTCATATGTCCTGAATGAAGGGCGATGAAACCCATGCCGTTCAAGACGCGGTGGACGACACGTGCCGCCACCTCATCCGGTACCAAGTGATGGTTGATATGCCCCCACCAAATCAACACGTCCGTCGCGTCCAACGCTTCCTGCGTTAACCCGCACTCCGGTTCATCCGGTGTGGCGGTGCGGCATATAATGTGTTCATCGGTGGATAACACTTCCTTGATAGCCTCGTGGATGCCGTTTGGATACGCTTTTTTGCAGGTTTCATCCATGCGTTCTTTATAATACTCGTTCCAACAGGTGACTCGAATCACACGCACGCCTCCTTTAGTATTATAACTCGGGAATCGCTATGGTAATTTCGCGGCCGGCTTGCGCGGATTTTACAATACCGTCGATGATAGCCTGGTTGTACAGAATTTGACCGGACGGCACGGGAGCGGGCCCGCCCGTTAGTACCGCGTCCAGGAAGGAGCGTATCTTGCGGTCGAATAACCCGGGTTCCGGTGTTTCAAGAATAGGTATTTCCACTTCTGTTTGAACGCCCGCTACATCCGTATACAGTTTCATCGGGCCGCCGACCGTACCGTTCCAACAATCGGTGGAGGGGATACGCAGCGCGGCCTTCTTGCCCAAAATAACCGTGTCGCCCGGCGTATCTAAATGCATAGCCCATGAGATACGGAAGTCCACGATGATGCCGCCTTCCAAACGGATAAAGGCGGCGGCAAAGTCGTCAACGCTGAAGCGCGCGGCGTTTTCCGCTGCCGAGTGCTCGGCGTCCGCGTATTGGTAGGCCTCATTTGTTCCGAAGAAAGCGGAGGTCCAACCTGTTACGGATAGCGGCTTCGGGTAACCAATTGCGTTTAAAACCATATCCAGTGAATAACAGCCGATATCGCCCAAAGCGCCGATGCCTGCCGTTTTCTTTTCGATAAAGGTACTGTTGGGAATCCCGCGCCGTCGGCCTCCGCCTGTTTGAATATAATATACCTCACCCAAAGCATCCGATTCAACAATTTTCTTAATCATCTGCATGTTCGTGTCCATGCGCGGTTGGAATCCGATAGATAAAATCTTACCGCTCGCCTTTTCAGCGCGGATGATGTCCACAGCCTCTTCAATGGTAACGCACATCGGCTTTTCTAAAAGAACATGTACGCCCGCGTTCAGCGCGGCGATAGAGCACTCCGCATGGGTAGCGTTATAGGTACATACGGATACCGCGTCCAACCCTTCGGCCGCAAGCATAGCCGTATGATCCTTATAAAAACGAGCGCCTTCTATGCCGTAACGTTCCGCAAAAGCCTCTGCTTTTCCGGGAATCAAGTCCGCCAAAGCGACGATATCCACGTCCGGCATACGCAGATAACTCTCCGCGTGGGATTCGGCTATCCAGCCCGTGCCAATGATGCCAATCTTCACTTTTTTGGAATAAACGCGTTCCTCCCGCCTGGTTGGGGTAAATTGAGATAATACCACGTCGCTCATCTGTCAAACCCGCTTTCTAGTCTTTAAGACCGAGTTTTTTCAATGTTTCTATGCTCATGGCAGCCGCCTCCAGCGGCGTCCGTCCAACGGATTCATCCTGCTCTACAACAAACCATTCCGCGCCCGAGCGGATAGCGGCCGTAAGAATGCTTTCTATATCCTGGCAGCCATGTCCGACGGGACGGAACTCAAACGCGCCGGTATCTTTAGCCGCGGGTTCCGCTTGGCCAATCAGGGCGTAAGGCGGTTTATCACCCATACGGCCTACGTAATCCTTTAAATGTACAACGGGGCATCGGCCGGCATATTTTTCAATATACTCAACAGGGCTAAGGCCCGCGTATTTTACCCAGCAGACATCTATCTCGGTTTGCAGCAGACAAGGCTCGATAGCGTCATATATAAAATCAAGCCCGTACTGACCGCTGATGGTAATAAACTCGAAATCATGGTTATGGTATAGCAGCGTGATTCCCGCTTCACGCGCAAGGTGAGCAAATCGGTGTATTTCCCTGAGCGTACTCGCGAAACCTGCGGACCCGGGCCGGGTTTGTTCATCCAGATAGGGGATGGCGATGTATTGACAGCCGATGCTGCGATGATAGGATAATACGCCAAACATATCCTGCAGAATGAGAAAGAAAGGCACATGGCTGGAAAGCGCTTTAAGGTTATGCTTGTCAAGCATGGCCTTTACATCCTCTGCCGAATGCCCGTAAAAGCCCGCGAACTCCACTCCGTCATATCCCAGCTGTTTTACCTTACGAAGCACCGAATCTAAATCTTGCTGCGCTTCATCCCGCGCGGAATAAATTTGATAGGCGACCGGCCTTTTTTCCAAGGTGCAACACCTCCATATATTGATGCTTTTTTACATTATACCTAAAAGGGCGTGTTCTGTCATGTCTTATTTTCATTTCGCATTTTTATTTCACATTGGCTCGTAAACAGCGGAAAACGGTTATTTAGGTTCCTTGATGATAACAGCGATAAGAACAAGATCATCCTTACCGCTGTTTTGTACGCTATGCCGATGCCCGCTGACAGTGGTCATGACGTCTCCCGCTTGCACTTCCACGCGTTTATCATCATCGGTCACAACGCCTTTACCGCTTAGGAAGTAAAAAACTTCCGCCTCGCCAATGTGCTCATGTTCGCCAACCGAACAGCCTTCCGGAATTGTAAGCTTGGCACATAGGCCGCATGTCTCCGGCAGCAGCAGTTGTTCCAAATGGACAAGCGTTACGGTTCCCTGCCCGCCAAGAAGACCCTCGCAGGATTCCTCCGGCAAACTGATTTTTTTACGTACCATGGTAAAACCTCCTTAAATTATTATCATCGTTACGCGGGTTTTCTGGTGATAAACAAAAGACAGGATAGAAACGTGAGAATAGACGTTTCTATCATATGGCGGCTATCGACTGCCGTCACGTTTAAGAAATAAAGCGCGGGGATGCTCAGCATGCCTTTAAATGTCAAGTATTGGTAGGCGAGCAGAATGGAGAGGAACGCTGCCGGCAGCCAGAGTATTTTTCGCGGTACATTCTGCTTGCGAGCGCCGTGAGCCAAAGGCAGCAGTGCGCCCATTCCCAAGCCGATAAGCAGTCCGCGCAGAAAACCGCTCGCGAAGCCCAGCGTCGTCGGAATAAGGGAAAACAAAATACAGACAAGCGCGCAGACGACCAGCGGGGTTACCGCAATCATCAATTTCCTAATAAACACGTTATCCCTCCTGAATACAAGCTCGGTCTTCGTCAGACAGAGTACATGCGTCAAGCAAATCAGGTCTGAACCGCATCGTTGCCAGCAGCGCTTCCCGGCGTCGCCAATGAAGGATTTGGGCATGATTACCGTTAATGAGTGTTTCCGGAACGGATACTCCCTCAAAAACGCGCGGGCGTGTATATTGCGGGTATTCCAGCAATCCCGAGGAAAAACTCTCGTCTTCCGTACTCTCCTGACAACCCAGTACGCCGGGAATGAGGCGTGTCAGGCAATCTATCACCACCATGGCAGCCGTTTCCCCGCCGGTTAGGATATAATCGCCTATGGATAACTCCTCATCTGTATATCGATCCAACGCGCGTTGATCCACGCCCTCGTAATGCCCGCACAACAATATCAGGCTATCCTCCACGGCCAGTTCGCGCGCCTTTTCTTGGGTAAGCGTTTTTCCTCTCGGCCCCAGAAAAATGCGCCGGGCAGACGGATGCCGTTGCATGGCATACCGCATGGCTCCGGCGATAGGCGGAGCCGTCATCAGCATGCCCGATCCGCCGCCAAACGGGTAATCATCCGCGTTTTTATGCTTCATTTGAGAAAAGGCGCGTATATCAATGCATTCGATGTGCAATAGGCCTTTTTGCAAAGCCCGCGCGATCATACTGGTCTCTTTAAAACTAGTAAAGACATGAGGAAACAGTGTGAGCACATCAATCTGCAAAAACCGCGACCTCCCCAAGCTTTTCGGCGTTGACCGATATTCTACCCAAGGCTGTGTCTACACTTATAAAAACGCTTTTGAGCGCGGGCGCCATAAAGGTTCCTGTATCAGTGGAAAAAACATAGATATCAACGGGGTTACGAGACAGAATATCAGTCAGAATACCAACCCGTGTGTTTGTTTCATCAAACGCCTCGCAACCTATCATATCGCATATAAAATCCTCATCGGGGCCAAGCGCCACCGCGCGGGTACGATCAACAAATAATTGAACCCCTCGGTAAGCCTCGGCAGTATCAACCGAATGCGAAGCGCCTAATAGGGCGTATACCATGGATCCCGATAAGCGCAGTAAGCGGAAAGGCTCGCAGACCATGCCATCCGCTCGGGAAACATAAACCGTGTCCAGCAAGCGAAACCTTTCAGGGTCTCCCGTGTAAGGGCGAATCTTTACAGCGCCTTTTATGCCGCTTGGCTTTAAGACCTCGCCGATGAGGATATATTCGGAGAGCATCTTATTTAATTTCCACAAATACGGGTTTCCCTTGTCCCAATGTTGCGGCTTTAATCACCGTGCGGATAGCCTTTGCGATACGGCCCTGTTTACCTATCACTTTACCCATATCTTCTTGAGCTACATTCAACTCAAGTATTACCGCTTCAGGCCCTTCCGTTTCCTGTACATGAACCGCGTCGGGGTTATCCACCAGCGTTTTGGCTATGAACATGAGCAATTCTTTCATTGTCTACTCCTTCAAGCGGCTGTTCGTTCAGCCTTCAATGACGCCGGTCTTTTTAAGCAGAATACGTACGGTATCCGTAGGTTGTGCGCCTTTTCGAATCCATTCTTTAGCCTTATCTCCATCGATTTTTACCTCCGCGGGTGACAGCATGGGGTTATAGTATCCGATTTCCTCGATGAAGCGGCCGTCTCGCGGGCTGCGTGTATCGGCGACGACGACACGGTAAAAAGGTGACTTTTTCATTCCCATTCTCTTAAGACGGATTTTGACTGACATGAGGTTTCCTCCCTTAGATTTTTTGTGTTTATTGAAATCATGGGTATGATTTACAATCTTGCCTTAGAAGAAGGGCATTCGCGCCCTTCCTTGTTTTCCGGGCGACCGCATTTTTTGCATCATTTGTCGTGCCTGATCAAACTGACGTATGAGAGCGTTGATATCCTGAACCGTCGTTCCGGACCCGGAGGCGATGCGCTTCCTGCGTGATGCGTTAAGTAAGTTGGGGTTTGCGCGTTCCGCGCGTGTCATGGAACGGATGATTGCCTCCGGCTTCTTAAGGGCATTTTCATCTATTTCTACATCCTTCAGCTTCGTGCCTACACCGGGAAGCATGGATAAAACAGATTGAAGCGAACCCATTTTTTTCATTTGCTGCAGTTGTTCTAAAAAGTCATCCAGGCTCAAGTCACGCGTTTTAACTTTACGGGTCAGTTTATCCGCCTGATCTATGTCAAAAGCTTCCTGCGCTTTTTCAATGAGCGTCATCACATCGCCCATTCCCAGAATGCGGCTTGCCATACGGTCCGGATGGAAGGGCTCCAAATCCGATACCCGTTCGCCGATACCCGAGAATTTTATCGGCTTACCGGTGACCTCTCGAATGGAAAGTGCGGCGCCTCCGCGGGTATCGCCGTCCAATTTTGTAAGGATGACTCCGTTTAAGGACAATGCCTCATCAAACGCGCTCGCGGCGTTTACCGCGTCCTGCCCGGTCATCGCGTCCACAACAAGCAAGACTTCCTGAGGCGACGCGGTTTTTTTAACGCGCCTCAGTTCCTCCATTAACTCCGTGTCGATGTGAAGGCGGCCTGCCGTATCCAGTATGAGCGTGTCGCGGCCATAATACCGGGCCGAATCGATGGCTTCCCGCGCCGTAACGGCGGGGTCTTGCGTGCCTCGTTCAAATACCGGGCATTTTACCTGATCTCCCAAAACCTGAAGCTGCTTGATAGCCGCGGGACGGTATATGTCCAAAGCCGCTAACATGGGCTTTTTTCCTTGACTAACAAGATATAACGCCAGTTTCGCCGCCATGGTTGTCTTTCCGGACCCCTGTAGGCCGCAGAGCATAAAAACAGTCGGAACGCTTGAGGACCATGTGAGGCGCGTATGCTGCCCTCCCATGACTTGAGTTAGTTCCTCGCTGACGATTTTTATAACTTGCTGGCCGGCGGTAAGGCTTTCCAGAATGGATTGACCGGTACAGCGCTCTTGAACGCGGGTGCAGAAGTTCTTGGCGACCTTATAATGCACATCCGCTTCAAGCAGCGCCATGCGTACCTCGCGCAGGGCATCTTTGACGTTCTGCTCCGTAAGCCTGCCTCTGCCGGTAAGCTTACGAAGGGAGTTTTGCAATTTTTCGGATAATCCTTCAAACGCCATAAGTATCCTCACTGTCGCGTGCCATTTTATTAATCAGCTTGCTTGCTTCTCCGACATGCCCGGATTGAAGGAGCACCGATACCTCTAACACATCTCTTCGTATCTTGGTAAACATACCGGAGTGGCCCAGCTTTGATTCCATCGCGCGCAACTGTGAGCGGGCCTTTACCAGCGCCTCGTGTACGGCTTGCCGCGAGATGCTCATATGATTTGCAATCTCCGAAAGAGACCAATCTTCTTCTAAGTAAAGATGTGCGATATCACGGCGGATTCCCGTTAAAAGCTGTCCGTAGCAAGCTAACAGCTGAGCGTCGTTTACTCTTTTTTCCAGGATACCCGTTGTCATCGCATGAGTCCCCAATCTGTCAAGCATTTATGCTTGACAGCATTATTATAAGCAATACGTTCCGTTTGTCAAGCGCACGCACGGACATATTGGTTAATTTTAACCAATTCAAACCTAAAGGAGCCTAAAGAGCTTTATTGATGTGCCGTCTAGCGAAGATAAGCCTGCCCGTAAATAAACTGATGCAGGGACTCCAAATTGAGCCGCTTATTCCTGTCGCTCATAAATATAACCGACATACCATCGATGTTTTGATAAGTAAAGCCTTTGTCCATGGGTATGCGAAACTGGGAAAACAGCGTCTCTCCATGGGACGCACGAGTCAAAAGGCCGGAGGATAGGGCGGCATAGCCTAACTCAAAAAGCATCGCGGGTGGTATGTTGGTGTAGATGTACGGGAGTGCCGTCTCCATCAGGCTGACCATCCCGTCCAGAGTAAGACCATTATGCAGTACATGGTTTAACACCACTTCCATTAATTTCCGTTGGCGTTCTGTTCGTGCCATATCATTATCGATACCGCGGATTCGCGCGAATGTGACCGCCTGCATACCGTCCAAATGATGCATGCCCGCTCTGCCTTCCACAGGTGACCGTTTCACTTTATCCATTGGTTCTTTACGTAGTTCATAATTGATACGATTGGCTTCCGCCTTGGTTAGTTCTATATCGATACCGCCCAAAGAATCGATGATTGCGGCGAGGCCGAAAATATTTACGGTAACAAAGTGTTCGATGTTCATATCAAAATTACGGTTCACCGTGCGCATTGCCAGCTTCGGCCCTGCATCCGCCACGTTGTTTTTTTCACCGGCAATTGCGCCGAAACGGAAAGCTGTATTGATGCGGTTCCCCTGCGTGTAGCCGGGTAAGGAGACATAGGTATCCCGCAGTATGGAGGTAAGCTTAATGGATCCGTCCGTTTTGTTAAACGACAGTATCATCACCACATCCGATAAACCGTTATTCAATACATCCTTGCGCGAATCCAGGCCCAGCAGAAGGATATTGACGGTGTCCGTTGGCAGTTTATCGTTGGTTTCCAATTCACTCGGATCGATATCCACCGATGCGTCAGGCAGCCTGTCTAAATGCAGCAGAGCCTGTTCCTCGTCATCCATACTGTTCCACGCCGTTTCCTCAGCCTCCCATTGATCCCATTGCTCCCTGCTTTCGTCATCGAGTGACGCATAAATGATATCTTTAAGCGAGAATTCTTCTTCCTCTGCCAAGGTGAAAGACGCTGCCAGCGCCAGTATGACAATGATGCACCAGATACGTTTAAATAGTGTCATGTTATATCCTCCGGTTTAATTAAAATGATGCGGTGTGCCGCTAGTTGATTCGCCTGTTCAGTATCATTCTGGTTAGATTGCCGTTGTTAAAAAAGGCGGAAAGCATGGATTCATCAAATAACGTGCGAACTGTTTCTATGGGTGTTATCGTTAAAATGAGCGGGACGACTATAAACGCCGCATAACATAAAACAACACCGCGCAGCAAGCCAAATACACCGCCGAACAACCAATCGAGCTGTTTGAGCAATGGAAAGTTGAAGACAGCGCGCAGAAGATTAATGAGTATGGACAACACGATATATAAAACTAAGAAGCATACAAGGAAAGATAGGACATTGATAGAAAAAGTGAGAATCGTATGGTTTACATAATCGGAAACGGTTTGGATACCCGATGCGGAGAAAACACCGTTTTCCAAATTAAAGCGCAGCAGTTCGCTTAAGGGCAGCGGAAGATTCACGTTTTCTAAAACTTTAGATAACCCCTCGCTCGTCATGGAAGCCACGTTTTGCATGGCCAACTCCAGATTGCCGATACGTGATGAAGCGTCCGTATAGTGGATTAGATTCATGATGATGGATTGATCGGCTTGAATACCGTTGGCCAAGACAGGATATAAGAAAAACGATCCCACCAATGACAAAAGGCATGCGCCCATCGAAAGAAGCGACTGGATAAAACCCCTGTAGAATCCTAACAGAACGCTCAAGGCGATAATGGCAATGGCGGCAATATCCACGATGTTCACAAAAGACTTCCCCTTTCCCGTATCACGCGCCCGGCAGCGTCACCGCGTAAACCTCATCTCCGCAGGCAATCAAGATGCGGCCTCCCTCCAGGGAGCCTATAACCTGAGTGACTTGCCGGCCTCGAACCGGCAGTTCATAAGCTGTAAAACGCTGCGCGTTATACTCGGCGCGATAAATATACTCGGAGGATACCGCGTATATCGTGTTTCCGTAAATGACTGCTCCCGCACAAGCGGTAGGCAGCGTAAAACGACGATCCACTGAGCCGGTCATATACCGCAGTTCTTGAATATGACCACCGCTTGAAGCTTGTGTGGTGGGAACAAACAGCATAGCCACGTCACCTCGGACCGGTACTTCCGCGTCGATGAGTCGCCAGCCATAAACCAACGCCGCTTCCGAAGTGTTTTCGATACCTTGATAATTATAAGAACGGATTTGCCGGGTGGTGACGGCACGCAGTCGGTCATTATCGTACAGCATGCGGTAGGGGGTGGACTCACCCAGCATGGATTCGCCGGTATTCTTTCTTCCCACCTCGAATGTCTTTAGCGTTGTGTTGGCGGCAGTGCCGTATATGTCCAGAAGTGTTACCCACAGGTACTGCCCTTGGTCGCCGTAAAAACCGACGTCTAAAATATATGCGTCCCTGAAAGCGTCCGTTTCGATATCCACCTGTAACCCGTTTAGATCACGAATAATAAGTGTTGAAGCTGTCTCCGGTCCGATCACGGCGGCGGCGTATCTTTTACCGACACGCGCGAATTGAATCATTTCATTTAAGGTATCTTGATAGGTTGAAACGCCTTCATAATTTAAGATATACATTCGCGCGTTCACCCATACGGTAATATTGTGCGCGCCCACCGAGAAGGACGCACCCGCTCCGATGGATTGCGACCACTTTGCAGCGCCCGAATGTGTCAGACAATGTATGGAAACGCCGTCATAATAAACGATGTACTCACCAAACGGCGTCACATTCTGTCCTGTAAAACAGCTCAACCGGGTAGCGGTGGACCCGCGTGACCTGCCCGCGTTTAAAATAAAGGTGAACGCCGCGAAAGCCGTTAACACGACTCCCGCTAAAATCAGCCAATTGCGCAGCGTAACGTTTTTCTTTTTATCATCGTATACGTTGAAGTTGCGTTGTATCATGAAATGAGTAAACTCCTTATCGCGCGTAACCGCGTACCCTGATAGCATGGTTTATTATAACGGTATCGGACAAGGGTTGCAATCCCGCGCCATGCCGTTGCTTAGGCTGTCATCCTATTCGGGAGCGGAAAAACCGCCGTCCCTTTTCCTTTGCTTACTCCACTTTGCGATATCTTTGCCCCAAGCCCTTTTGTCTTTTAAATATCCCGCTTTGTCATCGGCGAATCTGTTTTCGCGTTTCAATGCCAGGTACCCCTCCCAGCGTTCGCTGGATAGTGAGCCATCTGCCAGCGCTGTCAGAACGGCGCATCCCGGCTCTGTGGCATGGCGGCAGTCATTGAAACGGCATTGTGCTATCAGCTCTGTTATATCTTGGTAACCGGTGCCAATCCCTTCTTCAGCGCCGAACAGTCCCAGTTCGCGCATTCCGGGCGTATCAATGACCATCGCGCCGGAAGGCAGCATGAACAGCTGCCGATGGGTTGTCGTGTGACGACCTCGGCTGTCGTCGTCTCTGATGTCTTTGACGGCCATGACAGGCCTCCCCATTAACGCGTTAAGCAGCGACGATTTTCCAACACCGGACATACCTAAAAACACAATGGTCTTGCCGGGCGATAAATACGCGTTCAACGCATCCAAACCCATTCCGGTCTTGGTTGATAGTATATGTACAGGGACATCCGGTGCGGCTTGCTGCGCTTCCAGGAGCGGGGTATTCGTGTCTTCCGTCAAATCTGCTTTGGTAAGCAGAATAACGGGTTGGCCGCCGCTGTTCCGCGCTTGTATGAGGTATCGTATGATTCGTTTGATGTTAAAATCGTGGTTAAGGGATGACATAATAAAAACATGTTCGAAGTTTGCCGCTACAACTTGTTCCAATACTGTTTTAACATAACCCCGCGCATGGCCTGAAAAATCCGATCGGGAAAATTTCGAGCGCCGTTCCAGCAGCTTTACAATGCGGGAATTTCCGCTTTCATTGTATTGCAGCAGCACAAAATCTCCAACGGCGGGAAAATCCTCCCGTACATCGGCGTTGTAGTAGAAAGAACCTTTTAAAACCGCCGTCGTCTCTCCGTATGGGGTGATAACGTTGTATTGTTCTCGCTGAAGCATCGTAACTCTGCCGGGTGTTAAGCTATCTTGGTAAGTTTCGGTATTAAAATATCCGTAATTGGCCAGACATATCATGGTTTGTTCATTCTCCTTCATATCCTCTTTAATAAGCAAAAAGCGCCACGGTGACAAGCGGCTTCATACAGAAGCCGCCGCCTGACGCTAATGAAAAGGGATACGACCTTCATCGTATCCCGCGGACAGCAGTATCCATGGAAGGCACTCATGATTGGCGCGCTAACACTTAATAACGTATCATCATACTATGGACGGATAACCCGCGCGCCCGTATTCGGTTAGTAAAAAACCACCTTATATACTGACATCAAAACAACTCCTTTCAGGATAAACTTTCCGCGGAAACAGCCACAGTGTAAGGTTTACATGTGTTTGTGTCAAGCGAAATAATATTGTTTGCGCATTGACTGTGCTTTATTACCAATAAGCGCGCTTGTAATCATGCTGAAATGTTACGACTCCTTTCAAAGCAAAGTTGACAGTTGCGCGTATGTCACTTTATAATGACAGCCTGTTTTTGTTTTATCAGGAGTGTGAGTTTTAGCATGACACAGTGGACGGCGGCTCGCTTGCGTGGTTTATTTTTAGAGTTCATGCAAGAAAAAGGGCATACCATCATTCCCAGCGCGTCGGTCATCCCGCAGGGGAATGTCAATGTGCTTTTTACCATTGCCGGTATGTATCCCCTCATTCCCTATCTGACAGGCAAGGCGCATCCGTCGGGTACACGGCTGGCTGACGCGCAAAAATGCGTTCGTACAGTGGATATCGAATCGGTTGGGGATGCGAGCCACTTAACTTTTTTTGAGATGCTTGGCAACTGGTCGCTTGGCGATTACTTTAAAAAGGAAGCCATCAATTGGAGTTGGGAATTTTTAACCGGTGACAAATGGCTTGGAATCGATCCGAACCGGCTGGCGTTCTCCGTTTTCCAAGGGGATGAAAACGCGCCACGCGACGAGGAAGCGGCTAACTTGTGGCGGGAAATGGGCGTGACGGAAGATCGCTTATTCTTTCTGCCCAAGCAGTACAACTGGTGGTCAACCGGCGGGCCGGGCCCCTGCGGGCCGGATACCGAAATGTTCTACATCAACACGGATAAAGAACCTTGCGGGCCGGATTGCACACCTGCCTGTGATTGCGGGCGTTATTTGGAAATATGGAATGATGTTTTCATGCAATATAATTTAAGGGAAGACGGTATATTAGAGCCGTTAGCGGCGCAGAATGTCGATACGGGAATGGGGTTGGAACGAACCGCATGCGTGTTAATGGGTAAGCAATCGGTTTATGAAACAGACACGTTTACCGATATCATCAAGAAAATTGAGTCATTATCCGGCAAGGTATACGGAAGCGATGAGAATACCACGCGTTCTATGCGTATTATTGCCGATCACTTGCGTACCGCCTGTATGATTCTGGGTGATGAACGCGGCGTGACGCCATCCAACACAGATCAAGGGTATATTCTGCGCCGACTTATACGCCGTGCGATACGGCACGGCATGAAGATTGGCCTTCCGGATGTCGCCGCTGTCGCCATTGCCGGTGTGGTTACCGCGCAGTATGAACAGTCTTATCCGGAACTGAAGGCGCGCGAGCGGTTTATTGCCGAGCAGCTGCGGCTGGAGGAAGAGCGTTTTCAACGCACATTAAAAACCGGAATGCGGGAGTTTGAAAAACTATCCGCAAAAATGACGGATGAAAAGGTGATCGACGGCGCCAACGCCTTCCGTTTATTTGATACCTATGGGTTCCCCATAGAGATGACCGTAGAAATGGCGCAGGAAAAAGGTTTGTCAGTTGATACGGAAGGCTTTCAACTGTGTTATGAACGGCATCGAGAGCTAAGCCATTCCGGCGCTGCTCAAAAGTTTAGAGGTGGTTTGGCGGATGCAAGCGAAGCGACCGCCAAGTTGCATACCGCGACGCACTTACTTCATGCGGCGCTGCGTGAGGTGTTAGGTGATGAGGTGGCGCAAAAAGGCTCGAATATCACCGAGGAGCGTCTCCGGTTTGATTTTTCCTTTTCCAGAAAGATGACAGTTGATGAAATCACACGTGTCCAGACGCGCGTGAACGAGGCGGTTCAAGCGCGTGTACCCATACTGATAAGTGAAATGTCCGTTCCGCAGGCAAAGGCACTCGGCGCGCTGGGTTTATTTGAAGGAAAATACGGCGACATGGTAAAAGTATATACAATGGGCGGTTTTTCCAAGGAAATTTGCGGCGGTCCCCATGCCGGTAATACCGGTGACCTCGGTCAGTTTATTATACAAAAAGAAGAATCTTCATCCGCGGGTGTGCGTCGTATAAAAGCCGTGTTAAAATAAAAACCATGTTTGAAAGCGCATAGAATCCCTGCCATTTTGACGCCAAGGGATGTTTATATCCCGGTGCATAAAATGACGGGCGGCGCAGTCTGTCGGAAAGAGGGGCTACATGTTATCAATGGCAGATCACCCGGCGGCGCAAATTGAACAGGCGCATATCGAGGAAACGATCGGTACTATCAAAGAAGAGCTGAATAAGCTGGAGGCGGAAATTGGCATTCGCGCGGATGAGGAAAGAATGGTCGCGGTAAGCTTTAGGGGCGATCAATCTCAAGTGCTTTTAAATACCATGCGTGCCAAGCTTCAGGTGTTGCATCAGCTGGCTTTGTCACAAAAGCAGCCGTATTTTTGCAGAATCGATTTCGCGCCGTTGGGAAAGAGCCGGGAAACGTACTACATTGGCCGATGGGGTGTAATGAAGACACCCGCTTATGAAACAGTGGTCGTAGATTGGCGAAGCCCGGTAGCCAATCTCTACTACTCCGGGCAGACGGGGTCTGTTCGATATGAGGCGCCGGATGGCTGCGTGGATGGTGAAATGACGCTTAAACGTGTCATCAATGTGCGTGATGGCCAAATAGAATCGCTTTTCGACTCCGGTATTGTTAGCTATGATGTCTATTTACAATCTGTTTTGGGAGCCGTCACTACCGACAGGCTCAAGGAGATTGTTACCACCATTCAAGCGGAGCAGAACTATGTGATACGGTATCCCTTACAGAATCATCTCATTGTGCAAGGTGTCGCGGGCAGCGGTAAGACGACTATCGCGCTGCATCGTGTCGCATGGCTTCTGTATGCCTATCGCGACAAGTTAAACCCTTGGCAGATGATGATATTAGCGCCTAATCGCTTATTTATAAATTACATCTCCGCGGTATTACCGGATCTGGGTGTAGAAAACGTCATACAAACGACGTTCGAAGGCTTATGTGAACAATGGCTCCGAAAGCAAATGCCGAAGCTGACGCACAGGAATCTCTTGGAAAAAAGGCTTTCAACCGGCATAAGCGCATCAGCCGAGACCGTACAAAAAGGCTCTCTCTGTTTCAAGTCGGCGCTTGAGGAAGGGCTTGCGGTTTTTGAAAAAAGCATTCTGCCCCCCGGAAATGTCGTGTTCGGGCCGCTGACCCTCTTTACATATGATCAAGTACATGACATCTATTATCATCAACTAAGACATTTCCCTCTTAGTGCGCGCGTGCGTGAGTTAATCAAGTATACTAAGACGCGTTTAAGGGAGGCCGCCGAAAAAATGGTAAGCGTCATCCAAAAGGCGGCGGAGGAGAAGATGACTGTTCTGCTGAACGGATTGTCAGACGGCCCGGAACGGCGGGATAGGGTAGCCAAGTTGCTGTCCGGCCGTGACGCCCGCATAGCAGAAGTGCAAGAGAGGCGCGAGCATTTTATAAAGGAGTTTGAAAGCCGTTTCCCGGATATGCGTGTCACGAAAGTCTACCGGCGTCTGTTAGAGGCGATGGAGGGGTATCCGGATACATGCGTATATCTGACCAAAGGCACGGTATATGCGGAAGACCTTCCGGCGCTGGTGGTCATCATGAAGAAGCTGTACGGTATCCCTTATCAATCGGTCAGTGCGGTGATGATTGATGAAGCTCAAGACTTGACGCCTTTTCAAGTATTGCTTATCAAGCAAATGGAAAGCCGGCCTTCATTAACGCTTGTAGGTGACATGATGCAGGGGATACAAGAAGGCGGCGGCGCGGAGTCATGGGGCCATATGAACCAAGAAGTCTTTCAAGGCGAGGCTATCTGCCATTATCTATTGCAAAGCTACCGCAGCACAGTAGAAATTACACGCTTTGCCGGTAAAATTGCCGCTATGTTTCCCGTACGCGACAGGCCGCAAGCCAACCCGATCATTCGCCATGGTGACGCGGTAGTGATAGAAGGCTGCGAGACAGACTCGGCGCGTATAGCGCGCGCCGTCGTTATTGTCAATCAATGGCTTGCCAAAGGCTACCGTTCTATTGCGTTGATAGAAAAAACGGAAAAACAAGCCGCTGTAACATATCGCCGCTTACAGGGCCTTCTTCCTGTACGTCAAGTCACGGGCACGCAGAGTGAGTACCGGGCCGGTGTGATGCTTATATCCGCCTCACAAGTAAAAGGCTTGGAGTTCGACTGCGCGATGGTGTTAAACGCCTCTGCCGAACAGTATCCGTACGACGCCTTTACCGCGAAGCTGCTTTATGTTTTATGTACCCGTCCGCTCCATTGCTTGACGCTTTTATACATTGGAACACCGAGCCCGCTTTTGTAAGAACCTAAATGGTACGCGATTAGGCATCCTTTTTACGGTGCGATAAGGTGTTTTTTTCATGGTGATGATGTATAATAATCAGCATTGCGGGAAGGGAGTGCAGATATGACCGCGGATAGGCGATCGTATTTTAAAAGGATAGCAAGAAGCACGATTTGTATCTTGTTATGCTGTACCGTCTTTTTAGCAGGGTCAACAAGGCTTCCCGCGTATACATCTGATTCGGAAACGCTTAGCAATGTTGCGGACAGGCTTACCTGCATCAATATCCGGGCTGTTTATCATCCTGATGAGCATACTTTGGAAGCGGAACAAACCGTTATACTCATTAACAACTTTGGTATGGATGTTCAGGAATTGATCTTCAGAACATACGCGAATGCCTTCAGGCTGGAGGAAACATCCCCGGCTGCGATGGACGCCATTTTCGATAGTTGCTATCCGAACGGTTTCTCTCAGGGAGGGATTTTATTTAGGGATACGTTTGTCGATGGCCATCGGGTTGAGGCTGTATATGCTGATGAGGCGGGTACCCTCTTGGTAATACCCCTCCCGTCACCGCTTGCGTGTGATGAAGCGGTTACCATCTTACTGTCCTACCGGATCGTTCTGCCGGAATGCCGTTATCGATTTGGATATACCGAAAGTGCGGCAGTCTTTGGAAACGCTTTTCCCATGCCGGCATTGTTTGAAGACGGCGTGTTTCGATGCGATGAATACTATCCCATCGGGGATCCGTTTGTATCAGAATGTGCGGATTTTTATGTATCCGTAACGGTACCGGAGGGGTTCACGGCAATGGGTTCCGGTATCCCTGTCTGCTACGAAAACACATATACCTTTGCATCTCATGCCGTCCGTGATTTCATGTTGGTCCTTACCGACCGTTATGTTCAAAAAATGAGTCATATAGATGGCGTGACAGTTATAAGCTATGCCCTGTCAGACGCTCAGGCACAAAAAGCACTCGATTTCTCACTGCGTGCCATGCGCATATTTAGCACATTGGCGGGCTCGTTCGCATACCCTTCTATGACCATCGTACAGACCGACTTCCCATTCGGCGGTATGGAGTATCCGCAATGTGTCCTGATAAGCCGTGATCTGTATCAGGGCAGGGATAGCGACTTGGAATGGACCTGCGTGCATGAAACAGCGCATCAATGGTTTTATGCGGCGGTCGGCTCAGATCAATTCAACGATCCTTGGCAGGATGAGGCGCTATGTGAGTACATGGTATACGAGTATATGAGGGAGTGTTACGGCGATCGGGCACGAGACGACGCAATTTATAAAAGAGCGGAGCTCGCTACGCGCTTAACGATACCGCGCGGAATGACACCGGGCAGCCCCGTTACTTATTTTGACAATTTTGCGGATTATACACTGGTAGTATATAATCGGGGTTCGGCGTTGTTTGTTGCGCTGGAGGAAATGCTGGGTCGTGATCTTGTTTACGAGTTTATTCGCGCTTACTACCAAGCATATACCTATCGTCTCGCTTCCAGGCAGGATTTTGAATCGTTGTTATACAAGGTCGTCGGTTATGATTTAAGTGGGTTGCTTACGGATTATTTGGATACCATCATCTTAAACTAACAAAAGGAGTGCCGAATGGAGTTGTCTGAAAAATCTTCCGTGGTCGTCATCCCTTCACTGCACCCGGATAACAGACTCACCGCCTATACGGCGGAGCTTTGCCGAGCGGGGCTTCGGGTTATTGTGGTAGACGATGGTTCCGGTGCGGATTATGCCGGTATTTTTAAGTTAATCGCTCAGACAGACGGATGTACCGTTCTGCGTCATGAAACGAATCTTGGAAAGGGCTGTGCTTTAAAAACTGCCTTTAAGCATCTGTTGGAAGGGAAGCTAAACGCGGACTTTATAGTCACGGCGGATTCAGACGGGCAGCATACCGTTGAGGATGTATTCAAGATTAAAGACCGGCTTACCCAAAACATGCGCGGGGTTATTTTGGGCAGCCGTGATTTTTCATGTTCCATCGTGCCTTTCAAGAGCCGTGCGGGTAACCATATCACGAGCATGGTATTCCGCCTCTTGTATGGGGAATCGTGCCCGGACACACAAACGGGGCTGCGGGCATTCACAGCGGAACTGCTTCCTTTTATGATGGATGTACCGGGGAAACGTTTTGAATATGAGATGAATATGCTCATCCGTTTAACGAGAAGTAAAATACCTATAGAGCACCTGCCTATACGTACGGTTTACGAAAATAATAACAGCGGAACACACTTTCAAACAATACGAGACAGTGCCCGTATTTATAAGGTAATCTTCGGTAATTTTTTTATGTTCGCTTTTTCATCTTTATTGGCTACGGGGATAGATATTGCTGTCTACAACGTTTTATTAACAGTACTCTTCAATGCGGGGCAAAACACCGACTTCCAACGCATTGCTTTTTCCCAAACAGCCGCGCGAATCATCTCATGTACGGTTAACTTTTTCTTTAACAAACATATCGTATTCAACCGCCGTGCGGGTGGTAAGGGTTTTTTCCTTCGGTATGTAGCGCTTAGCGTTATAATACTGGCGGCTTCCGTCGGCTTGGTATCGCTGTTTAAGGTCCTGACGGGGATCAACGAGCGCGTTTTGAGCTTAATCATAAACTTAACGCTTTTCTTTATCAGCTACCGCGTGCAAAGGCAATGGGTATTCAGGGAGGTATAACTAATGAACCGACGCACACTCATCGTACTCATGGCGGTACTGTTTGTCATGCTTGCGTTGCT
>Ga0123353_10002109_pt1 | contig 24588 bp, 24 predicted proteins | sample TergutLab28metaG_3_FD_92763 | JGI IMG/M metagenome (GOLD analysis project Ga0123353, IMG submission 92763) | Labiotermes labralis P3 segment gut microbial communities from Petit-Saut dam, French Guiana - Lab288 P3 | ecosystem: Host-associated > Arthropoda: Insects > Digestive system > Gut ... | reverse complement strand
GGCTACACGCAAAACTACGTTTCCAACGGTGTTTTCATCTGCCGTGTCGGGCTGGTAATCGCTAAAACCTTTTATTTGTAGATGTTTTTCGGAGGATAAAACCATGGATTCTCTCAGCAAGCGCTCGCCATTGGGGCGGGAGCGGGTGCCGTGAATAAGCGTGTCGGGATGTGAATGTTGATGATGTGCTTCGGAACGATAAGCTAATAGAATTAGAATAAAAAATAAAAATTTCGACAAAAAATGCTGCATATAAGTTGGGTTTTGAGTAAATGGAAAGCAAAGATAAAAATAAAAAATGAGATAACCAAGCTTTTTTTGCAAAGATACGATTTTTTTTCGTAACTTTGTAAAATGCGAATAAAAACCAACGCTCTAAAATCTGTTCGTGATTTTTTTGATGATGAATTAAAAACAATTTATTCATCGGACGAAATCCGATATTATTTTTATTGGTGCTGTGAACATTTTTTAAACTTGTCGAAAACACAAGTCATTAGCGATTTGAATTTTCGCATCAGCGAAAGTATGATGTTGAAATTTAATTTTGCTGTAAAAGATTTAAAAAAACAAAAGCCGATTCAATATATTTTAGAAACTTGCGGTTTTTTCGGATTATCACTGCATGTTACGCCCGACGTGTTAATCCCGCGTCCTGAAACGGAGGAATTAGTGCAAAAAATTGTCAACGAAAATAAAAATTTTGAAGGAAAAATTTTGGACATTTGTACGGGTAGCGGTTGCATTGCATTAGCGTTGAAAAAACAGTTTCCAAATGCCGATGTTTATGGCTTGGATATTTCCGAAAAGGCTATCCAAATTGCTAAAGAAAACGCCGAAAAAAATCACTTGAATATAGATTTTTTCGTTGCTGATATTTTCAACTTTTCAACTGAAAAACGTTTTGATCTTATCGTCAGCAATCCGCCCTATGTGCGATATTCCGAAAAATCGAAAATGCAAGCCAATGTGTTGGATTATGAACCGCATCAAGCGTTGTTCGTCGACGATGAAAATCCGTTAATTTTTTACACAGCGATCACAAATTTTGAAAAAAAACACTTAAAGCCCAACGGAAAACTCTATTTTGAAATCAATGAAAAATTTAGTGTTGAAATTTCGGAATTGTTGAAAAATACAGAGTTTTCAAATGTCGAAATTTTTAAGGATTTTCGAGAGAAAGATAGATACGTTGTAGGAACAAAGTATTTTGCAAATTAACCAATTTTTTCATTCAATTGTTCAAACTTCTCTGTTAAAATTGGCATAACTATGGGTGCAATGCTTTCTATCGGACGAAACAGTAAAGATTTATCACGTTTTTCTTTCGAAAACATAGTTTCTTCCGGATCAATTTTGTTGAAATAAAAAATCAATACACTCAAAAGCAAAACGGTTTTTCCTAATGCGAAAATCACCCCAATTGTGCGATTTAACCAACCTAACATCATCATTTTGATAAAATTTGTGATGAAATAGCCTGCCAAAAACAGCATGCCTACCACTGCAATAAACGTTATTGCAAAATAAAGAATACCGGCGTACTCATTTTGAAAATTGAAATAATGTCCTAAAAAATGCGAAAATTTTGAAGCAATAAGTACGCCCAGCACAATCGCTGCAAGTTGAATAAACTCCATAACAGCGCCATTTTTAGCGCCTTTGAAGCCAAACCAGAGTAGTGGAACTAAAAAGAAAATATCAATGAGTGTCATACTATTTAATTAATCGTTTTGTTAGTTCGGAAGCACACAAAAATTCAATCAACTCCGGATTGTCCGTTTCGCAAATGCTGTATTTATCACCTCTCCACCACAAATTGCCGTTGTAGATAAATACCACATTTTCTCCGATTTGCAACACCGAATTCATGTCGTGTGTGTTGATAATTGTGGTCATGTTGTATTCTTTGGTGATTTCGGAAATCAATTCATCAATCACTGCAGATGTGCGTGGGTCTAAGCCCGAATTGGGTTCGTCGCAAAACAAATATTTCGGATTGTTGGCAATGGCTCGCGCAATGGCAACACGTTTTTTCATGCCACCGCTCAACTCAGAAGGGTAGAGCTTATTGGCATTTTCAAGGTTTACGCGACGCAGACAAAAATTGGCACGATCGATTTTTTCTTCCAATGTCATGTCGGTATACATATCCAACGGAAATACCACATTTTCCTCAACGGTCAACGAATCAAACAATGCACCGCCTTGAAATACCATGCCAATATCTTGCCTAATAGCCGTTTGCTCTCGACTGTTCATCGAAACCAAATCGCGATCGTTGAATAAAATCTGACCGTGTTCGGGCTTCACTAACCCTACCAAACACTTCATCAATACCGTTTTTCCGGAACCGCTCAATCCAATCACTAAATTGTTTTCTCCGGCTTTAAAATCCACAGAAATGTCGTGAAGCACAACCTTTTCACCAAATGATTTATATAGATTTTTTACCGAAATCATCCTAACATTAATTGAGTTACAACCAAATTAAACGCAATAATCATGATACTGCTTTGCACAACGGCTTTTGTGCTGGCACGTCCCACTTCTAAGGCTCCGCCTTGCGTGAAATAGCCGTAGAACGCGGAAATCGTGGTAATGAGATAGGCAAACACAACCGTTTTGAACAGTGCATAAAACAAGTCGAAAGTATTAAATTCAAATTGCAGACCATAAATAAATTGATACGAACTCATCATTCCTGAAGCAACTCCTACAAAATACCCGCCCCATATCGCAAAACCGATACTCAACATAATCAAAATCGGATGGAAAAACATGCATGCAATCACTTTCGGAAGCACTAAATAATTCGCCGGATTTATGCCCATCACTTCGAGTGCATCGATCTGCTCTGTTACTCGCATAGTGCCGATTTCGGAGGAAATTCGTGAACCGACTTTTCCTGCCAAAATCAAACTGATAATCGTTGGCGAAAATTCCAAAATAATCGTTTGCCGTGCGATGAAACCAATTGTGTAAAGCGGAAGCCACGGACTATCCGTGTTAAAATTCAATTGGATGGTGAGGGCTGCCCCCATGAAAATAGAAAGTAAAACGACAATCGGCAAGGAGTCCATGCCTAAACGCCAAATTTCCGAAAATACTTGTCTCCAGAAGAGTTTCCGACGTGGTGGACGCGAAAATACATCTTTGTGAAACAGAAAATATTGACCGATTGTTTTGAGCATACTTTGGAAATAATTTACAAAGATACAATTTTTTTTACAATTCCAAATTATCGGCAATCACTAATGCTGCCATAGCCTCCACAACGGGCACGGTTCTCGGCACACAACACACATCGTGACGACCTTGATTAACTAACTGCACGGAATTCCCTTGTTTGTCCACCGTTTCCTGAGGTTTTGAAATGCTTGCAATGGGTTTGAAAGCAACCCGAAAAACAATGTCTTGCCCTGTGCTGATACCGCCCAAAATTCCGCCACTGTGATTGGTTGCGGGTTTTACCTCATTATCGAACATGTAAACATCGTTGTGCTCGCTGCCTTTCATTGTTGCAGCGCCAAAACCTTCGCCGTATTCAAAGCCTTTTGCAGCGGGAATGCTCATCATGGCTTCGGCGAGTTGTGCTTGTAATTTGCCGAAAACAGGTTCGCCAATTCCAAGCAGACAGCCTTTTATGACACATTCTACAATTCCACCCAAACTGTCGCCATCGGTTTTTACTTGTTCTATCAGGCGTTCCATTTCATCGGGTGTTTGAGCATTTCCAATTTGTTTGACGGTTGCTGTAATTTCAATATTTTTGCTTTGCAGAATGGTTTTTGCAAATGCGCCTGCAGCAACACGTGCAGCCGTTTCGCGTGCAGAGGCACGACCTCCGCTGCGATAGTCGTAGTGACCATATTTTTTTTCGTAAGTGAAGTCGGCGTGCCCCGGGCGATAAATTTCGCGCAAATACTCGTAGTCGCCCGACTGTTGATTTTCGTTGCGAATGATAAAAGCAATCGGTGTTCCAAGTGTTTTACCTTCAAAAATTCCCGATAAAATTTCGATGCGGTCGCTTTCTTTGCGTGTTGTGCTTGCCTTGTTATTAGAGGGTTTCCGACGATCTAATTCGGACTGAATAAAATTTTTATCAATCTCTACACCTGCTGGAAAACCTTCAATAACACCGCCAATGGCTATGCTGTGCGACTCTCCGAAAGTTGTTAGTTTGATATTATCTCCGAATGTATTCACTTTGCAAAGATACAAAAAAAATTATGATTTTAACAATTCGTAAAAAAACGATTAACAACCCTACCCATCCAGAAAATAGTTATTAATCGTTTATCTTTTTTGTGCTACAAAGGTACAACTTTTTTTGAATTGACCAAATTTTCATCTTTATTTCTCAATCTTTAATTACGGCCACCGCTTCCGCAAAACTTAGTTAGTAATATACGCCATCTCAATCGCCCCATTATACCCAATTGAGCCGAGAACAGGAGATAATTGCGTTATGTAGTCTGCTTTTTTTCCACAGATTTGATACATGCGTTCGGCAACCTCTTCGGCTTTGTGTATTTCGGCCTGATCGGTGTAGCATACACAATACCTATCAATCCCTGATTTTTCATGATCTTCGCGGAAAATTTTCAAAGTATGTTCAATTAATTTTTCTTGACCTCTGAATTGACCGATTTTTTCACCGGTTCCTTCCTTATTCATTGTAATCAACGGGCGAAGTTTCAGTAGATTTGCAATTATACTTTTGCTTTTCGAAATACGACCACTACGAATAAAACCTTTGATAGATTGGGTATTCACAAAAAGTTTAGCCTTGGAAATCCACTCGTTGATTTTGTCCAAAACTTCATCATGTGACAATCCTGCTTCAATGGCTTCGGCAGCCATAACTGCAACTAAACCTTGCGTTCCCGAACACAGTTTAGTATCAATTGTAGAGATACGTTTTCCAGTGTCAATGGCTGCGCGTCCGGCGGATTCGACGCTGTTTTGGTAAGTTCCGCTCAATCCCGACGAAATGCTCATACTAATCACGGAGTCATAGAGCGTAGACATGAAGTTGTATTTGTCTAAAAACTCTTTTTTTGAAGGTTGAGAAGTCGATATTTTTTCTTTTTCATTGCTTTTGCGCAACAGACGGTAAAATTGATTTGGTGTGATGGAGATCCGATCTAAATATTGACTTTTTCCAATGTGCAAATTCAAAGAAATGAGATGTATTTGATGTTTGTAACGTACGGATTTCGGAACATCTGCACAACTGTCAATCAGCAATCCGATTTTTGCTCTCGGACCTTTGGTCAGCAACTCATGTTGAAATTCCATATCATCAACTTTTTGGAAATCAATATGCCCGTAACGAGACAGAATAGCAAACACTTTTGCAGGTGTGTCAGTGTGAATATGCACACGCAAACGTGTTTTACTCCCTGCAACTACAATCGAATCGCCCAATCGTGCAAGTTGTTGACGCAGATTTTTCAAATCCACATCACTTGTCACAGTCATCATGCCTTCGGTGCAATATCGGAATGTGATTTCTTCATGATCAATATGCGCTTCGTCGGCTTCGGCAATGGTTTGCGAGCGCGTTCCCGCTAAATCTTTCAATGTTCCTGTAGTCAGAAATTCCAACGCACCTTGAATAAAAAACACAAATGCATGTGCACCCGAATCCACAACTTTGGCTTTGGCTAACTTTGGCAAAAGTTTTTTGGTATCTCTCAAAGCCTCTTCCAAAGCGGGATAAACGAGAGACAATAATTCGATGAAATCGTCTGTTTTGGATTTCAAATCTTCCATTACTTCCGCCCATTTCCGCAAAAGCGTGATAATTGTGCCTTCAACAGGATTGGAAATAGACTCGTAAGCCGCTTTAACACCTGCCTTTATGCTTTGGATGAATTCATCAATCGAGATGGTTTCATTGTTCGGCGAATCCGAAGCCGTTCCGAATAAAAATTGTGCAAAGATAACTCCGGAATTTCCGCGAGCGCCTACTAAAGCCGCATCGGCAATAGACATCGCCGTATCTTTATATCCGTTATGAATTAAGGTGTTATCAACAATGGCTTGAACAGTTGAAGCCATATTTGTTCCCGTATCTCCATCAGGAACTGGGAAAACGTTGATTTTATTGAGGTACTGCTGTTCTTCTAAAATGCGCTTGGCGCCAGCCAAAAATGCATAATAGAGATGTTTCCCACTGATATGTGTAATCATTCTTTTGTTCAAAATATAAATAATTCCTTGCAAAGATACGAAAAAAAACTGAAATAAAAAAACAAAATACCCAATTTTACGATTTTGGATGTAAAATTGGGCGTAATTTGCAGAATTTTTCTATAGATTTACAGCGATTTTGCGGAGAGAGGGGGATTCGAACCCCCGGTACAGTTACCCGTACGACAGTTTAGCAAACTGTTGGTTTCAGCCACTCACCCATCTCTCCGTGCCTTGGCTAAAATCTAGGACTGCAAAGATACGAAAAAATTTTGACATGTCAAAATTTTTTTAATTGAGGATTGGTCTTGAACCATGATTTTAATAAGATTTTCGGGATTAGCAAGATTTCCATTGTTCGCTAATTACTAATCTTGATAATCTTTTAATCTTGAAATAATCATGGTTCAGATTTTTTTCGTATCTTTGCACTTCTTTATCTGAATAGTAAATGATTAGTACAGAAAAAATACAAGAAAACGCAGTATTAGTAGGTGTTGCAACCCAAAACCAATCGCTTGAAAAAGAATTGGAATATTTGGATGAACTGGCGTTTTTGGCAGAAACGGCAGGTGTTGAAGTGAAAAAAATCTTTACGCAAAATTTGACTCATCCTGATAGTCGAACGTATGTTGGTAAAGGAAAACTTGAAGAAATCAAGAATTATTTGGACGCAGAAGACGTGAAAATGGCAATTTTTGACGATGAACTTTCACCTTCACAACTTCGTAATATCGAAGCAGAATTGCAAGTGAAAGTTTTGGATAGAACTACACTTATTTTGGATATTTTTGCCTCTCGTGCACGAACGGCACATTCCAAAGTGCAAGTCGAATTAGCCCAATATCAATATCTTTTACCACGCTTAACGCGAATGTGGACGCACTTGGACAAACAACGCGGAGGCTCAGTAGGGATGCGCGGACCCGGAGAGCGAGAAATCGAAACCGACCGCCGAATCGTTCGCGATCGAATAACGTTGCTCAAAGAAAAATTAGCGGAAATTGATAAGCAAAAAGTTACTCAGCGAAAAAATCGAGAAGCCTTGATACGTGTGGCTTTGGTAGGCTATACAAACGTTGGAAAATCCACGTTGATGAATGTGTTGAGCAAAAGCGATGTGTTTGCAGAAGATAAATTATTTGCTACATTAGACACCACTGTTCGTAAAGTTGTGATTGAAAACATGCCGTTTCTGCTTTCGGATACGGTTGGTTTTATTCGCAAATTGCCGCATAGTTTGGTCGAATCGTTCAAGAGCACGCTTGACGAAGTGCGCGAGTCGGATTTACTCATTCACGTTGTGGATATTTCGCACCCCGATCACGAAGACCAACTCAACACCGTGAAGCAAACTCTTTTAGAAATCGGTTGTGCCGACAAGCCAACGATTATGCTGTTCAACAAAATCGACAAATACACGTTCGTTGAAAAAGAAGCCGACGATTTAACCCCAAAAACCAAGGAAAACACTACGCTCGAAGAGTTGAAACAACACTGGATTGCCAAAGAAAATTATCCGAGTTTTTTCATCTCTGCCAGGACGAAAGAAAATCTTTATCCGTTTCGCGATTTTATTTACGAGGAAGTGAAACGTCTACACATTCGGCGGTATCCTTATGATAATTTTTTGTATTAAAATGTAAGGGCGATACATGCATCGCCCCTACGGAATACTATCATTTATCGCCCAAACTCCAAATACGACTGCAACATAATCGTTGCGCTGATTTTGTCAATTGTGGCTTTGTCTTGGCGGTCTTTTTTCTTCAAGCCCATATCAATCATCGATTGGAATGCCATTTTGGATGTAAATCGCTCGTCCACGCGTTTGATGGGAATATTGGGAAAAGTTTGCGCTAATTTTCTCACGAAAGGCTCAACAAATTTGCTACTTTCCGAAGGCGTGTTGTCCATTTGCTTGGGCTCTCCAACCAAAAACAGTTCTACACTTTCTTTGGAAAGATAAGTTTTGAGAAAGTCGAATATTTCTGCGGAAGGCACGGTGGTTAGTCCGTTTGCGATGATTTTAAGTTCGTCGGTAACAGCGATTCCCACGCGCTTTTGTCCGTAGTCTATGGCTAAAACTCGTCCCATACCTTAAACTTTTATTCCGAAAAAACGGCGGTTAGATTTTGGGAATATGCCTTCTTTCACTTGTTTCACATCTTCAATGGAGTAAAATGCATTCGGATTTATTTTGTTGATAACATCTAAGAATTTCGGTAAATTCATGCGATTCAATACAACGAAAATAATCTTTACTTTACCATTTCTGCCTTCGCCGTCTATCAGTGTAAAACCGAAGTTTTGTTGTCGAAGAGCTTCAACCAAAACAAGGTCTTCGTTAGGTAAAATCACACGAGCAATCACATTTCCGACCGAAAGTCTTTCTTCAATGATTAATCCGATATAATTACCCATTGCGAATCCTGCCGCGTAAGCCACAAAACATAACGGATCATCAATCTCTGTAATAACTTGCCGAACCACCAAAATCCAAATCAGTGCTTCAAAAAATCCCAAAATAGGCGCAATATTTTTATAGCCTTTGGACAGAAAAACCAAACGTAGCGTGCCGATAGTTTGGTCGACAATTCGCGCTGCAAAAATCATCAACGGTAGAAGCACCCAGGTGTACAAAGTGTTGAAGTCGTTAAAAATAGTCAATAGTGTCATTGTATTGTTTTTGCAAAGGTACGAAAAAAAATCGACATGAATGTAGGGCACAAAATTTTGTGCCCTACAAATTTATATCACCGTCAAGACCTCTTTCGAAACCCAGCCGTTGCTTCCGTCTGCCACGCGAATACGGTAATACCCGCCAATTTCGTCCAAAATATCAACTTTTGTTCCGCCGTGAATTACAAATTTTTCGCGGTCGGTTTGTGGCGAACTACTGACACTGACTTTATGTTTCATGATGATACCCGCATGGCGAGTTTGCTGGCGATGTTGCTGAATGGCTGCACCAAATGCCGTTCCCGAGAAAATAACGAATAGAAAACAAACATAAAAAGCCATTCTTTTGTCTCTGTATGTCGAGGCCAAAAAGTACCATGCTAAGCACAAAACACTCACAAAAATGAGGCAAAGAAAAACGATCGCCCATTGATCGCGCGCGAAAAATCCTGAAAACGTTTTCCACCAACGCACAAAAAAGACATCGGGCATCATCTCAAACTTATCAGTGATTTTTGTGTTAGCAATACCCAGATTCATTAGTATTTCCTCATCTTTCGGCGACAATCGCTGGGCTTTTTCGTAATACAAAATCGCTCTTGGATAATCGCCTAATCGAAAAAATGAATTGCCTAAATTGAAATACAATTCTGCAGAAACAAAACCGGATTCTACGACTTCCATATAGGTTTCTGCTGCTTTTTTGAATTCTTCGGCGATGTAGTATTCGTTGCCTTGCTCAAATGTCGGTTTTGAAAACGCCGACACAGAAAGAAAAACCGTCATTCCGAGCAAAACGAGGAATCTGTTTGTTTTTATTCTTTTCTTTTTTTTCATGGTTTTACTTTTTTAGCAAGGGGATTCCGAGCGGAGCGAAGCGTAGTCGAGGAATCCCCTTGCTATTTGTTTGCTCATTTTTATTCGTTTAAATATCTCACAATATCACTAATCACCTTCAATGCCTCATCATAAACCTCTTTCATAGATTGTGCGGACGAGCCATTAGGCGCAAATCTCGCAAACTCACAATTTTCAAGGGCTTTCAAAAACTGATCAATATGCTCGGTTTGAATTTGTTTGCCTAACAACGTTTGATGTACGTTTTCGATAGAAAGTTCAGCCACAGGAATGTTGAATTTCTTACTCAAAAATCCCCAAAGTGCTTGCGAAATTTCGATATAAAAAGCATTTTTATTGTTTTCATTCATAAATTTTTCGGCTTTGCGGAGATTTTTTCGAGCCTCCTTAAACGCACGTCTGTTGCGCAATCCAACTACATCGGCATTGCGAATATCCAACTGTTGGCGAATGATTAAAAATGCTGTCAATAACACAAACGGAAGTCCGAAAAGTACCCAAAATAGTGTCGAAAATAAGAATTTTTGATTGATGGGTTTTAATGTCGAAGTGCGTGTTTTGATAAATTCAATGTCGCGATTGAGAAATCTATTTTGTTCGGCAGTGCCAACAGCGGTTGCCATAAACCGCTCATCACCTTGTTGAACGGTGATTTTAAATTCCTCTGTTTTGTGTTCAATATACCGACCTTGTTGAGGGTCAAAATATGAAAATTTAATCGGCGGAATAATGTAACTGCCCTGTGTTTTTGGGATAACAAGGAATTCGAAGGTTTTACTTCCTGTCATACCGTGTTCGCTAACTTGAATATTATCTTTTTCAACAGGTGCGTAAACTTCAAAATCAGCAGGAAATAAAACCTTTGGAGCCTCAATGTGCCTGAGGTTTCCGTGCCCGCCAATCGTTACCGTTATCGTCAGTGCTTCGTTGGCTTTAAGAGTTGTTTTATCAATTTTTGAATTGAATGTAAATCGACCGACATTACCCCTGAAACTTGCAGGTTTCCCCTTTTCAGGCAAGGGTTTCACATCAATATTGACACGGTTGGAACTGATATTTTTTTTCACTTGTTGTGCAGAACCGAAAAAACTTCCAAACGGATCATTGAAAAAATCGGCAAACGGATCTCGCGAGCGTTGACGATTTTGAACCACTGCAATCACTTCCATCTCCAAAGGCTCAATCGTTAGCCTGCCGCTGTGTTGCGGGTAAATCAAAGATTTTTCCAAAACTAAACTCATACCTTTTCCGTGTTGAGCAGGTCTCGAATTCAGGTTGATAGTTTCCGACCAAAACCCTTGCCCTGATGTTCTTCTATGAACAGCCAAATGTTGAATATTGACATTATGAAAGAGCGTATAAGTCAGCAAAATTTCTTCACCTTCATAAGCGGAACGCTTGCTCACAGAGGCTTTGAGATTAAGATCGTCATTGCTGATCGTTGCAGGCTGTTGTTGTTGAGGTGCATTAGCCGACGCGCGATTGCTTTGCCCACCCTGTTGTTGTTGAGAATTACTTTTGGAAACTTGAATGGAAGCGCCCGCTGTTTTGTAAGTTTTTCCTGCAATATCAATACTTGCAGAACCAAAATTAATTGTGCCTTCTTTCGGTGCAGAAACACGGTAAGACAAAATCACACTGGCTGTATGCGTGCGTTGCCCGTTGATAATTGAAGTGCTGGAGGATTGCGACTGTGATGGTCCGAAGTGAATGTCTAACCCTCTGAAGGTAGGTGCTTTGAAATTTGAAAGTTGTCCGATGTTTTTTGAGGAACTAATCACAAACTGAATATCGAAAGCCTGCCCAACTGCCACCTGTTTCGGTGATTTCACTTCAAATGTGTACTCGTCTTGCGCCTGAATATGGGCGAAAAAACATGTGAATAAAACAATCCAAAAATATCGCATACTACCAATCTTTTTCGGCTCTGCCGCGTTGTTCAACTTTGATTTTTTTCTTTTTGTCAAGCGTGTTTCGTTCTTGTCTGTCCATAGCATTCAGCATTCGCTCGGCGTCGCTTTTTTTCATTTGATCCGGTCGTTCGCCTTGATTTCTATCTTGGTTTTGCTGTTGCTGCTGTTGTTGTTGCTGGTTCTGATTTTGCTGACTTTGTTGATCCTGCTGATTTTTCTGCTGTTGATTTTGATCGTTTTTTTGATCTTGTTCTTGTTGTTCTTGCTGCTGTTGCTGCATTCTTTGCAAAGCGTAAGCCAAATTGTATCTGGTGTCATCGTGAGGATTCAACTTCATCGCCTCCTTGTAAGCATTAACGGCGTCTTGGTAATTTTCTGTTCGCACAGACGTATTCCCCAAATTGTGAAAAACATTGGTTTTTTGCTTTTTATTCAATCGTTTATCATTCAATAATTGATTGTATAGTTCGGCAGATTTCTCGTATTCACCTTGTTTGTAGAGTGCATTCGCAAGATTATAACGTCCGCGAATATCATTGCTGTCTGCTTCAAGCCCTCGTCTGTAAAGGATTTCAGCAGCATTATAGTTTCCATCTTGAAACTGTCTGTTGCCTTCACGAAAATTTCTAAGCGGATTTTGTGCAAACACAGTCGTCGATAAGCTCAGTAAAATGGCTATGTTTAGTATGGTTCTCATGATTTTTCTGTTCCGAAAAGATTTTTATGATTGATAAATTTATTCTTTTTTTGAAAAATGAAAATCTCCAAAATAAGCAGCATAATAACAAACGCTAACACGTACTGAAACCGCGTTTCATAATCCGAAAAATTACGTTCATCAAAAGCGACTTTGTCCATTTGTTCGATTTTGGAAAACAGCGTTTCAACGCCTGCTGAAGCATTGTTTGCGCCCACATAGTAGCCACCTCCGGCAGTAGCAATGTCTTTCAACATTTGTTCGTTGAGTTTGGTCAACACCAAATTTCCACGTCGATCGTGTTTATAGCCTACCCTGCGATTTCCGTTGAATTGCGGAATTGGTGCACCTTCGGGCAATCCCATACCGATGGTATGCACGATAATACCTTTTTGTCTTGCAGCTTTTGCTGCTTCAATAGCGTTGTCCTCGTGATCTTCGCCATCGCTTATTACAATAATGGCTCTATTGTTTTTGCGACTGTTGTCATCGTCAAATGCTGCCATTGCCATTTCAATAGCCTCGCCAATGCAAGTTCCTTGCACTTGCATATCGTCAGTTGAGATAACGTCAATAAACATTTTTGCTGCACCGTAATCACTTGTCAAAGGCAGTTGTGTGTAAGCCGTTCCAGCAAAAACCACAATGCCGATACGGTCATTTTTCAAACCATCCAACAATCTGTTTATTGCTTGTTTCGCGCGTTTCAGACGACTTGGTTGGATATCCTCGGCATTCATACTTTCCGAAATATCCAACGCAATCATCAAATCCACGCCCCTACGTTGCACTTTTTCAACTTTCGAGCCCAACAGCGGATTGGCTAAACTCACGATCAATAAAGCCAAAGCCGACATCAACAAGATAAATTTAAAGGTATATTTGCTTTGGGAATACAAGGGTGCTAAACGCTCCATTAACGACCATTGTGCAAATGCACTCATCCGTCGCTTTTTCGTATAGATAAATGCAAAAAATATCAGGATTAACGCTGGAATTAGCAGTAACCAAATTAACGTTGTATCATTTTCAAATCGGAACATAATTTTACGGAATAGATCTTAAAATAGAATATGACAATAGTATTTCGAGCAAAAACAACCCCAATGCAATCCACAGCAGAAACTTGAATTCCTCATATTTTCGCTCATAACTCAACACTTCAATTTTAGTTTTTTCCATTTGGTCGATTTCCTCAAAAATGGATTTTAACTTGTTTTTATTGGTTGCGCGGAAGTATTGCCCACCTGTGATTTCAGCCATTTGCTGCAACATCGGCTCGTCGAGATGAACTTCGACATTCACATATTGCTTACCAAACGGTGTTTGGACAGGATGTGGTGCCGTGCCGATTGTACCCACGCCAATTGTGTAAACACGAATGTCGTAAACGGCAGCAATTTCAGCCGCTGTGAGTGGCGCAATAGAACCCATATTATTAATGCCGTCTGTAAGCAAGATAATGGTTTTACTTATGGCGGTGCTATTTTTTAAGCGATTAATTGCTGTGGCCAAACCGTCGCCAATAGCAGTACCGTCCTCTATTCCACTTTTACCACCGGCCTCTCTGATAGAAGCAATCTGAGAAAGCAAAATATTATGATCAATTGTTAACGGACATTGCGTAAAACTTTCTCCTGCAAACACCACAATTCCCATGCGATCGGTCGGACGTGAACGCACGAAGCCGGAAGCCACTATTTTCGCAGCTTCCAAGCGATTTGGAATAAAATCCTCCGCCAACATACTGCCCGAAACATCCAATGCCAACATGATGTCAACGCCCTCAACATTTTCGTGTCGACCTTTCAAACTCGATTGCGGACGTGCCAATGCAACAATCAAAACTGCCAAAGTCAGCAATCTCAGAGCAAACGGCAAAAACATCAACCGTTGACGTAAACTTTTTTTTGTAGCCTTGAACATTTCCATATTTGAAATGTTGACTTTTGCTACCGTATGTTTGTGTCTCCACCATTTCCACCCTGCAAGCAAAGGCAAGCAGAGCAAGAGATACAGAAACTCGGGATTGTGAAAGGTTATGCCGTTTATCATGATTTTTCCTCCTCTTGTTTGGGCATGGTTATTTCAACGAATTGTTTCACACTTTTGAAACTGCGATCGTGTTCATCTGCCAATGGCATTGCCTTTGCGAATTTCACTAAATCTGCTGTTGGCAAAGTGTCCCGAAGCAGTTTGAGCAACTCCGATTTGTTTTCAAATTCCGAATTTTCGATGGCATCAATCAATTTGTCTGATGTCATTTCAATAGCATTTATTTGCAAACCTTTTTCGGTGTAAGTTCTTAGAATATCAGTCAATTCGGTGTAATATTCTTTCACCAAATTCTTTTGCCAAAGTTGTTTCAAGCGCAGTTTTTCCAAGTTTTCCATAGCCTCTACGTGTGCAGGAACAACAGGTTTGGGCTTGAAAACAAACAGAGGTTCTTTCTTTTTCCATTTGCGATATGCGTAAATACCTGCAAAGGTAAATAGCCCTAATCCAAGTAAAATCAGCAAATATGGCAAAATTTCTCTAAACGTTCTTGGGATTTTCCAAATGGGTTTGATGTCTTTGATGTCTGCTTCCAAATCTACTTCGGGTGCAGTAACCATTATGATTACAGGGTTAGTTAATACTTCGAAAATCTCATCGTCTTTCGGTGTTTTTATAAGAAATGGGATTTCGGGGAAGTGATATTCGCCCGGCTCAAAAATTATGAGTGTAAACGTTCTTGAGTACGTTATCACACGGCTATTTCTCTCTGTAATCGTATCTAATTCACTTACCGAAATAAACTCGATTTTTTTATCCATTGTGTCGCTCAACATAGGAAAAATTACCACGTTTTCTTGATCGGTTTGCAAACTAATTTTTAGGTTGATATGATCGCCGATTTGCACGTTGGATGTATCCACTTCCGCTTTTGCGATGTGCGTTTGTGCAAATCCGTTTACTCCGAAAAATAGCCCGATTAGTATTATTGAAATTCTTTTTATCATTTTTTTGTTTTCAATTTTAGACATTGTTAGCATTACTCACTCCTCTCGTAGCAAAGGGATTCCTCGACTGCGCACACTGCGTGTGCTTCGATCGGAATGACGACAAACGCGCAAAAGGTAAGGGGGTTTGTAGGGGCGTTGCGCGCAACGCCCCTACAAACCCATACTCTCCACACGACAACACCGTCATTCCGAGCGGAGCGAAGCGCAGTCGAGGAATCCCCTTGCTATGTGTTTGCTCATTCATTCTTAATCCTATTTTTTTTGAAAAAGTTTCGTTAACGGTCTCACATAATCCTCATTAGTCTTAATTTTCGTTGACCGAATAGCAAACTTTTTGAATGTATCATCGGTTTGATTTTCGTGGTTCAACCACCAGTTTCGATAGGCATTTCGATTGCTTTTGACACTCGTGTCAATCGTCATTTCGCGGTTGGTTTCTTGGTCAATCACACGCATCAATCCTACATTTGGAAGTTCGGTTTCGCGCTCATCATACACACGCAAAGCAATCACATCGTGTTTTTTCTTAACGATTTTCAACGAATGCTCATAATCATTATCAAAAAAATCCGACAACACAAAAGCCGTACAACGTTTTTTAATGACATTGTTCAGAAAACGCATGGCTTCGCCGATATTCGTTTGTTTATTAACAGGATTAATCGTCAACAATTCACGAATAATCCGCAAAATATGCGTACGACCCTTTTTCGGTGGAATATATTTTTCAACTTGATCCGAAAAGAAAATCACACCCACTTTATCGTTATTCTGAATTGCCGAAAATGCAAGCACAGCCGATATCTCCGTAATCAAATCACGTTTAAACTGCTTTTGAGTTCCAAACAAATTCGAACTGCTCACATCAATCAACAACATCACTGTGAGTTCGCGCTCCTCCTCAAACACCTTAATATACGGGTGATTGAAACGAGCCGTCACATTCCAGTCAATCGAACGCACATCATCGCCATAAGTATATTCACGCACTTCGCTGAACGCCATTCCGCGCCCCTTGAAGGCAGAATGATATTGTCCCGAAAAGATTTGTTGCACTAATCCTTTGGTTTTGATTTCTATTTTTCGGACTTTTTTTAAGAGTTCGTTTGTTTCCATAATTCGCTTCGCTCATATTGGTTTGCGGGCGTTTCGACTACGCTCAACGACCGCAAAAGTGCTGTAGTGGCTGAGCGGAGTCGAAGCCACCTGTTACGGAACTTCAACCGTATTCAAAATCTCATTAATAATATCCTCCGTAGTGATATTTTCCGCTTCGGCTTCGTAAGTCAAGCCAATTCTGTGACGTAAAACATCGTGGCATATCGCACGAACATCCTCAGGAATGACATAACCTCTGCGCTTGATGAATGCGTAGGCTTTCGAAGCCAAAGCTAAATTGATACTTGCACGCGGCGAACCTCCGAACGAAATTAAATCTTTAAATTTCTCTAACTTATATTCGCTTGGGAAACGTGTTGCAAACACAATATCCGTGATATAATTTTCAATTTTTTCATCTAAATACACTTCACGTGTAAGCGTACGGGCTTTGATGATATCCGCAGGTTTCAGAATTTGCGAAACTTTCGGATATTCATTCAAAATATTTTGACGAATGATTTGTTTTTCCTCCTCTTTCTTAGGATAACCAATCACGAGTTTCAACATAAAACGGTCGACTTGCGCTTCGGGAAGCGGATACGTACCCTCTTGTTCTATCGGGTTTTGCGTAGCCAAAACTAAAAACGGATCGTCCAATTTATACGTGGTTTCACCGATGGTCACTTGACGCTCTTGCATGGCTTCGAGTAGTGCAGACTGTACTTTCGCCGGTGCACGGTTAATTTCGTCTGCCAAAATAAAGTTAGCGAAAATCGGCCCTTTTTTAGTAACAAATTGTTCTTGTTTTTGGCTGTAAATCATCGTTCCCAAAAGATCGGCAGGCAATAAATCGGGCGTAAATTGAATGCGAGAAAACTTCGCATCAATAGATTCCGCAAGCGATTTAATTGCTAATGTTTTCGCCAGTCCGGGTACACCTTCCAACAAAATATGTCCGTTTGCCAACAATCCGATGAGCAAACGTTCAATCATGTGTTTTTGACCAACAATAGTTTTTTTCAATTCCATCGACAACATATCCACAAATGCGGATTCCTGTTGGATTTTCTCATTCAATTCTTTGATGTCAATTTGTTCCGTCATAGTTATTAAATTTTTACTGTTTAGACAATTTTTGCGACCAAAAGTTTAATTTTAAATATTTTTTTTAATAGTACAAAGATACAAAAAACTCCATATCAAACCAAATTGATATGGAATTTTTTTGGATGTTCAATCAAGATAGAAGTATTACCATTACTCAATGTTATTATTACAAGCCTCAAGTTCTTTTCTCAGCCGTTCGGAATCTCTTTCAATTTTTGCCTTAATATCTGCCATAGCCATTTTAAAAGCTTCAATGTTCGATTTTCTTACAGCTTCTTCATTACCTGTAATATGATTAATCTCTCCGGAACCTCCTGAGTATCCATGCCAAAGCGCCACAGGCGTTCGTTCAAATCCATAACCTTGATATCGTCCTAAAATTCTCTCATTACAATCTCGGATTTGGACTTCGAGTTCTAATTCGGTTTTGTAATTATACAGAGGCATTCCAAAAAGATTAGGAACCATCAAAGTCCCCACTGAAAGCACAAACCAGCCTACTCCACCCGCTTTGCTTCCTCCTGTTATTATTCTGCCAACAGCAGAACCTATCGGATCGTTACCACCCAATGTTATGTTGTCGTTTATTTCTCTTTCAAAAAGAACGATAGCATCTTGTACTCTTTTGTCAGCAACATGCGTAGTCTGACCGAAAAGCGTTCCTGTTGCAATCACTCCACCCCATGTTCCGAAACTAACTGTTTTGTCTGTACTCATAGTTGTACCTAATGAATATGCAGACTCAAACGAATTCATATCTATGAGAGGCTCAAGAGATGGTAGCTTATTGCTGATTGGGTGTTCGGGTCTAAGATCGGCCATTTTAACTGTTTTGCAACTTATTAGAGAGGTTGCAAGAACCAATACCATAATAATTTTAATCGTGTTTTTCATGTTTTTGTGTTTTGGTTTGTTAATGATTTTTTGTTTCTGAAAAATGGTACAGCAAATTTCGTGCCAAACCAAATTTGGATGTTTTTTTTATCAATTATCAAATCTTTTTTTTTAGTTATTAACAAACCCGCCATTTTACCAACAATTTTATACGAAAATCGAAAGTTGAGCGTTATATAGGGAGAAACTTTAAAAACATTCATTATGACAAAATCACTTATTCTACAAGAAAAACAAATCGTAAGTAAAATCTACCTCATTCGTGGACAACGTGTGATGATAGATGTTGATTTGGCAAATCTTTATGGCGTTCCCACAAAACGACTTAAAGAGCAAGTAAAACGAAATTTGGAACGTTTTCCGAGTGACTTTATGTTCGAACTCACTCGTAAGGAGTTTTATAACCTTGATAGTTATTCTATTTATGATAGAAATCGCGATTACGTTGATTTGCACTTAAATACAAACTTGGCGACGCAAAACGCGTCACCAAGTTTACAAAACATTGACAACCACGAAAATACACGTTTGAGGTCGCATTTTGCGACCTCAAATGCACAAAGTGCAGATAATCAAATTAATGCACTTGATGTAGAACAGAATAAATCTGGTAGAGGTGGCTCACGAATCCTGCCTGTCGCTTTTACCGAACACGGCATTTTAATGTTATCCAATGTTTTAAGTTCGCCAAATGCAACAGCAGCAAGCATAGAAATCATCCGAGTTTTTGTAAAAACGCGAGAATTACTTTTAAGTAATCAAGAATTATTTACTAAGGTTGCCGAATTGGCTAATAAAGTCGGTGAGCATGACCAATATATTCAAACACTATATGAATATTTGAAATCTTTTGACGAGGAGCAAAAACGTCGTATAGAGTGGGAAAACCGAAAGCCTATCGGGTTTTGAAATATAAAAAATCATTTCAATTTTTTTTCGTATCTTTGCAAAACAAAAATTAAACAAACCAACAACTATTATGTGTAAATTATTGGAAGGCAAAACAGCCGTTATTACAGGTGCTGTACGTGGCATCGGAAAAGCCATTGCGATTGAATATGCGAAACAGGGCGCAAATATTGCTTTTACGGATTTGAATTACGACGACAATGCAAAAGCAACCGAAACTGAACTGAAAGCGTTTGGTGTGAAAGTCAAAGGTTATGCTTCGAACGCTGCAAACTACGCAGATACCGAGCGTGTAATAGGCGAAATTTTAGCCGAGTTTGGAACGATTGATATTCTAGTTAACAATGCGGGCATCACGAAAGATACCTTGTTGATGAAAATGACCGAAGAACAATGGGACGCCGTAATCAATGTGAATTTGAAATCGGTGTTCAATTTCACCAAAGCCGTTCAAGGCACAATGCTCAAACAACGTTCGGGAAGTATTATCAATATGAGTTCGGTAGTTGGTGTTTCCGGAAATGCCGGTCAAATCAACTATTCTGCGTCGAAAGCAGGAATTTTGGGCTTCACGAAATCGTTTGCAAAAGAAGTAGGATCGCGCAATATTCGTTGCAATGCGATTGCGCCGGGTTTTATCGTTACCGAAATGACAGGACAATTGCCCGAAGAAGTTCGCAAAGCGTGGGCGGAAAAAATCCCGTTGAAACGTGGTGGTACGCCTGAAGATGTGGCGAATGTTTGCGTATTTTTGGCGTCGGATTTGTCGGCGTATGTGACGGGGCAGACGATTTGTGTTTGTGGGGGAATGAATATGTAAAAATTACGAATTACGAATTATCAATCACGAATTGGCTACGCCCGTGGTGATTCGATACGATGTGATTCGTAATTCGTAATTCGTAATTGATAAATGTCTTTAATCTCAAATAATCCAACATGGTACGTGCTATTCTGTATAATAGCAGGACTTTTGTTTGCAGGACTTTTGTATTACAAAACCCGAAAAGACGGTTTTGAACCGCCAAAACGCTATTTGATGGCGGGTTTGCGGTTTTTGTCTGTTTTTTTGATTAGTTTTTTATTGCTTGCTTTTTTATTGAAAGTTGAGCATCGTAGAACGGAAAAACCGATTGTGGTTTTGCTTCACGATAATACGGAATCGCTGTCCGATTTTTCGAAAAATAACCCGCAATGGCTTTCGCATTGGACTGATTTTTCAAAACGTTTGAAAGGTCAGTTTGAAGTTGAGCACATGACGTTTGGCAAAGATATTTCCATATCAAATGAAATTTTATTTGACGAAAAACAAACCAATATTGCGAATGCGTTGTCACAAATTAGAACGCAATTTTACGGACAAAATTTGGCTGCTGTAGTTTTGGCTTCGGACGGAATTTATACGGCAGGCGAACATCCTTTGCAGGCAGCAGAAAATCTGAGAGTTCCTGTGTTTACGGTTGCTTTGGGCGATACAACGGAATACAAAGATGTGTGGATACATCGTGTGAATCACAACAGATATGCGTATTTGGGTAATCAATTCCCGATTAACATCGAATTGCGAGCCACACAATTAGTCGGAACGAAGGTAGCTTTGACTATTCAACACGAAGGACAAACTGTTTTTTCAAAAGAGGTCAACATTGATAAACCGCAGTTTTTTGAAACTATCGAAAGTTTCCAAAAGGCAACAAAAACAGGCGTTCAGCGTTATGTGATTTCAGTTTCGACAGTTGAAGGCGAACGTAATGTAACAAATAATCGTAGCGAGATTTTTGTAGAGGTATTAGATACTCGTAGAAAAATTCTGTTGCTCGCAGCAGCGCCACATCCAGATATTTCAGCCATTCGGAACTCTATTTTGGAAAGCGAGCGTTATGAAGTGGATTTGGTTTTGGACGGAAATTTAAAATCACCACTTGAAAAATATGATGTTGTGATTTTACACCAACTCCCTGCAAGAACAGGTATTATGAATACTCTTGTTCAACAAATTTCCACAAAACAACTTCCTGTTTGGACGATTGTTGGCATACAAACGGACTTGAATGCATTCAACAAAATGGATTTTGGTGTAACGGTCGAATTACGTGGGCAACAGACCAACGACGCGTTTCCGAGTTTTAATACTGCGTTCACGAACTTTACGTTTTCGGATGAATCCAAAAATCAACTGTTCAATTTTCCACCGTTGAGTGTGCCTTTTGCTGCATACACAGTTGCGGAATCTGCGCAAACATTTTTGTTTCAAAAAATTCTGAATGTTACGACAGATATGCCGTTGATGATTACAAGTCAGAATTTGAACAATCGTTCTGTTGTGCTTTTGGGCGAAGGCATTTGGCGTTGGCGACTGAACGAATTTTTGCAAAGACAAAATCACGATGCAGTAAATGAATTGGTAAATAAAACAATTCAATATCTTTCCGCAAGCGCTGACAAACGCTTGTTTCGAGTAAATACAAAAAATATTTTCGACGAAACAGAACCTATCGAAATGATAGCTGAACTTTACAACGAAGCTCACGAGCCCGTTACTTCTGCAGAGGTTACAATTGAAATAAAAAATGCTGATGGTATTGTATATCCGTTTACATTTTCGCCTGCAGAAAATATTTACAAATTGCGTGCAGGTCTTCTGCCTGTGGGCGATTACACGTATGTTGCGCAAACGAGATTAGGTAACCAAAATCATCAAGTAAAGGGTAGTTTTTCAGTGCGAGCAATGAACGTGGAACAATTAAATTTGCGTGCCGATCATCAATTGCTCAATTTGACTGCTTTGCAAACCGATGCCGAGATGGTTTACCCGAATCAGTTGGATGAGTTGAAAAATTTATTGTTTTTTCGTGAGGATGCAAAGCCTGTAACCTATGTGGAAAAAGGTTTTCACGAGTTAATCAATTTGAAATGGATTTTGTTTTTTTTGATTTTAATTTTATCACTTGAGTATTTTTTACGGCGATATTTTGGGGCGTACTAATGTTCATTTTTTTGTAACCTCTATTCTTCATTTTTTCGTCGCAACAAAAAAACGAAGCAAAAAAAATGCTTGCTAAAAAGAATGTTACACTCCGTGTAACGCTTTTTAGCGATAGCGTACTCACTGCGTTCGTAATTTTTTACGCTTCGCCAAATGCTTTCGTTATGTCAAACGTAGCAAGAATTAGTGAATGATGCTTATTGATGTACCATCAGAAAGAAGAATAAGAAATCCAGCACCAATATATTCGTATCGATATACAAGAATACCCATAGAGTTGCGTTGTCGTCCAATATATTTGTAAACTGCAGACGCATCAAGTTCTTCTTTTAATTTTGCAGAATGTTTCTCATCAAAATGAGTATACGATGTTAATTTATTATAGTCACCGCAATTTTGCTTTATTCGAAGCGTTGCTCCAATAATTCCATACCTCCATTCGCCTTCGCTACAATCCCAATCCGAAAGAGTTATTCCTCCTTTCCAATTTTTTTCACCTAAATAAATCATCGCATACGCAAGATTGTTTTGATGTAAACGAATAAGTTCGTTCAGATTTAATTTTTGAGCAAAAGTTGAGGGAATAAAAAACATGCTAATAAATAGCAAAAGATACTTTCTTTTCATAGTTTTTGGTTTTTAGTTTATATTTTGTTTAATTGATTTCTCAAATTTGCATAAAAAAACGGACTTGCTATCCGTATCAGAGGTATTCGACGACCCATAACGACAAATAAGACAAGCCCGCAGGCAAGTGTACCTTGTCGTTATAGAAAGTGTCGAATTTTCTGATACAAGAATTTGTTATATGTTTTTAATGCTCTTTTTTATCTCATAGATTTAATTTTCCACAAAGGTACAAAAAGTTTTTGATATCTACTGATTTTTCATAGGCGAAGCGTAAAAATTTATGAGCGTAGCGAATACTTTACTGCTAAAAATAGTCGCACGTAGGTGCGACAGTGAGGCAAAGCCGAACGTGTTATTTTTAGCAAAGACTTTTTTTGGTTCGTTTTTTTGGTCACAAAAAAATGAACATGATAAAAAAATTACAATTTGCTTTTCAAAAACTTCCCCGTAATCGAAGCCTTACACTTCACCATTTGTTCGGGAGTGCCTTCAAAAACAATATGCCCACCGTGGATTCCGCCTTCCGGCCCCATATCAATAACATGATCGGCACACTTGATCAAATCCAAATGATGTTCGATAACGATAATCGTGTGTCCTTTGTCTATCAAGGCATCGAACGATTCTTTTAACTTATGAATATCGTGGAAATGCAAACCTGTTGTGGGTTCGTCGAAAATGAAAAGCGTAGGTTTGTCGGTTACGCCTTTGGTCAGAAAATACGCTAATTTCACACGTTGCGCTTCGCCACCTGACAGAGAGTTTGAAGACTGTCCGAGTTTTAAATAACCTAAACCAACATCTTGTAACGGCTGAAGTTTGGCAATGATGTGGTTTTCGGTGGTGGATTTATTTTGTGGAGAGGTCGTTTCGACTCCGCTCAACGACCGTGATGTTTTGCGGTGGCTGAGCGGAGTCGAAGCCATCTCGCACCTAAAGAATTCCAACGCTTCGTCCACCGTCATATCCAAAACTTCAGAAATATTCTTATCGTGATATTTCACTTCCAAAACTTCGTCTTTGAAGCGTGTGCCGTGGCATTCCTCGCAAACCAAATACACATCTGCCATGAATTGCATTTCGACTTTGATTTGTCCTTCGCCTTGGCACGTTTCGCAACGTCCGCCTTCAACATTAAACGAGAAAAATCCGGGTTTATAGTTGCGACTTTTTGCCAACGGTTGGTTAGCAAATAAATTTCGAATATCGTCAAACGCTTTCACATACGTTGCAGGATTCGAGCGACTGGAGCGACCTATCGGATTTTGATCCACCATTTCCACGTCAGCAATACGATGATAATCGCCCAAAATTTTGTCGTATTTTCCGTACGCATCACCATATCCGCCAAAGATTTTTTTCAATGCAGGATACAGCGTTTGCTTGATTAATGTGGTTTTTCCTGAACCGCTAACACCTGTAACTAAGGTTAAAATTCCGAGCGGAAATTTCACGGTTAAGTTTTGCAAATTGTGTTCGCAAGCGCCTTTGAGTTCGATGTAGTCTGTCCATTTTCGACGGAATTTAGGAGTGTCGATTTTCCGAATACCTTGCAAGTACTCACAAGTGAGGGACGTCATTCCGAGCGAAGTCGAGGAATCTCCT
>Ga0123353_10002108_pt1 | contig 24590 bp, 10 predicted proteins | sample TergutLab28metaG_3_FD_92763 | JGI IMG/M metagenome (GOLD analysis project Ga0123353, IMG submission 92763) | Labiotermes labralis P3 segment gut microbial communities from Petit-Saut dam, French Guiana - Lab288 P3 | ecosystem: Host-associated > Arthropoda: Insects > Digestive system > Gut ... | reverse complement strand
TCGACATTGTTTAAAAATCTTCAAATATCAAATTTCATGAAAATCCAGACGAATGGAGAGAACGAAGCTAATAGTAGCTTTTGCAGTTTTGCGTACGCACCAAAAACACTTACCTCCATGCTCACAGTCGGATCAGATCCCATTGCTCGAACAGTACGGAGAAGTACTCTACTTTGCGCAGCTGTCTTGACCGACCCTCTGTCAATAAGAACAAACACACTGATGCAAACCCTTATTGTAACTATCTTAGCCTAGACGTTTCGTTCATTTTAAAAAAATCTTAGGATACCTGAGGATCAAGTTTTAAACACTCCTCTGTTACAGGCATACATTATTAGCTTACATTTACAGATTTTTATACTGTTTATTAAAACCTCTGGATGTGTATTAATATAATAATATTCACATACTCTCTATATTGTTTGTTATCATTAATTTTGGCGGGGAGTAGTTGTGTCAGTAATGCGAGTATTAAAATGGATTTTAAGGAAATATGTTTTGAGTGGGGACATTGAGGCTCAGGAAGGTGTAAGCAGGAGGGCTACTATGTAAACACTAACACTTTTTTTTTCAAATTCCATACAAGGCAAGATAATTTTAGGCCAGCTGAACGCCCGTTAGATTTCAAAGTACGTGTCAGCTGTGTAGAGATAAATTAGTGTCTGTATCTGACTGACGTGCGTATGAACACAACAACCTATACAAACTTACCGCTTAAAGGCTGCGGGATTTATACACCTTGCACATAGGGAAATAGTTGCTGTTGATCTGTTCCTGGTTCGCAAGCTAAATTCTCATTCAATTGCAATTCATCACGTATTTTTCGGTTGTTCTGCTGTTTTTTCGCCTGTTATTCAGATTGTTTAAAAGTTGTTGTCCGGAATTGTGGAAAATTCGGTACGTCTTATGTTGTAAAAAAGAAGAACAACAACACCCTCGTCCGGGACGTTGATATTTCGGTAATGTTGTTCACCGTCTTTAGTGTGCCAAGGCTGAAGGAACGAGATGAATTGAAAAGTATTGCCTCTGTGATAAGTACAAAGTAGCAGACAGACTGAAGGTCTTGTATGTAAAGCAGGTGAAGTAGTTTATGAGCAGTCTCGTCTCTTTTATTCCATTAAACTGATTACTACCCCCTCTTAATCCTTATGTATATGTAATCCTATTCCAGTGACGTCCATCACCAGATTGAAGTACTTATATAACAGAGATTATGTATTGCATAGCATTCGAATAATAAAGAAATATATATATATATATATATATATATATACATACATATTTATGCCTCTGTATATATTTCCACAAACTCGTAAGGGTAATAACTCTAGCAGTCTTGTTATAAGGCAAGTGTTTTAATGATTTCCTTTTCTTGTTGGAAGGGAATGATGTTCATGTAACAGTCTTTTGTAATTTTAGTTAAATGCATCCCGTTGTGCTGTGACAGACGTATAACCTTCAAACACAACACAATTTTAATAATATCATTAATACATTCACATGTTTCGGTCCTTAAGTACCGTCATCACGCACCAACATACATGATTCGAGACATCTACAGGCATATTTACTGTTTTAAATCATATATTGTAGTTGCTGCTGGTCTTAAGTACCGAATCAAGTAACATTTATTGATGATATCTTTCAACGTTTGTTGTGTTTGACGTTAATATATATATATATAAATAATACTAATATTGGTGTATATATATATAAAATACTAATATTAGTATATATATATATGCACTCGTACATACCAATATTATTATTTTATACCAATATTATTATTTTGTAAGGTGTATATACAAATAATACCCTAATAATGTAAACATTTAAAATGACTTTCTTCTGGAATGTGACGCCTTATAGCCTTGTAGAATATTTCCGACTTTCCCGAGCAGTCGACGTTTTCTTGTACGGGGGTAAATACCCCCTTTTTGTATTCTTTCACGAGACATTTCTGTACCCTGATAGTCGAGGCAGTAGGATTCTCTGAAACGTCGGTACTGGGATTATTCATTGTGTTTCGCGGTAGGAACAAATGGCGGACTTCCATGAACACGGTAATGGCTGATCGCTGTTCATGAAATGCCGTGAATTTTCTTGGCTAACTTAGAAACCGTAAACTTGTGTAGAAGGTCTGTGCTGTACGGATTTAATTAGTTATTTGCAAACTAGTTAGTAGTGGAATTTTAAGTAAGTTGTGAAACATTTTCTTATTTTAAGACATAAATTTTCAATTTAAAACTCTAACGAGGCCCGTCTTTATTACTTAAATATTTGACATATCGCGTGAGACACGGAAGCACGTTTATCTGCTTCTAAGACTTGCCATGAGTCCTGTCGTTGGGAACCAGGAAATGACGTAGAAGAAACGGAAACGACGTCTCTAATTAGCAGCGGAAAGGAACTGTGTTCCACTACAGCGCTCTTGTGCTCTGTAATAACATTCTTCTTAAATGATAATAATGAAGAGACTAGAGTCTGAACTTTTCCTACACTGACTAGAATATTCCTTCAGGCAGCTTGTAGAATATGGTATTCTGCAACCACAGGGATTGATTCGAATTTATTTTTTAATAAAGACGTCACCCATTTATCGACCAGATTGCCTTTAAAATAAAGTGTCCTGGAGTAATGGAATTGCTTCACTCTTCTGTAATACCCTTTCATATTCTAGCCTCTTTAGTGGGACATTAAATTTAATACGCCGTAAAGAGCAGACAGTGGATTATATCTCAAACTAATTCATATTTTAAAAATTAACCTTAGTACCATCGGACTGGTTTTATGCCACTTAGACTCGATTATATTGTAATCGGCAGTTCGTGTTCGAACCCTGAACACGTCGATTATGAGAATGAATTATTTATTTTTGGCTTGCTAATTGGGGTGTTGTGTAATACCTCTAGCTATAGAAATTAGGGGAAAGAAGGTAGTTTGGACGGATGGTGAAGACATACCTCTTAAACGCGGCATGGAGGGGCATGTCGCGGTGTTTCTTTGTGAGGTTCTATACTTAAACTTTCTTGCTATCATGATTGGTCCGGGGGGGAAGGTTAAGTAGTAACCCGCCCCGAGATATTCGTTTATTGAAAGCCTTTGGTTGCCGAACTTAAATTAGAGCAATCCGCCGCTCCGTTTGGTTTATCCAGTTAGTTTTCAACTGTAAGAAGTTAAGTTGGCCTATTGGGGACGGCAAAATTCACTTTTCGGCCATTGGGAATATACCAGAATCAGGAGGGAAGATTTCTTATTAGGGTGGCCGAGGCCGCTAGCTCGAATGCAAGGACTGTTCATGGTAGGTGGGAGACAGGAGGACGCTTTGCTTGATCGTCTTACAAAATCTTAGTATGCCACATCAAAATTTATAGTCCGAATTGATATATACTTGCATGAAGGTATCGCAAGGTCTACTATCATATGCTGTAGCTTTACCGTTCATGAATATTGTGAATTTCAAATTACTTATTAACAATTCTCACTTGTGAAACTGAAACTTAAACGACGTTCATATAATGCTGAAGTGATCGCTTTCACTTGCCGTGTTCAACAATAAATGCCAGCAAATGTTGTTAAATTCGTGACGTCACCCTGGTTCTGGAAAGAAATCACCAACAAATCTGTGAAACGTGTTTCCGTGAGTGCGTTGGTGACGTGAATACTGGCGCCGCGATGCCTCTACGTAATATTTCCATAGAAGGTAAGATCCTACTTCGCCGAATCTGACCTACCCCCCCTCCCTCCCCCCCCCCACACACAGAAACAAACACAACCAAGATGAAAGGTAACAAATTTCATTTATAATTAGAGTCGTGTCCTGAATTAAAATGATGTGGCCTCATAGTTTTGTCTGCTACATGATTTCACAGAACCACGTGGATATCACGGATATATTAATCAACAGACATTTTTGAGATAGACGGCTTTTATATAAGTCGTGTTTGGCTGCCTAATAATAAAATTAGAGATGGAGAAAGACAGGAAATCTCTTAGCTTTATAAGGATTTTGTATTATCGTTTTATAGCTGCAAATGTGAAGCAACTAGGATTGGACGGAGGCATAACCTAATATTTACACCAACGACTGATAAATGTTTTCTGCTTTAGAAGGTAGTAGTACTCACTATTTGATTTTCGTAGATTTGTCTTGACTTTCAAATAATCTCTACACTTAATTAACCACTCTTTTATAATTCACCGTTTAATGAACTTTTCAGTTAAATACTATCCAGAAACCTTAATTTTTTTAACCTTTAAGTTCTGAGTTTGTCCGTCCCAGTGGCCGAGCGGTCTAAAGCGTAGGTCTACGGCCACTCGCCTGCTGAGATTGTGGGTTCTAATCCCACCGGGGGCATGGATGTTTGTCTGTTGTGAGTGTTGTGTGTTGTCAGGTAGTGATCTCTGCGACGAGATGATCACCCGTCCAGAGGAGTCCTACTGGCTGTGATGCGCCGTTGTGTGTGATCTGGAAACCTCTTGAATGAGGAGGTCATGGCCTACTGGGGGTTATTGCGCCAAAAAAGTTCCGAATTTAGCAAATATGTATTACCCCTTCCTTCTAATACTGTTTTCACGGTTGAAATGTAACCTGCTGATCGCCACAAGGATTTTTTTTTTAATTTTGGGGTGTATTACGCCACGCCTTCGAATTACGTAAACTGAGGGCATTTACAGAAATATTTCTAGTTTCATTCCTCAAATAACTCTTCATGTTATTTGCTTCGAAATGGAAACCATTACGACTGTATGAAGATGGTAACTAACCCGGCAGTGAGGCATACCTATAGGCACAAAGAAACTCACAACTACCTCCACTTTTAGCCAAACTTTCTTCTTTGGAAAAATTAGGCATGTTGAATTTTTATCATATCGCTGTTTTCATTGCTCGCCTTTAAAACTTTTCAGCCATTTGACTAGTTTTCACAAAAATTAATTTGAACAGCATGGCATTGCAAACTACCAAAATTACTTACTTCGTATATTTTATAATCTTAGTGACAACGTGTAGAACCCACAAAATTTGAATATGCGAGCCATTATTTCCACTTAGTTTAGTGGGCTGGACTTATTCAGTAGAAATGTTATGAAAGTTTGTCATTAAAGAAATATTTTGTAGAATGCCAATAAACATGTGGGACTTAACTGATTAAGAATGGTAGAACTGGAATAAATGACTTAAGAAGTAATAGAAAAATAACTTCAGGACCGATCTTGGAGAATATAGATAGTGTGGAGTACATTAATCTGGCTCAGGGTCGGAATTAATTGATGGATTTTATGAACACGATAAAGATCCCTTCAAATCTATAAAATATTTTGAAAAATTTGAGTGGGGATCTATTCGTTGGTGGAAAACGACTTAGATCTGAGACTGGCTACCTTTACCGTCTTAATAACAAAGAAGGTATGACACTTAGAGAGGCAAATATTTTCCGCTAATACAAAGCTGGAACAAGTGATTACTGTAGTCTGATGAAAGGGTTCCTTTTGAGCTGAGCGACGAGTTCGGGGTCTGGACCGGTCGAAATTGATACTGTATCTTACCTATTAGGAGGCCAATTTATTTATTTTGTTGTATTAATCTTCAGATTATATAAGTTATATGAATAGTTTCATTACGTGTCATGATATATAACGTATATTTTTGTATACATTAAGAAACAGTATGTTTTGATAATGTCTAGAGTAGACAGTAAGCATCCAGGATTCATAGAGGAATATTCATTCGACTACAAGACAGAGGGAGTATGATGACCTTGGTACCTCCTGTTAGAAGTAAGACAAAACAGAGTTTTGTAAAGGAAGAATTTTCGCATGCCTGTGAGTGGCGCAATTTTGTGGGGATTCTAAATTGCAGTATATAATAGCATATACATTCAAATTATGAGTTTGCGTGGCAAAACAGTATTTAAGTCGAAATAAGAAAAAATAAAATATTTGGACCTAGTAACAACTTTATGGAATCCCAGGGAGTTAAAAATAGTTGTTAGCGGGATTTAATATTTTCAGGAAATTGCAGTTTAGGTATTGAGGTGGAAAAATGCCTCATTAGTTATAAATTAAGTTTCAGCTCTGAATTCGGTGTAATTCACTTTCTGAACTGCGTCCAAGAAAAGTTTAGGGGAAAAAAAGAACAAAGCAGAAAGCTCAACGAGAGTTACAGTTTCATTGGTAATACAATTAGAAAGTGAAGTTCCTGGCAAAGCGGAGATTTCGGGGTTGAATTCAATCTGGTAGCAAGAATTCCTTAACCGGTTTATATATTACTATAAACCAATATTGGATTCATTCTCCACCTGTTTACCTGAGTAAATATCAAGGAAATATACGGATCTAATTACACTCTCATACTGTTCCTTTATGCAGTATGTACAGTAAACAAGGTTTGTAGCGGCCGGATATACAGAAAGACACAGGGTGAGCGTCTCATTGTACTAAACTCATTAGCCTTTGAGATGCAAATATTCGAATTGTGAATACAATCAAATCCAACCTGTATTAATAAATCTTTGGTTTAACACTGCGTCACCGCAATACAATTCATCATATTGGAATCCTGCTGCTTATGAGATCAGTTTCCGTATGAAATTATTAAGTCTGAATTCAAATTGAATCAAGAGCTTAATAATTCAGTCTCATATCGCTCCAAATTCACATTAGCTAAGTGGGGACGGAAGGCTATTAGATCTTCTTCACATTGGTAGTTCAACCCACTGGGCGAAACAGGCGGTCGCCTAGGGCGGTAAAATTTGATGGGAAACTCATTCAGGTGGGTGTAAAGCATTTTGAAGATTGAATTTCACAGAACTGAAAAGAAGCTTTATTGTTGTGACGATTATAATTGTGTGGACATTTGAACCCACTGACATAATGCTGCGTATTGGGAGTAGCTACTAGGGGGTTCGTCCACGGTACGCCATCTTGATTCACACATACTTTATTCGCAAAGAGCTTACATAAAGATATGCTACTACCTGTAGCTGTAGCAATTCACATAGTACTAGGGAGGAAGACGTTACTCCACACTGCGTGGTACGGTAGCAAAACTCGCCCAATTCTCAGATGACAATTCCTTCGTAATTTGGGTAGTATCCAAGATACACTGGTGGTATTGGAGAAGCGGTTACTAAGAAGAATACTTAGACTTGAAAGCAGAAAACTATCTGGATGCTGGGCAAAAAAGAAGTGCATAGTGTAAAGTTTCACGAAATCTCGTCATTGTCGTATGTCACTGCAACGATAAAATGGAGAAAGATTAGATGAGAGAAGCATGTGACTTCACAAATTTATCCAGCTTAGTTCTTGAAATATTCAGGATTTTCGAAGAGCCTGCGCAAAATTTAAATACCCAGCAGAATAATTCGGCGAACTGGGACTTACAGATGGGATTTACCCCGGCATTTAAAGGGTTAATTAATAGATAAATTCATAAAAATTTATAGTTGGAAATATAAAGCAAAGTGGACACTTGGAAGACCTAAGCATAGATTAGAGATTAGTACACGTTTCTTAAGGAAACAGAATTACGTAACTTAAATGCGATTTATGTGGTTAGGCATACGGAATTTTGATGGGTTGTTGTAAAGGCGAAACTCAGCCACTGAGTGGAACAAGCTGAGGGACAGTTTCTAGACGTTTTATGTACTGGTAACGTACCATGGGAGGGTGTGCTGCCTAGAGGTAGACAGTTTATGTAATAGAGTTTCTTGTAAGCTGCACCTTCTTGCAGGTCCACTTCACCTAACACGTGCTAAGACACCTCATAATATGCTATCATATTTGCAGTCATCCTCGAGTCCCACAGTTTGATTTAATATTGAGTGAAGCTTATTAAGAATTGAACTTTGAACTTTGTTACGCGTAAAGATGGGTTTCTAAGACACCGCCTTACTTCGCAATATCCACATGGAAATAGAAGTTCTGCAGTAAAACCAAGTTGTGCTTCTCAGGCTCGGCTATATTGTGTAGATTCTTATTGTCGGCTGTTGTAATTGGCGTGTTTTTCGATAAGGAGTGTGGTGAATGGTGTTGGGAAATGCAATTCCTCATGCTTTTAAGAGTTGTTCCTCTTTCTCTCTCTCTCTCACACTCTCTGCCATTTCTGTTAGCCTCTCTGTTGTTTACTCTCCCGGTGGTGGTCGGCCAGTTCAAGTGGAAGATATTTGAATTTGCGACCCTGTGTAAGGGAAGAGCTTTTAGAAACTCGGGGTGGCAGCTCATGATTCAGTAAACCCCTCGCCCGCATTTTCATCCTCCGCCCCCCGCCCCCCCCCCCCCCCAACCTCGTCCGACCGCCCGCCACCCTTCACTCCCTTTACTTCAACACTGAGACTACGACGCTCATGTAAACTTTCTACACTGAACCTTCAAGAGTTATTGACGAAACTTTTCATGATCTTTCCTTTTTGTCTAGGGTTAACAGTATTCATGTTTTCTTTCTCTCCATTACCTTGCCTCTTTCCTACTCTTCCTTTTGTGTTATGGATAAATTACTGCGTGCAGATAGGATCAATCAGTTTTCCTCTCCAGAGGACATGACGGTGATTCAGCAAGTCGTTATGATTTCTTTTGGCTAATAACGTCACACTGCGAGGAGATTAAGTAGTCTTGCAACGTTATTGTTACAGTTATTGCGTTGAAACGTTGAATGCAATACAAAGAAATATTTGCTGTCCAGTATTTTATTTCAGCAAGGTGAAATTCCTTTAGCGCAGAATGCAGTCGGTTGCTTCGAAACGTCGGTACAATTGTACAAGATTTCAACGCCTCACCTCCATTAGATTAGAGTATTCGTTAACGCTACTCCTAACCGGTTACTGACATATGAAATTTGGTGAATGTCTTTTTAAATTCAGGTTCTAAATATGAGATGACATGATATCAAATATTTCTGATATTTTTATCACGGCCACGCCACCCGGTGAACACCTAACTCCTGGTTTGATGTTTGTGTGACCGTGCATCACCGATACAATCATATAAACAGCCAACTAGATGCAACAATAACAATTTTTATTGATAATTACGATCAGATCAACATGTTCCGGGTGATAATTTCCCCATCCTCAGGAGCACTAGACTGTGTTTACAGCTTGCGGTATAATGCAGGGGCGATGCTGCCTGCTGGTGACAAGGATGAGGTGGAACTCAGTTTGTTGTATTCCCGAAGAATTAACTTGCCATCCACTATATTTTATAAAAAAAGGATGGATTTTTAATCAATGCACTCATTGTGATCCCCAATAGAGGAGGCGGCACAAATCTGGCCACCTTACTCAACTTTGAGCCGCTAATTTAGCTTGGATTCACGTTTGATAACGGCGAGATAAGCATCGTGAGCTTGATGAGATAAAGTGAGTTCCATTATCACTCTTTGCATAATAACTTCCTGTGGTTGGAAAAGATATATACGAATGTATAATTGTTACATTTGGGGATGAGGTGGAACTCAGTTCCACCTCATCCTCGTCACCAGCAGGCAGCATTGCTGGTGCATTATACCACAAACTGTAAACACAGTCTAGTGCTCCTGAGGATGGGTGAAATTATCACCCGGAACATTTTGAGCTGATTGTAATTATCAATAAAAATTTGTTATTGTTGCATCTAGTTGGTTGTTTATATTCTTGTAATTCCTTGGTTTTTTGGCATTAATATCTGTATTATTTCTGAGCAACCAATCAAGGCCGAAGAATTCAGGCTTCCGCCCATTTTAAGTGAGATATTTGCTCCTCTGGGATTTTACGCGGCGTTGATAGATAGTTTGTTACCGACGTTTCAGTCCAACCTTTCGGTTTAATCTACTTGAACTGCTTGACCCTTGAAGATGGGACCGATAGATTGTGTCGAAACGTCAGTAACGAAGTGTTAATCTAAGCTGCGTAAATTTCCAGAAGAGCGACGTCTCAGCAACGAATAATTTAAAATTGTCACTCAACAGTCAACCAATCTGCAAATGCAAACAACCAGCCTAACATATATAAACAGAGTTGTCAGACATGCAACATACAAAGTTACATTTAGGCGTCAGAGTGCTATTAGGTATTGAGTGTTGAGTTATTAATATCAGCAGTGCGGATACGACATGTGTTTAAGGCTATCAGTGTCAGGTCAAACAAAATGCTGCCGTCACTTCATCATAATGTTGCGTCCTGTTCGGAAATTTGTCGAAATGTCAGTCACTGTTGACCCTATCAGTAGGATGTATTCCAGATCAGTAAACTGTAATGCCAGCACCAGAAATTTGTGTACGAAGTTCATAAAATTAATTTTTCTTTTAAGTTAAATTTCTAGATACACTAATATTCCTATGTTCCGACGTAATTCTTCAGGTTACTTATATGGTAACTGAAGTTTTTCAACACACAAAGTTGGGTTGGAATTAAATTTTGAGCACTGAGTCTTTTGACGCCTGAACTGCTCATGATGTCCATAAAAAAAGCCTGATCCATATTCTCGAATTTAGCAACATAATCATTTTATAAATTTTTGCCGCAAAGTTTATAGAACCATCTATTCTGCAAAGTTATATCTTTATCTGTGCGGAAGTTTCTTTCCTAAACTCCAGAAAGTATATTGGTAAAGTTTTTTTTGTGATTAATTTAACATTTATAAACAAGTAACGACTTACACCTTTACCAAACATAGCTGTTGGTGGCTCGAAGTCTAGTATAGTTGTTAGTAAAATTTACTAGTAGCAATGAACCTGGCATTGAACCTTGTGCCATTGAGAGGGAGGGAGGGAGGGTAGTGGTCACTCCACGTGTTTATATACTATCTCTCTTTCTCTTCAGCACCAATTTTCATATCATTTTTCTCTCTACATAAATCCCTTAAGTGGCCTCTTTCCTACATTTCTCCGAATAAATTTGAGCATGCGAGTGACATATTTGTATTAATACTGTAAATTATGTAGCCGCTGTGATGAAATAATTACGCAGTTTGTATAGATGCAAGTAAAGTATGAAGCGTAAAATTCGTTCCGGAAAAATAATTTACCTTAGTGTCAAGGAATAGCAACACTAGTATTTTTATAAATAATTTCGCCCTCACCTATCTGCCTATCGTTAATAGCTCGGTATTTCGCAACTCATAAAGAGATTAAGGCTTTCAGCTGACACTTGTTAAATGCGGTAGCATTAAAGGGGCACCTGCAGCTACAGCTATGGGAAGCAGCATTAGTGGTTAGCCCATCTTAGCAAAAGGCGTTCAGTGTCTTTACCTAAAGAGCTTCTACGCGTTTAAAGTGCCTCTAAAGTTGGATGGTAGAGGCAAAAGAAACTACTTAATTAATTTAGCATCGAGTTCTGGTTCGGAAACTTTGTCGAGTTGTAGAGAAGGGAAAGTAGTTTATAAGTTGTTAAGAAAATAAAACAGATGCAAAAAAGAGGGGGAAAAAAGGGGGAAGAAAGATCAAATGAGAGAAAGTATAATGTGGAAGACAGTTTTACTGCGGTTGTATCATTGGAATGTCTCTAAATTTTGATGTGTTTTATTATATTTTGTACATTCTTTCTTCCCTTGTTTGTAGAGATGAAAGTTTCTTTATGTAAAAATCTGATGTTAATGTAAATTTAATGCAGGTATAACTTTAGCATTTACTTTCAGATTTCTTCAAACAGATGCATTACTTTGTAAGACCTTCCTGTACATCTATGACATTACATAAACTCGCCAAACAGTATATATTTATTGAAGTGAAGTATCCTTTGCTATAGATTCTTTGGAAATAATTACCCTGTTCTGTAAAACTTTGTGTTAGACATAAATGAAAGACCATCAATCATTATAGTAAGTTATTATATGTTAATGAGCAAGTTTTTGGTATTCCATAGTTATAATCATGTCAGTTTAATTTTATCCAGTTTTAAGTTACTTTACTGAAGCCACGAAAGAGGTTCTGTCGATACTAACGCTGTGTGCTATCGGGGTTTCCCCCTTCCTGTCAGCTGCTGTGTTCTCGGCTGGTCCTTTCTGTCAGTGTCAACCAACCACAAGTTTGCAAGTAGATTGACTAGATGCCTGGGGTAGAGTGGGTAACACACAAAATTGAGAAGTGTAGCACGTTGAGGAATTTTGGAAACAGATAGAAAAATGGGAATTGTTTCCTTGGCCTCGGTAAGAATGACTTTAGTAAACATTCTTTTACTGAAACTTTCTTGTGATCGACACAAAATATCGAAATAAAATAGATTCGAAAAATTTTGACTGAGAAGCCGGGGATATTCAAATGTCGTCCCGGCGACTGGTTGCCTCACGCAGTAAATAAATAACACTCAATAGTAAGATTTTAAAGTTATGAATTGGCAGCAGAAATGTCTGCAGATTTGATACTTTTCTACTGTAGTTTCCCAGGACGGTCTGCACTCAATCAACGTTGTTTGTTAGAGCAGCAATTCAGTTGGCGTTACAGGCATTAACACAGGTAAAAGCATGGGATACTATTCCGTGCCTCTCCACTCACAGGAATTGAGTTGAATCGCGTAGTTAAAAAAAATTATGTAATGGAAAATTGAGGCCTTTTCTCAGTTTTGCTGAACGTATTTGGCGTGTGGAGTATTTTCGAAGAGGATAAACAGCAGAACGGGATTTATTTCTTTTCTAAAGAAACATGCCCTTTCACACGCTTCTTGAAAAGCCGATAAAGCCAACCATATACAAGAAAGACCGGGTAAATGGGTTTTTCCTGTCTGCTTTAAAAAAAGGCCTGCATATCGAGTTGTTTTCTAGACCACCCTTGCCTGTACTGTGTTCTGATAAGCTAAGGAGTTATGTGTACTTTAGTGTGCCAAATGTAAGCGCCAAAGCGCAATTATTCAAGAAAAACAACGTAAGAATTACTTTAATGTACTAGTGTGGGCGCGTATGTTAGAAATAGGTTGTCAAATGTACGTAATTGCCTGTATTAAGCATGTAATTAAATTATGTACTTTTATTTTTGCGTGATGCATTCACTTTTACATTGACGGTCCATTCTGTTAACATAACTAGCGATATATTTTTTACAGTATGTGTCTCCAATACGACAAACATATGCGACACAATCTACCCTGCAATAGTGATAGATTTCTTCTCATTTTTTCCCATGTACTACAGAATCCGGGGGGACCGCGGTACCACAGTGGTTCAGGTGCTGCGCTACAAATCGGAAGGCCGCTGGCTCGATCCCAAGTAGTGTCAGTGGATTTTTCATTAACATAAAAATCCTTCCGATCGCACTATGGCCCTGGGGTCGACTCAGCCTCTAACTGAAATGAGTACCAGGAGTATATCCCGGGGGTAAAGACGGCCGGTGCGTAAGGCTGACAACCTTACCACCATCCTGTGCCGCTGTTACGAAATCTGGGAATCCTAACTTCGTGGAACCCTCTGGGCCTGTCCAGGTCTGTAATGGGACTGCTTTACCTTTTTACTACGGAATCCGAACGAAAAAAGGCTATTTTAAACAGTTTTAATTTTGGTGTTTATTAATTTCCATGAATCATGCCCAGTCTTTTAAAAACCAGTTAAAAATCTCATAATTCATATCGCAATGTAACGCACGGGATGTTTTAAATACGATAGTTTCGTAGTTCATTGTTCATTGTCTGAGGTAACTTGGTGATTGTGCTTCCGAAATGAAGTGAAGTAAGTCCTTTAGATCGAGCTCATTTATATATTTACGTATGGATTAGAAGTTAAATCGATTTATTAGACCCACAAGAATGTGTTTTTATAATATTTTGTCTGAAAATGGAAGAGTAACCAATTTCCGGAGCTTGATTAAGGCATATGCCAATTATACTTATGCCAGTGGAAAACCTTGTACGATATGTCGTGGCATTTTACTTGTCATTTGTATCTCAAAAATCTCGAAAAACTTCATCGCGATACAGAAATATTCGAAGTGTACGAGCGTGATGTATTTAAGTACAGTGGCGTACCCAGGAATTTTGTTCGGAGAGGTTCAACAAATTCAGTTGAGGACAGAGGACGGAGAGAACGGGAATGTGGGGACGGTAGCCCCTGGTCAGGAGTTCTGGAGGCAGCTGTAATTTGGTACAAGAAATTTCATTTCATATAGTAATATTTTCTTAATTTTTGGTACTTTAAGACTATTTATTAAGGCAACCTATTTATTTGTCATTGCTAATGTAAAACAATTGCGAACCTAGGTAGTTTTAGAATTTTACTGCCTCTTTTCCGAAAATCTTGGGGTGTTGGCTTCCTAAATTCAGCAATTTTTAACAGTTTTCAAAATCGGGTTGAGTTTAGCACGACTTTGGAAGGCCTTCGGAATTTCGGGGTGGAGGGGGGGGTTTGAACCCCCCAAACCCCCTTTCGGTACGCCACTGTTTAAGTATGACCTGTAAATTAGTAAGATGAAAAGCAAATTGGATGATAAATAACTCAAGAGAAATTCGTTACTCAGACCTTTAAAAAAAAAACAAATCAAGTGGTTTACCGTGTTTTTAAAATGGGAGATTTTGTACAGCTATATGACATCAGTTTCTCTTGGATGTTAATTATTGTGCCGAGCAGTAGTTTTGACAGACCGCAAGAGATTTTGTAACTTTCATAGGAAGAAGAACAAAGGAAAAGTATATTTCCTTTGTCGACACTTTGAAATATATTTATTTCATTTCCTTATTTGGAAGGGTCCTGCTGAAGTCATCTTTGTTAACTAAGCACGGGCTAAACAATTAATAAGAATATATAAGCTATCGGAAAAGTGCCACCTGCAAAGTACCAACAATAATGGCCTGTATTAAGATAAAGAGAAATGCCTATTGCTGAGTACTTTGTGAAACTTTTCTTTACCAAACAAAGACGTTCCATAGAGTTATAAAAATCAGATTCAGATATATTCTGTGTAATGTGATAAACTAATGAAAACAAACATAAGAATGTTACATGTATAATGCAGTTGGTGAATAATCCCAAAATAGCTATATATTTCACCCCGCCCTAAGCTCCGAATGCTCGCAGCTTACTGCAAAGAATTGCCTCCTCCAATAAGCAAGCCCTCCCGAGATTTTATCATCCTTCTTAACCAACACAGAGCCCCTGTCCTGCATCGCCCACGGCCATCATTCACTCCACACACAAAAGTCCGCAACCCAGTCAGCCACTACAGAAGTAGAGACGTACTTCCCCAACACAGAATAAAGACGGTAATTTCGTATTCCTCGTACACACATCTTTGAGATCTGACAGTAAAAGTCGGCTGGGAAATAAAAGATTTAGATGAAAGAACGGAGTGTTACTGAAAGAAAGGGGCTGGGATGAAGGGGGATTAGAAGAGGTAAAAATTAAAGGAAATGAAAGCGAATCAAGTGTAAACCTAGATGAGTGGGAAATATTAGAGGCCAGGAATAAGCACAAGAAATGTATCAAAATGAAAATAAACAGACGAATTTAATTGAACTAAAGAAAAGAAAATCATATCTGCAGGAAAATAAGAATGAACAAAGAGGGTTAGGGAGACAATCTGTAAGAGCAGAGCGTACATAGAGTGTGGAGAGAGGCAATTAGGGGAGCCGAAAATGCGGATGATAAATAAAGTAGCTTTCAAGAATATAGGCGCAGAGAGAATCTGGAGAATGTAAAGAGGCAAAACAGACCATGATGCAATAGAAGAAAATAAGGAGAATATAGATAGGGAAATAAAATTGGTAATTATTGTACATAAGAACGTTGATGTGAATAAAACTATATAAAACTATATACGAGGAGAATCTGCCAATGTAGGCAGTGAGGTTGGGACTTTTGAGAGGATTTCCTGAGCCCTATAAACGTTTCTGGGTGTAAGGCTATCTTGGAGACCATTTTCTTCGTTCTTCGTTTGAAATGTTAATCGTCTTCGTGAAGAAAACTGAACTGTATAATTCGGGTACTTTAAGAATATCGTAAACGAGAGCAGGAATATTGTCTAATTTATAGTAACATTTACCTTAACACCTCTTCTGCTGAACCAGCAAACTCGTTGCAATTTGGACCACGGGTTCCGTAATTTGACTGAAAGAAACGGACAGAGATGTTAGTGTATAGGAGACAAAACCATCGAATTATGATTTTGGCACAAAATCTAGACCAAATAAACTACTTCCATAAAGGGGAATTGAGAAAAGCGTCAAGTTAAAGAGCCTTAACCCTTTAAACGCCGAGTTAAATCCCACCTGCCCTTTGCTATCATTATTCGGAGCTCACTATATTCTCCACGTTAGCAGGTAAAGGGTTAAACGTCTACATATTTTTTTTTAATCGTTGTACGGTGCATTTTGATATCTATAAAGTTCACACACCAACAAATGCACTCTTTATTAAAACTTTTTCACGTTTAATAAAGAGTGCATTTGTTGGTGTGTGAATTTTATAGTCTACGTATTTATGAAGTGAAAAACGCAGCGACTGGAAGGCGATTGTACCGTTACATATTGAAGCATGATTGCTCTTCCAGTAAGGGCCAGCAGCTTATGTCAATCCCGTTGTATAGTGCTCTGTACACGCAGTATATTCACCTGTCATCCTTTATACTTTCCGCCCCCGCATCGGTTGCATATTCTCTGAAGACGCACTTGGAATTGGCCGGAAATAGTGTGACTTTCTTGCAAGAAACGATACATTAAGTTTATTGTGGGACTGGCCGTGAAAATAAGGTAGTGTATACAATCCATGGCCGGTGTTCGGTTCCCGATGTGGGTGATCCCATATCAAATTGCACATAAAATCTTGTATTTTAATTTCTTAATTTTTTGTATTCGTTGAAGAACTGAGGAAACTAATTTTCGTAGGGCTGGAATACTCTAGGTCAATTAGTGCTAGAGAAATCAAACCTAAAATTTTCATAATTTGATCAAATTCGCCCCGCTCGCTCTTGTTTCGACACAGTGTCTCCCGAAATGTTTAAAGTGGAGACCTCACTGACAGCTCATTTTGTATCAGTATCATGCGCCTCTTAGTATTTTATGTCTGTAATACATTTTGATTATATGATATGTAATAAATATATGTGAGGTTATGTTTTTTTATTATGACTTTTGGTATCACTGAAAAAAGTAACACGTGATGCTTCTATATTGAAGGGTTTTCGGTTGCTTTGGAGGACTTGAAACATTCATGCCGAAGAAACTGTCAAACAGTGTATTATTTTACTCTAATCTTACCTAGTTTTGTTTTCCTGCTATGCGTGTTTCAAATTGCTTTCCTGGCTGCCATTTCCTACTTCGCACTTACCGAACATTATGTATTTCAGAGAGGTATAATTGTGCAGCCGATACTACTAGCTGATGCGGAATCTTCCAGGAACACTTACTGGCGTAGTGTGAAACCGGCCACACTTACTCCACACGGTGCTGAACGTTTGGTCATTTATTTTTTTTAATATTCTACATGACATGTCTGCATACTTTAAAGGCGTTCTGTAGGGCTGAAAATACTCTATCTAGCTTTACGTTTCGATGATTTTGAAAGAGAGAGTAAAATAATTCTGATCTCAAATGTCTCTTCTTGTACATGAAGTAATTAAAATATAAAGTAAGCCTGCACCGCTCTGAAGCAAGTAACATTAGTTTTCAAAACAACTTACGTTTAGCTCTTTTCCGTAGATCATGCGGGAGAATAATGTGCTCAGAGAACTTGGGGACGGGACGAATGTGACCAAATTGTGTCCAATTTGAAGTTGGGTATTTCAAAATCTAGTGGATCTTGTAACACTTCTAGAAAATTAGTTACGCCAGATACCCAAATATTTTACAAAATTTTAAAAAGTAATTTATATAAGATCAAAGTTCATGTTATTCATGTCCGTGCATTATTCTTTACATAAGAAAACACTAACAAAATGCACAGTGTTACAATATATAATTTTACAATTAAAACATTATAACTTCGACTCTAATATGTTTCGGCCCTCTTCAGTTCATCTTCAGGAAGAACACATCAATTATATGTGTAAAACGTAGAATGTATATAAATAAATTATGCTGAAATAGAGTTTTGTTGTTGCTGGATGGTTCGAAAGCTTTCCTCACTTTTACTTCATTTATTTATACAAAAGCTACGTTTTATCCCTACAGATGACCCGACGGAGGTCGCAGTATGTTGGAGTCGAAGCTTTAATATTTTAATTGTAAATTTATATATTATAATGCTCATTTTGTTGTTGTTGACTATGTAAATATAAGATCATTTTCTCCCTGTCGTAATTCCATTTAGGCGACATCACCGGTAGGGCCAGCGGTTTCACCTCCCGAAATCACTTTTAGAATCTCATTACATGCGCATCGTGGAATTTCTTTCTGTGGCATGTAAATGGCCGGGTAGTAAATTGGAAACGATATTTGACACCGAACTTTGAAATACATAGAATTTGCCTCCATTCAAATTCATTACCTTCCATTGTATCATTAAATAGTACAGAGTGAAATCTGTTGATCAATTTGTCAGTAAGCATTGTGGCATGCATTTGTCTACGTGGGTCGTTGTAAACCTCAGTCCGTTGATAATGACGGCACTAAATGGAAATGAGCTTACAAACTACATTTGTTTTGCTCTTGAAGAAAGATGGTTCGATATAAGTTTTTTTAATAAATCTCTGCCATAAAATAAATGAAACTGCCAACTTTATGTCGAATCCTACCCTTCTTGCTTCTGCTACACTGATTAATAAATATTTCTAAATACGTTTTAATATCCAAGTCTGAAATTACACTTCCTTTGATGATTTTTGTGAGAGCTTATCACAGACCGCTCTTGTTGTGAGTTCGCTTCGCTCCGTCACTGCCAACTGCCGGGTCAGATACCTCGTCGCAGATTTACTCAGTACGTCGCAGACGTCAAGCCATGTTTCACTGAGCGTGCTTTAATAGGATTAATGGATAAACTAATTGATTGAAGGAACTATGAATAAAGTAGACACACGAGAAATATGGAAGGTTTAAATGTTAAAGGGCTAGACAAAGGAATGAAGTTAACTTTAAGCTCAGAATAAAGAGGAGGGGATGTGGGGTTGTAAGGCGAAGAAGAAAGGGAACATGATTAAGGAGGGCGGAAGAATGACACTAAGAATGGAGTTGGAGACAGAGCTGCAAAGTAAAACTGAATAGAGCGGAAAAGGGAAAATAATATAAAAAATATTCAAAATCTGCAGAAAGGACGTCAGTACATCGGCATCCGGGCCATACAAAAGGAGAGCGTCGTGGGTGTGAGAGTCGTAGGACGGGCGTGTAAAGAGGTGCAGACAGGCTTCACGCTGGATAAAGATTTATTCGTACAGGAAACAAAATCTAACTACTTTTTAAGCGACGTTATGAAAATGAAATAGTAATAAAAGGAGCAGATAGGAGTATGAATTTTACACGGAGTATGAATTCATGGCGGAGGGGAACCAAAAAAAATAATTTTTGACTCCTTATTCCCTCGAGCCCTTCTTGGAAAGAAAAAAAGAGAGAGAGAAAAAAAGAGAGGAGGAGAGAGAGAGAGAGAGAAAGAAACACGTCAAGGCGGTCTGACTGACATGCACACAAACTACGCCATAAAAAAAGGATCCAATTACGCTGGAAGAACCTCAATGCATTATATGAGATATTTCCCTTCTGTGCCTTTTATGAAAAAGGAATGTATTTCACTTGTCAGAAATAGCCACCCAATTAATTCTTCAATTAATTCTCATGTACATAAGTCCCCCACGTTTCAGTTGAATTCCGGAGAATGGAATATTGAGAGAACATGCTTTCCTATAATTGTGAAAATGGAGTTTTAGAGTACATTTAATTAGTGTGCATTACGTAAATCCTTACAGACTTTTATGTCCTCTGGAAATGAGTTAAATGTCTGTACTGGTAGGTTTCTATAATGACCTTTCTTCAAAAGTTCAGTTCATTTGCGAGTCGACCTTCTTTGTAACACGTAAAACATCTTTCTTATCAGTAACACAATTTATGACATCCAGTGTTCCTACGTAACGACTAAAGCTGGATGCTATTTTCATCTAAATATTGTACTACTTTAAAATATTATTATTATTATTATTATTATTATTGCTATTACAAAAATTTTGTCCTTCCTTAATTAGTAATACTTATTTCAGTATTCCGTCTCGTAATATTAGAAACCCACCCTAAAGTCTCTAGCACGGGAAACCCGCCCTCCCACCAGGTCTGCGGCAACTGCCGATTCGGTGTGCAATGATGTAGATATTTTTAGGTTTAAGTCAGATCTCTGAAATATATTTTATGTTAGTTTCAAATTTTCATTTCGATTTATGACTTTAATTATTTAGCATACCTGTGTTTAAACTTAAATCATAAATTCAATTTTTGTTGAATGTTATATTTTTGTGTTTGTGTAATTTGTGTTGTAATTATTTTGTTCTATTTTATATTCATGGTTCCGTGCATCGTTGATCTGTATTAATAATTGTCCAACGAGATGCAACACAAAGCATTCTACTTATTACTCTGCAAGTTCACTCTACATGTTTCGGTGTCAACCACACCTCTCATTAGGAGTACACAAAACTCTAACTACAGCCTCCGGTACTGGTCATATTTTTGTGCAGCTACCTCCCTCCAACGTGGCAAAGCTAGCTTGGCCACGTTGGAGGGAGGTAGCTCCTGATGATGGGTGTGGTTGACACCCGAAACATGTAGAGTGAACTCGCAGAGTAATAAATAGACTACTTTGTGTTGCATATCATTGGACAATTATTAATATATTTTGTTCTAGTTTTTTAGTTAGCTTTGCTCTCTTAAGTCAGCACTTTCAGTGTGCGAGGATTTAATTCTATTATTATTATTATTATTATTCAAGCCAGAAGTTCTGTAGTTGTGGGTTTCTCTTTCTGTACAATATTTATTAGTAATACACAAGATTAATTGGAGTAAATGAAACCCATTAGGTAGGCAGGCCCACGTTTAATTCTATTTAAATTACAACAGAGAAATACGTTTCTAAAGACTAAGTATTTTGTAGTTCTAACTAGCTAAATGATTGAGACGTTTCATCAGGAACAAGGCCTCAAACTTCTGGTCTATTAGCTGGACACGAAATTCCACATATTTTATAAAACCCTAATAATTCATTACCAAAAGTGAGACGTGCCCGCTACTAATCTCTTTACCAAGTTAAAAATCCAACCCCGAATCTCTTTTCCTCTTATTCTAAGATCTGTTTTAACATCTCCAATCGCCTACTCCTGTGTTCTTAAAGAGTGTCCACCATCTGGTTCTCCGACTTCTAAGAACTATTTCCTGTGCCACCAGCGAATGTGCCCCTTTTATGAGACATTGATTTATCAATTTTAAAAATTATGACATGGAATTGTGTGAATCAGTATATTGTCGTTGAAGCTATGAGTGTCAGGTTAAAGTTTTGACATATTTGTTTGGTTTATAACAACATTTATGCATCATTGTGTAAGGTTTACATATTACACAAATTAAGAAACGTGTCTTTACCACCAGATGGACTTTCAGCGAATAATCGGTTAGTTCCCCACGGTTATTCTACGAGGCATGTTAAGAGGATTGCCGAAACTAAGAGCAGTGTCCATGTAATGATCAGTTACCAATTACAGACCAACTGAAGGTGACACTGTAAAATCGTACTTGCGTAACAGTGGACTGTGACTGCAGATACACTGCTGTGATTTCCAAGGACATTGTACTTTTGGAAGCAGGACGCTGTGGCCTCTTGCGACTAGTTTTGTGCCAGTTAGCTTTATTGTGTCTTGGTCGCACTTTCATATAACATTTTACTCATTTTCCATTTACCCAACACCTAACTCTCTCATACTTGATTAGTCAGAGGTGCTGTGCCGGCTATCAGACGATACACTGCTGCGAATTGGGCTGTAAAATTGGCGCATAATGAATAGGCAGTATCGTTAACACTTTGGAATAATGGGCCCTTATTTTGAGAAATTTCTGCCTTTGTGTTTAGTTGGTAATACATCTGTATTGCTGTAAGGCCTCGATTGTGGTGGTTCGCTGTTCGGACAGGCGACGGGAAGCCTTTCACTCTTGTTTGAAACAGTATATAACTTCAAAATTGAAGAACTAGTGTTCTAAAGGCCATTATCCATGGGCATTTCAGAGTGGTTGAATAATACTGAAACATGCTGACCCATTGGCTTCATTTTTCTGCTTGTGTGAACCAAGAATTATTAAATTCCTCATCAGTCGCATTATTTAATTAAACTTTACGATTTGGTGCACTGTAGAGCTAAATTCAAGGGAAAATAGACTTATAAAACGATAGTTGATGGGAATGTCATTAAAATGGGTAGGTACTCGTAGGTATAAAGAATTGCAGATTTTTTCTTTCAGGGAAGAATAGACGAGTCGTAGCAAATACTTTCAAACCATTGAATGAAATGTACAGTAACAGATAGGCAAAATTTACTCATCATTAGAGCTAAACCGATTTACAACTCTTGGATACCGTTCGTAAGAAAACTATTTAGTATGAAGGTGAGTCTAATGTACTACAGAAGGTCGATTAAGAACAACACAGGACGAACATCTGAAGCGACCTATCCTGAAATCTAAATAAATGATCAGGTTGAGGTTGTATCAATGTTGTGATAGGCCTATGTTCTTAATAACTGCGTTAAGACAATAGGCGGCACTGAAACAGCATAAAATGAAACTCTGTAGCTCGTTTTGACGTTTTGTTGACCGTGCATCTCAGTATATTTATCTCAGCATTTAACCAACTTGATGCACAAAATTTGTTTCACAATAAATTTTATTTCATGTTTCGAGCACATGTGATCGAAACATGTAGAGGCATGAAATAAAACTTATTATGAAACAAATTTTGTGCATCAAGTTGGTTAAATATTGAGATAAAAACTCTGTAGGGAGTGGCAACCTACTGAACTACATTGCTATTGTAATGCAACGTTCTTCTGATATCTGGGCTGTGTACGTAACAGAAGAACACACAGTGCTGTCTGTGCATGTCACTCCTTCGCAATCTGGAAACGTGCTGTTTTGTGCGTAAAATTGTTGCGAAATATTTATCGTGTTTATTGAAGTTTCAGTGAGGTATGTAGTAGTGCCCGGGGAATAACACAGTATGAAATGACTGAAGAAATAAGTCTATAGGTATTTGCAAATTTTAATCACAGTTTAAGTCTAATCTTTGCCCATAATTGTATTTGTTTCCAATTCTGTAATCGTGTACAGTGTCTCTTTAGTTACAAATTTGAATATTTTTTAAAAAAGGAATCGAGTTTTGTGGTTCGGTTGAACATATATTACAAGTAGTAGCGTAAAATGTTTTTCTCTTCTATTGAAAGGTGGCATAACATTCAAAGGGTACAAGAAATCCGAAGACTCGATATGTTGGCCTTAACTCACTTGCACGGCGTATGTTACGAATTTTTGGAACTGATGATTTTCGTTCAAAACATTTCCTGCATTCTAACAGTGGTTTCAGTTCGGTGACTTAACAGTTTTGCTACATTGATGTGCCTGGTAATGTAGCTTGAGGACTTGTATATCAGTCAGCACCCTGTCATGTTTAAACAGTGTAATGCCACATATCAGATGATAATCATCAGATTGTGACATCGAAGTTCGGTGTTTAATCCCAGGCAGTAAATTTGAGACTCTTCATCGGAAAAATTGCGTACACGTGGATTGCTCTAGTGTTAATTTGATTCTACCATGCCATACCATCAACAGCAGTGCTGAACGATCATATTCTGTTATTCTTATGAGGAACCTTGTTCAGTAGGTTTATTTGTTGATATAATACGAACAGATTATCTCTCGTCTCATCACTAAACCACAATAAAAGTATGTGGTAAATGCAGTAAGTCCGTTTTAGTTGCAGCTGATACTCATGTAGTAAATCGAATGTTTACAGATGAATGCCAGTTTCTGGAAGCAAGATCTGGTCCGGAGTGACGACCCACAGTCCAGGACAGTGACGACGATTGGACTGGAGATGGATATGGAAAGTACAACCTTCTTGTCTGGTAGACTGAGGGTTCAGTGTGTGGCCACCTTGTTCCAGTTGTACCGCGAAGAGACAGAGATGATTTTGGAGGAGGAGCGTCCACGCCTTGCTTCTGTGCTTGGTACGCGTGAGTCCTCGCTTGGTGAGTAGCCCTTGCATTAATTACAGTGCACACTGCATAGCTTGAAGTGTTTCTGTTCGTGTTTCATTGCGTCAGTTGTAATTTGGGAAATAGGCCTGTATTTTCAGTTTATATCACCTTAAAATGTGTCTTGACGAGAGCAGACAGCCCTGAAATTACGTAGTCTTTATGAAGAATCCATTTTCTTCCCGCCATTATTTACGTGTACCGACACATTTAATCTTGTGGATTGTAATTCGTACGATGTTTACTATTTCCTGGATATTTCATTAACGTAATTACATTTATTACATTTTTCATATTTAATGTTGACTATTTAAAATAGTTGTAAACAAACACTTCTTGAATTTTGTGTAAGAAAAATATATGACAGAAATCACTTCAATTTATCAACCAACGAATGCACATATAATTTCACATAAAACATTTTAAAACACTTTAAAACACTCCGACATGTTTCGATCTTGTCAGATCATCATCAGGGAACTTAGTTGCT
>Ga0123353_10002105_pt1 | contig 24594 bp, 22 predicted proteins | sample TergutLab28metaG_3_FD_92763 | JGI IMG/M metagenome (GOLD analysis project Ga0123353, IMG submission 92763) | Labiotermes labralis P3 segment gut microbial communities from Petit-Saut dam, French Guiana - Lab288 P3 | ecosystem: Host-associated > Arthropoda: Insects > Digestive system > Gut ... | reverse complement strand
GGGAGTAGAGCGCCTTACCATGCTAAAATACGGTGTAGATGACCTGCGAAAATTTTTCGACAACAATTTACGATTTTTAAAGCAGTTTTAAATATGAAAGCAAGTATCTCGTGGCTTCAAAAATATGTGGATATCCAAACGGATATTCCAGCCTTAATTAATACCTTAACCATGCTTGGACTAGAAGTGGAAGGTGTTGAGCGACCCTATGCCTTTTTGGATTCTGTAAAAGTTGCTCAAATAGAAAGCATTTCTCCGCACCCAAGCGCAGATCGATTAAGGTGCTGTAAAGTTAATACTGGTTCAGAAATCTTATCCATTGTTTGTGGTGCACCCAACGCAAAAGAAGGCATGGTTGTGCCTTTGGCAACCATTGGCACAACCATGCCTAATGGTGTTCTTATTGCTGCTACTCACCTGCGAGGCGAACCTTCAAACGGAATGTTATGCAGCGCAAGTGAATTAGGACTAGAAGAAAAAACAAATGGTCTTTTAGAATTGGATTCTTCTTTTCCTCTTGGCATCTCATTAGGAGAAGCTCTTTGCTTAAACGATATAGTTCTTGACGTTTCTATCACGCCCAATCGACCAGACTGTTTAAGCATGATTGGTCTTGCTCGCGAGCTTGCTGCTAACAAAAAAACATCTTTACGGTTTCCAGAAATAAAATTGGTCGGTGCGAAATTACCTTCGCCCAAAAATATTGTTACCATTGAAAAACCGGACATCTGCCCTCGTTATGTGGCTCAGGTTCTTGAAAATATTGAAATTGGCCATTCTCCTTCTTGGATGCAAAACTTATTGCGAGCGGTTGGTATTCGACCCATTAACAACGTGGTGGACATTACCAATTTCGTCATGATGGAAATGGGACAACCACTCCATGCCTTTGATTATGATCGCCTTCATGAAAATCGAATCGTTGTTAAAACCGCTTCCGATAACATGAAATTTACCACATTAGATGGCAAAACCCACTCTCTTACAAAGGAAATGCTTTTGATTTGCGATGGCAAAGAGCCTATTGCCATCGCGGGAGTAATGGGCGGATTAGATTCTGAAATCAGTTTTCAAACAAAACGAGTTCTAATTGAAAGTGCCTATTTCCATCCGACAAGCGTGCGAAAAACGGCCCGAAAACTAGGAATCAAAACAGAAGCCGCACACCGCTATGAAAGAGGAATTGATCCTGAGCTTCCCCTTAAGGCTCTTCATCGAACTGTTTCTTTGTTAATTGAATTGGCCGATGCGAAGCCTGTTACTGCCGTTATAGATGTAAATCCAAAACCACATATGCCTGTTGTTATTTCTCTTACAACGGAAAAAACAAATCGGCTTTTAGGAACCCAATTAACCGATAGTGAGATTAAAGAGCTGTTAGAATCTATCGAATTTACGGTATCCGGGAAAAATTCGCCCTTTAAAGTTTCCCCGCCGTCTTTTCGCGTTGATGTTTCTATTGAGGAAGATCTCATTGAAGAAATTGCTCGTTTATATGGCTACGATCATATTGTGGAAACACTCCCTTGTGGTGCTTATCATACGGAGCCAGATCCTGTTTTTTCCATACGAGAAAAAAGCAAAGAGATGTTTCAAGGGTTTGGTTTTTCAGAAGTTATTAATTATTGCTTTATTCATAATTCTTTTTGTGACCAACTTTGCTTTTCCGAGAAAGATGAACGACGGAAAATTATTCCCGTTTTAAATCCAATCAGCGAAGACCTCTCTGTTATGCGCACCTCTTTATTGCCGGGATTGTTATTAACTACACAGCGCAACATTGCTCAGCAAATACGAGATGTTAAAATTTTTGAAACAGGAAAAGTATTCTTATCAAATGGAAAAGATGTTCTGCCCACTGAAATTGAGATGATAGCTGCCCTTTGGTCTGGCGCAAAAGCATCCCCAAGCTGGCATGAAAAGCAAACTGAAACAGATTTTTTCGATATCAAAGGAGTTCTTGAAGCATATTTTATATCTTTAAAAATAGCTGACATTCGCTATGTATCAACCTCTCATGAAAATCTTTCTTGGACTAAAGCAGGATTTAGTGCTGACATCATGTGGAAAGATTTCATGATTGGACAGGTGGGTCAGATAAACCCTAAAACTCTTGCTTATTTTGATATCAAACAGCCCGCATTTGCATTTGAATTAAACTTAAATACTCTTTCTGGCAAGCTTTCTAAAACTCAAGCGAAAGCTTCTGAAGTGCGCTACCCGTCTTCTTCTAGAGACATTACCCTTATTTTGAATCAAACCATTTTCGTTCAGGAAGTTTTCGATTTAATCCTAGGGCTACAAGAACCTTTGGTAGATGACGTCTTTTTGTTCGATGTATATGAAGGAGGTTCCATTGGAAAAGACAAGCGTAGCCTGTCTTTCCGAATCACTTATCGAAGTACAATCGGAACACTTGAAGAAAAAGATATTTTACCGGTTCATCAGAAAATATCGGATGCTTTAGTAAAAGAATTAAAAGCAACGTTTCCTGTATAATTTTCTTTTTAAAAAGGGGTCGCCATGGCTTTTTTTCCGGATCCTCCTCGGCTCTCAAAGCTCTACTATCGAATAGGCGAAGTTAGTGAGATTGTAGGTGTACCTCGATCTGTCTTGCGTTTTTGGGAATCCGAATTTAGCCTAGAACCCCCTCGAACAGACTCAAAGCAACGCCTATATCGCCCTTCTGAAATTGAACATTTTTTAAAAATTAAATATCTTCTGTATACACAAAAATTTACTATCTCCGGTGCCAGACAATTTCTAATGAAGCGAAATAAACCCGTTGAAATCACGGCTCTTGACGTGGAAACATTTCTTCAAGAAGTAAAAACAGAACTTTTGGAAATTCGTCATTTACTATCTTGATTTTGTCTCTTTTTATTTAAGAAAAACAAACTATTATTTGCTGTTGACAAACTATTTGGTTTATCCTATGTTGCACCATGGCTGAGCAGGCATAGCTCAGTTGGTAGAATACAAGTTTCCAAAACTTGGTGTCGCGAGTTCAAGTCTCGTTGCCCGCTCCATGGGCGTGAGACAAGAACAACCTTTCTGGTATATGAAAGATTTCGCCTTGACCTGTCTTGAAATCTTTGCTTTTAGAAAGAGAGTTGCCTTCGGGGTCTCTCTTTTTTATTCCATCAGTATGATTTTTTTGCTGAAACGGGCGAAATGCTCGTTTTTTTGTTGTATATGTTGGAAAGGGAATATGAAAAATTCGTCCCAAAAGATAATCGAAACAATTGAGGGATTAGCAGCACCTCTTTGTAGTGCTCATGCGCTTGAACTTGTTCATATCGAATATCAACGAGAACCAGTCGGACGAATTTTACGAATTTTTATCGATCATCTAGAAGGAATCACGCTGGATCGTTGTTCCGTTTTTAGTCGTGAATTAAGTGATCTTTTAGATGTCTATTTAGATGTACCTGAAAAATATACACTGGAAGTTTCTTCTCCTGGTCTTGAAAGACCTCTTTCAAAACCTAGAGACTTTGAACGATTTCAAGGAAAAATGGCCAAAATTCGTTTAACCGCGACGATTGATGGTCAAAAAACATTCACAGGTGTTTTACAAGGTGTTTCAGGGGAAAATGTGATTTTGCAAACTCAAATGAAAGAAGTTTCTTTGCCTTTTTCTCAAATCGCCAAAGCACACCTTGTCAACTAACGGAGACGTATTATGTCCATGACAGAAATTACTCGCGTAATTGAGCAAATTAGTCGAGACAAAGGAATTGAGCGTGGCGTCTTGATCGAAGTATTAGAAGAAGCTCTTCGCTCTGCCGCTAAAAAACGTTTTGGTGCTAAAGCTGATATCGAAGTACAGCACAATGAAGCACTAGGAGAAATTGAAGTTTTCCAATTCAAAGAGGTTGTAAAAGAAGTTGAAGAACCTGATTTACAGCTATCAGAAGAAGAAGGAAGACTTTTAGACCCCGAATCTCAGGTGGGGGATAGCTTGGGTGTAAAAATGGATACCGCTGCATTTGGTCGAATCGCTGCCCAAAGTGCAAAACAAGTTATTATTCAAAAACTGAAAGATGCGGAACGAAATGCTATTTATTCCTCCTATATTCATCGAAAAGGAGAAATTATTAATGGTATTGTCCAAAGAATTGAGCGTGGAAACGTCATTGTAAACCTAGGGCAAACTGAAGGAATTCTTCCGGTTCGAGAACAAATTCCAAAAGAAGCTTTTCATCGCGGGGATCGTGTTCGAGCTTATTTACTGGATGTTCTAGAAGAAAGTCGTGGACCTCAAATTGTTTTATCCAGAACACATCCGTTCTTCTTGGTAAATCTGTTTGAAACAGAAGTGCCCGAAATTGCAGAAGGCATGGTAACAATCCGTGATGCAATCCGCGAGCCGGGTAGTCGGGCTAAAATGTCCGTAACATCGAAAGATGCAGATGTGGATCCAGTGGGCGCCTGTGTTGGCATGAAAGGAAGTCGCGTTCAAAATGTGGTACAAGAATTACGAGGAGAGCGAATTGATATTATTCCTTGGCATGTAGATCCAGCTCGCTATATTTGTAATGCATTGGCTCCGGCGGAAATATCTAAGGTTATTATTGATGAAGATAATCGTTCTATGGAAGTCATTGTGCCAGATGAATTTTTATCTATTGCAATTGGAAAGCGAGGACAAAATGTTCGTCTTGCTTCCAAATTAACGGGTTGGCATCTGGATGTGAAAAGTGAAGCTCAATATAGTAGTGCATTGGCAGAAAATTTAGAGCTTATTATGGCTCTGCCTGAAGTAGATGCGGAACTAGCAAGTCTTTTACAGGAAAATGGTTTTTTTACTCTGGAAGATATTGCGGGCGCATCATTAGATACGCTAGCTCAAATCAATGGGATGGGGCTTGAAAAAGCAACTTCTTTGGCAGACGCAGCGGGTGCTGCATTGCTGGCGAAAGGCAAATCTTCTTCAAAAGAAGAATATCTTGACGATGAAGCCTTTGAATCAGACATCGAAAAATAAGTTCCTATTTCTTTTTCCCAAAGGGGGTTAAATGAGTGTTCGAGTTTATGAATTGGCAAAAAAACTCAATATGACAAATAAGGAAATTTTAGAAAAGCTGGCGGCTTTAAATATTTCCATAAAAAATCATATGAGCTCTGTTGATGATGAACAGGCGGAGTTGCTTTCTCAACAATTGGGCGCAAAACCAACAAAAATGGAAGAGACGCGCGTTCACTCAACAGTTATTCGCCGTCGAAAAGCATCCAAGGAAGCCGATTCTGCTCAAGAAAAACCTTTAAAAGAAACGAAGGCAAAAACATCTGAAGAAGAAGAATCTCCGGGGAAAATAGACCCCAAATCAAGTTTAGAGACACCTATTGAAGAGTCTCAAACTTCTTCCGAAGAAGAAAAAGTTTCTACCATCGAAAAACCTTCTATAAAAAAGAAAACTCAAAAAACAACCGCTGCTAAAATTATTCAATTGCCTCCGGGAACGGCTTTTCGAAAAAAGCCAAGTATAACGCCAACACCTCGTGTAAAAGACCAACTCTATCCAACAGATACTATCGAAAAAACTAAATTCCCAGAGGGGCTTGAGCCTATATCCACAGCTTCACAAGAAAGTGATTCTGCAAAATCTTCAGACACCACTTCTTCAGAAAAGAAAAAGAAAGATCGCAAAAATCTTTTTGACGATTTGGCTCAAGAAAAAAAATTATCTAGAAAAAAAATCATCACCAAACGGAAAGACTCCTACGAATCAGGCGATTTGGATGGAGATGAATTTGTCCCTCGTCGCGGTAGTGGAAAAAAGATTTGGAAAAATACGGGAAAATCTGCACCATCCAAAGGACAAAAAACACAAATTACAGTACCCAAGGCAATCAAACGACGGATTTGGGTTGATGAAGTTATTGTTCTGGCTGAACTTGCCAAACGCATGGGAATCAAAGCGACAGATATGATTAAAACACTCATGGGCATGGGTGTAATGACTACAGTAAATCAGACAATTGATTTTGACACAGCTGTTCTAGTTGCCTCCGAATTTGGATACGAAGTTGAAAAGGCTGCTTTTGAAGAAGAAACCTTATTAACTCAAAATGCAATTACGGATTCTCCAGAAAATCTACTACCACGCCCCCCTGTGGTAACTATTATGGGACATGTTGATCACGGGAAAACATCTCTTTTAGATACGATCCGAAAAACAAATGTTACGGGTCAAGAAGCCGGTGGCATTACCCAACATATTGGAGCCTATAGTGTAACAACTGGCTCTGGTCATTTAATTACCTTTTTAGATACACCTGGTCACGAAGCTTTTACGGCGATGCGTGCTCGTGGTGCCCAAGTAACAGATATCGTTATTCTGGTAGTAGCTGCGGATGACGGTGTAATGCCTCAAACTGTTGAAGCTATCAACCATTCTAAAGCCGCTGAAGTTCCGATTATTATTGCAATCAATAAAATGGATAAACCAGAGGCCAACCCTGAACGCGTCACTCGAGAACTTTCCGAACAAGGCGTAGTTCCAGAAGATTGGGGTGGAGATACAATTTTCGTTCAGGTTTCTGCAAAGGCAGGAACCGGTATTGATCAGCTTTTAGAAATGATCTTACTTCAAGCGGAAGTCTTGGAGCTAAAGGCAAACCCGAACAAAAAAGCAATCGGACACGTTGTAGAAGCAAAATTAGATCCAGGTCGCGGCTCTGTTGCTACGATCTTGGTACAAGAAGGAACTCTGGAAGCCGGAGACGCTATCATTTGTGGCGTTCAACATGGTCGAGTTCGAGCCATGTTGAACGATAAAGGCACACCCATTACTGCAGCCGGCCCTTCGATTCCTGTAGAAATTATTGGTCTTTCCGGCGTACCTCAAGCTGGAGATGAAATGATTGCCGTAGCAGATGACAAGAGTGCTCGTCAAATTAGTTCGCATCGAGCACAAAAACAACGTTCGTTGGATTTGGCTAAATCCAACCGCTTAAGCCTAGAAGGTCTATTTGACCGGATGCAAAAAAGTGAAGTGAAAGATCTTAATTTAATTATTCGAGCGGATGTTCAAGGCTCCATCGAAGCCCTCAAAGATTCTTTAACGAAGCTTTCTACGGAAGAAGTAAATATCAATGTTGTTCATGCTGCAACTGGAACTATTACGGAATCGGATGTTCAGCTAGCGACTGTTTCAAACGCAATTATTTTGGGATTCAATGTCCGACCCACGGCAAAAGTACATGATTTAGCAGCAGATGAACATGTGGATATGCGTTTTTATGACGTCATTTATAACGCAATTAAAGACATTAAAGGTGCTATTGTCGGGCTGATGGATTCTACATTTGAGGAGCGTATTTTGGGTCGTGCAGATGTTCGCCAAGTTTTTCATGTTCCTAAAGTGGGTGCTATCGCCGGTTCTTATATAACAGATGGTAAAATTGAGCGCGGGCAAATGATTCGTGTTTTACGCGACGGAATTATTATGTACACGGGAAAAATTGGAAGTTTGCGTCGCTTTAAAGAAGATGTAAAAGAAGTTCTTACGGGATATGAATGCGGGATAGGGGTAGAAAGATTCAATGACATAAAAACTGGCGACTTAATTGAATGTTTTTACATGGAAGAAATTAAACCAGAATTAAAAGATTAGTTTTTTGATGAAAACGTATCCTAGATCAAACCGTATAGGCGAACATATTCATCGTGTCTTGGCAGACGTATTAAAACGCGAAATACACGACCCTCGTCTTTCTTCTGTCTCCATCACTCAAGTACAAATGTCGCCAGATCTTAAAAATGCTCACGTGTTCTTTGCAATCTCCGGTCAAAAAATAAATCCTGCTATGGCTATGGCAGGATTTTCTGCAGGCATGGGTTTTATCAAACGAACGATGGCAAAAGAATTAGGTCTTCGATACATGCCCGATCTTCGTTTTTCATACGATACAATATTAGACAAAGTTCAGAGAATTGACTCCCTTTTAAGAGAAGAAGGTGAAGCAATGAGTTCTATTTCTGAAGAATAAAGTAATTTACTGTTTTTACATCATAGAGATATAAATATGATTCCTGTTTTAGATGCGATTTCCACGAGCAATAATGTACTCGTAATATCCCACATTCGGCCTGACGGAGATGCGATAGGGTCTTTAATAGGTATGGGGATGCTTCTTTCCCAATTGGGAAAGAAAGTAACTTTGTTTAATGAAAGTGGCATCCCTGATTTATATCGTTTTATACCCATGACAGATCAGGTAATTACTCAAGTTCCGGAAATAGAATTCGATACCGCGATTCTTTTGGACTGTGCAAACATCGACCGTGTCGGAAGTCAACTTGATCGAATTCAAAAAATTCCAACACTTATTAATATTGATCACCATGCGGTCAATTCTCGTTATGGCACAGCGTGGATAGACTCTACTTTGAGTTCGACTTGCGAATTGGTATATCAGCTTGCTCAAAAAATGCAACTAGCGATTACGGTAGATTTTGCGATCGCTATTTATGCCGGCATTATGACAGACACATCTTCTTTCCGAAACGAAAGTACGAATCTAAATAGTTTTTTAACCACCGTTTCTCTTCTTGAAACAGGATTTTCACCTTCTTATGTGGCAGAAAAAATATACGGCTCGCATTCCGTGGCTCGCCTTCAATTGATTCGAATAATGATTGAGCATATGAAATTATTTGAAAAAGATCAGGTGTGGTTTTCTGTATTGCCCCATACAGAAATAAAAGATTTGGGTGCTCGAGAAAAAGATATAATAGGCTTAATTGAGTATGGGAAAGGTCTTAAAGCCGTGCGTCTGGCTGCATTGGCAGAAGAAATGTCTCCTGGAAGCGCGTTTCGATACCAAATTAGTATTCGGACACGACCCGGACTAAACGCAGCAGAATTCGCAAAACAATTCAGTGGCGGCGGACATCCTCGTGCTGCAGGCTTTTCTACAAACCTTTCTCTTCGCGAAATACAAATCCAATTAATTCAATTTGTTCAAGACTCTCTAAAAAATTCATGACACATTCCTCCGGCATTTTATTGGTTGATAAGCCAGAAAACATATCTTCTGCAAAAGCTGTATCACAAATAAAACGGCTTTTAAATGGTGCGAAAGTAGGCCATGCGGGAACATTAGATCCGTTTGCGACAGGAGTATTAGTAGTTTGCAGTCAAAAAGCAACTCGGTTATGTGACTTTTTTTTACACTCTCGAAAAACATATATTGCAGATATGATTTTGGGAATAGAAACAGACACACAAGATAAAACAGGCCAAATTCTTTCTCAAAAAGAGGGCTTCTTTTTTTCAAAAACAGAAATCGAATCCGTTTTAAATTTATTTGTTGGAAAAATTGAGCAAGTGCCACCGGTTTTTTCCGCCTTAAAACATCAGGGACAACCTTTGTATAAACTTGCCAGAAAGGGAATTTTTGTTCAAAAACCAGCTCGAAAAATAACTATTTATGAAATTCGATTGCTTGAAATAGACTTTCCTCGGGTTCAATTTGAAATTGATTGTTCTTCAGGAACCTATATTCGGACTTTAGCGGCAGATATTGGTCAAAAATTAGGCTGTGGTGCTTATTTAAGCGATTTAAGACGAACTAAAAGCGGTATATTTTCGATTTCAGACGCATATTCGCTGGAAAAATGGGCTGAATTTAGCGAAAAAGGCCAATTATTTGAAAAAATACTCCCAATGTCGTCAGTTTTGCCTGATTTTCCTTCTATAGTGGTTTCTGAACCTTTATTAAAGAAAATTAAACACGGCGCTTGGCTAACATCTGCCGATATATTAACATGCCAATATGATTTGATTTTATTTGAAAATACAACTGACATAGCAAAACTTGTAGATGAAAAAAACAACCTTCTTGCATTAATTTATCTAAAAAACGCTGACGCATCCTACCCTTATCATAGCGTATATATTTGAAATAAAAGGGTTGTATTAAAAAAAAAATCAAGGTATGGTGTGCGATGCAAAAAAGTATAAAACTATTTTTTTATAATATGGAGGATATTTTATCGTGTCTTTTACCGCAGAAACAAAACGAACGCTGATTGGCGAACATAAATTGCATGATACAGATACTGGGTCTCCAGAGGTTCAGGTAGGCTTATTAACACATCGGATTACGTATTTAACGGAACACCTGAAAACCCATAAAAAAGATCATCATTCCCGCCGTGGCTTATTAATGCTGGTTGGGAAACGGCGCAGACTTTTAAATTACGTTAAAAATAAAGATGTTCAAAGATATCGTACTATTATTGAAACACTTGGCTTAAGACGATAATTTTGTCGCGTTTAACTATATTTCGACAGATCAGCCAGTTCCATTTCTCTCGGAGGGGTTGGTCTGTTTTTCATTTGGAGAATATATGAAAATTAATTTAACTGCTGAAGTAGGTGGCAAAACTCTTCAGATTGAAACAGGTCGACTTGCAAAACAAGCTTCCGGTGCTGTCTTAGTAACGTATGGCAAAACGGCTGTATTGGTAACCGTTGTTGCCGCAAAGGATTCAAAAGAATCTGACTTTCTACCATTATCGGTAGAATATCAGGAAAAAATATATGCTGCGGGTCGCATTCCGGGGAATTACTTCCGACGGGAAATTGGACGACCCAGCGAAAAAGAAACATTAACTTCCCGCCTGATTGACCGCCCGATTCGACCTGTATTTCCAAAAGGATATTCTTACGAAACCCAAATAATTGCGACTGTATTATCCATGGATAAAGAAAATGATCCGGATATTCTTGCAATGGTGGGTGCTTCCGCAGCACTGGAAATTTCGGATATCCCATTTGAAGGGCCGATTGCAGGAATTCGAGTGGGTCGAATTGGTGGGGAATTAGTAACAAACCCAACGCTCGCAGAACAAGAAAAATGTGATATCAACATTATTATTGCAGGCTCTAAAACCGGTGTTGTGATGGTAGAAGGCGGAAGTTCTTTTGTAAGCGAAGCGGAAATATTGGATGCTATTTTATTTGGTCATGCTCAAATGCAACCTTTAATCGACGTTCAGCTAGAATTAAAAAAAGTGGCTGGAAAAGCCAAAAGAGAATTTTCTGAGCCTGTTCAAGACGCTGATTTGGTTCAAAAATTGAACTCGGTTGCCGAAACACCGCTACGAAAAGCAATGGCTGTAGAAGGAAAAACAAATCGGAATATGGCGCTGCGAGAAGTCAAGGCTCAGCTGATAGAAGACTTGGGCGAAGAATATGCCGACCGAAAAACGGAAATTTCTGAAATCATTAAAGATATTCAAGGGCAAATCATGCGTTCCGATATTTTGGAAAAAGGAATTCGTATTGATGGACGAAAATTAAATGAAATTCGCTCAATTGCATGTGAAACCAGTTTATTGCCACAAACACACGGAAGTGCTTTATTTACCCGAGGGGAAACCCAAGTATTAAATGTATTGACATTAGGTTCGGGAACCGACGAACAACGAATTGAGACTCTTTCCGGAGAAGAAGCTCGTTCCTTTATGTTGCATTACAACTTTCCTCCATTTTCGGTAGGAGAAGTAAAGCGGTTGGGCGGACCCAGTCGCCGAGACATGGGTCATGGTGGACTTGCACATCGCGCATTGGAAAAAATTCTTCCTTCGAAAGAAAATTTTGACTATACCATTCGCTTGGTATCAGAAGTTTTAGAATCAAATGGTTCCTCATCCATGGGAACTGTTTGTTCCGGTAGTCTGGCTTTAATGGACGGCGGTGTACCTGTGACTGGCGCGGTTGCAGGGATTGCAATGGGTCTTATAAAAGAAGGGGATCAAATTGCTGTGCTCTCGGATATCTTAGGCGATGAAGATCATGCCGGCGATATGGATTTCAAAGTAGCTGGAACTAAAGAAGGCATCACCGCCTTACAAATGGATATTAAAATAAAAGAACTAACTAAAGAAATTCTTGAAAAAGCTTTAAATCAAGCCCGAGAAGGACGTCTTCATATTTTAGATAAAATGAACGAAGCTCTTTCTGTTTCGAAAACAGATATTTCTCCGCTCGCACCCAAAATAATTCGAATTCAGATAAATCCAGATAAAATTCGAGATATCATTGGCCCCGGCGGAAAAATCATTCGAGCCATTCAGGCTGAAACCAATACCAAAATTGAAATTGATGATGACGGGATTGTAAAAATTGCGGCGACGAATGAAACTGAAGGTCAAGTAGCATTAAAACAAATTCAAGATATCACGAGAGAAGCGGAAGTCGGAATAATTTATGACGGCGTTGTCGTAAAAACGACTGACTTTGGTGCTTTTGTAAATATCTTGCCCGGCGTTGACGGTCTTTGTCATATATCTCAACTAACAACTACGAGAGTAAAAGAAGTTTCAGATTTTATACATGTGGGAGATCCGCTTCGTGTAAAAGTACTAGAAGTTTCGAAAGATGGTAAAATTCGATTAAGCCATCGTGTGCTATTGGAAGAAGACAGTGCTGGATCTGAAAACACAAAAAACAACTCTGAATAATGGCGTTCGGATTGTAAGCAAATATATATCGCACGCTCAAAGTGTATCCTTAGGTGTTTGGCTGGACTCGGGTTCACGAGATGAGATCCAATCACAAAACGGAATTTCACACTTTATTGAGCATATGATTTTTAAAGGAACTCAAAAACGTTCTGCATTAGATATCGCTCGTCAATTTGACGCGATTGGAGGACATACAAACGCATTTACGGGCATGGAAACAACCTGTTTTCATGCCCGTGTTTTATGTGAGCACGTGCCAAATATGATTGATATCCTAACGGACATTTTTCTAAACGCAACCTTTGATCCGCTTGAAATGGAAAAAGAGCGGTCTGTGATTTTTCAGGAAATTCGGATGGTGGAAGATATGCCGGAAGAATATACGCTACTTTTAGCGGAAGAATCTTATTTTAAAAATCATCCGCTAGGGCGACCTATATCGGGCACAATTGATGCCATAGCAACATTTCAGCCCCAAGACTTAAAAAATTATTTTAAAACAGCGTACCAGCCCCATCGAATTGTTATTGCTGCAGCAGGCAATATTGATCATAGCCATTTGGTAGATCTGCTATCTCCTGCTTTTGAAGGATTAGAATCTTCTTTTACAGAACAAAAACGAACGGTTCCCTTGCCTTATAAGGATCTTCAAATTCATATTAAACCAGTAGAACAAACGAACTTATGTTTGCTTGCACCAGGCCTGTCCGTTACCCATAAAAACAGATTTGCGCTATATCTATTAAACTGTTTATTGGGAGGAAATATGAGCTCTCGGCTTTTTCAGCAAATACGAGAAGATCGAGGATTGGCATATACCATTGAATCTTTTACAGGGGCTTTTTCGGATACCGGAACAATTATGGTTTACGCCGGAGTGGATGCAAAAAATGCTTTTTTAACTTCCCAATTAATCTTTGCGGAAATGGATCGTTTACAACATCATTGTGTATCGTCTGACGAATTAATAAATGCCAAAGAATTCGCCCGGGGCAATATGCTGTTGGCGACAGAAAGCATCGACAATCAAATGGTTCGAGCGGCTCAAAACGAAATTCAAATGAATCGATATATTCCGGTCGAAGAAACATTGGCCTCTATTATGGCCGTAACACCAGAAGATATTCAAAAATTAGCGCAACAACTATTATCTCCTCAAGACTGCGCAATTACATTGTTGTGCCCAAAAGGTGCTCATGTAAAAGAAATTAAAAAGCTTAAAGAGGCTTTGCAATGACCGTAACAATTCAATTCCAACGACTTCGACCCAAAGAAGACGCCGACATTGAATTGCCTCAGCGCATGACGCCCCATAGCGCCGGAATGGATATTCAAGCAGCCATTTCTGCGCCGATTGAATTACAACCGGGAGATATTGTGTTGATTCCGACCGGATTTGCAATGGCATTACCAGAAGGATATGAGGCGCAAATTCGACCTCGAAGCGGATTGGCAATAAAACATGGCATTACGCTTGTAAATACACCCGGAACAATTGATGCAGATTATCGAGGGGAAGTGAAAATTGCTATGATTCATTTGGGAAAAGAACCGTATACAATTCGCCGCAAAGATCGTATCGCCCAAATGATTATTTCTGCACATGAAACACCCCATACAATCGAGGTGGCGGAATTGTCCTCCACAGAGCGATTTGACGGAGGATTTGGTCATACGGGAGTATAAATCTAGCATGATCGGCGTTTCGCATCGACTACATATTAGCGTGCTTGCTAGCGGCAGTAAAGGAAACTCCATTTATATTTCAAATGGGAAAACAGCTATTTTGGTAGATGCGGGACTATCTAAAAGCGAACTAATTCATCGACTGGAAAAACGAGCTATTGATCCGAAAAAAATTCGAGCTATTATTCTTTCTCACGAACATACAGATCATGTTCGCGGAGCGAGTTCTTTTTCCAGACAATTTCGAATCCCTGTTTACACGACCGAAAAAACATTTGCCAAAGCAAAAGAAAAAATATCAAAGCCCAATTCCCTTTGCACCTTCTCTCACGAAACAACTTTTTTTATCGACCAATTGGAAATTCGACCTTTTTCGATTTTTCATGACGCCTATGACCCGTCTGGCTTTACGATTACTTTCGACGGCGTAAAAATCGGCATTGCCATAGATTTAGGAATTGCTACAGCTGTAGCACGAAAGCACTTAAAAAATTGTCACTTTTTAATATTGGAGGCCAATCACGATATGGAAATGTTATTAAACGGGCCGTATCCGTGGTTTTTAAAACAACGTATTAAAAGTGAATATGGTCATTTGTCAAATACAGACGCTCAAGAACTGCTATATGAAATATATCATGCGGAGTTAAAGCATGTGGTATTTGCCCATATAAGTGAAAAAAATAATTGTGTTCGATTGCTGGAATCTTTTTTTGCTCCTTTCTTTTCTAAAACTTCCACAACTTTTTCTATCGCTTCTCAGTCAGAAGGGACTCCTTTATTTTCAATATAACTGTGTTTTTATTTGACGAATAAATTACATCTGTTATGATTTCTTGTCGCGAAAAAAAGGAGAAACTATTATGCCACAAAAGCTGGATGTTGCCATTATTGGCGGTGGACCCGGTGGCTTATCAGCAGGGATTTACGCCAAACGCGCTATGTTGAAAACAGTATTGTTTGAAAAAGCAATGCTTGGAGGGCAAGTCGCTATTTCCACAGAGATAGAAAACTATCTGGGCTACCAACGTATTTCAGGCGCAGAGCTGTCGGCTCACTTTATAAGCCACGCGCAACATGCGGAATTAGATATTGTTATGGAAGAAGTAGTTTCGCTACAGGTGGAAAAAAACAATCACACAATAAAATTATTGAACGGAAGTGAAATTAAAGCTTCCACGGTTATTTTAGCTATGGGAGGAAAACCAAAACCTCTGAATATACCCGGTGAAAAAGAAAATTATGGTCGCGGTGTTTCGTATTGTGCTGTGTGTGACGGATTTTTCTTTCGAAACAAAACGATTGTTGTTGTCGGCGGCGGCAATACGGCCGTAGAAGACGCAATCTACCTTGCTGGTTTGGCGGAAAAAGTATATTTGGTTCATCGGCGAGATGAATTAAGAGCTGAAAAAATTTTAGCGGAACAAGCCATCGCAAATCCTAAAATCGAAATTATATGGCGTACTGTCGTTACAGAAGTCTTATCAGATAGTACGGGCGTAACGGGAGTGATGTTGAAAAATGCAGAGACCGGGGCAACAAAATCTCTTGCGACAGACGGTTTATTTATTTTTGCCGGATTTGAACCCAATATAGATATTTTACCGAAAGAAATCACGCTGAATAAAGATGGTTACGTTCAAACTGACGAATATTGCCAAACAAGCGTGGCTGGGATTTTCGCGATAGGTGATGTTCGACGGGGACATCATCGGCAAATTATAATTGCCACAGGAGACGGCGCTATCGCTGCCTTGTCTGCAAATTACTATTTAACAAATTGTTGTACGATAAAGGAATAAGATGAGTTTAACAAACGTTCAGAAAAAATATTTAAAAGGGCTGGCTCATAGTCAAAAGCCAATTGTGCTTGTCGGACAAAAAGGAATTACGCCTGAACTTTTGACTGCGCTAAAAGAAGCGCTTGAAAGTCATGAATTGATAAAAATCAAATTTTTGGAAAACAAAGAAAAAGAATCTAAAAAAGAAATGACTCAACAAATAGTGGAAGAAACTCAAAGCGAACTTCTTTCTACCATTGGTCATACGGTCATATTTTTTAAAAGAGCACGAAAACCGGAAAACAGGAAAATTCAACTTCCTTCTTGATTTTCCTTTAATAAAGTGCGGGCAATAGCAATGTCATAGGCTGCTTTAGGATTAAAGCCGCTTTTTTTTATGTCGTACATTTCAAAGGCCTTTTGAAGAGCCAAATAAGGAGCCCATCCGTGCTCTTCCCACAATTGCGGCTCTTTCGAATTAAAGAGTCGAAATTCGATATCGTCAATTCCTTGACGTACGTACATACGAACAGATTTGTTGTTTGGATAGGGATAATAAAATAAACCTTGTTCGTCTTTCAATTTTTCTTCCTTTTTATCTCTTACAGATTATTTTCCAGAAATTCGCCGCCATGCATCTTGAGCCGCTTTTTCCGCAGGGGTCATCGGTTTTTGAGTTAACGGATTAATTTCTTCTATAGGTGCTTGCACAGCTTCGGTTTCTTTCGGCAGATTTAAATAAGAGGTATCGGTTGGTTGTATTGCATTATGAAAATTTTTCTGTCGAAGCCGAGAAATTCTTTTTGCAATCGGAGGATGTGTTGCAAAAAGGCTTGTAAAATTTCCTTTCGACAAAGGGCTTACTGTAAACATATGCGCAGTTGCTGGATTTGCAGTAATAGGTTCGGCTCGTTTGGAATAATTATCTAATTTTTGCAGGGCATTTGCCAAGCTGCCGGGGGTACTTGAAATTTGAGCGCCCGTATCGTCTGCCAGATATTCCCGGGATCTAGAAATAGACATCTGAATCAACATGGCTCCTAAAGGGGCTAAAACCGCTACTAAAATTAACGGAATAGCACCCGCCGCATTTCGTCTATTTCCGCCGCCAAAAAGGGCGCCATATCGCATCATGGACGCTAAAAACATAATCGCCCCCGCGAACGTGGCAGCAATGGTCGCGATAAGAATATCTCGATTTTTGATATGACCTAATTCGTGCGCAATTACAGCACGTAATTCATCTTTATTCATTGTGCGAAGCAACCCTTGCGTAACTGCGACAACGGCGTGTTTTGGGTTTCGGCCGGTGGCAAACGCGTTCGGAACTCCTTCTGGAATTACGTATACCCGAGGCATGGGAAGATACGCCTTCTGCGCCAGTTCTTTTACCATGTCATACAATTCCGGCATTTGCTGTTCGTTCACAGGAGTTGCTTTAAACATCGTCAAAACAATTTTATCAGATTTCCAATAGCTGATAAAATTCATTAAAAGAGCGAGACCAAAAGCAATCACAACCCCTTCTTGTCCGCCGACCAGCCCGCCGATAAACATAAAAAAACCTGTTAAAACAACAAGTAATAAAAACACTTTGATTTGGTTTTTCACGAATTAAAATCCTTTCTTAGTAAACGAAGACATTTTTTCATATATTGTAATGCGAAAAACAACAAAAACAAGGTTTTCTTTCATAAAAACTGCTTTTCTGATAAAGTGCTTTTAAAAAAGGACGAAAAGAGGAGAATAGCATGTGGGAATATACGGATAAAGTTCGGGATCATTTTTTAAATCCGCGAAATGTCGGAGATATTGAAAACCCGGACGGTATCGGAGAAGTAGGCTCTCTTGCCTGCGGCGATGCGTTAAAATTAGTATTTAAGCTAGACGAAAACAAACGAATTAAAGAAGCTAAATTTAAAACGTTTGGCTGTGCCAGTGCGATCGCTTCTTCGTCCGCTTTAACAGAAATGATTATCGGAAAAACGCTTGAAGAAGCAGAGCAAATTACGAATGAACAAATCGCTACCTATTTAGGAGGGCTTCCCAAAGAAAAAATGCACTGTTCTGTAATGGGACGAGAAGCCCTGGAAGCGGCTATTTTAAACTATCGAGGAGAGGCGATAAAACCTTCTGAAAATAAAATTATATGCGAATGTTTTGGCGTAACGGAAAACCAAATTGAACGAGCCATTACTGAAAATGACCTTAAAACTTTAGAGGATGTGACGGATTATGTAAAAGCGGGCGGTGGTTGTGCTAGATGTCATGATGCGATTCAAGATATTATTGATCGTGTTCTTCATCAAGAAACACCGAAAAAGAAAAAGACGCCGCCACTTACCAACATTGAGAAAATCAAAAGAATCGAAGATGCCCTAGAGCGTGAAATTCGGCCGGAACTTCAAAAAGACGGGGGCAATATTGAATTGGTGGATGTAGACGGAAATCGCGTGATTGTTAAGTTGTTAGGAAAGTGTTCTTCTTGTAGTGCTTCCCAAGTAACATTAAAACATCATGTGGAAGCTAAATTACGGGAACTGGTAATTCCGGAACTCATTGTGGAAGAGGTTGGAAATGAAAATCACATATTTGGATAATAATGCCACTTCCTGTATTGCACCTGAAGTATTAGAAGAAATGATGCCTTTTTTAACAACGCATTATGGCAATCCGTCAAGTCGTCATTCTTTTTCTGGATATACGGCAAAAAAACTAATTGAAACCAGAGAAAAAATTGCAGCCCTTTTAGGATGCACTCCAGGAGAATTAATTTTTACCGGCGGTGGAACAGAAAGTGATTCAACGGCTATTCGATCTACTTTATTAGCCAATCCGGACAAACGTCATATCATTACAAGCAAGGTAGAACATCCTGCAATTAAAAATCTGTTCGAATTTTTTGGTCGCCAAGGATATCGCGTAACCGTCGTACCTGTGGATAGTAACGGCTTGTTGGATATGGCGTTTTTCAAACAAAATCTGACAGAAGACACGGCAATTGTAAGTTTCATGTGGGCCAATAGCGAAACAGGCGTTCTTTTTCCGATTGAAGAAGTCGCTCAGTTAACTCGTGAAAAGGGAATTTTATTACACACGGACGCTGTGCAAGCCGTAGGGAAAATACCAATCGATGTATCTAAAGTTCCGGTAGATCTTTTATCCTTTGCAGGGCATAAATTTCATGCCCCCAAAGGCGTAGGCGGTCTTTTCATTCGAAAAGGAACAAGATTTTCTCCGTTTTTAATCGGCGGGCACCAAGAACACGGTCGACGAGGCGGAACTGAAAATACGGCTTCAATTATCGGCATGGGAAAAGCGCTAGAACTTGCGTATGAAAAATTACCTGTTATGAATACACGTGTTCGGGCGATGCGAGATCGTTTAGAAAAAACGTTATTGGAAATGATTCCGAGTACACGATTAAACGGACATCCAATTCATCGATTGCCTAATACGTGTAATCTTTCGTTTGAATTTGTCGAAGGAGAATCTATTCTTTTAATGTTAGACGCATTTGGAATTTGCGTAACTTCCGGATCTGCCTGTACTTCCGGATCTTTAGAGCCTTCCCATGTTCTTCGCGCCATGGGCGTTCCTTTTACTGCGGCACACGGATCGATTCGATTTAGCTTAAGCCGATTTACAACGGAAGAAGAAATTGATTTAGCAATTGAAAAAGTACCTCCCATTATCGCCCGACTTAGAGAGCTCTCTCCTTTTTGGCAAGAAAAATAATAAAAAAGGGATGCATAAATTGCATCCCTTTTTTATAGTTACTTTTCAAATTTTTATTCAATTACACAAAGAACCGCATCTTTTTTAACCGCATCTCCACTACCATAATTAACGGCTTTAATCGTGCCATCAACAGGAGCAGTTAGCGCATTTTCCATTTTCATGGCTTCTAAAACAACTACGGTTTCTCCTTTTATAACAGCGTCTCCGACTTTCTTTTTATACGACACAATCATGCCCGGCATAGGTGCCAAAATCGGTGTGCCGCCTGTTGTAGTGTCAACAATAGGGGCAGGTATCGGATCGGGTTTGGATACAGCCGCCAAAGTACTGGGTGTCGGCTGAGAAGGCGCAACGATTGAAGGCTGGACATATCGAATCATTGGCGCACCGCCTACTTCATCTACGCCCACTTCAAAATATTCATCATTTACATACACGTTAAAAGTACGCATGGTTTCTGGTTTTGGCGGTACGGATCGATCTTCTTTTTCAACCAATTTTCCTTGTTTGGCTTTTTCAATTAAAGCTTGTTCTCTTTGACATTCTTCCAATGTTTTTGGAAGGACTTCCGCCGGAGGCGTCTCTTTACCATACTTCCAGCTTAAAAACTTTTTACCTGTAACCGGATAAAGCGCATACACCAAGATATCTTCTATATCCGCAGCCAAACTACCGATTTCGGCTTTGGCTTTTTCTAATTCAGGTTCTAAAACTTCTGCAGGTCGAATTGTAATTGGTTTTTGTCCTCTAGGATAATCTTGAAGTGCTTTTTTTAGAGTTTTTGGGTCAATCGGACATGTGGTTTTCCCGTATAATCCGTAACAAAGATCTTTTACCTGATCTGTAATTCGGGAGTAGCGTTCTTTGGGCGTATCAAAAAGAACATTATTCACCGTTTGAACGCCGACAATTTGGCTGGTAGGCGTCACCAAGGGAATCTGGCCTAATTCTTTACGAACTTTTGGAAGCTCTTCGTACACCTGATCTAATTTGTCCAGCGCATCCATTTGTTTAAGCTGACTTACTAAATTCGACAACATGCCACCCGGCGTTTGATGAAGAAGTACATTAATATCAGTTGTGGAAAATTTCGGCTCTTCACATAAATGACGATATTTCGGTATGATTTCTTTTTCTAAAATATCATCGATCTCAACGAGTTTGTTAATGTCAAATCCGGTATCTCGATTGGTTCCTAAAAGAGTCATGACAAGCGACTCTATCGGCGGATGAGAGGTGCGAAGCGCATAGGGGGCAAGGCACGTATCAACGATATCAACCCCTGCTTCAATTGCTTTTAGTTGCGTCATTTGAGCCAAACCGGACGTATAATGGGAGTGTAAATGAATCGGCACTTTTACCGCTTTTTTAAGTGCAGCAATTAAATCATATGCATCATACGGAGCCAAAAGACCCGCCATATCTTTAATACAAATCGTATCTGCGCCAAGCGCTTCTAATTCTTTTGCTTTTTCTACATAGTAGGACAAATTATATACATCGCCACCCAAACGAGGCTCCGTCAACGTATAACAAATACATCCTTGAAAATGTTTTTTTGTCGCTTTAATGGCCGGAACAACTGATTCAAAATTTCGATAGTCATTTAAAGCATCAAACGTTCTGAAAATATCCATACCGTTTTTAGCCGCTGTTTCTACGAACGCAACGGCAAGGTCATCTGCATAATTGCGATAGCCAACTAGATTTTGACCTCGCAATAACATCGAAAAAGGGGTTTTTTTCATATATCTTTTTAGGATCCGAATTCGTTCCCACGGATCTTCATTCAAAAACCGATGCATGGTATCAAATGTAGCTCCGCCCCAGACTTCTACGGCCCAAAAACCGATTTCGTCTAATTTTTCTGCAATCGGAATCATATCTTCCGTTCTGCCTCTGGTTGCAAAAAGAGATTGATGTCCGTCACGCAAAGATAAATCTTGAACCTTTAGTGGATTTTTCGCTTTGGGTCGATTCGCTCGATAGTCCATAGGAACACATTTTAGTTGGCTATGTGCTGTCATAAAATTCTCCTTATTAATATCTCCACGGTAGTAGTAAGTCAGTACCGATTTTTACTTTCTGTGAAACCCTTTAAGCTGCATGGCCTGTCTCAATTGCAGTTGACTTTGTCGGCCACACATCGCCCAAGGAGTTTGGGTCTTTCGCGACACATAAGGCATCGTTTTTGTCTCTAAACGAATTTCTTCTTGCCGAAGAAGTTTTAATACGGCCATTGTTGCTGCAATTTTTTTAGAATCCGACATATAAAACGCTTTCTTAGAAAAATTATAACGGGATATTGCCGTGTTTTTTGGGCAAGCGACTTTCTCGTTTTCCTGCCATCAGTTCAAGTGCGTCAACTAAACGAACTCTGGTTTCGCTAGGTTCAATAACGGCATCAATATATCCTCGATTGGCCGCCACATATGGATTTGAGAATAACTCTTCATATTCCTTAATTTTTTCTTTTCGACACAGACTCGGATCTTCGGCGGATTGAATTTCTTTTCGATGAATTACATTCGCCGCTCCGGCCGCACCCATAACTGCGATTTCGGCAGAAGGCCAAGCAAACGCCAAATCCGCTCCCAAATGACGCGAACACATAGCAATATATGCTCCGCCATAATCTTTTCGGGTAATCAATAGTAATTTCGGAACGGTCGCTTCGGAATAACTCCAAAGAAGCTTTGCGCCATGTCGAATAATACCGCCCCATTCCTGCTGACTACCGGGCAAAAAGCCAGGAACGTCTGCTATCGTTAATAACGGGATATTAAAGGCATCGCAAAATCGGATAAAACGAGACGCTTTATCTGCCGCATCAATATCCAAACAACCAGATAAATGATTCGGCTGGCTTGCAATAATACCAATACTGCGTCCGTTTAATCGGGCAAAACAAGTAATAATGTTATTGGCGTAATGCATATGGGGTTCGAAAACAGACTCTGTATCGACAATCTGACGAATTACTTCTTTCATATCGTACGCTTGATTCGGATTGTCCGGAATAATAGCGTTTAAAGCGGTTGTTTTACGGTTTGGATCGTCCGTAATTGGAAGCAACGGCGGATCTTCCATATTATTCGAAGGCAGATAGCTCAATAACTTTTTAATTTGGTCAATCGTATCTGCATCATCTTCGCAAGCAAAGTGAGAAACGCCACTTTTCGTGTTATGGGTCATCGCTCCGCCCAAATCTTCAAACGAAATTTCTTCTCCGGTAACCGCTTTAATCACCTCTGGGCCGGTGATAAACATATAACTGCTTTTTTTAACCATAAAAACAAAGTCCGTCATGGCAGGAGAATAAACAGCTCCTCCTGCGGTCGGCCCCATAATGGCAGAAATTTGCGGAATTACACCGGACGCATTAGAGTTGCGAAAGAAAATTTCGCCATAGCCTGCCAAGGCATCAATACCTTCTTGAATTCTGGCACCGCCGGAATCGTTCATGCCAATAACGGGAGCTCCAGCCTTAACGGCCAAATCCATCACTTTGCAGATTTTCTTGGCTTGCATTTCACCAAGGCTGCCGGCTCTGGACGTAAAATCCTGCGCATACGCAAAAACAGTGCGCCCGTTGACCAAACCATGTCCGCTAACAACACCGTCTGCCGGAATTTCTGTTTTTTCCATATTATAGTTTGTACACCGATGGGTTACAAACATATCGATTTCTTTAAATGTACCCGGATCAAACAAAAGATCCAAACGTTGTCTGGCGGTTAGTTTTCCTTTTTCGTGCTGTTGCAAAACCGCTTTTTCGCCGCCCATTTGCATGATTTTTTGTTCACGAGCTTTTAAATCATTTATTTTATCTTGAACATTCATATAGTCCTCCCGATAGGCAGCCGAATATAGATGCCCACTTAGTCATACTTAAAAATTAGTTTATTTTTCTATACTCCGGGAGCGTTGTCAAGCTCAATCAAAGTTGGACGGATTTGCATCGCTAGAAGATGCTGTTTTTACTTTAAAAAATACGCGTCAAATACTTTTTTAAAGCCGTCAAACGAATTTATGATTGTTTTTTCAGAAACACAATATGCGATTCTAAAATGCCCTGGACAACCAAAGCCAGTACCCGGCACAACCAAGATTCGTTCTTCGGATAAGGCTCGGGCAAATTCGATATCGTCTGGGATGGGGCTTTTGGGGAAAAGATAAAAGGCGCCTTTCGGAATTTCAAATTCATAGCCGATTTTTTTCATGCCTTCGCACAATAGATTGCGCCTTGTTTGATATTTTGAAACATCTACGCTCATTCCTACAATTTTAGAAACGACGGACTGCATTAAAGCAGGGGCGTTTACAAAACCCAAGGTGCGATTTGAAAAAATAAGAGCGTTTAAAAGAATTTCTTTATCTGTCGCCGAAGGACTCACAACGACGTATCCTAAACGCTCTCCGGGAATGGAAATATCTTTTGAATACGATCCGGCAACCAATGAGTTCGGATAAAGGTCTAAAATACTGGGGACGTCTATGCCATCGTAAATAATTTTTCGATACGGTTCATCCGACACCAAATACAGAATGCGACCTAGCTCTTTGGTTTTTCGAGTTAAGAGAGCTGAAAGCTTTTCAAGGCTTTCTTTGGAATACATTTGTCCGGTAGGATTATTGGGCGAGTTAATCAAAATGATTTTTGTTTTTTCAGTAATTGCTTGTTCAATTGCTGAAATATCCAGCGTAAAATCCGCCTTTGTAGGCACCGGCTGTAATTTCCCGCCATGATTATCGACATAAAAACCATACTCTACAAAATACGGCGCCGGCACAATCACTTCGTCGAGAGGGTCTAACAGCGATTTAAAAATAATATTGAGTCCTCCTGCCGCTCCGCAGGTCATTACAATATCTTTTGCCGCGACAGGGCTTTTTTGCTCT
>Ga0123353_10002103_pt1 | contig 24611 bp, 15 predicted proteins | sample TergutLab28metaG_3_FD_92763 | JGI IMG/M metagenome (GOLD analysis project Ga0123353, IMG submission 92763) | Labiotermes labralis P3 segment gut microbial communities from Petit-Saut dam, French Guiana - Lab288 P3 | ecosystem: Host-associated > Arthropoda: Insects > Digestive system > Gut ... | reverse complement strand
ATGGCAGCGACAGGCGTGTTATAAGTCGCGACACTGCACACTATATAAATGTTGTTGGCGACTGGCTTTACTATGAAAATACTAGCGAAGGTGGAGCTATATACCGTATTAAAACCGATGGTAGTGAGAGGGAGGCTTTAAATGCTGAGGCTTCAAGAAATGTGACAGTTGTCGGAGATTGGATATACTATATAAATTTCGATGATGACAGAACGATTTACAGAATGAAAACAGACGGCAGTGAAAGAGAAAAGCTCAATAACGATACGTCGTCATTTATCAATGTGGTAGGTGATTGGATTTATTACAGTAACAATGACGAAGGTAATAATATCTTCCGTATTAGTACCGATGGCACTAAGCGCGAACGGATAAACTCTGTCAACTCAAGCTACATAAATGTTGTCGATGACTGGATCTACTTCAGATATTGGGATGTAGATACCGGTATCGGACCGATACATCGTGTAAGGATCGACGGTAGCAGTATGGAAAGAATTAATGACGACAACTCCATGTATATCAATGTCGTCGGTGACTGGATCTACTATAGAGATAATTGGCAGGGCGTAGTATGCCGAATAAGAACCGACGGAACAGATAGGCAGGAACTCAATGACGTAGCGTCTTCATCAATCAACGCAGTCGGTGATTGGATATACTATACATTTCACGAAAACGGCAGGGATCTATACCGGATGCGAACGGACGGCACAGAGAACCAACTTATCGACTAAGCACTTCAAAGCCTTTTATTAGATACATGTAACATTTATATCTGTAACTTAATATCTTAAATTATACGATAGGCGATTTTGTTCGTGTTCCTATTGGGACGATGGTAACCTAATAACATTCAATAGTCGTCGCCATAATCTTTTATAGCGCTGTTATCCATGAAAACATTTCTTCAAAAGTTATAGCTGCATCAACATGTCTGGAAAAAGCAATTACTCTGACAAAATCGTCCAGAAAACTGAAATAGTGTTGATGATCAAAAAAACCGGCTGTAGCAATTATCGTTTCTGTATACCAGACGATATCCCCTATTTGTACCGGAGTCAGTGTACTGACTACTTCGGCAATATCATCAGAATCATCTTCGGAGAGTTTTATATATTCAACAGAAAATGTAAAACCTTGACCCGGAACGGTTTCGCTTAACATATATGTATCAAGAAAATCGCGTTGTCCATCATCTATGTCCCAAAAACTATCAGGTATTATGCCGTTTGAAAAACTGCTGATAACAGATTCATCAATATTCATCATATCTGCAAGTTCCCGGTCAGAGTAAATTGTTAAGAAATGCTCATCAGGAATAATGATACGTAAGCCAAGGTAGAGATTTGTGTATATATTATCCTCCCATGTTCCCCTCATCATGACCGGTTCTTGTTCATATTCCACCGGTTCTTGCTCATATTCCGGCAATGATATCAGATCATTATTTTCATTTTCATCTAACTCAATATCTTCCCATTCATCCCATTGTGTTGTTGCCTCATTATCAGCACAGCCCGCTAAAAACACAGACAGTGTGAATACTATGATTACTAATAGAAATAATACTGACTTTTTCATAAGATACGTTCCTTTCACATAAAAAACTTCTTAATAAACCAAAAACCCAAATGTCAAAACATCCTAATGCCCGCCGCCGCCGCCACCACCGCCGCGACCACCGCCGCCACCGCTTCCTCTTCGGAAAGAACTTGACGCGCTTCTTGCTGCGGAGCTGAATCCGCGGCTGCCGCTGTAAAAACCGCGTGAACGAAAGTAATTGTTACGAAACACCGGGCTTGAACTCATGCTCGATTGCGAACAGCGCAGCTCGATTGCCTTAATGACTTTGTCGGAAAGACCGAATGCAGTTGCATATACAAGATATCTCTCCCATATGGTCAAGTCCAAAACAGTACGCTCGCTCATAAGTGTTTTACTGTTAAGGAAATTATACAATCCTCGCCACTTTGCATACTCATCTTCGCCAAATTGAGTCAGCAGGGTATAGTTTTTTGATAGCCTGAATCTATAAACCGCAGCGGCAATCATTGCAAGACCAATGATGAAAAACGCACCGTATGCAAAGCCAAGACGGGTCTGATACGAAATCAGGTTCGCGAATATAACAATAAGAGCACCATAAACGCAAAGTGTTATTGCGTTTTTCTTCACCTTAAGCCTCGGCTCCTTGTAGTTAGATTTCTGGAAGTATCCCCTCATAGTGCCAATTCTCTGCACTACAAGCTTAATTGTGCTGATAAAATAATCCGAATACGCGGTATCCTTGCTCATCATCTGCTGGAGCGATAACAATGTGAAGTTTTGTGCCTGGAAGTATACCGAGTATCTTTTGATTGTCGCAAAATACAGTTCTTCAGACTGAGAGAGCGGCTCAAGCTGTGGCGTGATATAATTGGTATTTACTTGAGTGCCGCAAGATATGCAGAATGATTCCGTAGCTATTGCCGCCGTTCCGCAGCTATTACAATATGATGTTGGCGCATCCGGATCATACTTTAGGATAATCCTGGTATTTCCGGGATTCCAATCGTGTTTGTTACTAACCTTAACCAGCTCGATATATCCCTTGCGTACAAGATCCAATAGCACTGCCGCGTAGCCGTCTTGGATATCATCAGTTTTTTTATGCTTGCAAAAAACTAAAACAGCCGCGAAGGGAGGATCAAGGTCGCTTGGGATATCTCTGAAAAACTCCGGTTCGTTTGCCGGCTTATAGAATATGTGTTTTTTCTTCATCTTCTTGTCAAGACCAAGAGCAAGCACCACTGTAAGCGCAGCCAGGGCTGAAAAGACGATAAGCACAATAATCCTTGCTATAAGAAATCTACCCGGAAGCGCAAGATAGCTCTCGAGTTCATCCCTTATTTCCGGAAGGGCATTGTAATACCAGTAGGTGTTTTGAGAAGCATGCTGTGTAAAGATATGCTTATCTTCACCAAATGCGAGAAGCATAAATTCTATATACCGGTTGTATGGTCTAAACCTTAACTGCGAACTATCAAGCTCAAAGTAAAAAGTATGATATCCGGGATTTACTGTAGTTGAGTCGTTAAACGGAAAGCCATTGGAGTTTGTACCGAAAGTATAAGCTTCGAAGTATTCCGCTCTAGGCATGATTTCCAGAGGGAATAATACCTGTCCTTTGAATGATCTCAAAAACACTGTCGTATCATCAGAGTACATCGTTAAAGATAACTCGGAGCAGTCAGCCCAACGCATTGCTGCGTTGAACATCTCGTATTCTATTTCAAAAACCACTGTCTCTCGGTAAAGCCCGTCTACATAAAATAAAACACATTCATACTGTCTGCGAGACTCATTGTACGGACCCGGACTATGAAACCACTTGCCCGGCCCGAGTCCTCCTTGTGTATTTACATAATCATAATCGTCCCAATACAGCTTCGGAGCCTCAGTGAAAATAACAGGTGCGCGCCCGTCATCAAAAACCTGCTTAACAGAAAGCACACTATATGTAACTCTAACACCGTCAACGTTTTCCTCGGGAAGCTCTCTCCACAGCTCCCAAAAGAGATTATTGCGCGATGCTGCATGGATATCAAAGGTTAATCGCTCTGTGATTATTACCTTTCCATAACTCTCAGGCTCATCAACCACAACAGCCCGGTAATCCACCTCAACTATTCTGGCATAATCAAAGGGGTTATGATTTGATTCCTCAAGCCATGTAACAATCCCGACAATTATCATTATTATTATCGGTAAACATAAAACAGCCAGAAAACTTATTAAACAACCGATATTTTTACCACTTTTCATAACTACACATCCAATCTTTATATACTAATCTCAGTTATCTGCTTTCTCCGAAATCAATTACCAACCGTCCCCTGTGCTCAGCTAACTTACAATTTCCAGTATCGACCATGTACCGTCCTGAAGATTCTCAGCAATAGCCATACCATCACTGAAAGGAGAAATCCAGCTATACAAGCCGGAAGGAACAACTATGCTACCCATTGCATCGATAACGATTTGCCCCGTTTCGGCATTTCTCCTGACAACAGCTACGCCATCGCTGAATGAATCGATCCCATTATGCAAGCCGAAGGGAATCACTAAGTTGCCTTCTGTATCGATTACCCCTTCCTCCCAATCATCATTCTCAACAACCGCTAAACCATCGCTGAAAGGATAAATCCTGTCATACAATCCGAGAGGAACAATAACATTCCCATCCCTGTCGATTACTCCGGTTCCGTCGATATTCCAAACAACCGCCAAGTCATCACTAAACTGATGAATCCCATTATATAATCCGAAAGGAATAACTTTACTACCTGCTGTGTCGATTACTCCCTGTTCCCATGGAGCGTTTGGATTTTCCCGGTTGGTACTGATAACTACTGCTAGACCATCGTTGAAAGAACTAATTCCTCTGTCATACAACCCGAAAGGTATTACTATATTACCAGCCTTGTCAATTACCCCAAACTCGCTATCCGCATTTAAAGCAACAGCCAAACCTTCACTAAAAGGACGGATTTCATTGTATAATCCAAAAGGAATAACCATATTGCCTGTAGTATCAATCACTCCTTGTTCCCAATCGTCATTTCTGACAGATGCTAAACCATCACTGAAAGCTTGAATCATAATATACAAACCAAAAGGAACAAGTAAATTTCCCGCAGTGTCGGTTACACTCTCCTCAATTGCATTAAAAACCACTGCAAAACCGTAGCTGAATTGGTAAATTTCATCAAACATTCCGAAAGGGATAATAAAACTCCCTGTTTTGTCAATAACACCTAGTTCCCAATCGCCATTTCTTACAACCACCAAACCTTCGCTAAAAACCAGAAATGGTGTTTCCAATCCTGAAACGGTTTCTCTTATGGTTATATCTGATTTATTCAACTCATTTCCGGAATCATTAGTTGTTGAGATTGGATACAGCTTAATTATGCCGGTAAACCCACCGTTATCTGCGGGTTCGACAAGCCATACCTCCGTTAACTCGGGCTTAATGTCGGAACCGATAGCAGGATTAAATATGTGGACTCTTATGGTAGCGGTTTCCGCATTCGGGTCGGTAGACACCGAGTTTGCAATAAAAGTGTAGTTAAATCCTCCCCCTATCGTCTGGGAGGTCACAAGAAACGGCTCATATTCCAAGTCATCAAACCCCTCCATTGCGATATTGAATATTTCAAGTTCGTTTGCATAAGGAGCTCTGGAATTAGACCATCCCCCGGGCATAATGTCATCGTCATTAGTTGTCTTTGGATCATCAACGGTGTTGTTGAGTCCATCAATGAGGTTTGCGATATTACCACAGCCCAACGTTCCCAAAATTATAGAAGCAAAAAAAACAATAATAACTATGTATTTTACTCGTTTGTTCATGTATTTGGTCCTCTTCTGTTTGTGTACAAAACTTATGAAAATGTTCTATATGTTTAAGGCTGCATCATTGCGATATACTCGCTGCTCACCGCTCTGTGAGTGAAATTAACTCGCCATCCTCGATAACACCATCATAAATCGTGCCGTCATCAAGTGTTATGACGACATCCCCAACCGCCTCACCGTCAATCCAAAAAGCTTCCATTGAATAACCATCTTCAGGGTGCGTTATCGTGCCTTCACCATTCATCCTGTTGTTTTCCCAATAGCCCACGTATACATCTCCGTTGCTCCAGGTATATATGCCAAATCCGGATCGTAAACCGTTTACATGATCCCCTATGAAGTGTGAACCCGTTGTCAGGCATTCGAACTCTCCGAAGCCTTCGACCAAGCCGTTAACAAACGTCCCTGTAATGGAGGCTCCTTCAGTGAAATGCATGTTATCGTCTATCTCACCGGATTCGCCATTTATGAACACACCGAATCCATTAGGCATGCCGTTTGCCCAAAGACCTGTGAAATAACCGGGGATTGATACAAAAGGATAGACCACTGTATATGGCATATCTTCCACATACTCGGTAATAGTTGCAGTTTCTCTGTGGTTGAAGCTCCATACACCTAATGTCTGTCCCCCGGTATACACTTCAGGGAGACCGTCTTCGTCAAATATTGTGAGTGTTTGTCCGCTCAAGGAAAATGTGAAGTTCCATTGCTCGTCTATATCAACGGCTAAAATTAAGTCATCATCAGCTTCCGCACCCCACTGAGATGAAAGAGAGAGATTATCACCGCTTACAGAAAATGTTCCTTCTACGACGATGAAATTCTCCGGTTCGTCTCCCGATGATTCGAAGAGAACCATATAGAATCTGTTGCTTACCATATTGAATGCAAACTCCGCCGTATAGCCGTCCTGCCCCCGCATTACCCATGTTCCGTCAATACCAGCGTGGATAGGTGTCGGTTCCGGTTCCGGTTCAGCAGTGGGCGGCGGAGAAGCGGTTACAATCACATCATCGTCCGGCGATACAGGCGGATTGCCGGAAGGTGAATCCGACAAAAACATGATACCAAGCACTATGAGCAATATGGCTGCTGCGCTGCATATGCCGACCGGCACTTTGTGCTTTTTCAACCACCCGGAAAACCCGGGTTTTTCTTGTGACATTTGGGCAGAAGTATGCGGCTGTTGCAAAGGTTGTGACGGCTGATAGTAAGTGTTGTGTGGTTGCTGATGTTGTTGGTATTGCTGCGGATACTGTTGTTGCGATGAATCCGCCGGCTGCTGATATTGCTGTTGTGAAGGTTGCATTGGTTGTTGGTACTGTTGTAATGGTTGTTGTGATGGATCCACCGGTTGCTGATATAGTTGCGGTGCGTGCGGCACATGTGGTACAGGTACTGCTGTCGGCTGTGTGGTTGCCGATGTATGTACAGCGACAGGTGCGGTCTGCTGTCCATATAATGACGCATACAACTCCGATACGTTTTGGAAACGATACTCCTGCAGTACAGCCATTCCCCTCATCAATGCCGCTTCCTGTGCAGGGTCAATAGCGACACCCAGCATTGACGGAGGTCTTACCTCGTCTCTTCGTGTACGCTCAACCGATTCCTCGGGCGTGACACCGGTTATACATCTGTATATTGTCGCCGATAGGGCGTAAACATCCGTCCACGGTCCTTGCACCCCCCGCGTGCGGTACTGCTCCTCCGGTGCGAAGCCGGGCTTGAGCATGATGGACATGCTTTTGTTGCCACTGTCGGAAAAGTCTCTTGCCGCGCCAAAGTCGAGTAGCTTCATTTGACCTTCTTTGCTGATCATGATATTGTCCGGGCTTATATCGCGGTGGATGAGACCGGCATTATGAATTTCCGCAAGGGAAGACATTACAGGCTTCATCATTTCAAATATCTGACCTGCGGGAAGCCTCCCGCCCATTTGAGAAAGATAGTCCTTTAATGTCTGACCATCAATGAACTCCATGCTGATATAAGCTGTACCGTTCTCTTGGAAAAAATCCTTGATCGAAACAATGCCGGGCAGAGCAAAGAACTTGGCAAGCGTCCTAGCCTCATTGATAAACTTCTCCCGACCCTTGAGAAAGAAATCCCCCTGCGAGCCTGTGAAAGGTTGGACTGTAGCATTTCCCACGGAAGTTGTTTCACGGGACACGAATCCGGAGGGATAGTACTCCTTAATTGCAACTTTAATGCCAAGGTTGAGATCCCAACCTATATATGTGATACCGAAGCCGCCCTGACCTAACACTTTACCGATCAGATATTTCCCGTTCAGTATGGTGCGCGGACGTAAAATATGCGGCGGCAATTCCTGTGTTGCTTCGTCGTACCCGCACACCGGACATGGATTGGTTGGTGCTGCATGCTGCGTGAAGCAACTCATACAGGCGTTTTGCGGTGATTGTATCATAGTAGTAATACCTTTCATGTTTTATTGTCTCTTTATTTTAATTGACTACTCCCTGATTCCCTTTTTACAATACAAGAGAATCGTTCCCTTGTGTTTGTTTGTGTCCCGGTGTTCTCCCTCCATGTCAACGGGCATTAGCAAAATATGCGTCTGTTATGACTAAATTTTCCCATGAATCATCGTAACAGTTAATATATATTTTTAGAGATGTAGCTTGTTTATATTGGCTGTATCCACTAATTTGCGACAGGTCGATAATTAATATGCGACCTTGCGGAGTAAAGGACGTTGTTGTCCATGCCCAATTATTTGAATCTCCAATCCATGCAAATTCGATTTCACCGTGTGGTTCTCTGTCAAACTCAAGAATCAAGTATTGCGAGTCCGTAAATTGTCGTGCTGTATATGGTGACCACAAACCATCCACCCCATCGGTAAACCAACCTCTCTGTGTATCCCGTGAACCTCCAAAATGTTGAAATTCCCTCAATGTTACTGTAGCAATGTGAGTAGTGTCTCTGGGCGATTGGCTGTCAGGTGTTGGCATATTGATGAGGCTCTCTATATGTTCAAAGCTCCATAAACCGGAAGGTACTCCTCTTGTTAAAACAATCTCATGTTCTCCAAATCCAAAGGAGTCTAAGTGTAACGTATCGGCATCAATGCTAATGTTAGTTTCTGTGGACATGCCGTACATGTCGAGCATTTCGACCATGTCATAATAATAGTTACCATCATCAACATAATAATTAAAAACACCTATCCATAGAAATGTCATTTGAAGGCGCGAACCGGATACAGTGTATGTCCCTTCTTGGACATAGAGCGAATAATCGTCAAAACCATATTCTAAAAAATAAAACCTTTCACTATCGTCAAGCATGAGTTCATTTATCGCAGAGACGTTATTATAGTCCGCAGTACCGATCCATGTGCCTATTTGCCCGCCGTTTGCAGCGGGTAATTCTATTGACGGGGGAGAGACTACCGGGCTATCCGGTGTGTCTGCCCTATTGTTGGTTTGCTGCCAAAAACTCCATGCAAAGCTCAGTACCCCTGCCACAACTCCGCAAGCAATCGCTATAATCCATTTTTCCTTTGTCATTTTCTTAGGCTTTTTAGATACATGCACGGGCGTTGAGACCGGTGTAGGCTCAAAAACCGGTGCAGTGGCTTGAATCGGCGGCATGTACGGGTCCGGCATGGGTGCATCAGCAGGTATAGTAGATTGGTCTTTCTGTGCATCCGGTACAGGCATGGTTGCAGATATTTGTGCAACTGCCGGTGGTGTAATCGCAGATGGATGAGCGGCAGCGGGTGCGCCGGACTGCGGTGCGTAGAGCGCGTTATACAACTCCGACACGCCTTGGAAACGGTTCTTCTGCAGTACAGCCATACCTATCATAAGTGCCGTTTCTTGTGAGGGGTCAACGGGAATGCCAAGCATTGACGGAGGTCTGACCTGATCTTCGTGAACACGCTCAACCGATTCCTCGGGTGTTACTCCTGTGATACACTTATATATCGTCGCCGACAGCGCATACACATCTGTCCACGGTCCCTGCACTCCGCGCGAGCGGTACTGCTCCTCCGGAGCGAAGCCGGGCTTGAGCATTATGGACATACTTTGATTGCCGCTGTCAGTAAAATCACGCGCTGCACCGAAATCAAGCAGCTTCATATGTCCTTCTTTGCTTATCATTATATTATCCGGGCTAATGTCGCGGTGGATCAGACCGACACTGTGAATTTCTGCAAGGGAAGACATTACGGGCTTCATCATTTCAAATATCTGACCGGCGGGAAGCCTCCCACCCATTTGCGAAAGATAGTCCTTTAAGGTCTGACCTTCGATGTACTCCATGCTGATATATGCTGTGCCGTTCTCTTGGAAATAGTCCTTGATCGAAACGATACCGGGTAAGGCGAAGAATTTGGCGAGCGTCTTTGCTTCATTTATGAACTTTTCTCTGCCCTTGAGGAAGAAATCTCCCTGCGAGCCGGTAAAAGGTTGGACTGTGGAAGTCCCCGCTGAGGACGTCTCACGGGTCACGAACCCTGAGGGGTAGTACTCTTTAATAGCAACCTTGATGTCAAGGTTCAAATCCCATCCTATATACGTGATACCAAAACCGCCTTGCCCCAGCACTTTGCCGAGCAGATACTTGCCGTTTAAAATAGTGCGCGGACGCAATATATGCAGCGGTAACTCTTGTGCCGTCTCATCATACCCGCATACCGGACATGGATTAGTCGGTGCTGCATGCTGCGTGAAGCAACTCATACAGGCGTTTTGCGGTGATTTTATCATGGTGAACTGTCCCCCTGTCTTCATCAATTAAATAACTCTAAACAAGTTTTGGTTGCTTGCCAGATAGAAGCTGTCTCCCGGATTCAAGATAACACTCTCATTCGCATTCAGCTTTCGTCCGTTTAGCAAAAATGTTCCGTATGTTGAAGCATGGTCGATAAGTAAAACACCGGATTGTTGCGGTTGAATTTCGCAGTGCAGAGAGCTGATGCCGGCGGTGTCCGCAGGAAAGATGATTTGGCAACGACTTGGGTCGCGCCCGATTCGCAGTGAACCGATTACAGGGAATGTTGCTCCCGACATTGGGCCGCTTGTGCATAATAACTGATGTTGAGCACCACCGGGAGCATAAGTTGCAGGTGCGGATGCCGCAGATGCGGGAGTGGGATAATAAGCCGGGCTTGCCTGATTAGTGCCGTGAGACATTGCCGGATCCATGCCGTGAGGCATTGCTGCGGCTTCGGCAGGTTTCTTTTTCTTCCGTCTGATTAACCAAACAACACCGCCTGCAACAGCACCTATCACACCTCCCACCAAAGCGTCTCTGACTATCCTCGGCATTGCACCACTTGAAGCCGATGACGGCGATGATGATTGACGGAAAGTGTAATCTTCGCCGGTATTGTTAAAGTTCGGTATCATAAATGAGCCATTCTGAATTACTGTGCTCATCGGAGGAAGACTGGGTATATTTATAGAAAGTGTATTGCCGGACAGTTGATATGTCCCCCGTTCTTCTATCCAGTCGCTATTGTTTTTAACCCTGCAAGTAACCGCCCCGTTTCTTCTGAATTGAAATTCTATTAAGTAGTCGATTCGTACGAGATCGTTTCTGTCTAAAACTCCATCCGGAGATTCGGCTCTGACAATCTCCCATGTAGTACCTTCGAGCTCAATAACATCTTGAGAAGTGACAGGAGCATCGGACTCCGGCGTTTCAGGCTGTTGGGGCTCGGCAACAGCGGGTGTTGGAGTGGCCGGTTCGGGAGTGGCGGGTGCGGGTGCGGCAGGCGCAGGATCCGGATCAGGAGCGGCGGGTGCAGTGCCGCCGAAGGTTCCTTCCGTAAGGACAAACAGATGAGCCTGTCCTTCAACAAAGGTGTTCACGAAAATGAACATAAGCAGCCCGGACTCACCTTCAGTTATTGTTGTATTTATGTTCCCGTCATCTTGAAAATCCATCTCCAGATAGTCACCGCTTAACAAATAGTTACCGCGGAAAACATTACCATGAAACGTTAGAATAACCTCTCCGTTTTCTTCAAACCGGAACGTAATCATTAAATCATTTGCATCAATATAGTCTCTATCAAGATACTCATCGGTTTCAATGATCGCTATCATGCCAAGCTCCCAGGTCGTACCTCCGAGGTATGCATTATCAGCTAACGCTACAGCGGCAGGCAGAAGCAAGAGGCATATAAGCAGGGCTATTATCTTTTTCATAATCTTAATCTCCATTCTAAATAAATGACAAATGACAAATGATAAAAACTTTTCATAAGTTATTTGACACTGTCCGTTTTATTGCTGCAATGTTTCCCAATTTACCCGAAGCTCCATTGAGCCGATAAGCAGAACATCATCGTTTTCAAGTATATATCTATCTATAATAAGCACACCGTTGACATATCGACCAGAAACAAAAAAGCACCACACATATCAGACCTGTGATTATTTCTTTTCACACTATATACCTTCTCATTCTCTATATAAACATAGACGATTGTATAACTGGCGATTAGCCTTAACTTTCAACTTTCAACTTTCAACTTTCAATTGTGATTGTGATTTTCGCAATCACCTACAAAAATCGCAGCCGCCGAATAGTTATCGCAGCCCGCCGGCGCGCACCGGACAATCCTTTGCATCATCGCCTGCAGCCAATCATACGGTGTTTCAGTATCTGCCAAATCATGCTCCATTTCCGGCTCTAATACATATTCCCAAAAGCCATCCGTGCAAAGTAAAAAAGCATGGAATCCTGATTCGAGAGATAACGGTGCTGAAATCTCGGCTTTGATGTGTTCATCTCCCCCGAAAGCCCTGAGCACCCTGTTGCGGTCATCATGGTGCCGTATCTGCTCCGCAGTTATTTCGCCGGAAAACACTGCCATCTGCGACATGCTGTGGTCTAAGGTCTGATCTGTCAAACGCTTGTCAACGAAATGATACAGCCTTGAATCACCCGCATGTCCCCATATTGCGGAGCCGTCATTTATAAAAAATGCCACACCGGTGCTTTTCATTTTCAGTACCGGTGATTGTTCGTTGACTACTATGGCATTTGCTTGTTCGAAAAGCTGCCGGATATATTCCCTGTCTATTTTTGGGTTTTCTATAAACGTATGAGTTATGAACTCGGCAACAACCGAGGACGCAATCTGCCCTCCCCCGTGTCCCCCTAATCCGTCCGAAACGACCACGGCACACACCCCGTCGCGTTCCAGATACAAAACGCTGTCTTCGTTATAGTCCCTGCCGCCTTGATAGGAGCATGAAGCAACTTCAATTTGCATAATTATATAGACCTCTTGGTTAGAGTACTTTAAACTCATTTTTGGTATCCGCAAGATAGAAGCTGTCCCCCGGCCTGAGTGAAACACTTTCATTTGCGTTAAGCTTACGCCCGCCGGCAAGGAAGGTGCCGTATGTGGAGCCGCTATCCGTGAGAGTGATGCTTGAACCTTGTTTTCTGAGTTGGCAGTGAAGGGAGCTTATCCCCTTGGTGTCTCTTGGGAAGACCACCTGACACCTCTGAGGGTCGCGCCCGATAGATAAGGTTCCGTTGATTGGGAAGGTAGAACCCGCAAAATGCCCTCTTGAGCATATAAGATGGGACGATGCGCCGGATGCGAACGGATGTCCCATACCTGCGGTCATTGGTGGTTGCATAGGAGACTGCATAGGAGATTGCATAGGAGTTTGCACGGGTACTGCCGCAGGGGTTGCTGCTTGTGATGCCGCCTTTGCGGATGCTGTTCGCTTATGGTTTAGATACAGCCCTATAGCTAAACCCGCAACGACAGCCAAAACCCACCAGTAACCGGACAACAGTGAGCCGATGTCAAAACTGCTGCTATCATCCGTGCCGGGCGGGCTGTCGGGCAGCTCGGGCGGGCTGTCATCTGTATCATTTCCGGTTTGTGTGCTGCCTGCCAATACATAGGGGATTGATAAACGGTCGCACTGTTCTATGATGTAATCAATATGGACGGCACCCTTATAACCCTCTGCTTGTGTCATTGTAAACGCATGTACGCCTATGACTGCACCGTTATCAGTTATCACCGGACCACCGGAAGCTCCACCGGCGGAGGGCGCGCTATGCTGCAAATACTTTGTCCCGCCGTGTTCTATGCTCAAATTTGTAATAAAGCCGGGAGCAATTGTGACATATTCTTCGGTTGACGGAAGCACCGTATCCCCTCCGAAAAAGTTATCAACCAAGCCCGGGAATCCCAGCATAAATATACTGTCGCCGCGCTGTACTGTTGAAACAGGAGCCAACGGTAAAACATTTCGGTTACTTAGCCCTGTATCAACCCGTAGGATGGCAAGATCCATTCCATCATTTAAATCCTCGGACAGAATAATCACTGATGCTTTGAGTCTGATGTCGAAGGCATCGTCCAAAACGATAGAGGTATCATTTCTGAAGTCGTAAATTCCCAAAATGCCATAGTTGCCAAAATCATCCCACCCGTAAATATAGTCTGTAATAACATGTCTGTTTGTAACAAGATAGGTGCTCCCCCCGCTTTGCCCTATTACAAAAGCGCTACCTGTTCCGAACCCTATACCTTGCTGAAAACCGAGAACACGCAATACGCTGCTTGCGGCATCGTTAACGTTAAAAGCAGCAAATGCGGGTATCGCTACGCTTATGATCAACATAACTGAAAATAACAGTGCCATTGTTCTCTTAATAATCTTTTTCATTTTTATGACCTTTCTCTCTACTGTTACAGCTCCTGTTTTCGTTCTCCGTGTAAACTTGTTCATGATACCCCTGCTCCCCTGTACTCAAATAGTATCGCGGTAAGGTTATCTTGATTCGGATTTTGTTTCGTCAATGTCATTTCTTGAAGAATCATAGCACTTTCCTGAGGCGAAAATGGCATAGCACTAAGTATCTCTGTATCGGTCAGCACTCCAAACACACCGTCTGACATTAGTAATATACGGTCGCCCTCAAGTAGTTGAACCGGATTAAAGCCGCGGTCGATCTTTTCAAGGGTTTTCATGCCGAGATAGCTCGTAAGAGCGTCCCGCCTTGAGTCGCCGGCAGCGGTTTCCCAAGAGATTTCTCCGGCGGCGGCTTTTTCATCAAGCTCTGCTGAGTAGACATGCTCACGATTTAGCTGTATGATTGCTCCATTGCGCACCAAACAAATCCTGCTGTCTCCGACTGCCACCCAATACAGCTTACTGTCATGTATGATAACTGCAACTACTGTGGAGCCGCCTTTGTCGCGTCCTGACATAAAGTGATTAATATTGTTATTAGCTGCATTGACCATAACAAGCAAGTCAAGCTCCGGATGACCGGATGGGGCAGCCTCATTGAAATATTGAAGCAAGGTTCGTGTGACAATTGAGCTTGTCTCTGCACCGTCAGCCATACCGCCCATGCCGTCGGCTACCACGCCGAGGATACCCTTACGGGCACAAAGCTCTGCGTTTGATATATCTGAAATGCAAAAACTGTCCTGCTGGCTTTCACGTGCTCCGATATGGTGCAAGTTACCTATCAAAACAGGGTGCTGATTATTTACAGGCGCTGCTGTTGTTGCTTGGACAACAATGGATTTCCTTTTTTTGAGCACGATTAAACACGCTCCTCCGAGAACAATAACACCTCCGCCAATAGCAAACGCCCACCAGTACTTTGCAAACAGATTTGTATTGTCGGCTTTGCCGAGCTCCGATGCCCAAAACTCTTCCGCATGCTCTTTAGCCTTATCAGGATCTGCATCCGGATTCGGGGACAATGCATAAGTAACAAATGTACTCCCGCACAGCAGAACAATTAGTAAAAGAAAAATCAACAAGGACGCTTTTTTCATCATTATGACCATCTCTTTCTGCTACCTTCGCCTCACTACCACTCAAACTTGTCTCCGCAAAGCGGCAAAAAGATCAGCTTGGTTTTACCGATTTCCAGAATGTCATACGCGTTTAGCTCAGTGGTTGCGAAAACACCCTTGTCGTTTAACCGCACTATACTTCTGCCGTCTCCGGGGGTAAAATAGAAAATATTTTCCCTGGAATCGTAACTGACTGTAGCGTGATTCTCACGCGAAATCGTATCATCGCCGCGGATGCAAATGTCCATATTCTCACCGCGTCCTATGTAGTTGTTATCTGTGTGTATGCGGTAATCGCGTCCTTTTTCATTGCCATCGAGGCTAATAAGCCATCCTACGACAGGGTCGATGCCTAATTCCTCTTTGACAACTGCCACGGTACGCCCTGCGTCACTGACACCGCCCTGAGCTTGTATGCGGTTGTCTCCGCCGCTGTTAGCTGCAAGCGGCATAGTCTTACCTATGTCCGAGCTTCCACCGCCTCCGGCAAGCGGCATGGTGCGCCCCATGTCCAGCGGCATCGCCCCGCCGGCATTGCCGGTAGTGCAGTAAGGGCACTCTTTGTGAATCGAGGCATCATAGAAATGCCCGCCTCCGGCGCATTGTTGCATGTTCATATATTATACCTGCCTTATCAAGATTTATTATTCCTTGCGATAATCTACATCCGTATATTATACAATAAAAGAAAACTTCCGTGTTCCTAAGTTTTATAGGAATTTGGAAGTTTTTCTTTAGTGTACAACTATTTATTTATGTAATTTGAATCAGCATTGAGGTATATTATTTACTTTTTATTGAGGGAATAACGGCGACGAGGCGTTACTGACTGAAATAAAAAGTAAATAATATACCTCAATGCCACATTACTAAAAACTAATCCTTCAATGCCGCTTGTGCTGCTGCAAGTCTTGCAATCGGCACTCTAAATGGTGAGCATGAGACATAGTTCAGACCAATTTTATGGCAAAACTCCACGGATGACGGGTCGCCGCCGTGTTCGCCGCAGATGCCGAGTTTGATGTCGGGGCGGGCTTTTTTGCCCAGCTCGACAGCCATTTCCATTAGTTTACCTACGCCGATTTGATCGATTCTAGCAAAAGGATCGGATTCGAAAATTTTCTTCTGATAGTATTCGTCAAGGAAAGAACCTGCATCGTCACGCGAGAACCCGAATGTCATTTGAGTCAGGTCGTTTGTGCCGAAAGAGAAGAACTGGGCTTCTTTGGCGATTGCATCGGCAGTCAGACAAGCGCGCGGGATTTCAATCATTGTGCCGACCAGATATTTAAGGCTGCTGCCTGCTTCCTTGATAAGAGTATCTGCTGTTTTGACTACGATTTCCTTCAGGTATGTAAATTCTTTAACCTCGCCAACCAGCGGGATCATAATTTCAGGGAGGATATCCCAATCCGGATGTGCTGCTTTTACTTTAATTGCAGCTTTGATTACTGCCTTAGTCTGCATTACCGCAATTTCAGGGTATGTGACAGCAAGACGGCAGCTGCGATGACCCATCATCGGACTAAACTCATGCAGCCTGGTAATAATGGCTTTGATATCATCGACTGTTTTGCCTGTATCCTTTGCAAGCACCTCGATATCCTTGTCATTTGTCGGGAGGAACTCATGGAGCGGCGGGTCTAGGAAACGAATTGTTACCGGTCTGCCTTCCATTGCTTCGTAAATGCCCTCAAAGTCTTTTTGTTGCATCGGCTCGAGTTTTAAAAGCGCTTCTTCGCGCTCTTCAACCGTCTCAGCACAAATCATTTCCCGGATTGCAGGGATGCGGTCAGCTTCAAAGAACATATGCTCTGTACGTGTAAGGCCAATACCTTCCGCACCGAATTCAATCGCTGCTTTTGCATCATGCGGTGTATCCGCATTTGTTCTGACGCTGAGTTTTCTGTACTTATCAGCCCAAGCCATTATCCGCCCGAACTCGCCGCCGATTGTCGCTTCAGTTGTCGGGATAGCTTCGCCGTAGATATTTCCGGTCGAACCGTCGAGACTGATCCAATCGCCCTCTTTATATGTCTTACCGCCAAGCTCGAACTTTCTGCCTTTTTCATCAATTTTTAAAGCACCGCAACCTGCAACACAGCAAGTACCCATTTGACGAGCAACAACAGCCGCATGTGAAGTCATGCCACCGCGCGCGGTTAGAATACCTTGCGCTGCCGCCATACCTTCGATGTCTTCCGGCGTTGTTTCCAAGCGAATTAGGATTGCTTTCTTGCCTTCTTCGGTCCACTTCTTAGTATCTTCAGCTGTGAATGTCGCATGCCCTGCTGCCGCGCCCGGTGATGCAGGAAGACCTGAACCGATTGGAGTTGCTGCTTTTAGCGCTTTTGTATCAAACTGCGGATGAAGCAGTGCGTCAAGTGATTTTGCGTCAATCATAAGAACAGCGTCTTTGTCGGTTATCCTGCCCTCGTCGACTAAATCACATGCGATTTTCAATGCCGCAGCCGCTGTGCGCTTACCGCTGCGTGTTTGGAGCATGAACAGTTTTTTATCTTCGATGGTAAACTCCATGTCCTGCATATCATTGTAGTGATTTTCAAGCTTAGCAACGATATCAACGAAATCGTCATACGCACCCGGCATAATATCCCGGAGCTGGTCAATGTTGTTTGGTGTGCGGATACCGGCAACAACGTCTTCGCCTTGCGCGTTCATCAAGAATTCACCAAAGAGTTTCTTCTCACCGGTTGCGGGGTTACGGGAGAAAGCAACACCTGTACCGGATGTATCACCCAGATTGCCGAATACCATTTCCTGCACGTTTACTGCTGTACCCCAGTCGCCGGGAATATCATACATGCGGCGGTAAGAAATTGCACGCGGATTATTCCATGAACGGAAAACTGCCTTGATGGCTCCCATGAGCTGGATCTTCGGGTCTTCGGGGAAGTCGGTGCCGACTTTTTCTTTGTATTCGTCTTTAAACTGGTGCGCAAGCTCTTTTAGGCAATTCGCAGTCAGTTCAAGGTCATCGACGATGCCTTTTTCTTCCTTCATGTGGTCAATCAGCTCTTCAAAATAACTCTTACCGACTTCCATGACTACATCTGAGTACATTTGAATAAACCTGCGATAGCAGTCGTACGCCCAACGGGGATTTCCGCTTTTTGCAGCAATAACCTCGACAACCTTGTCATTCAAACCCAGGTTGAGAATGGTATCCATCATACCCGGCATTGAAGCGCGAGAACCCGAACGGACAGATACAAGAAGCGGATTGTGCAGATCACCGAATTTTTTGCCCGAAATGCCTTCAAGCTTATCGATATATTGCATGATTTCAGCTTGCAGTGCCTCGCTGATGACTTCGCCGTCTTCATAGTACTTGGTACAAGCCTCTGTTGTTACCGTGAACCCTTGCGGCACAGGCAAACCGAGATTTGTCATCTCAGCAAGGTTAGCACCTTTACCTCCAAGCAGCTCCTTCATCGTTCCGTTACCCTCGGAAAACAGATATACATACTTGTGACTCATTGAAACCCTCCTAATTCATTTATGAATTTATACTACGTTAGTACTTAATGGATTACATCCAAAATATATACCAACCTGAAACGCCAGTGTATTGTACCATAGAAGCAAAGCTTCGTAAATGGTACATCCATATAATCCATATACATAATCGCTTCGACGGTTATTGTATCACAAAAAATTCTAAAGGGAATAGCTAAATTGTGAATACACAAAAAAATGTATGACAGGAAGACCCAATCACACTTGTGTAATCGCATAAAGCAGCACAGTTTATTATCATATGAAGAAGGTGGAAGTGGAATTACTGAACTGCGCTCCTACCGCTTCAGTGCTCTTTTTATATCGGAACGGTTTGTGATTGCTGTCGCCAGGATAATAATCGCGCCACGGATGATTGTTTGGTCTGCGACGGACAAGCCGGCGAGGATTAGTCCGTTATTGATTATACCCATCAGCACCGAGCCGATTATAGCGCCCATGATAGAGCCGTTACCGCCCGCGATGCTCGTTCCGCCCAAGATAACGGCGGCGATAACAGAGAGCTCATCCCCCTCACCGAAGGTGTGCCGCCCCGCTTGGAGACGAGCAGCGTAGAGGACACCTGCAAAGGCTGCTAAGGTCCCGCTTAAAATCATAACTTTGATCTTAATCCAGTCTGTGTTTATTCCCGAGAAACGTGCCGCCGCTTCGTTACCGCCCGTTGCCAGCACGTGACGACCGAAGGCGAAACGGTTTAGAAGGAAATAACCGATGATGGCAAACAGGACTGTCCAGAACAGAAGCACGGGAATCACGCCAATTGTCCCGATGCCAAAAGTGAAGTTAAAATCCTGATTCTGGATTGGCACGGCTGTCATGTTCGTTGTACGCATGGCAAGTCCGCGGACGACCTGCATGGTTCCGAGTGTTGTTAAAAATGCCGGGATTCTGGTTTTCGTAACCAAAAAGCCATTTGCCGCACCGATAATCGAACCGATTAAGAGTCCGGCGGCGAGTCCGAGAAGAATGCTGTTCGTCTCACGCAGGGTGAGGGCTGTGACCATTGCACTGAGCGCCGCAGTAGAGCCGATGGACAAATCAATCATGCCCGAGCCGATGACAAAGGTCATACCAATCGCCATGACGGAGATCATCGCCGTCTGACGGGTGATGTTCAAGATGTTGTTGAGCGATAGAAAGGTCGAACCTAAGTAGAAGGAAAAGAACGCGAAAACGATTATAAACGCGAAGTATACAGTCAGATTCTTTTTTAGCAGCTTGCCAATGTTACCCTTACCCTTGGATTGCATGTTGCAGTACCTCCTCTGAAGCGATTTCTTTACGGTCAAGCTCTCCGGTGACTCGCCCCTTGAAGACGATTAAAATACGGTCGCACACAGCCATAAGCTCGACAAGCTCGGACGATACGATGATGACGGAATTGCCCGCATCGGCGAAGCCGCGAATTATCTCCGTAATTTCGCCCTTTGCACCTATGTCGATTCCCGCTGTAGGCTCATCGAGCAATAGAACTTTTGGATCCGATGCAAGCCATTTAGCGAGGACAACTTTTTGCTGGTTGCCGCCTGATAAAAGCGAAATAATCTTGTGAATGCTATCTGTTTTTACATTAAGCCCGGCAACCTTCTCCGTTACCAGCACGTCAGCCTTCTTTTCACTGACAGTCAGGAAACTCTTTAGATAGTCCAGTACAGGCAAAATTGTATTTTCTTTAACAGAGTGCTGAAGCACAAGCCCTTCCGTGCGCCGGTTTTCGGGAACTAAAGCAATACCCGCCTTAATCGCGTCTTTTACTTTGCGGACGTCAATTATTTCTCCGTTTATTTTGATTGTGCCGGATTCGTATTTTCGCATCCCGAACAAAGCTTGCAGAATCTCTGTCCTGCCGCTGCCCATGAGACCTGCTATACCGAGTACTTCACCTTTTTTTAGGTTGAAAGAAACCGCCTCTTCAATGCCATTGATTTTAAGACAATCAGCCTCCAACATCAGTTCCTCGGAGGGTGGATTTTTCCTCGGAACCCACACAAAGCTTTTCTCTACACTATCGCCCAGAATAAACGAGATGATATCAGGAATGGTCAGCTCGTCTGCCCTTTCATCCGCAACGACTTCTCCATCGCGTAATATTACTACATCGTCAGAGATTTCCAGAATCTCATTCATGCGGTGCGAGATGTAAATCATTGACACGTCTTGTGATTTGAGCCGGCTGATGGTCTGAAAGAGTATGTTGACCTCGTTGTCGGACAACGAAGCCGTCGGTTCGTCCAAGACAAGAATTTTCGCATCTTTGGAGAGAGCCTTTGCTATCTCGACCATTTGGCAATAGCCGACACTAAGTGAGCCGACGATTGCTTCGGGGTCGATGTCCATGCCGAGCATTTTCAGGAGTTCTCGGGTCTTTCGAATCATTGTGCCCTTGTCGAGCAGGCGCAACTTGTTCTTTTTCTCGTTGCTGAGAAAGACATTTTCATAGACCGTGAGTGTCGGAATCAAGCTAAACTCCTGAAAAATCATACGGATGCCTGCCTGGCTGGCTTCGTCATAGGAATTGAAGCTGACGGATTTCCCGTCCAGAAACACTTCTCCGCTGTCTTTTGTGTAGACACCGGTCAGAATTTTCATGAGCGTAGACTTCCCTGCACCGTTGCCGCCGACCAGAGACAGGATATGCCCTTTTTTGAGGGTCAAATCCGCATCTTTGAGCGCTGTCATGTCACCAAAACGCTTGCAAATACCTTTCATTTCAAGGATGTTGTCCATGTTTATCCCTTTCTGTCTCACCGCCAACTTCTGCGATTTCCGCATGAAGGTTTTTCAGTGTGCAGATACCAATTATATCAATATTTCCGTCAATTGCAACCTCTCGTCAATTGCAACCTCTCTCCAATTGCTAACAACCAAATGGCTACATTCGCACATAGCCATTTGGATGTGTTTTTTATGTTGTCACTTGGACGTTCCGGTATAAGCTAAGAGTTCGCTTCCCACAGTTCTCTCAGCCAAGCCGGTGCGGGGGTGTTGTAGACCAGTTCATATGCTTCAAGCAGGTTTGCAAAGAATACCGGCATTGCGGGAACCGCAACGTACGCCGGTGCAGCAAGACCAAGAAGTGCATAGCCGGCTAAAGTAGCCTCTGCGAAGCCTTGATGGAAGGGGAGTTGTGCGCCAAGTCCTGCCATCATTTGACGCTCGGCAATCATTCTGGCTACATTGTCGCCAAGATCAACCGTTGTGATGACTAAGTCGGTGCGTCCGGCAGCGATTGCGGAAGCCACAACAAGCTCAGCCGGAGTGTCCCAGTTGGCAAAAATTCCGTCGATGTCCGGCACACGGGTAAGCATGGCATCTGCCACTCCGCCTACGATATGCGGGTCATCAAATCCGCCGCGGTCAACAATTTGAATGCCGGGGAACTCGTTGGCAATTGTATCTTCAAAAGCAGCGACTCTTTGGTTGGTGACAAAGAAGTCGGCATCATGATAAATAACACCTATTCTGCCTGTACCGCCGAGAGCCTGCCCCATAATTCTGGCGGCAGCAACACCGTTTCCGGCATTATCTGCAGAGACAACAGATACATAGTCCACACCGGCGGTCATGCCTGCAGGTACATTGTCCATAAAGACAATGTGTACGCCCGCATCAGCTGCGCGTTGGAATGCGTTTGCAGTTGCGACCGGGTCTACGGGGATAGATACAATAATATCGGGATTGAGTGCCAGCACCGTCTCGATATCGGTCACTTGCTGCTCGGCGCTGAAGCCGGCACTTGTTGTCGCAACGACTTCGATACCAAGCTCATCAAATCGGGCTCTCAGTCCCATTTCCTGCGCGCGGCTCCAGTCACTGCCTGAGTAGTGGAAAACAAGAGCTGCGGTATAGCCGCCTGCTCTGATTTGCTCGATTTGATCGTTAGTAAGACTTAACTCGTCGGCAGGAAACGCTTCCTCGCCATGTGGCCCGCGTGCGATAACCGCACCGGCTTCTACAAAGATATTCCCGAATCTGGCTCCATCATCGTTATTTCCGCCGCCATTAGGAGCGGGTGCCGGATCAGCCGGTGCAGGAGTTGCATCCGGAGCTGATGGCGGGGTGCCGCTGCCGCCATTACCACCGTTACCACAAGCTGCGAGCATACTCACCGCCAGCAGTACGACTAAGAGCAATGCCAAAAGTTTTGTTCTTTTCATTTTCTTCCTCCTAAAATTTAAAAGATTCTTCGGGGTTGCCCCCTATATCACAAAGTTACGCATGTAATGGTAACTAAGCTTCAATGAATAAAGTTCCTTATTTGTTCTTTGCCCCTCGCTGTCATAAATTGCGCAAATTTTTCTCGTGTGATGATTATAGCCTATAGAAACCGATATTGTCAACAATATTTTCATTATATTTACAACGAAACTGTCCGTCTTTTCTATGTAATTAAAGTATTTTAAAAATCTTGACAAATTTGCGCAAATACATTATACTTGGCATCATCTATTCTCGTGACTTGGGGACAATCCAAAAAATATTAAGAAAGGAGTTGAGAGATATGGTGAAATTGGGCTATATGACAAACGCTTTCGCACCATTGGTCGGGAGGTTCCAAGGGGTTACCACAATGAGTGGTGTCGGCTATCTTACAATGGGCGACGAGGACATGTTGCTTGAAAGTGTCGCGAAAAAAGGATACAAGTATTTTGAAATTTTTGAAGGCAACTTACTTAACTATGAATCAAACCCGAAAGACTTCGATGCGCTGATGGCTAAACATGACCTTAAATTACTGGGTGTGTATATCGGCTGCCACTTTATCTATCCCGACGCATTACCGGATGAGCTGGCGAAAGTAGAAAAAGTCACAAAGTTGGCAAAACGCTTCGGAGCAAAGTACATCGTGCTGGGAGGTGGCTCGATTCGCGCGAAAGGTATAAAAGAAGAAGATTACAAACTGTGCGCCAATGGGATTGATAGTGCAGCTGAAGTAATAGAGCAAATAGGTTTGATTCCGGCTTACCACCCGCATCTCGGTTCTTTAGCGGAGACACCGGAGCAAATTCATAAGCTGTTTGCGCTTACAAATATAGCATTCTGCCCCGATGTGGCACATCTGATCGCCGGCGGCTCAGACGTGATGTCACTATTGGAGCAGTATTACAACAGAATCCCCTACATTCACCTTAAAGATTTCGATGGCACAAACTTCGTCCCTCTGGGTAAAGGCACCGCCCCGATTGCTGAAATAATACAGTTCCTTCTCGACAAGGACTATGACGGTGACTGGCTGGTTGAGATTGACGGCTACCCCGGCTGCCCGGACGAGGCTTGCGAGACATCTTACAACTTCCTCAAGGGGAAGCTTATCTAAATTATTTACATAAAAAAGAGGGAGACATAATTATGAAACGATTAAACATAGGCGTCATCGGCGCCGGATTTATGGGTAAGGCACACGTGGTCGGCTATTCCAACATGCCAAAGCTGTTCTGGCCGGCGCCCGCCATGCCTGTTATGAAAACTGTTTGTGATATTGTGCCTGAGATCGCTGCTGAAGCGAAAGAGCGGTTTTCGTTCGAAAAATCCTGCATCGACTGGCGAGATATTACAAATGACCCCGAAATTGACGCGGTCAGCGTTTGCACACCTAACAATATCCATGCTGAAATGACCATTGCCGCTTTGGAAGCCGGCAAGCACGTTATTTGCGAAAAGCCGATAGCGTCTTCCCTTAAGGATGCGGAAGCTATGGAGTCCGCTGCGAAAAAAGCCGAAAAAAAAGGCGTAATCCACATGACGGCGTATCAATATCGTAGAATTCCGGCGATAGTTTTGGCGAAAAAATTCGTTGATGACGGCCTAATCGGTAACATATTAAATGTACGCT